>Ga0210245_102039_pt1 | contig 13972 bp, 18 predicted proteins | sample ChrtobMetaP3_4mM_FD_155450 | JGI IMG/M metagenome (GOLD analysis project Ga0210245, IMG submission 155450) | Chrysochromulina tobin associated microbial communities from unialgal haptophyte culture, Seattle, Washington, United States - P3_4mM | ecosystem: Host-associated > Algae > Haptophytes >...
CGAGAGGACGCAGCGCACCCCCCATGGGGCCACACGGCGAGTCGCGAACGCACATCCTCAAGATTTTAGGACGGAGTCCGCACGGGCCACTCCCACGCGCCGTGGTGGGCACGTCGGGTGTCGGCGGCGGACTCGCGGCCTGGTTTGCGACTCGTCGCGGCTGCGATCGGCCGCGCCCGCCGCGCCACAGACAGTGGCGACGCGCGCTCAGGCGCGCACTGGAACGCTCTCTGGCGCACTCATGAGCACTCAGGCGCAATCATCGGCAATCAGCAGCACTCAGCAGCACTCAGGCAGCACTCAGTCGCCCCACGCCGTCGCCCCACGCCGTCGTCCTCGGAGAGGGCGCTGCTGCCTCCACTGCCGCTGACTGCAAAGCTCTGTGCTGTGCCCTCGCGCTTCCTGAATGCTAATGATTGCATGCGATGGCGCGCCGTGATGGGCGCCACTGCACAGCGCCGACAGCGTGCGTTCGCCCGTTTGCTTCCAAACAGGTGGGACAAGGCGGCGGCCGCGAAGGCGGCAGCCGACAAGGCGGCGGCCGACAAGGCGGCGGCCGACAAGGCGGCGGCCGACAAGGCGGCGGCTGAGAAGGCGGCGGCCGAGAAGGCGGCGGCGGAGAAGGTGGCGGCGGAGAAGGTGGCGGCTGAGAAGAGGGCGGCCGCCGAGAGGGCGGCGGCGGAGAGGGCGGCGGCCGAGAAGGTGGCGGCGGAGAAGAGGGCGGCCGACAAGGCGACGGCGGAGAAGGCCGCGGTGGAGAGGGCGGCCGCCGAGAGGGCGGCCGCCGACAAGGCCGCGGCGGAGGAGCTGCGGCGCCGTGCCACGGCGCTGGGCCTGCTGCAGGTGCTCACGACTGCCAACATCGCCGACGACGTGACGTTGAAGAAGTCGATCGCGTTTTGCGACGAGCAGGGCGTGACGAGCGTCTCCGACTTGGTCGAGTACAACCTGGTCGACGACTTTGTTCGCCATCTTGGCCTGAGGAATGTCCCCGGCATGAAGCTGCGCGGCATGCTGCAGCCACCGACATCCGGACTCGCTGGCCATTTGAGCAACCGCCTGGTCCCCCCGAGCAACAGCAGCAGCAACAAGCCCTCGCCAGAGACGGCGCCCACGGAGAGGGCGGCGGAGCCATCGTTTTGGCCGTGGGGACAACCAGGTACGTTGATTGCCACTGATGACCTGCCTTGCATGCAAGTGCTCACCACAGCGCGCGTATCGCTGTGGGGACAAGCAGGGCAGAGAAACCAAGGGAACCCGTGGGACTTCCGCAGCCTGCTCGGACTGCCGGCCGCCGAGAACAAGGCTCGTCTCGCACTGGAGGAGGACGGCTTCGCCCTCCGGGCTCTCCTGCCGGGGACCGATGCGCGCTTGCTGCGCTCCCTCGAGGCGCTGCTCCAGACAGAGCGCCCAGAGTGGCTCGGCAAGGGCAAGGACGTCGTGTCGAAAAAGTACGGCCCGTACGACTCGCTGAAGCTCGCGTGTGCGTGGAAGGTCGACCATCCACGCAACCGGTCCAAGTACACGGCCGGCGTGGAGCGCGTGCAGCAGGAGCTCGAGCTGCTCGAGAAGAAGGGCAAGAATGTCTCCTTCGTTCCCGGCCTGCCCGTGAAGACGGATCGCGTGCGCGGCTTCATCCTCTCGCCTCGCCCTTCCCAAGCTCCGCGCATGCAAGCGCTCACCACGGCGCCGGCGCTCTCTGCCTCTCCCTTCACAGGTGCGCGGCTTCAACCTCTCGGAGGCTTGCAATGAGGTCATCCTCCTGCATGGCACCAACCCAGATCGGCTGCTAGACCTGCTGTCCACGGGCCTGAACGAGCGCTTCTCAGGCACCGGCGCGGGCACCGCCTTCGGCGACGGCGTCTACCTCGCGGAGGACGCTGGCAAGACGGATCAATACGTCGGCCCCGACAGCGCGTACGACCCGAGCAGTGAGCTGCACAAGCGGCTGTATGACGAAACCATGCCCCACCCGGAGGACGTCTTCTACGTTCTCGTGGTGCGCGCGGCCCTCGGCTTCCCCGTGCGCACGCAGCATATGGGCAAGTCGGCCACCTCGATGGACAATGGTGCGCCCATCTTCCCCGTCAACTACCGTGAGCTCTCGGCGGTGCCGGGCGTCACGCCACCAATCTTCCACCATACGCTGATCGCCGAGCTGGGCAAGGTGATCGAGCGCTACCGCGAGTTTGTTCTCTTCCACTCCGAGTACGTGCACATCGACTACGTCCTCGCCTACCACCGCTGCAATGGCGGCCAGAAGCTGCGCACGACATAGCAAGTTCCGATGTCGTCGGCTGCAGAGTTAGCCTTCTTCTGGTGGAGAGGCGGAGTCTGAGGCAAGGCCAGATCTCGATCGATTTCTGATCGATTTCCTCTGACTCGGCGAACCCACAGGTCGAAAGCGCTGCATCATGTAACTCGTTTGGTTCATGCATGATACATGTAACTCGTTCGTATCGAGGCGCGTCTTTCAAGTTCAGTGTTTCGCGACAGCGCGTTTGACGAACTCGAGGAGACTTTTCACGGAGGATTCCATGAAGGGCGACCTTTTGCAAACCGTGCGGCGTCATCCCATGCGCCTGCGCCTTCTGTGCCTCCTATCGACGATCGCTGTGAGCCGAAATATGCATTGCGCCAGTCATCGCCGCCCCGGCCTCTCCTTCTCCGCCCGAACGCCCGAAGCACGCCTCGAGCTGGGGCTGCAAGTCGACCCCTTGGCCACCGCCGGCAGCGGGTTCGTGCTGGGCGGCTTTGTGCTGCTGCAGCTGAAAATCCGGACCGCCATGGAAGCTCGCGAGGCGCGCGATGCGGCGTTGGAGGTGCTGCGGAAAGCGCAGGTGCTCTTGCTCGCTGGCAAATTCACTCCCGAGGAGGTGGACCGTGTCAAGACAGCGGCCAACGAAGCGGCAGATGCGTATGAAGCGGCCCGCAAGATCGTCGCGCTGGGTGGAGCGCTGCTGCGCGTTCCCGACCCGGGTGCGAGTGATGCCGAGCGTCTCCTCGAGCGGCAGGCGCCCCCGCCAAAGCCGCCGCCCGCCACCAGCACCACCGCAGCCCCCGACTCGCTCGATGGCGTGCGCGGCATGCTGGGGCTCGAGAACCGCGCGCCGTCCCAGCCCTCGGATAGCCTGCTGCCCACCGGCTCGAGCAAGGCGACGCTCAAAGATGCGGCGATCGGCCTCGTCTTCGTGCTTCAGATAGGCTGGTTCCTACTCTCTCTCACCGATCCGATGGGGACTCCCAATCCCCTCTTGAGTGCGGTACTCACACGGGGGGGCGAGGCGGTGGACGAGATCGAAGCTCGCAAGGCCGCCGAGTCCGCCGAGTACCGGGCGATGCTGCAGGCCGCGGTCGACTCGGGGGAGGCGCCGCCCACATGCGCCACGCGACCGCTCGACGATCCGCTCGGCGGCTGTGCGAACGTGCTCACCACGGCGCCCGGCGCGCCCGCTGCTCCTGTGACTCCTGTGGACGGTGCCGGGGGCAGCGATGCCGAGAGGGAGCGTACCCGTGGACTAGATGCCAATCGCGCATGGATCCATGCTGGCCAGCCCTCGAGGCGAGGCGTGTGAAAATAACTGTCCCGCCGTGATGGGCACTTTTTCCGCAAAAATGGCGAAGCCGTGTTGCCCGGCGGGTTCCCCGCGTCCAAGGGGATGCCGTTCATGCCCCTTTTGCCCCTCCGCGAGGAGAAGCCGTCCCGAGGTATGAGCATCGCATCCTGCTGCCCACCAGATAGCAGGCTCGCGCGCGTGCGAGGCGGAGCCATCAAGCTCCTCGCCGGCGTGCTGGTGCTGCTCATGGTCGCTAGCATGGGCAAGCTTGCCGTCGGTGGCGGGGCGGTGCCTGTCTTCGTCATGGCGCTCAATCATGTTCAACAAATCGGAGCATGGGGCGTGCCGCTTCTGATTGCCTGCGAGGCCATCGCCTTCGTGCTCCTGGTGCCCATCTCGCCGCTGCATGTGGGCATGGGCTTCATCTACGGGCCAGCGCGCGGGCTGCTCCTGGCATGGGTTGCGTACACGATCGGCTGTGTGCCGCCATTCCTACTTGTGCGCATACCGTACCTGGCTGAGCGCTTCACGCAAGTGAGGCGGCGCATGGCTGTGCTCGATGGCGTCTTCAGCGCGGTCGAGCTCGAGCCGTTCAAACTCATCGTGTGCCTGCGTCTCTCGCCGCTGCTGCCCTCACCGCTCAACTCGTACCTGCTTGGGCTGACCAACGTGGCGCTGCGGACGTACGTGCTCGCCTCACTCGTCGGCGCGCTGCCCAACATCTGCGCGTACGTCTACCTAGGCACCCTCCTCACCTCGCTCGCGGAGATCGCATCGGGGCGTTCACGACGACGCTCGCCACTGACCTGGGCGCTTCTCATCACCGGTGGCATCGCGACGGTCGGGATGATCGTGTACATTTCGCGCATCGCGACGCGACGTATCAATGCGGCGCGCTCCAAGACGGAGGGACCGACCGCCTTAGAGGGAGGTGTGCCTGACACCGATCTTGCCAAGCCGCCACCGAATTCTACGCACAGCAGCTAGATGGTCAGAGATACTTGTGACTGAACATGCTGCCCAGCCAATTGGCGCGACCCCCTGAATTGCGGTGGGCGGATTTGGAGGAGATGTCGAAGACGTTTTGTAGGCTAATCTCGTATCTTCCCTAGATTTTAGACATCTTGCGGCTGCGCGGTTCGAGGCCGTGCGTACGTGTCAGTGCTTTTCGTTTCACTGAGTTTAGAACACAGGATTGTACCCATTGGATTGCACACAGCAGTTTAAAACCACACTCAACCGCAGAGCTCTGAGCTGTACTAAAAACCGTAAATGCACCTATCTGGTTCTGGAATACGGTATGGATGCTCACCTTCCTGTTCGCTAATCGTGCACCTTGGTATGCCTGCATACATGCTTGCCTTTTTCTTTGCTGATGATATGTTCATGTCCCCAGTCTTCATGTGTCATGGTTCATGCGCTCCGTCTCGATTTCTTGCTCTTCGATCACTGGCAAGCGGCACGACGTCATAGAAAAGCTTCGGCGACGTCGTGGGCTTTCGGGAGGCTGGCGCGGTGCATCGCCAAAGCTCAGAGAGTGCGCTCTGACACGCCGAGCTTCGCTCGACCACTGAAAGGAGAGCAACTCGACAGAGAGGCGAAGGCGATTGGCGAGCGACTTTGCACTTCGCAATATGTTCACAAGCATGATGACGACGATTGCCTGCTGTCGAAGCCGTACGAGTGGCAGCCTCTTCAGGACAGCTAACAGTGCCGCCGTTGGCTGGGCCTCAAGGAAAGCATGGAAAGCAGCCCACGCATTCAGGACTTCATTCATCGATGAATCTTCGACCGTCCTCTCGACGGGAAATTTCTAATTTGCCGAAATGAGTTGGCGTGGTCACAAACTTGTGACGAAACCTGCATCCGCTCTCCCTGCGATCCCGATGCATAGGTCCCGGAGGACACTCCCCCGTACAATGTACATGGCCTTGCGACGTATTGCGACCGCGGGAACACCGCGCAGCAGTCTTTGTTGTCTTTCGCTCTTTCCCACATTTCCGACCCCCGAACCACTTCGGCCACCTCGACACTCGAGTGCCACGGCGCCCATGACGGCGCCTTCGCCGCCGCCCCCACCCTCACCGCCGCCCCCACCCTCGCCCCCACCCTCGCCGCCACCCCCACCTTAGCCGCCCATGGCCAATACCGCTACCGTGCGCTCTTCGAGGCGCTCGGCACGGCGCTCCCGGAGGCGCTCGGCACGGCGCTCCCGGAGGAGCTGGCAGTGCCCACCACAACGCTCACAGTGCCCACCACAACGCTCACAGGCGTAGGCGGCGGCGGCTTCCGTAGCCAAATTAGGGTCCTTCGCCGCAAGGTCCTTAGCCAAATTAGGGTCCTTCGCCAAATTCCTGGAGGCTCCGGATCGTCGAGCGCGTGTCGGATCTCAGAGGTCGTCCCCTGGCGCCTGGGACCTGCACCCAGGGCACAAACGAAGTAGTCTCACAGGAGACAGGAGGAGGAGTCAATCAGTTCAGCCGAGGCTTGGAGTCAGAGAGGTGCCCAGAGGTGCCCAAGAGGCATCTGTGGACTCGCCCGGCGCTCAACATGGCGCTGCATCTGTGGACTCGCCCGGCGCTCAACATGGCGCTGCATCTATGGACTCGCCCGGCGCTCAACATGGCGCTGCATCTGTGGACTCGCCCGGCGCTCAACATGGCGCTGCATCTGTGGACTCGCCCGGCGCTCAACATGGCGCTCATTTTGCGCCCACGCCATAGGCGGCCGCGGATCGATCGGCGCGCGGCGCCCTTGGTAAAGTGGGCGATGCATTCTGCCCGCCCCAACTTTACGAGCGCAGCCCATCGCGAGTAGCGTCTCAATGAAGAGCGTCTCGGGCGCGCCGCAATGGACGGGGCGGGGGAGGGAGCGCGGGGCATTGCAAAGCAGGCGTCGTGTCAGGCGTCGCGAGGGCAGAGCGCGCGCAGGTGCAAGCAGCGCGGGCGCACCCTGATTCGATCATCTGTTGCTCGACGATACCCCTGCCGCCTCCGGCCGCTCCTTTCGCCGCCGCCTCCTCCCGCCGCCGCTGCGGCCGCCGCCTCCTTTGGCCGCCGTGGCCACCGCGCGTTGCTCACGCCGCTCGCGCCTCGCGCCGGGGGGGCTCCTCTTGGGCGCTCCATTGCGATAGACCTGCTGCTTGCACCGCTCGTGCTCGTATGGCATCGTCTCGGGCTGCATATGCTCCCACGCAAACAAAAAGGCCGCCGGCCCCTTGAGGTTATGCACGAGCACCGAGCTGTTCGCAGGCGGCCGGTACGTGGCGCCGCCCCGCCGCTTGCGCTCCCCCTGCGGATGGCATGCAATGTCATGCACGAGGGGCCCGATGTCGATATAGTGCACCGTGCGAGGCGCTCGCGACACCATGTACCCGGTGCTCGTATCCTCAATTTTTGCCATTGGAGCGTCTCGTGCTCCGGACCGGCGGCGTCGGCCACCCACTGGGTCACCTCGGCAGAGGTTGCGACGTGCTGGAGGAGGGCGGCGGAGAAGAAGTAGCCCGCGCCAGTGCCGTAGGGAAAAGGCAGCACCGCGCCGCGCGTGTCGCAGCTCTCCACATAGCCGGGCGTGCTGGGAGTACCGAAACTGGAGCCAAAGTTGTTGAGGGCCGCCGAGAGGTCCCACCCAAATTATAAACGCTTCGCACGAGTGCGCGCTTCACAGTGCGCTGCGCAGTGCCCTGCTGTGGCGCGATTGAATCCGGTTTGGAGTGCCATATTAGGTTGCGCTTTTGTGCGGGTTTCGTCGCGCCCATATTAGGTTGCGCTTTTGTGCGGGTTTCGTCGCGCCCATATTAGGTTGCGCTTTTGTGCGGGTTTCGTCGCGCCCAGTCAGCGCCCGTGCGCCTTCGGCCGCGACCCCTGCCGCGGCCGCTGCCACCCTCGGCAAGCGGCGTGGTGGCCTCGGCAGCGCTTGCCGGAAGCGAGGCCGCCTCTAGTCGAGGTCGTTTCCTGCCAAGGCCACCCCTGCTTTTGTAGGCTTCCTCGTGATTGCTGCTCAGTCGGCCGCGGCGGCGGATGCGCGTGCCTCCGTCGCGTGCGCACTGCTCGTGATCATAAAGCGTAGCCCCCTGGCCCATGGCGTGCGACGCATAGTGGAAGCCGCCGTGCTTGAGGTTATGCACGAACAGGGTCAGGTTACAGGGCGGGCGGTAGAGGCCGCCTCCCTTGGCCTTGAGTGCACCGTTTTTATGGCACACGAAGTCGTGTACCCAGCGTCCGACATTGACGTACAGGATAGTGAACGGCGCGTAGCTGAGCCAGTAACCAGTAGAGGTATCCTCAAACTTCTGCCACTGGATCGCGTCGCGCGTGGGGCCGGCCGCTTGGCGTACCTGATGAGGGAGGTCACCAGAGGCCATCAGAGGTCATCAGAGGCCGAGCTCGGCGTACCTGATGAGGGAGGCCATCAGAGGTCATCAGAGGGGCCAGCCGCTTGGCGTACCCAGTTGATCACGGCCGCGTCGGTGGCCACCCATCGCAGCGTCGCCGCGCTGAAGACATAGGCCGCACCCGTGCCGTACGGGAACGGCGGTACGGCACCGAGCTTGTCGCACGGCGGGAAGTAGCTAGGGCACGGGAACGAGGAGCACGGCTTTCCAAACGTGGCGCCGTAGTTCACGAGCGCGGCCCCCACACCCCATCCGAAGCCACATCGGTCGTTGCGCACACCCGTACTGCGCGCCTGCGGCACCACTCCAGCCCAATTGATGGCCCCTATGAAGAGGTGTTCCTTACAACGGAGCTGTGCTCCGAGCGCCACGAGCAGCGCAAGGTTGGGCGCAGTGTCATCGTCAATCTTGCCCACATACGGCACGTGCGGCAGCATGCGCGCCGCGTGCTGGAAGAATGCGTACTGCTTGAACGTCGGCATGCCGCGGCCCAGTCGTGTGAAGTTGGAGTAGGCCGTCTTCGCTGTAATGAGCGCACGTGTCTCGGGCACATCGAGCAGGAGCAGGTCAGCATGCGCGCCCTGCTCCGCGATGAGCGCGGCCGTCTCATCGGCGGGGCCGTGCGCGGAGAGCAAGAAGCACGCGGCGACGCTGCGCCCGTAGGCAGCATGCGCCATCCACGACGTCCGCGCAGCATCGCGCCGTCCGCTGCCTGGCGACAGCGCCGTCGTCGGCAGGCCGAGCAGGATGAGCAGCCCGTCGTCGAGCGAGCGCGAGGATGAGCCGCACCGAAGCGCACCGCGCGGCAGCCGCGTGAGAGCGCCAGCGCTGGCCTCGCGCAGCCGCGTCCGCAGCAAATCGCTGTCGGCCAGCGGTGCAACGAGACGAGTCGACGTCGTCCCACGAAGTGCGCTCGAGGTGAAGCTTTCGCCAGGTCCGTCAATGTCCGCAGGCAGAGCCACAGTGCGCTCTGAAGTGGACGTTCGATGATCGAAAGCTGCGCATTTGGGAAGCTTTCGCTGAGCGTGTGCCGCAGCGTCAAGTGAGAAGTCCTCGCCTCTCATAGGACCGTAGAGGTCAACGGACGGGTAGCGGCGCGAGAGCGCCTGCGAGAAGCAGCCCTTGTAGTCGCGGTTCGGGCACAGCGCTAGGAGCAGAGACACGTTGGCGTTCTCACCCATGGGCACATTCGGCAGCTCGCGCAGCGGGCGGTCGTGTCGGGGCGCCATGTGGGGCGCGTGAAAAAAAGCTTGTGTTTCGTCGCATCGCAAAAAGGGGGATGGGGAAAGGGGGAAGGGGAGAGAGGGGGGGAAAGGGGGGGAAGGGGAGTCCCAAAGGCCCAGTTGATGGCACTACGAGGGCTAATGGCGACGGGCCGAAGCAACCGAGCCGCAGTAGGAAAGGCACGAGCACACGCAGGCGCCCCTGTCGTCGTCGATCTTCGATCTTGCCCACGTACGGCACGGGGGCGTGGTGCGCGGCCGGGTGCTGGAAGAAGGCATACCTGTGGGTAGAGGCAGTGTGCCGTAGTGAGCAAATCTTCGACCGGATTCCTCTCCATGGGAAATTTCTAATTTCAAATTATGCCGAAATGAGTTGGCACTGAGACTGACATGATACAAACTCGTATAACGAAACCTGAAACCGCTCTCCCTGCGGACCCGATGCATAGGTCCCGGAGGACACTCCCCCGTACAATGTACATGGCCTTGCGACGTATTGCGACCGCGGGAACACCGCGCAGCAGTCTTTGTTGTCTTTCGCTCTTTCCCATTTCCGACCCCCCGAACCACATCGGCCACCTCGACACTCGAGTGCCACGGCGCCCATTACGGCGCCTTCGCCGCCGCCTCCACCCTCACCGCCGCCCCCACCCTCGCCCCCACCCTCGCCGCCACCCCCACCTTAGCCGCCCACGGCCAATGCCGCTACCGTGCGCTCTTCGATGCGCTCGGCACGGCGCTCCCGGAGGCGCTCGGCACGGCGCTCCCGGATGAGCTGGCAGTGCCCACCACAACGCTCGCAGTGCCGGCGGCGTAGGCGGCGGCGGCTTCCGTAGCCAAACTAGGGTCCTTCGCCGCAAGGTCCTTGATCGCTTCGAGCGACTTGGGGAAGAGTTCCCACACAGCCAAGCCGGCGAGGTCCATCGCGCTAAATCCGTCCTCATCCCGGAGCATGATGTCGGCGCCCTTGGCGATGAGCACCTTGACCACGAGAGCATGGTCCTTCTTGCATGCAAGGTGCAGCGGCGTTGAGCCGTCCGCGGTCCGCGAGTTGACCATGGCCCCCCGCTGAAGCAGCGCCGCGCACGCGCCCATTTGGCCGTACCTAATTAGGGTGGCACTCAATGCTAACTCAATGCTGATGAGGGTGGCACTCAGTGCTGATGAGGGTGGCACTCAGTGCTGATGAGGGTGGCACTCAGTGCTGATGAGGGTGGCACTCAGTGGCGCGCGCCCATCTGGCCGCACCTCGCCGCGTGATGCAGCGCGGTCCATCCCGACGAGTCGCTACTGTCGATGACCAGAGGGTCCGAGGTCAAGACCGCCTTGATCGCCTCCACGTTCCCTACGCTCGCCACAGCGCGCAGGTAGGCGCGAAGCATCTCCACTGGGATACCGGTCAGGCAGGCCAAGTCCACCGTCGCGGGCTTGGGCGGCGGCGCGGCGGGCTCGTCGCGTAAGCCCTTGGCCAGCCCGTGCAATTTTTGCGCGATTCGCGACGCGGCGTCTTCGAAGTCGCGCTCGGCGGAGGGCCCATCTCGGGGATTATCTCGGGCCGATCCCGGCCGCCCGCTGGCCTCGAAGTCGGAGGCACCTCGCTTCTCGAGATCCATCTCGTCACGCGCAGATCGGGTGAGGCGCGTCATCGCGTGCAGAATGTACCTACGGAAAGCGAGCACCCAGCTCTCTCAGCGGCGGTGATACTCAGGTCCATCGGGGGTCCATCGGGGGGGGGCATCGGGGGGTCTGTCGGGGGCCACCGGGGGGCATCGGGGGGGCTCTCGGCATACTCGGCGGGCTTGTCGCCCAGCGTGGGCTTGGTCTGCAGCTTCTCGGTCAGAGGGCGCAGGATGTCGGCGATCTCCTTGTGCCTCGGCGCACAGCTGCGCGTGATCGCCATCTCGAGCGCCGTCTCCTTCAAATTGTTCTCCTGCAGCACATTGACGAGTCCGGTGCCGAGGAGCAGCTTCACCGCGTCCACAAACCCCAGCCGAACGGCCACATGCAACGGATACTCATCAAAGTCGCCCGCACACGCCTGGTTCACGTCGGCCTTCGCCTCCAGCAGCACCGCCATCGTCGACAGGCAGCCGCAGCTCGTCGCGGCCACGAGCGCCGTCTTATGGTGCGGGGCATTGACGTTGGCGTTGGCGGCGATGAGCATCTTGATGGTCGTTGTGCGCCCAAACTGCGCCGCGATTTGCAGCGGCGTCATCCCGTCATAGGTCATGAGATGCACATCCGCCTTCGCCTTGAGCAGCATTGTGACGATCTCGTCGTGGCCGCGCTCGGCCGCGACGCCCAGCGGGGTGACGCCCGAGCCCGGATTGCGGATGTTGACGTCCGCGCCCTTGCTGATCATCTTCTTGGCCTTGGCGATGTCGTTGCGCTCCGCGGCAATGCCCAGTTTGTCGCCGCGAGAGCTGGGTAACGCCGGCTTCGTGCGACCGTGGCCCAGGTCGATCGACTCGATCCCCGGCCGCGGGATGACATACGGCTCTTGCGCCTCCTGATCGGAGAGCATACTCAGCACGTCCGTGAGCGAAACCATTGCCGCCATGGCTGCTCGGATTGCGACCTCGCCCGCACGCTGCGCACAAGAAGATCCCCCTCCAAGCGGGACAGGCGCACGACGAGAAAGGCTGTGTGAAGTTCACACTCGACCTGTTGCTGCCCAATACAACGCGCCCGACCCCCAGTGTGCGAGCACATTTACAAGGCATCCTTCTAGTGGGGCGGCCCCTCTGGGACGCCCCGCGCCGACCGGACACACGACACAGACACTGTTTCGGCACACTCGAACAGCCAATTAGGCTCAAAGCCAATAGCTACCGTTGGCTCGCCCGGGCGACTCTCGCCCCGGGACCATACATTGTACACGGGACCCGCTGTGAAGACATGCCCAAGACGACGCACCACCCCGCCCAGGCCCTGCCACGGGACCACTCACGGGTCCCGCTGTGGGATAGCCTCAGCCCCCTCTTACGCATACCCCACGATACCCGTCATCACACGCAGCTTCGCATGCCCGATGTAGCCGCGCCCCGCACGCCACACAGCGCGCACACACAGGTCCCAGCCGCAGCCGACCGTCGATCGAGCTACAGGTACAGCTGGACAGCTGTACCGCTACGCAGCTGCAGACCCTCAGCCCGTCAGCACCACGGCGCGAGCGGCAGGTAGCCCGTCAGCACCACGGCGCGAGCGGCAGGTCGAGCGGCGGCCGCCGGTTGTCGCTGGCGACGTTGACGTCGATATAGTGCGGCCGCAAGGTGTACGCGTTGACGCTTGGCTGCGGACTCCACTCGAAGGCGCGCACGGTGAAGGTTGAGTACGGCGCGAAGAGGAACTCGTCCTCGCCGTGCACGGTGCCATCAGTGCGGTCGATGAAGTTTACGTGGACGCAGCGGCGGTTCGGGGGGAGCGCGCCATCGAGGTGGAAGCGCCAGAGTACCTGTGGGGAGAGGGAAGGGGAGGGCGCCGTGGTGAGCACTTGCATGCTCGATCGAGGTGGAAGCGCCATCGAGGTGGAAGCGCCAGCGCACCGGCTCCTGAAAGGGCGGCGACTGCGAGGCGGTCGCGGGCGGCAGCCGCATCAGGAAGGTTTGGATCGAGACATCCTGCTCCACGCTCGTCGCGATGAACATGGGGGCGCGGTACGCCTTGCCCACGGCGAAGAAGCTCTGGAAGCAGCGTGGCATGGCGCCGCCGCGGTACAGGACGTGCTCGCTCGGCCACGGGACGGGGATGCCGCCGCGGCGCGCGACGCAAAAGGTGTTGATGGCGTGGGTGCAGGTGGCGGCGTGGTCGATGGTGTCCGCGCCGTCTTCGCGTAACGCCTGGTTGAGCAGCGAGCAGAACTCGCGCCCGCGCAGCGTCGCCGCCGACGTCCACAGCCGCACCGCGATGTACATGAGCTGATCGGGTCGGAGGATCTCATCGGCGCCGCCCTCGCCGGCCTGCATGGCCGCCCTGAGGGCGTTGGTGCGCAGCGTCTGGAAGAATCTGTCGGCCTCGGAGCGATCGATGCCCTCGTGCTGGGCGTGCGCGCGGATGAGGCTGTGCACGGCCGCCTCGAGCTGGTAGCTGCGGGGGGATGCCGAAGACAAGCGCACGGGCAAGCGCACGGGCAAGCGCAACGTACGAGCAGACACACGCGCGCACGAATAAGTTACATAGCGCCGCGATCCTAATTAGGAGCAGGTACTCATCCTAATTAGGGAGCAAAAGGCACACGGCGCCGCGATCACAAGCGCAAGGAAGCGCAGCGGCTACTAGCTGCTGCCTATGCGGCTGTACCGTGCGGCTCTGCGCTCGGGCAATCGGTGGCAATCAGTGGTCATCAGTGCGTACAGCTGATCGGGTCTGCGCTCGGGCTTGTTGTAGCTCTCCATGAAGCGGGACGCTGCCAGTGACATCGGTAGGGGCGTTGGTGTGAACGGGGAAGGTGGTGGGACAGGGCCGGAGATGGCGAGGCTCGCAGCGATAGCCAGCCGCTCAAGCATCGCCCGAAACGTGTCTTGGGGCTCGGTGGCTGCGTCTTGCGCAGCGGCGGCCTTGTCGGCGGCGGCCTTGTCGGCGGCCGCCTTGTCGGCGGCCGCCTTCGCCCTCTCCGCGGCCGCCCTCTCAGCCGCCGCCTTCTCGGCCGCCGCCCTTTCCGCCGCCACCTTCTCCGCCGCTCTCTTCTCAGCCGCCACCTTCTCCGCCGCCGCCTTCTCCGCCGCCGCCTTCTCCGCCGCCGCCTTCTCCGCCGCCCCCTTCTCGGCCGCCGCCTTCTCCGCCGCCCCCCTCTCCCCCGT
>Ga0210245_102041_pt1 | contig 13968 bp, 5 predicted proteins | sample ChrtobMetaP3_4mM_FD_155450 | JGI IMG/M metagenome (GOLD analysis project Ga0210245, IMG submission 155450) | Chrysochromulina tobin associated microbial communities from unialgal haptophyte culture, Seattle, Washington, United States - P3_4mM | ecosystem: Host-associated > Algae > Haptophytes >...
AGGGGCCCGAGCGGACGGAGTCCATGGTGCCGGGCTCGAGGTCCATGAGGATGTTGCGGGGCACATAGCGGCCGCCGGTGGCCTCGTTGTAGTACACGTTGATGCGCTCGAGCTGGAGGTCCGAGTCACCGTGGTACGTGCCGGTCGGGTCAATGCCGTGCTCGTCGGAGACAACCTCCCAGAACTTGGCGCCGATCTGGTTACCGCACTGGCCACCCTGGACTGCGACGATCTCACGCATTTCTGTTGATAGGTTGTCTGCACGCGAGGATAGCAAGGGTGCGACGCGCGTGTGAGTGAGGTGAGTTTGGTGGCATTGTCAGCTTTCCATCATGTTGCGCGCGAGCGCGCGCTGCTGGGATGCTGGGACGCGGACGCGGTGCGGCGATTTCGCGATTGGGCATTGCAGGGAGGTATGTGGCAAGGTCGGGGAGCGGTTCATGCGCGGCGGAGAACGCAGGAATCGCCGGGTCTGGGCTCAGTGGCATCGTTGTGCAGCATTGCTCACTGTTTGGAGTGTAAGGAATCGAGAAGGAGCCAAGTCCCTTCTGTGAAGGTGAAAAGAAAGAAGGGAGGGTGAGGCGGAAGAGGAGGAGGAGGAGATAAAGTGAAAAGAAGAAAAGTTAAGAAGGAGAAGGAGGTAGGAAGAGATAGAAGGAGAAGATTTGTGGTTAGTTAGGAGGAGGAGGAGAGAGTTAGTTAGGAGGAGGAGGAGAGAGTTAGTTAGGAGGAGGAGGAGAGAGTTAGTTAGGAGGAGGAGGAGAGAGTTAGTTAGGAGGAGGAGGAGATAGTCAGTTAGGAGGAGGAGGAGACAGTTAGTTAGGAGGAGGAGGAGACAGTTAGTTAGGAGGAGGAGGAGACAGTTAGTTAGGAGGAGGAGGAGAGAGTTAGTTAGGAGGAGGAGGAGATAGTTAGTTAGGAGGAGGAGGAGACAGTTAGTTAGGAGGAGGAGGAGACAGTTAGTTAGGAGGAGGAGGAGACAGTTAGTTAGGAGGAGGAGGAGACAGTTAGTTAGGAGGAGGAGGAGATTATTTGTTAGTTAGGAGGAGGAGGAGATTATTTGTTAGTTAGGAGGAGGAGGAGATTATTTGTTAGTTAGGAGGAGGAGGAGATTATTTGTTAGTTAGGAGGAGGAGGAGATAGTTAGTTAGGAGGAGGTTAGGAGGAGGAGAGGATAGTTAGTTAGGAGGAGGAGGAGAGGATAGTTAGTTAGGAGGAGGAGGAGAGATAGTTAGGAGGAGGAGGAGAGTTTGTTAGGAGGAGGAGGAGAGTTATTCATAGTTAGGAGGAGGAGAGGAGAGTTAGTTAGGAGGAGGAGGAGAGTTTGTTAGAGGAGGAGGAGGAGAGTTATTCATAGTAAGGAGGAGGAGGAGAGTTAGTTAGGAGGAGGAGGAGGAGATACATGTAGTTAGAGGAGGAGGAGGAGAGAGTTTGTTAGGAGGAGGAGGCTTAGTAAGGAGGAGGAGGAGAGTTAGTTAGGTATTAGTTAGGAGGAGGAGGAGAGTTAGTTAGTTAGGAGGAGTGGAGAGTTTGTGAAGAGGAGGAGGAGAGATAGTTAGGAGGAGGAGGAGAGATAGTTAGGAGGAGGAGGAGAGTTATTCATAGTGAGGAGGAGGAGGAGAGTTAGTTAGGAGGAGGAGGATTAGAGGCTCCTCCTCCTCCTCCTCCTAAGTCCTAACTAACTCTCGACCTAACTCCTCCTCCTCCTAAGTCCTAACTAACTCTTCTAACTCCTCCTCCTCCTAAGTCTTAACTAACTCTCCTCCTCCTCCTCCTCCTCCTAAGTCCTAACTAACTCTCCTCCTCCTAACTATCTCTCCTCCTCCTCCTAACTAACTCTCCTCCTCCTCCTATCCTCCTCCTAACTAACTCTCCTCCTCCTCCTATCCTCCACCACCCTCCTCCTCCTAAACCTAATAGGTACCCCACCCTCCTCCGCCCCATACCCCCCTACCCTCCACCACCTCATAGGTTGAGAGACTGAATATATATTCTTCTTCTTCTTCTTCTTCTCCTCCTCCTACCTTAGGTACCCCACCCTCCTAGGTACCCCACCCTCCTATCGATCTTATGAACTCTAGCCAAATCTGCATTCGGATTTGAAAACGGAGGAGATCTGAGCGAGATACATGATCCAATCTCGTTGTTGAGATTGAATTTTTATAATAATTTATGAAGAGGCCAAAGTGTAGACAAATTTGCGGTGATCCCAGCTGTGTGATTGGCGTGTGTTGATAGTTGTGCTCCAGGAAGGTGTAGACGAGATAGTGTGAGATTATGTTGTCAAGATTGAATTTTTATAATAATTTCTGAAGAGGTCAAAGTGTAGACAATATTGCGGTGATCCCAGCTGTGTGAATGGCGTGCTTGATAGTGGTGTTCCAAGAAGATGTAGACGAGATAGTGTGAGATTATGTTATCGAGAAGCAATAAATTTAACTATAAATTGCTTAATCAAGGGAGTAAGAAAGGAAAGACCATTATTGGCAAAGAGGCATGCAAAGAGGCCGTGCAATACCATGCAAAAAATGACAGATACATTACGATAGTTTGGTGTTGTATGTTTGCATGTGGCACCATCCGGCATTCACATGCACCGACTCCCACCTTACACGATGGCCGTGACCAGGTTGCAGCCATGCAATGCCATGCAATACCATGACGGATACATTACGAAAGTTCGGTGTTGTATGGATACGATAGTTTGGTGTTGTATGTTTGCATCTCATGGCATTACATGCACCGTCTCCCACCTGGCATGAAGGCCTGTGACCAGGTTGCAGCTAAGCCCGCGCAAGCCACGACCGACGAGGATCAGCGGAGCTGGTTGTCCGCACTGGTTGCAGCTTACGGAAGGAGGTTGCGCAAGAGTGCACGAGCCTCAAGGATTGCGCGGCGGTGCTTGTCGTCCGCACCATGACGGAGGCGCTCACGTACTGCTACCTCGACCTCGGACCTTGCTGCAGGCATGTTCTTGAGGCCGAGGAGCCGTAGTGCGACGGAATGTGGACTGGCTGCATTGCGCTCGGCCTCGGTGGATTCGATGGAAAGTAGAGGAGGAGTTGCAGGCTCAGTTTCCTGTGTGTCGCAGCCGGCGTCGGGCTGCAAGACGGCGTCAGGCTGCAAGACGGTGTCAGTCGGCGGTGCGTCCCAGAGTGCGAGGACACTCGTGCGTGTCGTGGTCTCAAGGTTAGGGAGGAAGCAAAGGATGTCACGAGCACGCGTGTGTGCGACGAACGCTACGCATAGCTCCTCCATCATCTGCCAGCCACCCAACGAAACGCGATCAGCTAGGGGGCATAAGAACGGGTTGCCAATGTAGACAACAGAAGCCTCGAGGCCCTTGCATGCGTGCATGGTGGAGACGAGGATTGGCACACGGCCTGATGGGAGCTTGAAGTAGTCGTTGAGCCACGAGACGAACTGAAGCTTCGAGTCCGGTGTTTCAAGAAGCTCGAGTGGGTCTGCATACAACGCAGAGAGGGCGACGACTGCCTCGAGGATTTCGTAAGTGCCGCCCTGCGCGTCGGGCACGGTCTCTGCGAGTTTGAGCGACAGGCGGCGGCGCACGGAACCTAGCGTCTCCGTCTTGGTGCCCAGAGCCTGTTTCATCAGTGGGATGAGGTCGTTCGAGTTGTTCATGGCGACCGGAAAGCCCTTTCCCTTCAAGACGTGGAAGAAGGTAGCCGCGTGCCGCGCGGTGCGCAGCAAGACGAGGTTGTCCTTGTTCACGTCGATGGGGCAGCCATGAAAAGACTGGTGCAGAACGAGGCCGGATGCCGTGCGCATAGGGACGATGATGAGGTCACGGCCCATTTTGTCAAGGAACTGCTGCGCGACCATGCAGATGCTCGTCGCGCACCGATAGTTGTCGGCGAGATGGAAGATATCAGCATCCTCCACGAACTTGGCGTTCGAGTCTGGGTTAACGCCATTCCAGGCAAAGATAGCCTGCGAAGGGTCACCGACGACGAGGATGGAGCCCGTGCGTGCCTTTGGGATGCGCTTGACAACGTGCATCTGCACCTCCTGCAGGTCCTGGAACTCGTCGCACAAGACGCGGTCCAACTTGGCCAAGTCGATCTCCATTAGGTCTACGATGAGCACCATATCTGCGTAGTCAATGACTGGTAGCTTCACAACCTCCCGGCTCACCTCGTTGACGAGCTCGGTGTAGATGGTGCCCCCCGTCTCGACGTTGAGCTGGCAGGCGCACCGCCAGGAGAGCTCAAGGGTTGGGATGACCATAGAGATTGCGTACGCCATGCGCGCCTCCGGTCCAGCACCGATGAGCCGATCCATTGTGAGCTTCTGTGGCTGCGTAAGGCGCACGGACCAGGTCGCCTCAAGGACGAGTTCGAGGCGATAGCGGTTCACGAGCTGCACCAGGGCGTCGAAGTCGTAGTTCGAGGGTCCCGAACCGCCAAAAGCGCACGCACGCGCCTTATTGGCGAGCTCAGTTGCAAAAGGGCGCAGGAGGATGATGCGAGCCTCGGCGCATTCCTCGTGCTGCAGGAGGCAGGAGATGATGAGACGTATTTTGTTGTGGCAGATCGTCGGCTTGAGCGTCTTGGCGGTCCGCGACGCTGCGTGTGCCCCTTTGGAGGTAGTGCTCATATCTGCCATTGTGAGGTGCTCGCGCAAAGTGCCAACGACCCACCGTTCGTACACGCGTGAGAAGTAGGAGTGAAAATTGTAGCACTCGCTCGAGAGGAGGCCGCGGGAGAGGAGCTCCTCCTTGGCGTTCACACCGTAGACGAGGACGAGGACGGTGAGGTTCTTCTTGCGACACTCGTCGACGACGTACATGATGCCGTTCGATTTGCCGCATCCCGCGGTGCCGTCGAGGTAGAACTTGGGCTTGTCGGCGCGGACGAAGCGGTCGAGGTACTCCATCAACTCGGGCTTTGGCTTTTGGAAGTTGAGGACCCCTGGCGTCCGCGTTCTCTTTGGGTTGTGAAGGTACCACGCCGCAGCGCACTCGACATGCCAGAAGCGGCTCGTGCCCGGACCGCGCAGCATCTTTGTGATGAAGTGGACGTTAGCTTGTATAGGCTGCTGGCAGTTGTCACACGGGTGGCTCCGAGTCGCAGAGAAGACGTTCGAGTCAAACATGCAGGAGGTATCGCCGGGGCACGCCGAGCCCTTGCAGTTTACGCACGTGATCTTGTCTTCGGCCTCCGCGAGCACGTGCGCTAGGTTGACGACGGCCTCATTTGCTGTGCCCTTTGGGTCCACCGCAGTGAGCGTCGCGCCGATGGGCGTGTGAAGCGCGTCGAGGACAGTGCTTTGAGGCGCGCTAATACTGGGCGCGATGATCGTGTTCGCGTCGGGTGCACCCTGGAAGTCGGACCCAAGGACAGCGCCGGTTGAAGTTGTTGCAGTTGAAACGGAACCATTGGCCGTGAGAGGATCGATTGTTTCGGAGTCGTTACCGAGAACCGAGGCGAAGGCATTGAGCGACCTGCGGAACATGCGCGCACGACTCGAGGCGGCGGATGCGGGTGCCGGATGAGGTTGCCCGGTTGTCGAGCCTGTTGTCGAGCACGACCGACATCGTCGGTGTTTTTCGAGGAGAAGGAACTCGTCAAACTTGTCTATTTGAAATTCTGATATCTTCTTTTTTCGTCAAGTTTTTAATTTGAGACGAACCCCAATTCGAATCCAATAGGAAATCACATTTCGTTATATTGAAATGAACATTTGAAAACGTTCGAAGCCATTCGTGAACGAATCCAACGAAGCTGTGAATTGATTCTCGCGCAAGCACTCAGCTTCGCATGTGAGTCAGCTTGGCTCCTTGTGTCGGTGGTTTGGTGCTCACATGCTGAGTTGTTTGCTTGTCGAGTGTGCGTGCATCAGACCGCCGGGATGCGAGGTCCGCCGACATGCACTCCGTCGAAGCCGCACGTGTTGATGATCTCGGTCACGGCAACTCCTCTACGGCTTGCAAACGCTGCCATTGCGGCGGGCGCATTGATGCTCGTAGAGGTGCAGACGATGCACGCTCATCTCGACGTAGAATATATTTTGCGCAAGGAGGACGGGCAAGTGCAGCAGGCGATCTTCAGCATCGAGATGGGAGAGATCAATAATGAGCCGCACATTCAAGGTATGTACACGCTCGAGCTCACTGCGGAGATGTCAACTGCGGACCTGAAGGCGCTCCTCAAGCAGGAGAAGACCTGGCTGAAGCTGAAGCTGAGCGAGGCCTCGGATGTCGTGATGCGATTGAACGTGAAGAAGTACAAGCTAGTGGACCTCAAGTACGGGTTTGGCTACGTGCAGAAGGACACAGGCCTGGCGCACTTTCGCACGTGTTCGCACGGATTCTCTGACGATGAGAAGCAGGATTGCCTAGACTTTTATAGGGCGAAGGCCGCGGGCAATGCATACGCCTCGAACAAAATGAACAAGGCGCCCAAAAGCAACGAAAAGCTACTGGCGTTCAAGGTGACGAACCTCTTTGTGCTATCTGCATGGTTTGTGCAGCAGCACGACCTCTCCGCCCTCGGGCCGGCGCTAACGCTCTCGCTGGTCCTCGCGTACGCTCTCGAGACGGGCAAGTACCGGCTGGACGACTCCCTCGTTCTGGGCCGTAGCGGCGGCGGGCTCCTTGACCCCGTGCGTACGCAGGCCATGTTTGAACTGAGCATCTCTGCAGACGCGCGCAATGTGAGAGAGACCGTGCCACTCATTGACCTTATCCTCCTTGGCATCCCGCAGCCGGCGGCCACGGCGTTTGCGGACGCTGCGTGCGTGACAGCAGGGCTGCCTACCCGAGGAGCGATGCGGCTGTACAGCCTCGCCGAGGCGAAGGCGCTCGCGAAGGTCATCGCCAAGACGCAGCCAAGAGTGGGGCTGCGGCTCGCACAAACCTGTGGTCGCTATATCGTCATCGACTTCCTGGCGAGCGCCGAAGGCCACGAGGTGGCAATGGTCCTGGGCGCGGCGGGGCTGACGGGCACGAAACTTTTCTCGAACGACCAGATACCAAACGCGTGCGGCCACCTTGCTGCGGGATGGGCATGCGCGTTGCGCGCGCTTGGCACCGAGTTCCACACGCTCACGAAGGAGGCGGCAGCCGTTTACAACACCGAACGCTTCGTCACGCATGCAAAGAGCGTCCTCAAGCACTCGGTGACGAAGTGGCTGTTCACGGAGGAGGTGCAGGAGGTGGCAACGGAGCAAAACCCTGACGGTCCTGATGAAGACCCCTATTGGTTGAATGGGCCTGGACCGCTTGAACATTGGCGTGCGCACTTTGTTCAGACGCGTGAGCTGACGGAGGAGCATCTTGAGTTTTCAAGCAACCCCTTGACACAGAGGGTGCACATCTGGATCATTAATACGGAGAGAGGCCTTGGAGACTGGAATTCGCAGCGCGGCTCTGGCGGTGGAAAACACTGGTTTGTGGCGGCCTGGTGCCTGGAATAGCGGGAGGGCGGACGCTGCGGATGCGAGACAGTGCACAGGGTGGGACGCGGGTGGGACGCGTGCTGTATGCGGCTGAAGCAGGTAGGGACGCGTCGGATTTGGATCGGATGCATGGCATTATCGTACATGTTGGGACGCGTTGGAATTGTATCGGTAGCGCTGGGCAAGTATTGTACATGAGGATCGGGTTACACAGGTAGGTCTAAGTCTGACGACGATAGTGTGTGGGTGGATTGTTGTAATGTGGAGCGTGTTAAGTAACACGTTGACGAACTGTAGTTATACATCCAAATACATGGCGGTTTACCCCGGGGAGACAGGTACTGACTACTGTCCGCAGGCCAAAGGCTTCTCACATCCAGAAGGGCTGTGCGGCTCGAACGAAGCCGCTGTAAGGCAAGGAGTTGAGGGTTCACCTGTCGACCCAAAACGCCTTTTGGTCCTTTTTTTTGGCTTCTGTGCGACGCTGCGACCACGTTCACGTTCACGTTAAATTGCCATCTCGGCCAGACGCACAGCCACAGGTCCCGTGGAGACACAACGTGGGGGCGCAGAGTGCGGCGCACACACACACGGACACACACACGCGCGCCGCACGCAAAACACAGACACAGGATCGTGAAGGAGGGAGAGGGGCGGGAGTGTCAAGGTGATGAAGGAGGAGGCCGAGGGAGGCCTGCTCACGTTCACGGTCCTTGCCCGCGCGACTGTATTGAAGGTGGACCGCTGCGCTTCCGCCCCGGTCCTTCACCGTAAGATTGACGGTGGGGCCCCCTTGCCGGGTGATCACTAGGCGCGTCAGGTTCCCTGCTCCGCTTGGCGCGCCGAGCGCGCCCCACCCCTTGAGCGGCCGGAAGGGGTTCCGCTACCAGACTCAGCCCGTCATCGGATGCATTATCAAATAGGGTGCGACGTTGCTTGCCGGGGCGAGCGCGCCGCGGGGCCCTTGTCCCTTGGGCGGACTGCAGCCTGTGCGCCGGACGTGTAGGGGGTTCTCGGGCTCGCTTTCGAGGTGCAAGGGCGGCGGGTGGTGCCGTGGGTGGGGGAATTCCTCCCGGAGCACACGCGGCGCAGAGGTCAAGGGAGCAAGGTTCACACTCATACGCCCACGTCCCCTCCACCAGTGATCTGCGGCACTCACCATCACACTTTCGATAGGAGTGAGCAGAGGCGGTGGTGAGGCAGAAGCACATGCTGTGGCCGAGCGGGCAACGGATGCGCGAGCGCGGGAGGCCCTCCGAGTCGTCCTTACCCACACAATCGAGGCAAATGTCGAGGTCGCAAACGTGGCCTTCGCACATCCAACGTAGGGTGCCCGGCCGGATCCGCAGTCCACAAGGCCCATTGCAACGGAGCTGGAAGCCGCCTCGTCCGCTACGGACTGGGGCGGGTACGAGGAAGTGGCCCCGAGTGCATCGAAACCTGACCAGCTGGGGCGCCCTTGACGCGGTGACCTGAGGCGGAGGAGGATCATAGGAGCTAGACTGGTTGCATTGCCTGGCCGCGTCTATCGCTTCCGTAGTAAAAACCGTAGAGGGGCGCTGGGTCCTGGTGACCGCAGCAGAAGCAAGGCGAGCTGCCTCCAAGAGATCCGCCTCGACCTCGCGAGCTACGCGAGCTTGCTCCCGCCGAGCAGCGTGGGCGGCCGCCCGAGCCGCCTGCGCAGCCAGTCGACGAAGGCGAGCGTCGAGTGCACCTTGTCTCCGAGCATCCACTCGTGCCTGCTTCCGACGGGCGATGGTGGGGTCAATACCCGCGGCCCGCAGCCAAACGAGTCTGCGCCGCTGCCTAGCGGCAAACTGGAAGGCCCGAGCGATGTCCAAGGCAGGGCTCGCCTGCGCACGTCGCGCGAGTGTGTAAAAGGCTGTGAAGACGCCGAGCTCAGACTCCCAGTTGTCATAAGCCCATTCTCCCGCCTTTCGCCCTCCGTCTCTGTCGGGCTCCGTGAAGGGTTGTCTTGTTCTGTCAAGCGCTGCGATGCCCGCCATGGTGGCCCAGAGTCGAAGTGCCCTGAAACAGCGCCGGACGAGGCATGCTCCCTCCCATACCTCTTGAAGGCCTCTTGACGCCATCCACGTGGCTCTAGGGGCAGGCTGGTCGATGATGACGACTCGGTCACGGTAAGAGACCGCGGTGGTCCGAACCGCGTTGACCTTTGTTGAGGGGCCAATGCGAGCTGTGCAAGCAGCCTTCCGTCCCTCAGCGAGAATAGCGACGACCCACTTGAGGAAGCCCCTTCCATACCCGAGCGCAAGGGTCCGGGCCGCCTTGGGAGATTCGACGATTTGTTGTGATCGCGGAGCGTCCGGTAAGCCGAGCAGGAAGCGGAGGGCAGCGTGACGTTCGAGCGGGCCGAGACGGTCAGCGCCGCCGGAGAGTGCTGTTAAAGCGTAGTGGGCCTGCTGGGTGCCAAAATCGCTGAGGCGATGGGCCAGCCATCCCATGGCTCGTGATCGGTGTTGTGCCGAGTCTCCGACGCAGCAAGTGGTGAGGGTGTGCCACCTCGATTGAGGAACTCGAGCGGGGACAGGTCGCCATAGGCCGGCCACTGTGACGTCACGAGCGAGAAAGCAGCCAGTGCAGGGGCAGGGCACGTGCGTCTGGCACCACCATTCCCAGCAACCCTTTTGAGGGCGATACTCGCGGAGGCGGTCGAGCTGTGCCTCGCCCGGAAGGACTCGCTCAAGGAGCCCTGTGCCGAGGCGGTCAGCAAGAAGTCCACAGCGGTCGGCGCGTGCGTCGAGGATGGAGTCAAAGGTTGCCTCTGTGAGCAACTTAGCTTTGACCGGGGAACGGCGGAGGAGCGGCCAGGTATCCATGGTCTCGAGAAGAGTGAAAGAGGATGCGCCCGCGAGCTTGGCCATCATGAAGGCGGAGCAAAAGTCAAAGGCGGCGCGGCCCACCCCCCTCTTGACGCCAGCAACGCGGCACTTGGTGTGGGCCGAGGGCATGAGGTCCAGAGGCAAGAGCGGAGAGTCGAGCATGAACTTGGCAGTGGCGTCTGCGGCCTCGTTCGGGGTAACGCCTTCGTGACTGTGAATGTGAACATAGAGAACAGCCCGCTGTCGTTGCTCGAGCTGGGAGATGTTGCCAAGTTCCTTGTCACGGTAGCGCGCGGCTTTGGAGGAAACCGTGCGCCCGGGGAATGCGTGTCCCGCCTGCATACCACTCAGACAGTCCGTGACCACGACGGTGACAGAGTCCTTCGTGGCAGTGAGATGATCGTGAAAGGCGGCAAGTTCCGCCTCGTAGGAGTGGCGTTCAAAGGTGTCAGCGTAAACATCCAGTTGTCCCCCGAGTACCGAGCACCCGAGGCTCCCTTGCGCAACGGCTAAGCACACCCTGCTGATCCTGACGGCGCCCGTCTCTTCGTGAATATCCTTGGACCCGTCAGTAGACACAAAATGAGTGATCGGGTACTCGGACTCAAGTTCGAGGAGCTTATCGAAGACGAAGAGGCATTCCTTCCTCTTGACGGTTTTGCGTGCCTTGTCGCAAACGAGCTGACATTCCCACCAGAACCGAGCCGCAAGCGGGCAATCGGGGTGGGCAGGGTTGCCGCGAAGTCGTCCCGAGTCATCAAAGCGATACGCAAGTCGCACTCGGGCGAGCCATTCCGGCCCACGGCCTACCCAATTGACGTGAAATCCGCCCTGTGTGCGCTGATTCCACGCACGCTCTTTGGTCGGGAGCTTGGAATCGTAAAAGAAGATTGCTCTGCGGGTCGCACCGTCCAGATCAAGTTGAGACGGCCCAGCCGTGCCTGGAGGAGAACACTTCGGCGGGGACGAATCACCCAAGAGGGCCGAGAAGGACTCGCGGAGCGACCGAAGGCGGGCGCTGTCGAGTACCTTTACGCCCGGTGAGAAAATCGTCGGGGGGTTGAGGGGAACGTGGGGAGGAATGAGGAAAGGACGAGACCGGTCCAAGAGGAGAGAGCCCGTCGGGGAGCTCTTGATGGTCACCAATTGTCTGTAACCGACGCTGCGACCAAGGGGCTTGGTGCGACTCACCGGTCACCGCCAATTGCTAGATCTCGGCACTGTTCTCGGCGCTGCCACACTGCCACTGGGACTGGCGCGTGACAGCAGATAACTTACACATGCGACATGGTGCATTCCATGCTCGTCCTGACTCCTGTGGACTGTTTTTGAGCGGCAACAGAAATCGTACGTCAATGGAGCTGCTTCAGTACCTCGCCCGCAGGCCTGGGTGGCATGGGGAAGAAGCGCGAGACGCGCGCCTGGTACTCCGCGTATTGGGCGTACTTGCGCGAGGAGAGGGTCTCGGCAACGTCGAGTGACGCGTGCGGCAGCGTGAAGAGGCACGTGAGGAACACGGGGCCGGACATCGTCCAATTGAGTATTGGGGCGCCGGCGGCCAAGGAGAAGAGGTAAAAGGCCCACCAGAGGCTCACCTCGCAAAAGTAGTTTGGATGTCGGCTGTACGCCCACAGCCCCGTCTGGACGAAACCGGGCTCGTACTGCGGTCCAAGAGGTTCTCCAACACGGATTCGGCGATATTTTTCGGTCTGGAAAACGAACATCTGGTAGTCGGCAATCGCCTCGCCCGCGACGAGAAGTAGGAAAAGGGCAGCAGCGACGGCGTCGAGCCAGTTGAGGGGTGGCGCGTCTGGACGGAGCGCCGCGGCCGCCGGCGATGTGAACGCGAGGATGACGAGCTGCTGGAAGCCGCAGATGAAGAGAAAGTTGAAACCCTCCCAGCCGCGGTCGAAGCCCGGCCACGTACGGATCTCTTTCCAACGGTAGTCCTCGCCGCCGGAGAAGCCGCCCTTGAGCGCAAAGTTGACGGTGAGGCGCACGCCCCAAACTGTCGTCAGCAGGGCCATGAGGAGCTGTCTCGCGCTAGGCACGGAGAAATACCAGTGCCAGCAATAGAGAAACGGGAGAATGGACCACAGCCGATCGACGATCGATGGGTCCGAGGTGCCTGTAGAAGGAATCGTTCGCAGAGAGTAAAGCCAGAGAGCCAAGCACAGCGTGAGCGTGATGAGCACTTGTCGCGCCCAAGGGTCGTCGAAGCACTCACGCGGGTCAGGACAGCATGTCGCTGCTGAGGTGCTTGTGAACCAGATGCTTGAGAGCGTTGCGATCTGGATGATGGCACCGGCGATCGCCGCACTAACCGTGGGCGGATCCACGGTCCCCGAAAGAGTCGCCGCGGTGGAGCCAGTGAGCGTCGTCATCCACGTCGCCCAAAACAAGACGAACAACACTTCGGGTTTTAACATTCACACCACAACGGAGATGAGAATCGCAATCAGATGGACGCTGATTCGCGGGCAGTCAAACGAAACTGTGGCCATGGCAAATGTGTATGAACTGTGTGGTGAGCGTTATAAGGTGGTGATCTGACGGCGCACCTCTGCCACACCGTACGCAATGACCGTACGGCCACACTCGAGTGTCGCACGCTGACTCTGGCGCGTGTGCGGATTGCGATTGGCGCCTCAACCTCCCATGTCCAAAAAGTGTCAATCCACGTTCGCCGGCGGCGGCAAGTACCGATCGAGGTTGGTGACATCGGTGCCCGCGGCCAGCTCGATGCCGAACACCTCCTCGAGCAGAGTGAGCAACTGCTCGAGGTCAGCCACGCGCTGCTTCTCAACGGTCGAGCCAACGCCATGACCCTTGCGCACCACATACTCCTCGTTGAGGATGTGGTGGTGCTCGTCGCCCACTACGCGGGACACGAAAAAGGACGTGGTGAAGCGAGCCTTCGGATAGGTGCACGAGAACCAGTTGGCGCACTCGAGGTCGATGGCGGCCGCCGCCTCCCCCACGCGCCAGGAGTAGAGCGCCCTCCACTCGTCCTTAACATGGAGTTGCAGCACCTGGTAGCCGGGGCGCCCGTCGGTCACTCGAAACTCTCCCTCGGGAAGCGCCTGCGAATTGGCGGTGCCGAGGGCGACGGGCGCGATGCTGTTGGTGCCCGCGAACCCCACGTCCGCCAGGTACTCGCCCTGGTCGAGTGCCACCTTGAGCGCCATGTGCGTGAACGCAGTGTTCGGCTCATCCTCGTCGGACGGCTTATTCCAGCGCACGCGGCACAGCACCGGCGTGACCTGAAACCCGAGCGCCTGCAACGCCATGCGCAGGAGTGTATTCTGCTCGAAGCAATATCCGCCGCGCATCTGGCCCACGAGCTTGGCCTCCACGTCCGCGTCGGCCATTGAAATTCTCTTGCCGAGCACCACATCGCAGTTCTCAAAGGAGATAGAGCGCGACTGCGCCGCCATGACGAGCGCGAGTGTTGCCAGGTCGGCGCGCGTCGGCACGCTCGATAGGCCGATGCGCTTGATGTAGGCGGGGAGAAAGGTCATGGGCCAGACTCGCGAAGAATGCCGTCTAGAGCACACACCAAAAGGCCGAGGTTGGACAGGCGTAAACCTGGTCGCGCGTTGAAACATAGAATTGCGATTCATCAAAGCTACACAAGCAGCCTGGTGAGCGCGAAACCCGGTCCCTGCTAAAGCTAGACCAGGCTTACATCGCGGTGGGTGGGCGGGAA
>Ga0210245_102045_pt1 | contig 13936 bp, 9 predicted proteins | sample ChrtobMetaP3_4mM_FD_155450 | JGI IMG/M metagenome (GOLD analysis project Ga0210245, IMG submission 155450) | Chrysochromulina tobin associated microbial communities from unialgal haptophyte culture, Seattle, Washington, United States - P3_4mM | ecosystem: Host-associated > Algae > Haptophytes >...
GGCTGTGGCAGAGAAGGCGGCGGCCGAAGCGGCGGCGGCCGAAGTGTCGGCAGCTGAGGCCACAGCGGACGAGGCGGCGGCGGCTGAGAAAGCGGCGGCTGAGAAAGCGGCGGCCGAGGCGACGGCAGAGAAGGCTGTGGCAGAGAAGGCGGCGGCCGAAGCGGCGGCGGCCGAGGTGGCGGCGGCTGAGGCCACAGCGGCCGAGGCGGCGGCGGCTGAGAAGGCAGCGGCCGAGTTGGCGGCGGCCGAGGCGACGGCCGAGAAGGCGGCGGCAGAGGAGGCAGTGGAGGCAGAGCGCATCGGCAATGAGGCTACCACAACCGTGGAGGCGCGTGCAGCAGCAGAGGCAGCGGCGGCGCGCGAAGCAGAGCAGGCGGCAGCTGCAGAGGCTTCAGAGGCAGCGGCTCGTGCGGCTGCGGAGGCAGAGAAGGCAGTGGCAGGGAAGGCGGCGGCCGAGGCGGCGGCAACTGAAGTGGCGGCAGCCGAGGCGGCGGCGGCTGAGGCCACAGCGGCCGAGAAGGCGGCGGCTGAGGCGGCGGCGGCTGAGGCGGCGGCGGCCGAGAAGGCGGCGGCCGAGAAGGCGGCGGCCGAGAAGGCGGCGGCCGAGAAGGCGGCGGCCGAGAAGGCGGAGGCCGAGAAGGCGGCGGCCGAGGCGGAGGCAACAGGGGCGGCTGCAGGCGAGGCGGCCGCGGGCGAGGTGGCTGCGGCAGAGAAGGCTGCGGCAGAGAAGGCTGTGGCAGAGAAGGCGGCGGCCGAGGCGGCGGCAGCTGAGGCGGCGGCGGCTGAGGCCACAGCGGCTGAGGCGGCAGAGGCGGCAGAGAAGGCAGCAGCAGGGAAGGCGGCGGCCGAGGCGGCGGCGGCCGAGGCGGCGGCGGCTGAGGCGGCGGCGGCTGAGGCGGCGGCGGCTGAGGCAGCGCCGGTCAAGAATGCGGCGGCCGAGGCGGCATCGGCCGAGACTGCAGCAGCCGACGCGGTGGCTGCGGAGCCAAAGATAGCTAGCGCGGTTGAGACCCTCGTCGATGAGCTTAAGGGAGCAGACGGCGAAGGGTTATTGAAGCTGCTGCGTGATTTGTCTGCGCGATGGGACGACGCAGAGGGGGACTCTGCCGTTGCGTTGTGTGCGGAGCTTCGTGCAATCGGTGCGGTGCCGGTCATCTGCAACCTGCTAGCGCACGAGACCGCGCAAGTCCATCAGCTGGCCATTTATATTGTGGGCAATCTGGCCGCAGGCGCTGTTGATCCACTGGTAGACCTAAGCAAGCGCGAGCTCAAGCAAGCTGGCGCGTTTGATCTCCTCCTCCGCCACCTCTTTTCGACCGACAAGGCGACGCTACTGCTCGCACTCTGCGCGATCCAGAACGTGTGCGTGGAGATCGAATACGTCGATAAGCTCAAGGCTGCAGGGGGCATGGAGCGGCTGCAGCACATTGTCGGCTTGGCCGACCCTCAGCTCTGTCAGTTTGCGCAGGGCTGCTTCGACAACGTACGCACCGTCGTCGCCATCAACGCGATGCAGCATATGCAGCAGAATTTCTTACGGACGAGGCCTAAGGCCGAGAAGGCAGCGGCAGAGGCGGAAGCGGCAGAGGAGTCAGCAGCTGAGAAGGCCGCGGCAGAGAAGGCCGCGACTGGCGGAGCGGAGCCGGTGCTAGCGAAGCCAACGGCATACCGACGGCAGCGGAGCCTGCGGCAGAAGATACGCTCAAGCGTCGTCGTCGAGACTTGCATCCAAACGTGCATCATTGTCAAGGAGGATCAAGGCTCCATCGGGCTTGACTTGCAACAGTCCAGTGGCCACCGCATCAGCATCGTCCGCGTGAAGCCCGACACGCCGGCCGCACGCAGTGTGCCGCCGCTAGTCGCCGGCATGGCCATTGTCAGTGTCAACGGGTTCCCTGTGCTGGATGCGAAAGTGGCAGCCGAGTGCATCGCAAAGGCTGGGCGTGGTCAAATGATGCTCGAGGTGGCACCGGAAGCAACGCGAAGCTGGCTCTCACGCCTCCGTCGCGCGAGTGCTCGTCAAGAGAGCGTCAAGGGCGCCGACGAGGCTCGCATGTCCGGAGATGAAGACAGTGGCCACGGAGCTGCTCTGGCTGCGGAGCCTTAGTTATTTTAGAGATATTAGCTCGGCGTGGTCGAGACCCTCATCTCAAGGCAGCAGACGCGCGCGGGCCGTCCGCTGTGGCGTGGCGTATCGTACGTGTGCGGGTCGGCGCGATTGGGGGCGCTTTTGAGACTGAACTTCTTGACAAAAGTGTTCAAACATTACGACTTGCGTGTGACCCCTCGTCCAGAGCCTCCAAGTCCGTCCTCGAGTGCAGCGCATCGGCTGTAGCATCGAGCGCAGCTTGGAGCTTGGACACATCGACCAGGTCACCGATGACGGCCGCCGCAAAGCTCGGATGCAGCACGTCACTTTGCAGCCGCTCAAAGGTGGAGAGCCCGTGAGCAGTGCTGGCTCCCCCCACAACAGCCGCCAGCATGGCGACGTGTGCGAGTGCGACGCCCGATTCGAAAGCTGAGGTCAAGACCACGCCCTTGCCAAGTGCGCTAGCCTCGGCAGCCAAGCGGGCACTCACCTCCATCCCGCCGAGGATTGTCGGCTTGAGCACGATCGCTGCACAGCTCACGTGACTCAGGCGCGACCGAAGCGCCTCGAGGGCTCCTCCTCCTCCTCCTCCACGAGCGTCGTCTCGAGCGTCCTCCTCGTGGTCCTCCTCGCTCGCACCCTGCGACGCTGCCCGCGGCCTCGTAGGCGACTCCAACTGCACAGCCGCGGGCAGCACACTCTCATCCAGTGCGTGGCGCAGCCCGTAGGCCGCATGCAACCCAGGCAGCGACGCCTCGAGCGACGGCCCCAGCGGCTCTTCGCAGAATTCAAGGGCGTCTGGCGGCCAGTCCGCCTCACGATCGGCCTCACAATCGGCCGCACGATCGGTGGCGCAACTCGCGAGCCACTGCTGCCTCAAGTGTACGCAGAAGACGCCGGCCTGGGCCACGTTCCACGCCTGATTCGCATCGAGTCGAAGGCGTAGCCCGAGCGATGTACATCCGATGAGCAGCCGGCAGATGCGCTTGGCATCCTCGACGGGGTCAGTGCCCCCCACCTTCACCTTCCACGTGCGCATGCGATAGGCCGAGGCGCTTCCTTCGGGAGATGCCACAGCAGCAACCGGGAGCTCATGCGGCTCATGCCACTGAGCCTCTTCGGGAGATGCCACGAAAGCAACCGGGAGCTCTTCGGGCTCATGCCACTGAGCCTCTTCAGGAGATACCACAAAAGCAACCGGTAGCTCTTCGGGCTCATGCCACTGAGCCTCTTCGGGAGATGCCACAAAAGCAACCGGTAGCTCTTCGGGCTCATGCCACTGAGCCTCTTTGGGAGATGCCACGAAAGCAACCGGGAGCTCTTCGGGCTCATGCCACTCTTCGGGAGATGCCACAAAAGCAACCGAGAGCTTCGCCGCAGCACTTGCCTCCGCCACTGCCTCGAGCTCGCTCGATTCGCCTCGGCCGAGCAACCCGTTGATGCGTACGTGCGAGTGCCACGCGGCCTGCCGATGGTGCGCATAGAGTTGTGCGATGCTCGTCGCCTGTGTCGCACGCGCGAGCACATGCAAGATCGCCATCTCCAGAGCGCACCGGACGCTGGGGAGGAGGGGTGTCGACGTTTGGGGGAGAAGAGCGGTGAGCCAGGCGGCTAAGGTGCCATCGAGCTGCGCGAGCGAGAGAGGGAGGCTGCGGCCTGCAAGCCGCGGTGCGATCGTGCGCATCTGCTCAGTAGCCGCCTCGAGGCCTTCGGTGTGGAAACCTGGCAGAGGGCACAGCTCTCCTATGCCGCACACGCTCCGGCCGTCCTCGGTAGACCCGCTGAGCAACAGCAGGTAGCCCTCACGCTGTGTGAGCGGTGGACCTCTCGCGAGCGGCAGAGGGGCTGTCAGTGGCAGCCGGAACGGGAGCATGCGTGCATGCGAGGTCAGCCGGACTGCGTGCATCGTCGTCCTTTGGAGCTGTGACGGCGGCGGCGGCGGCGGCGGCGGCAGCTGCCCCTCTGCGGCCTTGGGCTGGGCCGTCGGAACCGCCGACTCTGGCAGCTGCTGCAGGAAGGTGAGGCAAAGGTCGATGGTCGATTGCGCATCCTCGGTGAGCAGCGCATGGCCCACGTGCGGCACGATGGCCACTTGCAAGTGGGCAGGATCTCCTCGTGCCCCCGAGCCGTCTGGATCCAACGAATCTCGACGAATCTCGGATCTCCTCCTCGAGAGCTCACGGGCCACCTTGGTGTAAGTCGCGTCCTCTCCACCAGCTACGAAGAGCACCGGGAGCGGAGGCGCGCTGAGCCAGTCCCAGTAGCTCGGCTGGCAGCCCACGCTCTCACGCTCAAGGACGGCGGCGCGGTCCGCAGCACGCGCTCCGTCGCAGCGTCGGCTGAGCATCTCGTCAAAGGCGGGATGAGCGCGCAGGTGGCGGCCCCACAGAGGTAGTGCATACCACTCGTCGCGAAGCCACGCGGCAAATGTCAGCGGCGGCATCGAGCGCAGGCGCTTGGCCAGGCGAGCGTCGTGCGCAAGCCTTTCCCGTCGCTCGGCCTCGTCGTCCATGCCCGGGTTGCCGCTCAGGATGATGAGGCCAGAAATCAGCCAGCCCTGCGCCTGCAAACGCGCGGCGGCGAGCTGAATTGCCAGGCGGCCGCCCATCGAGTAGCCAATCAGAACAACCTCACGGTCTGGAGTAGCCACTTCGATCGTCGCAATCACGGCGTCAAGAGCAGCGACAGACGTCACGCCGAGATGGGCGCTGTCGCCATGGCCCGGAAGATCGAGGCTTACGCAGTCCATGAGTGAACTGAGAGCATGGCGAAGCTGCTCGAAGTCACGGCGGTCGCCGAACATGCCATGTAAGAGCACGGCGGTGCGCCTTGCAACGTTTGGATCGCCGTGCGTGCAACACGTGTGGGCCAGCATTGCTCCTCGAGGGGGTGTGGACCCACGCACGCGAGCACGAGGGCGCCGACGCAGATCGCGTCTGTCTGCCGCGATCTCGGACAAAAGGCAAGTTTCCTCTCACATATAGTACCGGTAAGGGGGAAGGGGGGGGGTAGGGGGAGAAGGGGGGGGAAGCTGTCGAGCGCGACGCGAGGGAGTAGCAAGCTCTCGGGGATGACCGGGATCAGCATGTTAGCAAGCTCTCGGGGATGACCGGGATCAGCATGTATTCCGCACTTTCAGCCATAACGTGCCAGACCGCCCCGCGCCCGGGCTCATAGTAGTAGCCTATCAGAGCAGGTGTCTGGCGCACATACATTCCCACGCCCACTCTAGCGCTCACTTGCGCTCCCTTGCGGCACTGCTTCTTGTTGGGGCAGTAAACTTGCTGCTTCTTGTTGAGGGGCAGTAAACTTGGTCGCGTGTTTGACCGGCGGACCAATGTCATCTCGGGCAGGGTTCGCGTACGGCCGACTCCCTTTGGGCCACGAATTGGAATCCCACCACTAGCCATTCCACCGCACGCGTCTCGATGGCAAGCGGGATCATGCTACGCATGGGCGCGATGGTATCCCCTTGTCCATTGCCCGCGTTGGATTCCCGGTTGGATTCCTTTGCGGGCACGCCGTAGTTACCTGTCGAGGCACTAAAGGGCAGCTGAGATTTTTGGACGGAGCACACCCCAAACATAATGGATCTCTCCGTGTGCCGGGCAGGGCCGTGCTGGAAGACCGTGCCCAGTTGCTCTGTCGTGTCATTCTTCTTGATGAACGCGGCAATCCCGCGAGCGGATGCCGCCAGAGCATCGGCCGCCGCCACTGCCGCCGTTGCTCCGACGCCGCGATTTGGATGGCCATGTTGCCTCTCTCCACCGGCTTAAGCGCGCATCGCAGGAGCTCGGTCGGCACACCTTGACTACCAATTGGTAGCCGGTGCGCGCTGCGCGCCACCTGCAGCAAGCGTGACGCCTTGTCGTGCACGCTTGCAATCTCCTGTGACTGCTTCTTCTCCATGGCCAGCAGCATGCGGTAGCCGCATGGGTCCAAGCGGTGCCACAGCACGCGCACGTGCCGCGACAGCTTTGTTACGCGCTTCCTGGCACACTTCGCAGACGTTGGCCAGCATGTTCCTATTCTCGCACTTGCAGTGCGCACATTTCCACGTGGGATCCGGGGGCACTCGTGGGGCTGAGCAGGTGTTGCATAAGCTGGCCTCCATCTCGGCGTTATCGGCAGTGCCTAGCAGCATGCAGTAGCCGCACGGGTCCAAGCGGTGCCACAGCACGCGCACGTGCCGCGACAGCTTTGGGCTGTCGGCTGCGTCCGCCCGCGGTCGGCCTCAGAATGGCAAGCCCCGGCGAGTCCAGCAAGGGCGAATCCTAGGTAGTACGTGCTCTGCCTTATGCATTCGTGAACCAAAGCGGAGCGGGTCCTGAGCGCCAAAGTACTTGTAGAGTTCGAGGGCGCAAATCATCGCGCTTTTTCTGTGCTATGCAATTGCGCTATGCACCGATCCAAAAGGCCCGGCGCACCCATCACAGCATAAGCAAGCCGCTCACACCTGTCTGGCGCTGTGGCCATCTTTCGAGTACCTCGCCGCTACATGTATTTGGCTCAGAAAGGCATGGTTCTGCCTGCTCCTCGCAGCTCGCGCCTCGTCCATGAACGTCGACCCGCTCAGCTCAACGCCAAAGAATGATCCAACCGAATGTTCTTGGTTCCACAGCCGGCACATGACCATTGATAGGCGTGATCTGGTTCAAGAGATACAGCCCACCTGCGCACGCAGCTCCCCATGGCAGCTCCCGCAGTGACTGAGTGGGCAGTGCCGTCCTGCCAACTTTTTTCGGAAGTGCAGTGGGTGTGCAGTGGGTGTCGGACACTGGTACGACGTCGGAAAAAAGTCAGCCCCGCCTCCCGCTCATTGTGAGCGTGAGAGCCCCCATTCACAGCCCATGGGGAAAAATCAGCCCCGCCTCCCTCATTGTGAGCGTGAGAGCCCCCATTCACAGCCAATTGTTAGAGCCCGACTTCGTGCACTTTCCGTTGAGACTTAACCGTCACGCGTCAGGGAATCTGCAATCTCACGCGCGTGCGCGAACCCTAAGCCTAACCCTTTAACCCTGAGTAATCTTGTCACACGCTCAGCGTTACTTAACCGTGTACCGCAAAGTTCGCACCAATACGAATCTCGTTACCAAAACCCCACACAAACCTGAAGAGATGAGTCTGCAGGGCATGAGGCTGCCAGGGCGCAGGGGGTCAGGGGTCGCACAAAACCCACACTGCGGAGAGCGTCGTAAATGAGATTATGCCAATGGAGCATGCAATGGAGTTGCGTTTCGTATCAGCTGCACGTACACCGTCCGACTTCGCGCGGGATCCGGGGCGAGATCATGCGCATCGGGACCGGCCATCGCATGCACACACATCGCTGCCATGTCTCAATAGTGGCTAGGCGTGAATGTAGCCGAGGCGCCGCCACCGCCGGCGGCCATGCTTGGCACGGAGGAGGCGGACGAGCGAGAGAAAGAGGCGGAGGCGGAGGCGGGTGTGGCGGGGGATGCAGGTGCAGAGGGTGTCGGCAGCGTGATGCCGGCGGCGCGTACGGAGCTGGCGATGGATCCGAGCACTATGTCGGCAAACTTGAACTCGTTCCCCTTCCCCAGCTCGTGCACCTTGAACTCGCGGCGGCTGTTCTTGTGCGCCTCTTTGAGCTTGGCAATCATCTTGTCGGTTGAGTTGTTGATCTTAAAGAAGTAATAGGCCACCTTCTTGTCGCCGAGCTGCCTCATCATCTCCGCCGGATCGGGGTTTTGCACGCCATCGTGGTTGTCAACGAGGCCAACGTGATACTCTGAGCCGTGCGCGGGCGCGTCGGCGACGTGCACGATCATCTTGATACGGGAGGATGATTGCGACCACGAGAGGTGCAGGGCCTTCTCCAAGCCGCCGGCAACATCCTCGGGGGCATCACCGCCACCCGTGGCGGTACAGTGCATCAGAAGCTTGGTGACTTCGTCGATGTTTTCGCCAGCCACGAAATCCTTCACCTCGAAGCGCACTGAATCATCGAAGTCGCGATACCCGACAAAGGCAACGCGTAGGTCGACCGCGTACTTATCGCGAGCCTGCTTGACAATTAAGGCTGCTGTCTGTTTGGCTTGCTCGATGTAACTACCCATTGATCCCGTGCAGTCCATGAGGATACAGAGCTCGACCGCTGTGTCCTGCCTCGCAAGGGCATTCGCTTTGATCGAGGCGATCTTGGACGCGGAATCTGCACGGTTGCTCGCGCTGACAGAGCGGCTGGCAAGCTTGTCCTTCTCCGCCTGCAGCGCACGTAGCTGCGCGACGGTCGAGCCGCCTTCCAGGGTAGCGCCCGGCGCATGCGCGCTGACGGACAACGACGCGGCTGGCCTCGAGGATGATGTGACGCTGCTGACGGGAGCTGCCGGTACGGCTGAGAAGGCGAAGGGCATGGGTGTCGTGCCGGTCGCAGGCTGCGGACCCATGCCCATCATCATTTGCATCATTTGCATGCACTGCGGCATCATTGCCGGGTTGGCTTGGGCCATGCACATCAACATTTGCATTTGCTGCATCTGTGGCGACACTGCTTGGTCCTGACCGGGCATCGGAGGCATGCCCATCCCCATCATCGGCACGCCCATCCCCATCCCCCCCATCCCGCCCATCCCCATCGGCATGCCGCCCATCCCCATCATCGGCATGCCCATCGCGCCCATGCCATTTCCAGCGGTGGCACGGAGGGTGTGGATCTCCTGCTCGAGCTCTTTCTTCTCGACCTTATACTGCGCCTCGGTCTGCTGCGTCTTGGCCTCGAGCAACGCGATTTTTTGGTTCATGCCGTCGATGATGGCCTGCAGCTCCTCGGGACTCTTCGTGGGCATCGCACCGCCTTACAAAACCCGAGCGACCCAAGCACTCTTGTGACTCGTGTGAACCCGTTTTTTTCTCACGAAAAGGCCGGAGTCGCGCGCGCGCACTGTGCAAGCATGCGCAGCAAGCTGTACTGTGCGCGCACACATGCGGCGTTTTTGGGAAATACTTTTTCGAATTTCTCACACACGAGTCACACGAAGACCCGAGCGCACCAATGAAAGCCTTTACAAGCTCGTATTCCGTAACGCGCTGATGCTGTCGGATCGCGAAAATGCGACGGTCGACTCTCTTCTGCTCGGAGATTCGTGCCAAGAAGATGAACCTGAGACTTTGACAGCAACATGGCGGGTAATGGAGCTCCTGCGGCGCTGCGACCACCATCCGCAACTCTCACAAATCTGCAAGGACGACATGGTGATGGAGAAGGTACTCATGGCGCTCGCTACAGATGCACGCGGTGAGACCGTCGCGCGCTTTTGTGGTTACGTGGGCGCAGAACTAGCTGTTCGTGACCCCACTCGTCTTGTTTCGTACCTCGGCCCCCCTGCGAATGCGGACTACTTGGCGTCGCTGTGCTCAGAGCACATACATCTTCCCGAAGTGTGGAACATGATCGAGGCATGCTGCATGGACTCTCTCGCCACGAACGAGGCTGTCAAGCGTTTCTTACTCAGCCTCCACGACGCTATCATTCACCTAACGAATGCACAAGATTACTTCCGACTCGAGCACCTGCAGCTCCTCTGCCGGCTGACCGCGGAGAAGCAACTGTCCAGCCTCCGCTCAGCATTCCCAGATTGCCATGTCACCGAGAGGATCATTATGATGGTCAAACGCACAGACACAGAACTCATGCCATTGCCCGTGCTGAGCGAGGTAGCCTCGGTGTGCCGCCGCCGGCAACTCAAAGAGATCGAAAGCATCGTCTTCGAGCGTGCCGAGAAGCTGATTTCCCTCGGTTGTATCGATGCAAAACGAATTCGCGAACACGACGCTGTCGAGATCAAATGCATGCGAAGGCTGATCCATTTGCTCAAGAATCGATACGACGATTCAAAACTGTCGCGGGCAACTGACGATGCGCAGCCGACGATGCCTGCGATGCTCATGCAACTTTCTGAGCTCACCTTGGATAGCACTAAGTTCGTCGACTTGGGAGCCGAGCCGACCTCGGACCGAGGCGTGATGGCCTGCGAGGCTGCGGAATTGCTCTCTTCTTCTGTAGGCTATCTTTGGAGTAGGGAGGAGGTCACCCAATGCGCAACCTTTTCAGAGCGCGATTGGCACGAGTGCGTGCAGATGCTAGAAGAGAGGCGGACAGACCCAGCTCGAGGTGAGAAACACGGCCCGAGCAAGCGCGCCTTAGCCATCTTGCGCCTGGCAAAGGCGCTACGGCCTCCACCGCTGTCGGCACCTCCACCGCTGTCTGCACCTTCTACTCGTCCACCAGCGGCTAAACAGCCTCCACCGCTGTCGGCACCTCCTCCGCCGTCGGCACCTCCTCCGCCGTCGGCACCTCCTCCGCCGCTGTCTGCACCTTCTACTCCACCACCAGCGGAGCTGCGTGGCAACGCCGCCATTCGAGTCATTCAGTCATTAGGGGATGCGGCACAAAGTTTAACTGCCAAGTTGCGAGGTCTCTGGTTCTAGCCATTGGCGTCATTTCTTTCCTCCTCTTCGGCCGCATGAGCCGCATCCCCTAATGACGCACATTGATGCGAGTCTCCGACTCAGTACCACCAATCGCTCGAGCGCGCGCGGCGCGCGGTTCGCAGTACAGAGTCGCCCCGGCGTAGCGCCGGGACCGGCGATGCCAGGGGGGGGCCTCAAAAGGGGGCCCCCGACGGCCGAGCCCACTGATCTGCATCCCGCACCTTTTCAGGAACTCTCGTTAACGTGTGTAAAGTGGGTCTGTGTGAGCGCCTCCCACGCACGCCTTTTCGGGGCTGGGTGTGTGTCTGGCCTGGAGGGCTCTGAAACGAACGAACGAACGAAGTGTTTCACATGTAATGATGTAATTTCACAGCCAATTTCACACCAAAGACCAAGCGCGCGATCGCTTTCTCGCGAGGCGCGCGCGGCTTCCTTCCTTCGAAAATGGCGGAGGGCAGGAGTGAGAAGAAATGGTCTCGGGCGGCAGCGCAGGAGCCCCTGGGCCAGCAACTTCAGGTATCAGGGCCTTTACAGATGGAGACGGAAAATGTGCTCGACAAGCTCGACCAAGTGGAGATTCTCGTCCCAGATGAGATGTTCCACAGAGAAACTGATTTTGTAGGAGAAGAAAAAAGACAAGAACTTATGGACGAACCAGTTGCGGAAGACCCACTTGCTGAAGACCCATTTGCTGAAGACCCATTTGCTGAAGACCCAATTGAAGGCGCGCCACTTGCTGATGTCGGCTCTCTAGCAGACGCGTCGAAGCAGTGCACGCCGACCAAACCGAGCATCGACAGTGCCGTGCCAGGCGCTGACGATGCTGCTATAGGAAGCGAGGCGGCTGAGCCGATAGATCTGGCATGGGTTTCTTCCAGCGAGGCCGTGACGCATGCAAGAGCTGAGGCGGCAGCCTATGCCGAATCGGGCGACCAGCACCTGATGCTGCCACCTGAGCTTTCACCCCAAAAGGTCGCCCAAGTGCACCAAAACAGGGCTTATGGCATGCAACACACACCGCCCAATGAGCCACCTGGTGGGCACAAGGTCGAATTGCAGCCGTCACTTGGCGGGCGGCTCACGGAGGAGGAAGAGAGCATGCTTGACCTGCTCAACCTGGTCAAGATTTGCGAAACGGAGGAACTGCGCATTAACGCGATCCTCTCCCACGTCGCCAGCGGCGGAGCCCTCGCCACTCGCCCCATGGCACTCGTCACTCGCTTGATTCAAGGCGGCTCTCTCCCTCACCATGAGGGCATCAACCGTACACTTCCGCTGCTGACAACACATTTGCAGGCGCTAGCCGCGGCATCCCCCCCCGCCAACATGGAGCGCCCCGAGCACCGTCGACCAGCTGTCGACGCCGCCACTAGCAACGAGACGCCCACGCCTTCAGCCAGGACGGCGCAGACGCCTGCGACCGATGTGGCGCGGAAGCAGCGCGATGGCCGTGGGGACCAACATTCGTCACCGTCTCAACCAAGAGTGCGACGTGAGCTGCAACTGCATCTGACAGATGACCGCGCAGTGGCCGTTAAGTCGGCGCGCGTGTGCTCGCTGCTTCGAGCCTTTGACGTACAGCCACCGATTACCCTCGAAGGCGACGAGCGGCGACGGCAGGCACTGGCAAAGGTGCACTCTTTCGGCAATGCTCTGCCGCAGCGTCAGCACAAAAAAGTGTTTGGCAAGTCGGCGCCGCCGAAGCTCCAAGGTGACCCACAGGGCGCAGCGCAGCAGAGATTTGAGGAGATCCTGGAGCGTCAGCAGATGCTCATTGACATTATCGAGAAGCGGCAAGAGATCGCCGACCGGCGCCTCGCTGAAGTGCGCTCGATGCGCCAGCATGTGATGCGGTTGCGAATGGCCGCGCAGCAGGAGCACTACTTGCGTGCCCAATGGGGTCATCATCAGGCGCTCGCCATGCACAGGCAGCAGATCGAGCAGGTGCACGCGAGGCAGCAGCAGCAGACGACGATCGCAAGGATCGCGCAGCGCCAGAAGGAGCAGCTCCGGGCAGCGACCGAGTCGCAGGTCAAGAATTATCGCCAGCAGATACGCGAGGCTGAGAGAACGAAGAAAAGGGCGGAGGCGACGATGGAAGCGTTCTTCGACCTCGAGAAGCGCAAGCTCCAGCTTGAGAAGGCGAAGCTCGAGCAGAACGAGTTGGCGGAATTTAACGCCATGGAGGATATCAAGAGAATCGAAGCAATGCAGCGACTACGTGAGCTCGACGAGGATGTCTGTCCGCCTGCGTGGGACTCATCGACCGGCTGGATCGAAATTAGCATCGCCAAGCATTACACCTTCAACCTCGCCTTTCCCGACGGCAAGTTTGGCACCGAGAAGCTCGAGCGCAGAGTCAAGGCGACCGGTATTAGCTGCTTGCGGCGCGAGCGTCATTGGAAATTCGGCTCGTTCCGTGTCGTCTACCTGCTCAAGCTGGCCAGCAAACGCCGCGTCGCTAAGAGCTTCATCCTGCCCCGCGGCAAAGAAATGGACTGGCAGGACGCGATGGCAACCGCGCGGCAGTATTGCCTCGCAAAGGAGTTCGCATCGCGCTTCGAGAAGAGCGTCAAGGAGAAGCAGCCTGAGTCATCGCTCAAGATGAAGTACGTCACGTCTGACGTGCTTGAGCTGTCAAGCGGCGAGTACCTTTCCACGGAGGAGTGTTTGGGTCGCGACTTCAATGAGAGCGATGGCGACTTTGTCAAATGGAACAACAACGCCGACTGGTTCCTCGATGAGGAAGGCGAGGTCGACCCGTACCCGCAGGCGCTATCGCACTTCTCATTTACGGAGAGCAAGCACGTGTACCTGCTCACAGACGTGCAGGGCTGGAGGCCCAAGACCTGCCAGTACATTCTGACGGATCCGGCCTTGCATACCAACGATCGGCAGCCTGGTCTAAAGCGCATTCCTGGCAATTCAGACCACGGGTACAAAGGCATGCAGAACTTCTTTGCGGCTCACCGCTGCAATGCTATCTGCAAGTTGCTTGGTCTCGACAAGGATCACACGCCCAAGCCACAGACCGCCGTTCCGCGATAGGCCATAGTTTATTGGCGACGAGATAGCATCAGTGGTCGGAAGCGCATGTGGCTTTTGTGGGCGCAGCTCGAGGGGGGGTCGAAGCAACGTCCATGGCAGTGGTCTCGCCGCTTGAGGCGTTGTCTCGTGTCACGTGTGCTGTCAGAGCCAAAAAATGTTTTAACAGTCACTGTATACCATGCTATACCATGCTATAAAACCCGTACGAGGCGTCGCGGGCGGCGCATCGAGTCAAGCGAGCACACTCCTCCTCCTCCTCCTCCTGCGCCTCCTCCTCCTCCTCCTCCTCCTGCGCCTCCTCCTCCGCCTCCTCCGCCTCCTCCTCCTCCTGCGCCTCCTCCTGCG
>Ga0210245_102051_pt1 | contig 13911 bp, 11 predicted proteins | sample ChrtobMetaP3_4mM_FD_155450 | JGI IMG/M metagenome (GOLD analysis project Ga0210245, IMG submission 155450) | Chrysochromulina tobin associated microbial communities from unialgal haptophyte culture, Seattle, Washington, United States - P3_4mM | ecosystem: Host-associated > Algae > Haptophytes >...
GCGCGATTGTGTATCCGTCACTGTGAGTCTCTCAGGGGACCAGGAAGCCATGGGCATGGCCAGTTGTGAAGCACAATTAAAATCGTTGTGTAGATACTATAATCGAGGCCTATTTACATTATTTAAGCTTATTTACCACCCAAATATGGATCAGATAACTACAACCCAAATATGGTAAAAAGGCGCCTGCGGCGCCGGCTCCGAAAAAATGAAACTTCCGCTTGGTGGTGCATCTGATCTTAGAATCACTCCGAATTTAGAAACTGTCGCAAGTTTCAAATCCGCCGAGAGAATTCGAGAGTTCCTCGCATGATCTACCGCTCTACAAGCTTATCCACGGGCCACGAGTTGTGGCCTCGCTGCTTGACGTGGTAGGGGCCGGATTTCCCCAAGTGGTAGATGCGCAGTGCGCTGCCATGGACTGGCGTAACGATGTGCCCGTGCCGCCAGCCCCAGGCGGCTCGCTCGCGCATGCCACGGATCGTCTTCGTATTGAGCTCTGGCTTCCAGTCGCTGCTCTTGACGAAGGCGCGCATCACGTTGCGCGGGTAGGCCCACACTGCTGCGTAAGTGTTCGTGGGCGTCACAAAGTCGCCGAGCCCATCGAGGGCGAGGATTGTAGTACGCGCGGCCGGCCGCACGATGTCGGAAAAGAAGCTATTCCCGGCGCTGTCGTTGACCACGCGCGTGAAGCCAAGCAGCAGGCCATGCTTCGTGTAGAGCGTCGGCGCCAACGCGACCTGCGCTGACATCGCTCGGCCTGGTACGAGCGTGTCGCCCTCGACGCTCAAAAACCAGTCGAAATTCTCGAGCTCGGCGGCCATGTGCTCGCGATGCGCCCACGCGAGCCGGAACGGATGTGCAAGTGTGTGCGCTGCGACACGGACTGCAACACGGCCATGGCTGGAGGAAGGTGGCGACGAGGCGTGGCCGTCTGCGGCGGCCAGGGCTCTGGCCGCCGAGGTCGAGGTGGCAGGTGCCGCCGCCGCCGCGCACGCGCTCGCGCGCCACTGCCTCAGCCGGTCTTGGTACGCATGGCCCTCGTTGACGTCGACCACCGCTTCAATCATTGCAAAGGAGTCGTACGCGCACTCCATCTCGTCGAGCAGCCGCACGACGGCATTGAAGTTGAAGTCGCGCCACGCGGCCGACGTCTTAACGGCGGACGTGCGCGAGTCGACACCGGCCGTGACCGAGGCGTCGAAGTAGGTGATGTGCGCGAGAAGTCGCGACATAAAAAACCGTTTGTTTTGCGATGGTTACGGCGTTGGGCGACTCGCGATGGGTGCATACATGTACCGTTACTCGAGATCTGTTAGCCGCCCCTGTGTGTAAACCCACCAATTGCACCGAATGAAAGTTTGTGTGAATGTGAAACGTGATGGCGCCTTGGGCTTCGGAAAAGCCTCCCGCGCCGCAAAAAGCGCTTCCGTGGCCCAGGGCGGAATGCAAGTCGCCGTCCTTGGAGCCGGAGATATAGGCTGCGCCGTAGGAATTGCTTTCGCGGCGAAGGGCATGAAAGTCACCTTCATCGGCCGCGATTCGCCCACGGGATGTGAGCTGTGCGAGGCCGCTAGCGCGGGGGGTGCGCGCCTGCAGCACAGTCGCTGGAGTGTTAGTATGTCTGCTGAGGCATGTGCATCCGCATTCACGACAGATTTGTCCAAGCTCGCGGTAGCCGACGTGATCTTTCTCGCCTGCAAGCGCCATCACAACGCGACTCTGGGGCCCGCGATTGCAAGGCATGCAAAGAGCTCTGCCGCGCTGGTGGTGCTTCAGAATGGCGTCGGAGTTGAGGAAGAGCTGCGCGCGCTCATCGGTGCGGGAGGACCCTCGCCGTCACAGGCAGTAGTGAATTTCAATATTGTACGCGAGATCCTCCCGGAGCGGCGCGGTGCCGTCTTTCACTGGACGACGCCTCGTGTGCGCAAGCCGCCCGCTTTTCTGCTGCCCTCGAGCGTGTCCGACCTGGCTAGGATGATGGACGATGCGGGCCTCATGACGTCGACGACGCCTGACATTGCTCGCGCAGCGTACGGTAAGTTAATCGTCAACGCGGGAGGCAACGCCATCAATGCGTTGTGTGGCCTCGACATTCGATCCATGGTTCGAATCTCGGGGTATCGCAAGCTCATCTCAGCAGCGTGCCTCGAAGTCGAGGCCGTATACAAGGCCAATGGCATTGAGTATGACCCTTCCGGTAGCACGCAGTATTTGCGGCTGCTCTCGCTGCCTTCCCCCCTCCTCTGGCTCCTCTCGCAGCTCGTCATTGGCGCCTGCGGTCGCTCATCGATGTGGAGCGATCTACACTACCGACGACCGACGGAGATCGAGTACCTCAACGGCGAGATCGTTGCGCTCGGCAAGAAGGCGGGGGTGCCCACCCCTCTGAATTCGCGGCTGTACGAGCTTGTTCGAGCCGCCGAGGCCGCGAATACCGGCCATCCGAACCTCTCGCCAGAGGCGATAGCCGCGCACGTGGAGGTCTCGTTCGCCAAGGGTGGTGGGGCAGGCGCAGGCGGCGGTGGCGGCGATTCGCTTGAGGCGCTCATCTTTTACGCCGCGCCCGCGCTGTTTCTAGTGGTCGGTGTGGGGCTCGCGATGTACTTCAGAACAGTATGAGGACTTATGAGGACCTCTCACATGTTCATATTGACTCCCAGTGCGAACCATTTTTTCTGACGAACAGTTAGATAGTCGCACTACGGAGCGGCGTCTTTGGGAAAACATTTCACAGGATAATTTCACAGATCTCGAGATGTCGACCGCGCTCGCCAACCTCCAAGTTCTACTCGCGCAGTGCCGCGCTGGCGCCATTCCGGCATCAGATTCTCATCTCCATGCAGTTCGTATGAACACAGCTCGAGCTCGTGTTACCCTTAGCAGTGCTTCCGTACCCACGCCACCATTTCGATTTGTCGACATCGGTGTAAACCTTCTCGATGCAATGTTTGAAGGGAACTACCGTGGCAAGCAGCACCATCCACCTGACCTCGATGCAGTGCTCGCACGCGCTGCAGAGGCAGGTGTGTCTCACGCCATCGTCACCGCGGGCACGCTCGAGGAATCGCGTCGCGCGCTCAGCTTTGTGCGAGCACAGCGTGCTGCGGGGTGTCCAATTCGCCTTCACTCAACTGTTGGTGTCCATCCGACACGCTCGCTCGAGTTTTTGCCCGACGCGGACCGTGCCGAGGTCGAGGCTGCGATGGCAGCAGTGCCTGCCGAGCAGCATGCGTCCGCGTGCGCTGAGGCCGTCGCGCTCGCGTCGCTGGAGACCGTAGTATTGAGCCGGCCACATGTCAAGGATGCAATGGCAGCGCACGTGACCGCGCTGCGGTCGGTGCTCGAAGATGGCGTCACAGACGGCGCGGTGGTGGCGGTAGGCGAGTGCGGCTTGGACTACGACCGGCTCGCCTTTTGCCCCAAGGGCGTTCAGCGCGCGAGCTACGCGCAGCAACTCGAGCTGGCGCACGCGACACTCCTCCCTCTCTTCTTGCACAACCGTGCGACCGGAGGCGAGTTTGCGGCCATGTGTGCCGCAGAGCGATCACAGATGGGCGCGGGAGGCGTCGTGCACTCCTTCGATGGCGACGTGGCCGAGCTGGAAGAGCTCCTAGGGCTCGGTCTGCACATCGGTCTGAACGGCTGCTCACTCAAGACCCGGGCGAACCTCGATGTCGCCGCGTGCGTGCCGCTGGACAGGCTGCATCTGGAGACCGACGCGCCGTGGTGTGGGATCAAGGGTACGCATGCGGGTGCGGCCCATGTACGCCCGTTGCTCGCGGCGGCCACAGGCGCGCCGCATGCTGAGGAGAAGAAGGAGAAATGGCGGCCTGGCGCACTGGTCAAAGACCGTTGCGAGCCATGCCATATTAGGCAGGTCTTACAGGTGGTGAGCGCAGCGCGGGGAGGTCGAGGCGAAGCGGCGGAGGCGGAGGTCGCCGCTGCGGCCTTTGAAAACAGCATGCGCATGTTTCGATTGGAATAGCAGCAGGAGAGCGGGACGGGAGAAAGAGAGGCTGAGACGGCGGTGACGGCTCACGCGCCCCCGGCGACGATCGCGCAGGGCGGGCGTCGAGGTCCCCGGATCCTCACGATGGCCTATTCAGTCTCACCGTCGGGCTTGATGCGATGGAACGTGGAGATTACGTGGAGATGCTCGATGGGACGCGTGTTTGATTTTAACATGAGCCGACTGTGCCCGGCCGGCAGCTGCGCTGCCGTGCGGCAGAGCCGGCGACCCCGCGGCGATTGCCGAATGCGCCGGATTCCGATGGGCGATTCCCGATAAGCGATATACACTGCATTGTCTGCATTTATATGTTACTTCGCAGTTCGGACACGGACTTCGGTTTTTCCGCATTCCCAGGTACGCGAGTCGCGACCGTCGGGGTATTCCCGGCGCGCGCCGTAGCCCGTACACGTACGATCATGCCTACGATCTACCCCTACCGGTATCGGGACCGCGGGGCGGGGACCCGCGGCCACGCGCGCACACACCGTTGATACTGTAGTATACTGATATGATACAAGTATGACCGTGGCGATGCATATTGTCTGCCGCCCCGTCACGTGTCAGCCGTCTGTCGCGATTCCCGGAGCGGAATGCGGAGCCCCAGTCCGCTGTCCGGTGCCCGCCGGGCCGGGCTCCGCATCCGGTCCGCTCAAACACTGGCACGCACACTAGCACTTATCACTGGCCCGGACGGCACCTGCCACACCTGAATCTCGCGTAATCTCGCGAGGACTCAGATGCGATGCTTGAGTGGTCCGAAGCCGGCGCTGGCCAGCGGCCTGAGGATCTCGGCCGCGTTGAGCGTGTACACGTGCGGCGGCTCCGCGCCCTGCAACCGCAGCTGTCGAAGCTGCTTGATGAGAAGCGTATCGCTCAGGGAGGCGAGCAACCTGCAGGCGCAGAGAGAAGCATTCGCGGCGTCGGTGAGAAGGCATCCTTAGAGAGAAGGAGGGATGCTGATCGTCCTCATCTGTGGACATCCACGGCAGCCAAAGGCCATCGGTGGCAAGCAAGCGCACTCAGAGGTTGACGTAGCGAGAAGCTGATCGTCGAGCCATTTGGGGACCTCGACGGCAATCGCGCGGCAGATGCGTCGGAAGTCCGCCGCGACCGAGCCTACTGGCAGCAGGCCTGGCACGATCGGGCAGCGCACCCCTGCAGCGCGCGCGTCTGCTGCGAACTCGCTGTGCGTCTCCGCATCAAAGCAAGGCAGCGACACGACGAGCTCTGCGCCGGCAGCCACCTGCAACGCCAGCGCCTGCAGATCGGCGTCGTACTCACCGAGCTCGCCGCATGCTCCACGAGGATACCCGCACACGCTCACACGCATGCGCTCGCCGCACCGCTCCTTGATGCAGCGCACCAGATCGAGCACACTGCTGAAGGCCCCGGGAGCCGTGCGCTGACCTGGCTGACCGCCAAGAATGAGAACGTCGCGCACGCCGACGCCCATGGCCGAGTCAAGCATAGACTCGATACTGTCCAAGGTTACCTCGGGTCGCGAAATCTGCATCTGCGGTCGAATGGAGTGCGTCGCGCGCACATGCTCAAGGATCTGCAGGCCTGGACCATTGACGCTCACAAGGGATGGGCCGAGCGCCGCATATGCCGCAAGACGTCCTCCACTCGCGAGCAGATCGTCGATGCCCTTGGTACTGCGGGGCGTAAAGATCTCGAGCGAGAGCGAGCGCAACGTGCCGCCAGTCAGCGCCATGCGCCGCCGAGACAAATAGTAGATAGAAGAGGATGCGAAGTTGAAGTTGCGAAGTTGTGAAGTGTGAATGTGGAGTGAAAGTTTGAGGAAGATTCAATACCCTCCCATACGCTCGAAAAAGGGAAACACCCGGGGCACGCAACGCACGCATGCACCCCCTTATCACAACCGAGCCCCGAGGCTCAGTTCCGAAGCCACTGGCGTGCTCTCAAACCACGTCCGCCCCAGGCTGGCGCCCTGGTGATCCGCCGCCTCTGAAAACCAGCGCGCCCACGTGCTCGCAAAGGCTGCGGAGGTGAACTTGGACCCGATCGTCGGCGTGCACACGACCTCGATGGGAGCACCGTCATCGCTTAGATGCATGCAACCCGCCGGGATCCGCAAGGCTGCGCTGTGCAGGTAGGCTCGTTCTTCGCGCTTGGCATCGTCGGCCGCGGCGTAGAGGGTATCGCCGAGTACCGGGCTACCGAGGCACTTCATGGCCACGCGAAGCTGGTGTGTTCTGCCTGTGAGTGGCTTGAGCACAAACGCACGGAGAGGCTGGCCCGTTGGGCCCTCTTCGGTCGCATCCTGTGTGAGCGCTTCCGAGGTGAAGACGGTGACTGCCGGGTTCTCCAGGGAGCGCAGCAGCTTCCACTGACCACGCCGCGAGCGCTCCATATCTCCAGACACGCGGCCCATCTTTTTGGCCGGCTTCCTCGCCGAGAGCGCCACGTAGTATTTATGTAGCCTCCTATCGCGCAGCAACTCGCTCGCTTCGCGTGCCGCGGCCGCAGATTTGGCTACCATGAGTAGGCCTGACGTAACACGGTCCAGTCTGTGCACGCTGAATAGTCGGCCGCTGAATTCCAGCTCCCCACGCCGCTGCATATCACGCAGCATGGGCAGCACGCCCGGGCTGCCCTCTTCTTCATGATGGAACCCAAATCCTGGGGGCTTGTCGACAAAGAGCAGTCCTGATGTGTGATGCACGATCGACAGCGCAGTCGCGCCGACAGCTACGATTGGTTGTGGATGGATCATGCTTAGTTCACGGCTTTCATGCAAAGGGCTCAGCAATCCTTTCGGTTTTTCTCGCACGATTTTGTGTGAAATTGCCTGTGAACGAAAGTGATTGTCCATGCAGCCGCGCCTGTGCGAGGTATCTCCAATTATAACCTCACCTCTTACTGCATGCTGTGACACGACGAACGACGGACCCACCGCTTTGTACCCCACCGAGTACATGTATGGACTCACTCAGACACTAATCAGCAAATGTCACACTGTACTTATGAGTAGAGACTGTAACTTAGGCGACCGAATGGTCCGCGTCTCTGACGCCGGTGTACGCACGCTTGCTCGTGTTGTAGCTGTAGGACCGGGGTAACTGACTGCTTGACTGCCGGCCGGCAGCGGCGGGCTCTTCGGGGTGTACGGGAAGGCAAGCTCGATGAAGCATGCCGAGGGCACCGGGGAGGCGGGAACGCAAGCCCGAGGCATGCATTGCCCCACAGCGTCTCGCTTGGAACCCGACTGCTGGCTCCCCGCCATCGTGTGGTGGAAGGTGATCGCTAAAGCTTGCGGCGAGCGAGGGGTGAGCTTGGGCGCACGCCCGTTGCGCGCCGCCTGGTTGCTCGCGCTGCTGCCGCCGCCGCCGCCGCTGATAGGCGTCGTGTTAGGCGTCGGACTATTGGCCTTGAAGGCGCCGAACTTGCGCAAGCGGGAGTGCGTCGCTGCACGGCTAGCACGGAGGTGGCACAGGAAACCACAGCCAAGCACGAAGAGCCCGAGGCCGAGCGAGACGAGCAGCACGGCGCCGCCCAAGATGCCGAGCCACATAAGGAGGCTCTTGCCCAGGAACGCGGAGGTGAGAGACAGGCGGACGGCTCTTAAGGGGGTTGGATGCGTGGGCGGCGACCGGGGCGGAAGCGGCGGAAGCGGCGGAAGCGGCGGAAGCGGCGGAAGCGGCGGAAGCGGCGGAAGGGGCGGAAGCGGCGGAAGCGGCGGAAGCGGCGGAAGCGGCGGAAGCGGCGACGATGGCGGCGGCAGCGATTGTGGTGTTGGCACGGATGGCGGCGGCGAGGGCGGTGGTGGCATGGACGGCGGTATCAAGGGTGGCGGTGGCACAGGTGGCGGAAGTGAAGGAGGCGGCGGGGCTGGCGGCGGTGGCAGCAGTGGTGGTGGTGTCGGTGTCGGTGGAGAAGGAGGCGGTGTTGTTGGAGGCTGCGGCGAGGGAGGCGAAGGTGTCGGCGTTGGAGGCGGGGGCGGCGGCGGGGACGGTGGCGGTGGCGAGGGCGGTGGCGAGGGCGGGGGCGAGGGCAGCGGCGAGGGCAGCGGCGAGGGCGGCGGGTTCGGTAGCAGGTATGCCACGCGCCCCACCGCGTAGCCCGTGTACACGTTGCCGCCTTTGAGGTAGCACATGCCACTGTACAAAACAAAGCCGCGGCAGCCGGAGAGAGCGGAGCAGGCTACGCAGCACGCGCTCACGCTGAGGCTCGCCGCGACGCCCTCCACGTGCTCGGGGGTGGCAGGATTCGCGTCGAGCTGGGTGCCGAAGACCTCGAGATCCATTTGCTCGCTGTACACGTTGCATGACATAAAGGGTGGAGGCGGTGCAGACGGGGCGATGGCACCGGGCAGGAGGTATGCCTCGCGTCCTTGCGCATAGCCTGTGAACACGTTGCCGCCTTTGAGGTAGCACATGCCATAGTACAAAACAAAGCCATGGCAGCCTGTGAGGGCGGAGCAGGCTGCGCAGCACATGCTCACGCTTGGGCTCGCGGCCACCGCATCCACATGGAGTGTGGCAGGATTCGCGTCGAGCTGGGCGCCGAAGACCTCGAGGTTCGTCTGGGTGATGTAAACGTTGCAGTCCGTCGCGGGTGGTGGCGGTGAGGACGGGGTGATTGGTGGCGGCGGGGCTGGGGGCGGCGGCGGCGGCGGCGGTGGCGGCAGTGGCGGCGGCGGTGGCATGCGCGGTGCGGGCGGCGGCTGCAGCGCAGACTGTAGTACGAATGCCGTCACGCTCGAGCTAGGCGACGAAGTCACAGAGGAACCGCTGCCCTTGAGGTAACAGGCACCGTTGAAAAGGGCAAAGCCGAGGCATCTGGTCGAGCCAGAGCAAGCGTTGCAGCACGTGCCTTCGTTGGGGGTGGCCATCGTAGGGTTGTTAATCAGGTCTTCTCCGTTGGCGTCGGTAGATGCTAGGTTGGCACCGCTCAGGTCTGATTGCGCAAAAGACGCATAGGAGTTGCAGGATGATGACAAGTTAGCAGATTGGGCGTGAACAGTTGCTGAAAGGCCCAACCAGAGCAAGCTGGGGGTCTTGAATGCCTGCATGATGCCCATTGGACGGAAGCCGAGAAGCACCACGAGGTTTGCGTGGAAGGGCGCTTCCTTTGCGGGAGAACTTTGCGTCGACACGGCGCGCGCGCGCGCCGTGCGTGTGAAGTCAAGTCAAGTCAAGTCAAGTCAACCAAAGAACACTCTCCCCATCCCTGAGATTGTCATGCCCTGGACCGTGAGCTTTCGTGAGCTTTGGATCGGGTGGCATGCGCCATGGCGATCATGGGCCATGCGGCTTCCGCGTTCCGGCTTGCGGGCGCACGACGAGCGCGATGAGATCCGTGCTGCACCCGCTTGTGTCGCGTGCTCGTGTGATCGCACCGAGCACCGTTGACTTGCGCTTCACTTCCAGCGCGGCGAGAACTGAGTTGCAACCGCAATCCTTTCTACTAGCTAGATCGATAATTCGATCGTCGTACGCGGGCTGTTTGCAGTAATGCCCCGACACCCAGGGACCCGACCGTGGAGCGTGGACCCAGCCGTAGAGACTGCACAACTCGCAGCTCAACTCCAACCGTCCGACCCGCGCAACTGGGCCCCTGTGCATGCATTCAGATCATCTTCACTTCTCTTCCTCCTCATTTTCGGCCCCTACAGCTGCCTTGGCCGAGGAAGGCACCGCATCCGTCAAGGAGACTGCCACGTTGATCATTTCCCTCTCGACGGTGCCGACGACCTCGGTGATTGTTTGCCGCGTACGCCTCGCAGTCTTAGTCATGCCGTCCCACTTGTTGAATAGGTTGTGCGTCTCGCGCTGCGCCTGGTTGAACGCCTCGACCTGTTTGGGCAAGCGCGAAAACTCGAGAAACGATGAGGCGATGGAGCTAGCGCTGACGGTGAGCGCCACGAATGGGATGTACGAATCTCCGAGAGCGGCTAGGATGGAACCGGAGGCGTTGATTGTGAAAATCGCCACCTCGAGGCACTGAAGTTCGAACGCGCGCCACGGCGCTGTCTTCTCAAAGTACGCGCACACGGGGCGAGCTCTGTAGTCCATGTATTCGTCAATGGACATGGAAGTCATCATATCATCTTTGATTCTGATGGCCCCACCGGAGTTTGCGTCGTCGGGTACCTCTACCACTTCTTCACCTTCATTCTGAGCGAGGTGCTCTTCGTCCAGCCTCTCACCCCTCGGGATCTCATCGTCATCTAGTTCGGTTCCGGCCCTCTTGTCGCCCTCTTCGACATCTTCATGGTTCATCGCAGCTTCCGCCATTGAATTGCTGGTTCGAAGAAGGCCTGAGCGCAACGTCGATACAAGCCTCTTCGCCGCCTCGAGGTTCGTCAAACTCACTTTTTGCTTTTCGATCTGTGGGGCAGCATCCTCAGCCGGTTGACCAGGCCCAGCCTTGACCGCTACTTTCGCTGGCTCGGGGCTTTCCTTGCGTAACAGGACGGTGACTAACTTGTCATAGATTGTAAGGCTTCCGAAGATGACGACGGAGATGATCGAGATGAGCAGCAACGCCGCCATCTGCAGCATCCCGAAGAAAAAACCCTTGATGCTGTGTTTCATGTCTTCTTGATCCTGCTGCTTCCTTTCTTTCGCCATCTTTTTCACGACCTCGCGCGTCAGTGCCCACTCTGGCAGGGTGATGAAGTAGACATTAGCAGCGACGTGCTGCTGCAGCTCGAGCCTACGTTGGTTCTCCGCTTCTCCAAACTCTTCCACTAGCAGCCTGGACGGGTCCAAGCCGCCTGTTTTATGGCTAACGGAGGTGCCTTTGGATAATTCTGCGGTCATGGCGTGCGAATAGATTCCTTGAATTGTGGCCACAAATCTCTGTCGCGCGAGCCAATCCTTTGCCTTAGCGGAGATGGGCGCAACCGGATCCTCATCAGTCTTTTTCTTCTTATCTGCAGGGCCTTCCTGGGCGGCCTTGAGAGCCTTGGCGAGCTCAATAGGGTCGTACTGCATTGACCGCGTGCGAAACTTGTAGATCTCCGAAAGGATCTCATAGCCGGACATCTTCGATACTGCGTATTTCTGCTGCTGACGCAAACGGGTCCCGATGGTGCCGAGGAGCGCCGTGATGATCGGCAGCAGAAGCATGAGAAAATTCCAGATAAAGCCTCCTTCCGCAAACACCACGTAGTTGGACACGAGGATGGATAGGAGGGTCGTATTTAGCGCCAGGAAGTAAAGGACGAATTGCATGGTCCAAGACCGCTTACTGTACATAGCCGCATTGTTGAAGAGAATGAGGTGGCGATTCCAAGCTGTGGCAACCACCTTCTTCTCGGCGGTGCCCAGTCCAAGTTCAGGTGGCGAGCTCGCACTCGAGAAGCAACGTGTGAAAAGGTCGAGCAGCTGCTCGGCGTCCTTCTTCATGACGTCGCCCGTCTGGCACTGCTTCATCAGAAAGTCGGACGAGCGCTGCCAGATCTCGAAGAGCAGGAGCACCTCGGGCAGGCCGAAGCTGCGCATCCAGCTCTCTTGATGCTCGCCCGCGGAGAGAAGCAAATCGATGCGCGCCAGTTCCTTGTCGAGGAGGTGAATGTTCTCCAGCACGAAATCGCGTTCTCTCATGGGCAGCTGACTCCTCTTCTTCATGGATATGTCCTTCGCGGCGCGCTGCTTGTACTCGGTGATCAGGCGCAGCACGAACTCGATCTTCCACCTGGGCTTCATCAGCCGCACGACCTTGACCACGTAGCTGAAAGCCTGCGTGACGCCGCCCGTTGACTCGAGCAACAACAGCGGCGAGCCATCTTGGATGCATTCCACAATCTTGTGATACTCGTCGGTGCTGCCGTGTAGAAAGATGGAACCGATTACGCCGAGAGTGGAGATGACTGGCCTCGCCTTGAGCTCCACTTCATCAAAGATGAGGTAGTGGGTGCCACTCGCAAAGAGCTGCGCATCGTAGAAGATCTTCCAGATTCGCTCGATGATCGGCCGCTTGTCCGGCATCAGATCTTTTTCATAACCGTATTCCCGGTAGATCGTGCGCACCTTCTTGCACAGATTCAAGTGTTTGCTGCTCGAGTCGATGAGTCGCTCAGTTTTTGCTAGCTTCGCGCCGGACTCTCGCAGCCAGGCAAGCCCAGCGGGCGAGATGAGGCGCCGGAGGTCAGCCTTGGGCCCGGCGTAGTCGGTGCTGGTCAGCTTGTAGTCGGTGAGCTTTGGCTCCTCGCCACCGGTCTTCTTAGAGACTTCCTTATACGCTTTCTCCTGGTCGATGAGAAACCCGCAGTCGATCAGTTCCTGCAACATGTTGTTGGCCTTCTCAAGGCGTGGACGCGAGTCCATGACCAGGACGACAAGTTCCTTGTTGACGGGGCTGGCTCGAAGCGCCACCTCAAGCATGAGCTCTGCCGTCGGCGAGGGGTTGGCGACGCGGTCAATGACGAGGAAAGAGCGCGAGTACGTCGTGTAGTCGACCAGCACCGCAAAGACGTTTTTGAGTCGATGGAAGGCAAGCTTACTCGCAAGTGGGACATCGAGCAACGCGGCATTGTCTTTCGTGATGAGCGGATCTTCGGGAACCTTTTCCCATGGTAGAACATCATCCGCGGGTGCGTCCTCCTTCTTGTCCAGTGAGTCCAAAAGGGAAGCCGAAGACAGACGTTTGGCGCCAGCCTTGGGCGTGACACCGCGTGTGCCAACCCTAGGCTTTTTCGTCATGGGCGGCGGACGGTACCGGGTGATCCCTGGCTCCCACAGCGGGTAGCGGCCCTTCGTTTCAATCCACAGCTCTCGGATCTCCTCGTCCTCGAGATCCCTCGGCCAAATCCACGCCTGCGCGATAAGGCCCGCTCCCTTGGTGGAGGTCACGAGGCGACGGATCTTGACGTCGGCAGGCATCTCGGCGCGCACATAGGTGGCTGGCATGGACGCGTCCGGATCTTGCGCCCTAGCAGGCTGCGGGCAGCCCTTAGCGTCCTGTGAATGGTAGCCTATCCAAAAGCGCGAGTGCGTCCCGTCGTTGGTGACAACGAGCAGACTCCAGTTCTCGCCCGCGAGTCGCGGATCGAAGTCTGTTCCGGAGAATTTATTGTCGATGAGACAGCCGAGCTTGTTGCCACGGAGAAGTGCGGGCATGTTGCGCGTCTCTCCGAAGAAGAGCATCTGGTCGGACAGCGTTTCCATCGGCTTCCACTTGATCCAGTAGGCGAACGTGTAGCTCAAGGTGGGTGCCTCCGCGAATTTGGCAAACGACGAAGTCAACTGGGTGACAGCGGATTTAGCCGCGGTGTTCTTCTCGACGGTCGGTTCTTCGTCAGAACTTACGTGTTCATCACCACCAGCAACACTAAGTTCGTCATTGATGGACTTGTCGTCGGCGACGCTCACCGGAATGCTTGTCCCTGCCTTTCCCGAAGCGACATCCAGACTCGGAGTAACGACGGAGCGGGCCTTCTTCCAAAGATTCTGTGCAGAGGCCTCTCCTTCTCCCATTAATGAGTCCGAAGACTGCCTTCTTCCAGAGCCTTCCAATGCACCCGCACCCGGCGAAGCTTGCTGGGACGCCTCTCCCTCCGGTGGACCCGGCGGCGGGCTCGGTGGCGGATGTGCGCCCCCCCATCTCCGCCATCTCGCAGAGCCAGGCTGAGCGGGCTGAAATGTGAGCGGGTTCGAAAGCCGCTGGGAGCGCGGACCCGCCGAATCACTTGCTGCTGGGCTTGGCGGCGCGTCAGGAGGTGGATATGTTGAGACGGGCGCCCAGGCGGGGTCACCACCAAGGGCGCTAAGCATAGGCGGCGAGCGAACGTTGGGCATCCCGACGACTGGAAGAGGGGGCGGCGGCGGCTGCATCCCCATGCCTGGCGGCGGGAAAGCTGGCGGTGGTGGAGGCGCCTGGCCGAAGTCCTGGATGTCCGTGCCAATAGCACCGAGAGCAATTGATGC
>Ga0210245_102065_pt1 | contig 13823 bp, 9 predicted proteins | sample ChrtobMetaP3_4mM_FD_155450 | JGI IMG/M metagenome (GOLD analysis project Ga0210245, IMG submission 155450) | Chrysochromulina tobin associated microbial communities from unialgal haptophyte culture, Seattle, Washington, United States - P3_4mM | ecosystem: Host-associated > Algae > Haptophytes >...
CGCCTCGCCCCCGCCGCCCTCGCCCTCGACCCCGCCGCCACCTCGCCGTACGCCGTTCCAGCCGCCCCCTTCGGCGTCGCCACGGATTGCCACCTTCGCAGCCACAGTCTATTGGCGCCGCACCCGGCCTCTCCGACGACGACACCGCCAGGGCCATTATCATCGGCGTTGTCCTAGGTACCCTTGGACTCATCTGTTGCATCCTGTGCTGAAGATGGCCATGATTGCACAGAGGATCGAAGAAGCACCGGCAGGACAAAGGTCTTCCAGCGTTTCATCCAGCCCCGGCCAAAACCGAGGTCAACCAGTCGAAATCGACCCAATCTAAGCCCCAGCCGGATAATCGTCTTCCACCCCCGGCCACCCGCTCCCGGACCCGTTCTGTCTAAAATAGGGGAAGGAGACTCAGAGCTTTTCCTTTGGCCCTTCGGCCAGCTCTCCTCGGGTAAAGGTAGGGTAAAGGGTAAAGCTGACGCCCTCCCAAACGGGATGCTTAAGGATGCCCTCCTCAGACTCCTTGGGTGGCTGCATCAAAACGTCACCGCCCTCCCAAACGGGATGCCCTCCTCAGACTCCTTGGGCGGCTGCATCTGCATGAGCATTCCCCCGCACACGCGGCTCCGGTGCAGCAAGCCGAGGATCCACGCGTGTGCGGTCTGATGCGCCGCCTCGTGCCGCGAGATGAGGTCGTGCTCGGCGCCTACCAACCAACCAGCCGCCTTGGGCCCCTCGATGGCATCAAAGAGCAAATTGGCGGCCGTCGCGCCGATGAGCTCATCCGAGGTGCCATGCAGCAAGAGCAGCGGCACGGCCGCGCGCGCGAGCACCGGCACGCAGTTGAACGTATCCAATTCCGCATAGCTCCGGGTCGGGGAGCCATCGTCAATCCGAAGTGCGAGGCCCATCCCGAGCACCCCGGCCAGCGGACCAAGCCCTTTGTTCACAGGCAGGGTCGGAGGCCCTCGGAATGGCAAAGTGGCACGTAGCGACGTCGCTGCCGCGGCGAGTGCCGCTGCGCCGCCAAAACAGAAGCCGACGAGCACGAGCGGTAAGGCCGGCGAGAGGCTATCTAGCTCGTGCACGGTGCGCATGAAGCGCACCGCCGCTTCGATTTCGAGCTGCGCCTCCCTGAGCGTCTTGACCCTGTGCAGGAGGTCGCGCGACGCCCCGAGGCGTATGGGCGGCGAGCGCCACGTGAGATGGCACACGGCGATTCCCTCCTTTGTCAGTGACACCCCGAGCCTTGAGAAGACAGACACGATGCTCGGTGAGAAAAGGCCCGCGCTCATTGTCGTGCTGCTGCCGGCACGTGGGGACGCCTGCCCTCCACTCGGACTCAGCTCGCCAGGGCCCATGCCTCCGCGCCCACCGGGTGCTAGCACAACGATACCCCTGCACACTTTCCCAACCGGGCGATAGTGATGGACTCGCAGGCCGTGGTCCAGCACGCGGACCTCGGGTGGCACGGGGTTGGTTTCAGAATGGCGGACAGACATCATGCCTTTGCCTGGCATTCTTGTTGCAGGTTGTGCCGCTTCGCCTTCCGGCCAGAGCGGCTGTGGAACGACGTGCTGCCAAAGCCGCGCGCCGTCATGCACCGCGCGTTCTTTCTGAAGCGCCGCATCAACAGTCTGTTGCACAGCATGAAGCGCTCGCATGCGTTGGGATGACGCGGAGCGACGTCAACGGGCGAACGTCAAGCGTAACTCCTCTTGCATGCACTTTTGTTCAAGGAGCCTCTCCTGAAAAACACAAGGCACCATACTCGCTTCTGCCGGAAAAGGGCAAACACGTACATGCTACTAACGGTAACTAACGGGTTACTCTAGGGGCAGGGGCGTCACCCTCCTTCCGTCCTTCGTCCCTCGCCCCCCGCCGGTGTATATAAACAGGCTGTGCGCGGCCAGATGCCTCCGTCCATTGCGTTGGCGGCCCTCATGCTTGGGGTCCGGAGAGCGTGCGCGTTGTGTTGAACAGCCCGGCAGGCGAAAGAGCGGCCCTCGTGCTTGGGGGCCGGAGAGAGCGTGCGCGTTGTGTTGAACAGCTCACAGCTGCACAAAGATGTGGTCCGGAGCGTGTGCGCATCGTGTGTTAGAACCATGGCGTCGTGCGTTTCACTGCATGTTCACACACAGACCGTTGTTTGTCCACTGCATGTTCACACACAGAAGCATATGCGAGGTCACGCTTTGCTCACGACGCTCGCGCTCACGGCGCAGCGCCAGCCGCCGGCGATGCGACTACGCTTAGTTCGTTCATGCCGCATGGATGCCGTATCGGACGCTGAGCGCCTCCTCGCCGAGTATGACGCAAACCACCGCGCGGCCGCGGCGAGTGCCGGCGCAAGTGGGCTGGGCGGCGCACTGACTGCAAATGCATGGGCTGTCTCTGCAGACCGAGCGCCGCTCGCGGCGGCCGTGAAGGCGATGCGCTTGGCGGCGATGCCGAGCAACGGCCGTATCATGCTGGGTATCTGCGCTCAGGACGCCTCGGAAGGCCTCGCGGCGCTCAAAGCTTGGGTTAGCCGACTGCACCTCCCGCGCGGCGTCCTCCATGGCATGGACAGAGATGGCGTGCCGCTCGACATGAGCGAGTTTGGCTCCGTGTACATCAAGTACAACTCGCACGCCTCGTCCGCAGGCGACCCGCCAGGCACCGCCACGCTCTCGGGCTACAACGGCGACTTCCGCGGCGTCTACTTCAACCCCGACTTGCAAGATGGCAACTTTCGGCAGTTTGCGGTGCTGCCGCTCGACCTGTTTGGCGAGCTGCCCGGCGCTGCCACGGTCGGCGCAGAATCACCGGCTGCCTCCGCCACCTCGGCCGCCTCCGCCGCCTCCGCCGCATCCACCGTGCCGCTTGCGGTGGGGATGCGAGTGCTGGTGCGCTACGGTGGCAAGGCCGCAGAGTACCCGGGCACGCTCGTGGCTAGCCCTGCTAAGGACGTTTGGGATGTGACGTACGACGACGGCGATCGCGAGGCGGGCGTACGTGCCGAGCTCATCCGCCCACGGTCAGCTCCGGCGGCAGCACAGGCGGCCACGGCGCCAGCACCTTCGGCGGCGGCGGCGGCGGCGGCGGCGGCGGCGGCGGCGGCGGCGGCGGCGGGCGGCGGCCGTGCGGTGAGCGTGTCTGCCGCGGGCGCGGCGTCGCGCTCACGCGCCGTGGCGGTGGCCGGAGAGGCGGCGGCCGAGGCGGCTGTGGTTGAGGCGAGGGAGAATCCGGTGTTGAAGGAGATGGCGGCGGCGGAGGAGGAGGCGGAAGAGGCGGAGGAGGCGGAGGAGGCGAGCTCGTACAACTTTGAAGGCACCCGCTCGACGCCCGCGGTGCCCATCACGACGCCCGACATGCCCATCACGACGCCCAAGATGCCCAGCACAACGCCCGCGGTGCCCAGTCGTTTTTCGAGCACGCGGCGGTTCATCGCCCGCGAGGCGGCGGCTGAGGTGGAGGACGAGACCGAGGCGACGGCGTCTAACGTGCTCCATCGCCAAGGGTGGTATCTCCTTCGACGAGCGCACGTGGTGGACGAGACGGTTGTGTCCGCCATTCGGGCGTCGCGATTCGAGCCGATCTTCAACGGCCACGCGCCCGGCGAGGCGCCGCTGCGCCACATGGGCCGCGACGCGCGCTCTTGGGCGTCCCAGCTCGAGGGCGTGTTCAGCGCCGTGCTGGGCGAGGCCGGCCTGCTGGCATGCTCGGACGGCGTTTCGTCAAAAGTGGTGCGTGATTGCTATGCGCTGCGCAGCCTGCCGCTGCCGGGCCTGCGCGCCCGTGCAGACGAGGGCGCCGTTGCGGGCGCCGACGGCGAGGTCGCCGACGTGGGCGCCGACGGTCTGCGCGCCCGTGCGGAGGAGGAGGAGGCGCGCGCGGCGCTCGAGGGGCGACAGCCGGCGCATTCGGATTCTCCGGAGCCGTTGCCGCCTTCGTCCCTCGCGGACATTGCGGATGCGGACTTCCCGCTCTCGGCACTGCTCGCCGTGCAGCCGCGGACGAAACTGTGGATCTTCCCCAACGGCTGCGACGACCCGAACCCGATGCTGCTGCGTCTTGCGGTGGGCGACATGCTCGTGTGGCGCGGCGACCTCGTCCATGCGGGCGCGGGCTACGCTGAGGAGCACGTGCGTGTTCATGCGTACGTCGACCCGCCGTCGCACATCTACCAGCGCCCGTTTGGGAAGACCAACCGGTGTGGGCTGTGACACTGTGAAGACCACACTGTGAAGACCAACCGGTGTGGGCTGGTGACGCAGGCCCTTACGGCGGCGGCGGTCGGCGGGGGCGATGGCCATGCGCCGGCTGGTGCACGGTGGCCTGAGCGGGTACGAAATATGGTGCAGCTCCACGGCACACGCGCAGTTCAACGACTCCGTCGAATAATTAAACGATAACGACTCGTCGCGTGGCGTTTGACCGTTACGAACGTTATAATAACCTGAAACCTCCATACGCGAACTCACCCGAAGGGTTCCCCCGAACGCGCACGTGGACATCCGATCACTGTGGCGCGTCGTCTGGCGACGAGGACGACTGTCAACGACGGGTCCGCCTCCCGTCCGGTCGCGCCACGTTGGCTCACGTCGACGTTCACGTTTTTCATAGACGTTTTTTCACGTTGAGGTTTTGGGATTTCGCGGTCACAACTCACACGAGACAGTTTCAACGTACGAGCTCGGGCGGGCCAGGGCCTGGGCCGAGAGACTGAGAGTGCGCCGGGTGGTGCGCATGTACGCGCAACATCGCTCGATGCGCCCCAGCACGCTCGCCGTCGCCGCCCCGGTGGCCCGGGAGAAGGTGGTCCGCGTGCACGGTCGCTACCGCCCCGTTTGGAGCCCCTGCTGCTTCGGCGCGCCGGCTGGCGTGTCCCCACAGTCGGTCAGCCGTCAATTACTTTGCGACTTGGGCTGAGGGGGGGGGAGTAGTTCTCTCTCCTCATCCTTGGGCGCCGTGCCGGGCGGCTTGGCGGGTGCGCTGCCGGCCGCCTTGATGTACGAGTAGACGGCCGCGGAGGCAAAGGTGAGGAGGCAGCCGAGGTACTGGTTGGCGTTCCACCCGCCCAGCTCGCCCAGCAGCAACGACGAGAGGAAGAGCAGCAGCACGATCTTTACATTCCCGAGGATGGCGGTCCCAACGGACGAGAGTGTTCGGACAGACTGAAACAGCACAACGTTGTACACGACGGCGACGCAGCAGCTGCCCAGGAGGAAGCCCACGGTGGCGTACGGCTTGTTGTGCAAGCTGTCGGCGAGTATGGTGTACTCGGTCGCGAAGGCGAAGGGCGCGAGCGTAATGAAGGCTACCGGCCCCGTGTAAAAGGTCATCTGGAACGAGTCGAGCTTGCCGGAGCGGCCCGTCATCACCTTGCCCGAGATGCTCATCTGGATGGACTGCATGACCGTGGAGATCAGGGTGAGCACGATGCCGAGGGTCGAGTTGCGCGACTCCTCCCAGACGGCGAGCATCACGCCGAGCGAGATGATGAGTAGGCAAACGATCTCTCCCTTGGTAGGCACTTTGGACTCGATGCACACCGCGAGGATCGCCACCAGGACCGGGATCGACGAGCGAATGATCTGGTTCATCGAGAGCTCCATGACGGTGAGCGACGCGTTGTTGCACGCGATCTGGAAGCCGTTCATGACGGCGATCATCGTGAGGCCCTTCCAGTCGTTTGCCAGCACCGTACTGTGTCTCGTGTTGTAGCCTTCGCTCATGAGCATCATCGGCGCCAGCACGCACGCGCCAAAGATCATGTGGCAAGAGGTCATGATCAGTGGAAAGTTTAGGCCGTACAGGCCGAGGGCCCATCGATTGAGCAGATTGAGGCCGCTATTCAGGAAAAGGTACCTGCAGGCAGCGCAGAGGGCAGAACGGCCACGTCAGATCAACGTCAGCGCCTGAGAGACAAGTTGAGTCGGCTTTCGTGAGGTTTTCGAGACGCGGATCCGCACATGAAAATGATGAAGATGCTGAAGCTCAGTTGCGCTGCCGTCATCGCCATGGCGCCCGGCGCCGACGGCGCAAGGAGGATGTCAATGCGAAGACAAATCGATAACTGTGAACGCTAACTTTAGGAAACTAAAAACTCGCGTTCTCGAAAAGGATCTGTGGCCTCAGGTGTCAACGGAAGCAACTTCGGTGAGTTTCGGTGCTGCCTGTGGGTCGCGTTCAAATCTCTCGCCGCCATGTCGACTTGTCCGTGGCCACGGTGAGCAAGATGTCGGAGCTCACGGCACCAATCGAGCCCTCGATGCAGGCGCAGACGGAAGCGACCGACGCCGCCGACCATCTGGCGGCGCTCCATGCGGCTCACAGCTTGGCTCTCGACGAGCTCCGAGCGAGGACCGACGCGCTGCAGCTGCAGCTCACGAGCGAACGCGAGCGCCATATGCGGCGGGAGGAGCAGCTCAAGGCAGAGATCGCACAGCTCCGAGAGGAGCGCGACACGGAGCGGCGTGCAGACGAGCGGCGGCGCTCGGCTGCAACCGTGCAGCCGTCGCTCTTGGCCGCAGCGGCGACGCCGCCAGCTCCCGGTCTTGGCAGGAGCAGCAGCGGCGGCGACGAGAGCGACGCCGAAGACACACCCGCGTGGCTCAAGGAGGCTGTTGACCTGACGGCGCATGAGGCCGACGCGGAGACAGCGGCGTGGGGCAAGCGTGCAGAGGAGCTGGAGAAGGCGGAGGCGGAGGCGGAGGCGCATCGGGCAGAGGCGGAGGCGAGGAAGGCCGAGGTGCAAGTGAGCAAGGCTGAGGCGGAGGCCAGCAAGGCGAAGGCGGACGCGAGCCTAGCGATGGCCGAGGACGTGCAGCGGCAGGCGGCGCGCCTCGAGGCGCGTGTTCACGCACTGCTCGCCGAGCGGGACGCACTGCTCGCCGAGCGGGAGGCGCTGCTCGCCGAGAAGGGCGAGCTCCTCGCCGAGGTGGCGCGGCACGCCGGCCACACGAACCATAAGCAGAAGATCCTGTACGTGGCCAAGCTCAAGGAGGAGATCGACCATCTCAAGCTGCAGCTGCGGGAGGCCCGAGGGCTGGCCATGGCCTTGCCGGGGCTCGACAAGGAGAACGGGCCATCCCCCCCCCCGGCTGGAGTGCTCAAGGCAGCGCTCAAGGAGGGTGCCCGGCCTGTGCCGGCGCGTGCCGTTGCGGGAGGTGCCAAACCGCCAGGCGCCGTTGCAGGCGCCGTTGCGGGCGCACGCGCGGCGCGAGTCTAGAGAGCGCCGTGGCGGGCGCGAATCTAGAGAGCGGCCCACACCTCTCACCTGGTCGCCTCGCAAGAACGCCGGAGGCTCACGATGCAGATCGGAGGATGAGGATGAGCTCATGATGAGCTCACGATGAGCTCGGATGAGCTCACGATGCAGATCGGAGGATGAGGATGAGCTCACTATGAGCTCGGATGAGCTCAGATGAGCTCCGAGCGAGCTCGGATGAGCTCAGATGAGCTCACGATGAGCTCGGATGACGATGAGCTCCGAGCGAGCTGCCAACTTACGTTTAGAGATCCATGGTGCATGGAGGGTAATGAAGAACGAGCCACGCGCGCGCGTGCGACGTGCGCGTAGATACAGCCGGTCAGGCGTCGGGGCGGCACCCGGGCAGGCGCGACTGCCGACTCCACGGCCGCATACTGTTGAGTACCGGTAGCGACTAGCGTTCGTGCGTCTATACACCGCACTAACCACTATTAAAACACGTCACTAAACACCGCCGGCCGCCGCGCTCAATACGACGCTCAGTAGACGTTGAAGACGAACGTTTCCTTAGGGAGGGGCTTGCCCACGAAGGCCATCGTCTCGCGCCACTCGCGCCCCTCGGTGTGATCGCGCACAAAGGCAGCGAGCTGCACGTCCCACGCGGCACGCCACGCCGCGGCCGGCTGCGGCTTCGTCGGACAGCTCGCGGTGCAGTGCTTCGCGGGCGGCGCGTCCCCAGATGAGGACTTGCCGCCAACGGCCGGAGTGACGAAGCGTGACGAAGCTGCTTCGTCAGCGTCCCCAGATGAGGACTTGTCGCCAATGGCCGTCGAGGGGAGGGCGCCGTGATGAGCACTTGCATGCAAGCGCCCAGATGAGGACTTGTCGCCAATGGCCGTCCAGCAGCTCTGCCAGCATGGGATCGGCGCACCGTCGGTGGGCGAGCGGTAGCGTTGGGGGTCGTGCCAGCCAGGATCGGCCGTCCACGAGCGGTTACACCGATAGCGTAGCTCATCCGGCGCGAACTGCGTCCAAAGTTGAATTGCAATCAGTGGTCATTAGAGGCAATCAGAGGCAATCAGAGCTCCCCACCTGCGTCCAAAGCGGCCAGCAGCCGAGCAGTGCAATCAGTGGTCATTAGAGGCAATCAGAGGCAATCAGAGCTCCCCACCTGCGTCCAAAGCGGCCAGCAGCCGAGCAGATCCTTCTCGGGCACCACATCCCCTGAGCACTCAACGCATGAGAAGCGCGCGCGCTCGTGGGCCAGGTACCTGTGGGGAGGGGAGGGCGCCGTGATGAGCACGTGCATGCAAGCAGCGCCCAGGGGTTCGCACGAGAAGCGTGCGATCTCGTGCGATCTCGTGCGATCTCGTGCGATCCCGTGCGATCTCTCTGGGCCAGGTACCAAGGCTCTCTCTCGTTGACGCTCCAAGGCACGCCCCCGCCGGAGGTTTGCACATACTCTCGACGCAATTGGGTGCCCGAGAGAGCCTCGAGCAGCTGCAGCGGCATCGCCTTTTGGGCGTCCGCACGGGCAGCGAGCGCGACTCCTGCCTCACGCAGCTTCATCACGCGAGCACGCGTCACGCTGGCAGCTTCGTCAGCACGAGCACGCGTCAAGCTGGCAGCGGCGGCGCTGCGACCGCTGGTCCCGCTGCCGCCGCCGTCCATGCCGCCGCCGCCGCTGCTGCTGTCGTCGCTGCTGCCGCTGCTGCCGCTGCTGCCACCGCCGCTGCCGCCGCTGCTGCTGTCGCCGCTGCCGCTGTCGCCGCGCGCCTCAAACTCGCGCCTGGCCGCAAGGTACAAACGTTCATCAATGGCCACATTCTCGCACGCACGCCGCAGGACCTCTTCAGCACTAACCGCCGCACACTTGACCTCGTCGAATCGCATGTCGACCGCACGTTGATGCTCGTCCACCCCTTCGACGACGCACGGGCCGTACCCACGGCACTCCATATGCCCCCGCGGGCCGCCGGTGGACGAGCCGCCGTTCCGCAGCAGATGATTCTTCGCATTCGAGGCGGAGCCACGCATGCGGGCGATGATCAAGCTCATCAGGTCCGCTGGCGGGGAGGCCACGAGGGAGGCGCAAGTGCGCGAGGTCCAATTACGAAGCGCCTGCTGCCGGCTCAGCGTCTCGCTCGCCACGATCTGCATGCGGTACGCTGGGTGACGAAGGCCCACGAGGTCACTCAAGGAGAGCACGAATTCGTCAAAGAGCTCGACGACGCCGACGAGGTCGAACTTTTCCCACATGAAACGTACGGCGCGCTCGTGGCTGGGCGTGAGCGCTTGCAGATGCGGCCCGTCGTGGCACGTCAGCCCCATCGCCAGCCGCGCCTCGCAGTCGGGTGGGTTGCGCCAGAAGCACAGCGGCACGCGGTGGTTGCAGAAATGGTAGTGCCAACTCAGATGATGGAGCAGAGGGTGGCGGAGAAGCGTGACTAGATTGCATCGGCAGCCCTTGGCGCGGAGGAGGGAGCGGAGGAACAGCAGATCGGGCAGCGAGTACATGTTGAAGTACGGGTGAGACATGTGGCCGCCGATGTGGATCTCGACGGCGAGGCGCAGCCCGTCGAGCTGGCTGGTGCCGGGCATCTCCACGAGGGTGTGCAGCCGGTGCAGCACGATCTGCAGCGAGAGCTTGTCGAAGCGGTTGACGAAGGAGATCAGGTCGAACTCACCCAGCTGTGCGTGCCGCTGCAGGATCGAGCGCAGAGTCGTGCCGCCCGTCTTCTCGAGGTGATGGAAGAAGACGACCGAGCAGCGCGGCAATGGCACGAGTGCTGCGGAGGGAGCATCGACGCTAGCGGCGAGATCGGCACGTGGAGCATTCACAGAAGCAGGATGCCAGTCCAGAGGCGGCAAGTGCATGCCGTCCTTGCGCGAACTCATCGAGTTGGCATCCTCGGGTGGCCCAGCCGAAGAGGTGCCGATGGCGGCGGCAGGACGAGCCGGTAGGTCGAGCGACCTCAGCGGCCTCATTGCGAGCTGCGTCGACAATTGCAGCTCTCTCTGGCCACCTGAGTATGACATGCCTCGCCGCGGCGAGCGCTGCGAGATCCACACCATGAGCAGCGCGAGCGCGGCGGCTGCGACAACCAATCGGCGTCCTGCCATCTTGGTTTTTTGCACACAATGCGTTCAGGACAACGCTCCGAATTCACACCAACCAAAACAACGACGCCACTTGCCCACCTCTCCCCGGCTTCCCGCCCGCACCTCACTGCGCCACCGGGCGCGCGCGCTGCCGCTGCAGAAGCCCACCTCCCCACGCGAAGCCGAGAATGCGCACCAGCTGGAAGAAGATGTAGACGCGCCACACGCCACTCAACCCGCTGAGCAGCCCGTGGCTTGAGCGGCGCACGATGGCGAGCATGCCGGTGACGGAGAGGGCGATGAAGGCGTAGGTCGCCCACATCGCTCGAAAGGCGCGGCGAGCGAGCATCATGCCCTCTAGGGTGATAGCAGTGCCATGCAACGAGAGGGTCGTCGCCATCAGCGGAACGATCTGGTGCATTTGCTGGAGTACGGCCGGGTCGGTGGTGAAGGAGCTGCCGAAGCCGAGCAAGACGAAGCTCGAGAGAGCTACGACGCTGAGCGAGATGCACAACGTGCACCGGAGCAGCTGCTCCAGCGTCGGGCGCGCCGCCCGCAAGTCAAACGTGCCCCCAGAGGAGAAGGCGGGAAGGTACGCTTGGCAGAGGCTCGAGCCCACGTCGTTCATCGTGAAGCAGAGCATGGCGGTGGCGAAGAGCGCGGTGTGCGCGGCAGCGGGCACACCGCCCAGACTGGCCGCCGTCGCCGCGCATCCATTATGCATGCCGATCTTGACTCCCATGACGAACAAAAAGGGCACGAAGCCCATCAGTGCGCGTGCGACGGCGAAGCTGCCCACGCCGCCCACGCCGCCGCCGCCCACGCTGCCGCCGCCCTCGCTGCCGCCGCCGCCGCCGCTGCCGCCGCCGCCCACGCTGACCTCGGTCTGCACCGCCCTCGCCTCCGCTTTGAGGGTCAGTTCCAGCTGCTTAAAGGGGAAGTAGCGCGATCGATTGCCCTCATTCATCAACCGGACTGTGCACCCTTCCTGTCCTACCTCCGCCACCACCGCCCGTAGCCCGTTGTCCATTGGACGCTCCTGCCCAACCAGCTTCACCACGTCGCCTGGAGCGATGCGCGCGTCCAGCACGGCGCGTGGTGCCACCCGCGCGCCCAAGGCTTCCACAGCATCCTCCGTGCCCATATTTGGACCCAAGGCTTCCAGAGCGTCCTCCATGCCCATATTTGGACCCAAGGCTTCCACAGCGTCCTCCGAGCCCATATTTGGAACTGCGGGCGGCGGGCGGCGCAGGAAGCCCTTTTGCGCGAGCGCCCGGAGAAGCAGCGCGGCGGCGCACAGCTGGGACGCGGAGGTGGCCCAAGCCGCACCCGCAAGCCCTTGCCCGAGACAGGTGATGAGCACAAAGTTGCCTGCCAAATTGAGTGCCGCGCTCAGGCCGACCGCGATCATCGGCGTGGTTGTGTCCTTGACGCCGATGCAGATGGCCTGGGCCACGGTGGCGATCACCACGGCTGGGATGGCGAGCGCGCGTATGAACACGTAGCGCGCGCACGGCACGGCGAGCGCGGCGTTGCCCGAGCAATAGGCCATCGCAAGGGATGCCGCGTTCGCGGTCACGAGGCCGGCGATCATGAAGCCCCCGGCAGTTCCCATCGAGAGGCTCGTCCGCGTCGTCGTGGCAAGGACATCTCCACTCCCTTTGGTGGCAAAGGCGCGGGCACAGAGATTTGTCGCGCCAATCGAGATGAACAGCAAGGGATTTGGTGCCGAGTCGGAGATGCTGCTTGCCGGCCCCAAGGCGGCGAGCTCGAGCGTAGACAGCCGTCCGACGAACGCGGCGTCGATGAGCGACATGAGCGCCGGCGATGCGTAGATGCCAAACGCGGGCAGCACGAAACGAAAGCACTCGCGCAAGGAAGGGACCGGAGGGTGAGCCGTGTCCACAGTCTTGAGCGTCAGCGTGCTCTGGCTAGCAGTCGGCGGCATGCTCTGGCGGCGAAGCGATGGTGTACTGCGGCGAAGAAGTGGCACGTCTGTTGATGCGTGTCGTCGATCTAAATTTATCGGTAATATTGGATGATAAGCGCTTGAGGTTGCGACGAGCACGAAGATGAGCAACATAAAAAAAAAAAGACTTCACTTCAAGAATTCCGCAATGAAACAGAAACCAGCCCCTCCTTTCTCATTGTGAATGGGGGCTCCCGCGCCGGGCCGACCCTGTGTGGAAAACGGGGAGGGGTAAACAGAAACCTTGTGCTCGTCGTGGACGACACCCATACTCACAGTTCAGAGAGTCGGCACGCCCGGGTCTTCAAGTTCAACCCAGGGTTTGGGAACTGTGACGCCATCGAGCGACGAGCCTACGACGAGCCTGAGTCGGCATGGCATGCGGCATGCACACGTTATTCATTGTCTCAGCATTGGGACTTGGGCGTTATTTGAGTTTGGAGGATCGTGGTTCGTGCGGGGCGGACCGCACGAGCGAAAGCGGCATGGAAATAAGCGCTAAGCGGAATCTTGGTTGTTGGTAGAGGTACTTGAATATGTTAGGTATTTGTCAAGCGAAGGGCCACACATAGACTACCGCAACACCATGTCAAATGTCCACACAGCACCGCCCCTCAAATCATCATGTTACATGCATCTGTTAAATTCATCTGCCACTCACGCCGGAACAATGTACTTCATCGCCATGTTCTTCTTCCTCCTCCATCTGCAAAGCATGTACGTGCCGACCACGCCGAGGAGCAATCCGATGATGACGCCAACTACGGTGGCCGCTTCATCGCGCACAATGGTCACCGGCGGAACGGGGACCACGTACGCGTAGGTGATGACGGTGAAAAAGGAGGGCTCGCTGAGCACGCGAAGGCTGAGCCCTTGAGCATCGAAGGCGGCCTGCACGGCGGCCCGCGAGAGTTGCAGGGAGGTCAGGCTGCTCACCAGCTGGTCTGCCGTGCGCCTGTCGCTCACACTGTGCTCGAAAGTCAGGGTGGTCGTCACTGAGACTGCCGCGACAAGCCTTCGCCGACCAGTGCCGCTCATGAGGCCGGCGCTGCCTTGGGCGACATTGGCACTGGAGTTGCTGCTGTTGGTGGTGTTGCTGTGGCTGTTGGTGGTGTTGCTGTGGCTGTTGGTGGTGTTGCTGCTGCTGTTGGTGGTGTTGCTGCTGCTGCTGTTGGTGGTGTTGCTGCTGCTGTTGGTGGTGTTGCTGCTGCTGTTGGTGGTGCTGCTGCTGCTGTTGGTGCCGGTGGCGATTCTGCCGCAGGCGCCGGTGGTGATGGCGTTCCTGTTGCTGCTGGTGGCGTTCCTGCCGCTGGTGGCGTTGCTGCTGCCGCTGGTGGCGTTGCTGCCGCTGGTGGCGTTGCTGTTGCTGCTGCTGCTGTTGGTGGCGTTGCTGCCGCCGATGTCCTCGCCGCAGCCGGTGGGGAGTAGTGGGGAGGGGGGGAGTGCGGGGGGCATCGGCGGCGGCTTGCGCGGGGGCGGCGGCGACCTGGGCGGCCTCGAAGGCGGCCTGGGCGGCGGCGAGGGCGGCGGCGAGCGCGGCACGGCGGGTGGCGACGAAGG
>Ga0210245_102068_pt1 | contig 13806 bp, 13 predicted proteins | sample ChrtobMetaP3_4mM_FD_155450 | JGI IMG/M metagenome (GOLD analysis project Ga0210245, IMG submission 155450) | Chrysochromulina tobin associated microbial communities from unialgal haptophyte culture, Seattle, Washington, United States - P3_4mM | ecosystem: Host-associated > Algae > Haptophytes >...
TCATACACCAAGGAATGAATGGTTGGGAGGCGGAGGACAGGGCCATAGGGTCAGCGGCCCAACAACAGAGCCTCAGGAATCGGATTCAAAGGGGAATCACTGAGGCTTGGGAGACCGAGTGGCTGCGGGCAGGTGCCGCTGGTGCCGTGCGTCTCTCCGGTTCGGGGGCGGACACCAACGTTCGGTGGAGATTAGCGCTGACGGAGATGGTGCTGAGTGGGTGTCGGCTGCAGAAGCTAGGCAAGGAGAACTGTGCAGAGGGGAGGAGGGCGTTTTGGGGGCGCCTTGGCGATCTTCGCCTTCTCGGCAAGATCTTCACAGCCTGGAGCCGGGCGCTTACGCTCACCACAGCACGCAGGGCGGCGGCACTGCGCGATCTGCGGAGTGCAAGAGAGTTCGTCACGCAGGTTACGACTGGCGAGAGACGACGTCTTCGCAAGGAAGTTGAGAGGAGGCTTGCTATGGTCGATGACGAGCAGGCGGACGATGCGCCTGGCGAGTGGCTGCGGCTACGGGCGTGGTTGGCGTGGCGAATGATGCTGGCGCAGGGGCTAGGCAGAAGCGGCAGGCGCATCGTCCATGGGCCGGCGCGCGACTCTTTGCGCGAGCAATTGCTGGAGGGTTCTACTGGGCGACAGCAGGAAGTTCCGAGAGCTCGTGAAGGTGTCGCGACGTTGCGAGCACGGCAACGGCTGGCGTGGCGGCGTTGGCTCCGTACGGGTGGGTGGGCCGCGTTTGACCGTTGCCTCTGTAAGAGGGAGAGAATCAAAAGGAACCGGGCGCTCGCGGCACAAAGAGAGGGCATGCGGCGCTGGGCGTGCATGGCTGACGGCACCAGGTGGCTCATCCTGACAGAAGCCGAAACGGAAGAGCGGTTCGAGTTGCGTCACGAGGGACTGCGGGCCCTCCTCGAACTCAAGCAGGTCTTGAGTGCTGGTGAGTGGAAGGCGCTGGGCATTCGCAACCTACGACTCGGTCATTTCATTAGAGTCGGGCAGTTGTTCTACGGGCCGGAGCAGGTCCTTTCCTGTCACACGTTGAGTGGTCAGGAGGCGAGTGAAGTGGGCGACACTGTGATGATTGAGATCGAACCCAGACGGGATCCTCAACGTGTGAAGCGGCGTCGACAGGAAGTGCAACGAGCCAGGCGAGCAGTTCGGCAACGCGTGGCAATGGGCCCCGTCATTGCTGGTCAGGAGGCGGATGATGGAGGGCGGTGGGCGGTGCGTCGCATTGCGGCGGTGCGCCGTCACGAGGGGCGGCGCGGTCGTCCTCTGGACGTACTCGTGGAATGGGAAGGTGAGGACTCCGACGGGGATCTCTGGGAAGCATCTTGGGTCAGCGTCACATATCTCTCGAAGGACCTACGGGACGAGGCGAGAAAGCTCGAAGGCGAGCTGTTTGGGGCGCGCGGTGCGCAGGCGCCCAGTCGGCGAGCCGCGCGGCGAGACGAGGTGCGGCAGAGACAGGAGAGAGAGAGAGAGCGCATGCAATGGAGCTCACGACTGCGAGATCGGGCGAGAGGGGCGCTTGTGTAACGCAGCTCTCGAGCCGCAACCGAGGGTTGACTGATGGCTTTCATCAGTTTCAACTCCCGCGTTGCTGAACACCGTACACGCTTTGTATGCCTGGGGGAGACCCCCTCGCCACGTGTGCGCTGCCTGTTGGCGTTGGTTACTTACTACTTACTTACTTTTGCTCATTAACGAGTAACGAGAATTTCGCCAAGGGGCAACTTTTTCCCGTTTATATGCGAGCCCACGTCCTGTCACGGGTGTCAGTCTGTCACATTTTTACCGTGTCCATGACGTGACTTTTCTTAGTCGTGAAGTCTGTAGTCTGAGCCCGATCTTCAGTCCCCCAAAGATCGCGGAATTTTACAGTGCTTTAGGTCCGTGTTTAAGTCCCTTTAGGTCCGTGTAAAGTCCGTGTAAGTCCGTGTGGGCGTGGCCGCACGACATCCTCCTGTTCATGCCACCATGGTCCATGCACAAATATTTACCCCACTCGGCTCGCCTCCTGTGCTCGCGAGAGCGACTTGCGAGCTGCCGGGCGTATTGGCGCGCCCGCCATGGCGGGTTGCAATCCACTTGCCGCGCCGCCGCCGGCGGCCGTGGCCAACGCCGCCAACGCCCCTCTCGCACCGCCTCTCGCACCGCCTCTCGCACCGCCCACGGGCTGCCTCCACACGCGCCGTAGCGGGCGCGCATCTCGCCTCGTGCGAGCTCCAGCTCGAGTTCCAGATCGCGTGCTCCAGATCGCGAGCTCCAGCTCGAGCTCCAGATCGCGAGCTCCAGATTGCGAGATCCAGCTCGAGCTCCAGATCGCGAGCTCAAGATTGCGAGCTCCAGCTCGAGCTCCAGATCGCGAGCTCACACGCCGAAGCGGGCGAGCATCTCGCGCGCCTCCTTGAGGTCCTTCTGCGCCTTCTTCATCTGCATGTACAGTGGGGAATCGCGCGCGATGCCGATGATGTCTTGATAGCTGCCGCCCGTGACACGCTGGCATTGCACGAAGCACTGCCAATAGAGCCTCTCGCAGTTCGCGTGCTGCTGCAGCTTCGCGAGGTAGACGTCTCCTTCGTTGGGCTTGCAGGCAGCGCAGAGGGCCGCCTCACCCTCGGTCGTCGGCGCGCCTGCAGGCAAGGATGCCTTGCACCCGAGGCAGCGCTGCGTGACGGCGACGAAGCCCATCAGGCCGCCGGTGGTGGGCATCGCCTTCTTAATCTTGCGAGTGTGGTCTCCCTTGAGGAGTGAGTCGAGGTTGTCGGGCAGGATAGGCTCGAAGAGACGCTTGATGGGCTCCTGCAGCTGGTGCTCCATGTACCTAATGAGGGAGGCACTCAGGGGTCATCCGCTGATGAGGGAGGCACTGAGGGAGGCACTCGGGGGTCATCCGCGAGGTCATCCGAGGTCATCCGAGGCCATCAGAGGTACCTGATGAGGGAGGCAATCAGAGGTCAATTGGATTGGCGTCTGTAGCCGGTACTGATGAGGGAGGCAATCAGAGGTCGTCTGGATTGGCGCCTGTACTCCCTGGGCAATCCATCGCAATCCATCGCAATCAGCCGCCATCAGCCCACCAGTCCGTATCGAGCGGGATGTTGTTCTCAAGCACGTAGATCGGATCTTCAGCCTTCTCCCACGCCTTCGCGCCGCTCGCCGCCTTGATCATCACATAGGGCACGCGGTCGCCCACCTTGGGCGCGAGATTCGTATCTCGCTTCTTGATGCGCGCGGCGAGCTCGACGTGAGCTTGCTTGTTCCCCACAGCGTACTGGTCGGAGGTCTTCGTAAGGGCCTTGGTAATCACGAGCTTTGACATGTCCATTTCGTTCATGAGGAGCATCGAGATCTGCTGCTTGACGTACGCGACCGCTAGGTCGGGGCGAGAGTGGATCAGGATCGCCTTGAGGGAGGTGTCCATGATCTCGCGGATGAGCTGGCAGTTATCACGGCGCGCCGTCTCGATGCCCTTGCAGTCCATCTTGTCGTACCTGATGATGTGCGCAATCAGAACTCTTCAGACGGGGCCCAGATGCAATCCAGATGCACGCAAGATGCAATCCAGATGCAATCAAGATGCAATCCAGATGCACTCAAGACGTACTTCTCCACATTGGTCCAGAGGAGGCCAGCGTATCGCTTCTTGTTCATGAGCAGGTACGGGTGGTAGCACTTTTCAAACTCGAGTTTGATGGGATTGAGGAACGTCTTCGTCACCCGGTCGGCCGCCTCCTGGGCAAGCTTCATTGACGTACCCAGATCCGACGTGCCGAACTTGATCATGACCGAGTCGGTGTCTCCGTAGACCACGATCGCGTCGTGCTCGTAACCGTTGGCCCGGTTGAAGTGAGACTCGACTTGTGCTTTGGTGTCGTCAATCATCTGGCGACCATACGCGGTCACCGTGGACGAGATCTCAAGGCATGGCAATTGGCCCACCTGTGCGCCGCGATGAGAGGCAATGAGAGGCAATGAGAGAGGCAATGAGAGAGGCAATGAGAGGCAATGAGAAGCACATCGAGGCAAGTGGCCCACCCATCCCATGTATGCATGCATGCATGCACACTTCGAGGCAAGTGGCCCACCTGGGCGCCGGTGAAGCCGTAGACGGAGTTGGCCGAGATCTTGAGTGCAAGCTGACGCCCATCGTACACAGCATAGGTGAGCGGATCGAAGTCCTTCCCCTTGGCCTTCTCCGCCTTCATGTCGGCCTTTGCCTTCTTACGAGCGGTGAGCAACTCTTCGAGAATCTGCGGCAGGATGCCCTTGTGGGTGGACGCCTTGACGAAACAGTCGCCCGTGGGCGACTTGCCATACTCGTCGGGGTTGAGCTTGCCTAACTCGGAGCGGCGCACGAGCGTCGAGTAGCACAGGTTGTGTGCCATCATGATGGACGGGTACAGCGAAGCGAAGTCAAGCGTCGCGATCGGGTCCGGGTAGAAGCCCTAATTTGGGTCGAGGGCGGTCGCACCAGTCAGTGGCAGACGGAGGCGCCATCAGGGGCGCCATCGAAGGCGCCATCGTGGGCATTCACACTCACCTTAATAGGGTCGATGACGGTCGCGCCCTCAAACTTTTCGCCCTCGGCCCCTTTGCGTGACGAAACCGGTAAGAGCAGGCCGAGCGACTTGGCCTTGCGATAGAGCTGCGACATGACCTTGATCTGCTGGCCACGCGTGAGGAGGTAGGAGAGTGGCACGCCCGTGACGCGCGCCATCTCGGCGTAGTTGATGATGCACATGAGCTTCTGGAGCAGCCGTTGCGGCAGGTAGGCGTCCTTGAGGCAGTACACCGCGAGGCGCCGGCGGGTCTCGGGACTGCCCGCCTGCAGCTCCGAGATGATGGACGTCATCAGAGGTCATCAGGGGTCATCAGGGGTCATCAGGGGTCATCAGAGGTCATCAGAGGTCATCAGAGGTCATCAGAGGTCATCACCTGCAGCTCCGAGATGATGGAGTGGTGCACATCCTCCTTTTGCTCGCCCAAAAAGTGAGCGCACACGGCGTTGAGCGAGTAGGAGGAGAGCTTATAGTCGCGCATGAGGACCGTCATCACGTCGAACTGCACGCGCCCCTCGATGTTGATCTCCTTCATCTCCCGCGAGCCCGTCTGCTTGGACTGGAACATCTTCTCCTTGACCTTGGTCACCATCCCCTTGACGCGACCCAAATATGGGAACGAGCCGATCTTGAGCGTGGCGGCGCGCCCGAGAAGGTATGGGAGGTCGAAGTTGCCGATGTTATACCCCGTGAGGATGTCGGCGTCGCATGCGAGCACGAATTGGTGCCACGAGCGGAGCATCTCAGCCTCGGTCTCGAAAGCGAGCACCTGTGCGCCCGAGATCGGCGCCGTCTCCTTGAGGCAGAAGATGTTCTTGAGGACGGGCTGGGTGGAGCCCTGCAGCGTCACGTGGTTCGCAATCTGGATGATCGCGTCTTTCTCCGGTTCCGGGAAGATTCCGGGACGCCCCGAGCACTCGATGTCGAAGGAGAGGATGCGCATGGGCGCGATCCGCATCCACTCGCCCTCGGGCTGATGAGAGATCACATCTGCGAACCAGATATCGATCTCGAGCTGGCAGTGTGTCGCTGGCTTCGGCGCGTCGCCGCTGCTCCCGCCCGGGTCGCCGTCGCTGCCGCCACTGAGGGCGCCGCGCTGCCGCCAGGTCCCGGCGGGCAGCGTGAGCCAGTTGCAGCCCACGATCGAGCGGTCCACCATGTAGCGCATCACAAACACGCAGTTCGATTCGAACGTCTCGAAGGTCACTGAGCCGATGCCGGGGAGCGGCAGGCCCTGCTCGAGCAACCGGCGTGCGGTGGCGACCATCGTGGGCAGCGCGACGACGATCCGGATGAAGGTGGCGGACTCCTTGAACGCGTAGTGCATGATGGACTGCCGCGTCACCGTGTCGCAGTGCAGCACGCACTCACTCTGCTGCCCATCTTTGGCCGGTAACGCAGCCTTGAGGCGCGCCTTCAGTGCTGCTTTGAAGCCGGGGACGCCGTCCTTGGTGAAGCCGGCGGGCGCGCGCACGTAAAAGTAGGGCTTGAACCCATGCACGTGCGCGCACACGCTGTGCCCGCCCTGCGTCACGCCGAAGATGCGGATCACCGCCTCCTTGGGCTCGGTGCTGCCGCGCGCGAACTCGGGCGCCGACGGCACGTTCGAGTAGTCGGCCTCGATCTGCTGGAAGTCGATGCTGTCGACGGCCGGGTCAAGAGCCGGCAACGGTGGCCGGCGCCACTCGCGCTCGAATTTCGCCATGTCCGCCTGGCCGAGCAGTACGAGGGGCTCATCCTCCTCGGGCATCGGCAGCATCCCGTCCTCCATCATGAGATCCTCCTCCTCCTCGATCATCTCATCCGCGTCCAAGCCTTCGTCGTCGTCATCGTCCGGGCGCGGGCGCGCTGGACGCTTTGCGTCCGCGCTCCCGCCGCCGTCCGCAGGTCGCTTGTTGAACGTGGGTGGCATTGGTTGCGGTCGGTGGGCGCCCGAGATGTTCCCGCGCCGCGCGCTACTGCTGTGAAATTCTAAACTTTGGTTGTGAAACACATGTTCACCCTGGCGTGAAACACACGTCTCGTGTTTCCACAAGAGCGCTTATGAACGATTTCGTAACCGAACAGTGTGTCCTGACCGGACCCCACAAACGGCACAACGGAAGGGAGATCTCCATCTCCGATTCGTTAGCGCGCGCGGCCCTGCCTCCTACCCCGTCACATCCTCCTCCGCCCCCCCGACCATCGCCACGTCGCTCCTCTCTCAGTCCACACGCGCTCGCCTTCTGACCCAGAGCGCGCAGAGAGGGAGCCATCGTGACTCCTCTGCCCTCATTCCCCTCTCCCTGCCACCCCCCCAGTTCCCTCCCACTCGCACCACCAGCTTGGGTCTTCAGCATCTGAACCATATAGTCTTCACAGCTCCTCGTCAGACGTATGAGGGCTGACCGGGCAGATCCATATTAGGCAACTCTGACAGCTTCCCCTCATTGTCGAGCAGCCCCGCGGCGAGCCGAAGCACATCGGAGACCCGTAGCTGCTCGCGCTGTTCAAGGGAGATCAAGGGGGATCAAGGGGGATCAGGGGAGATCAATGGAGATCAATGGAGATCAAGGGAGATCAAGGGAGATCCGTAGCTGCTCGCGCTGCGCAAAGGTAAGAACAGGCACGCAATCCGTGGCACTCAGTGATAATCAGAGGCATTTAGTGATACTCAGTGGCACTCAGTGGCACTCAGTGGCACCCTCACCTGCATGAAGTAGCGCTCCTCGCTGTTCAAGGGAGATCAAGGGAGATCAAGGGAGATCAAGGGAGATCTCACCTGCATGAAGGCCAGTAGCGCTCCTCGCTGTTCCGCTTCCCTTGGCGACGACGCCGATCGCAGCCACGTCGCATCGAGTTTCGTCTGTTTCGTCGAATGGGTTCCGTTCCCATTCTGCATGGCTGGCGCCGCCGTGGGCGCAGGCGCGGGTGGGGGCGCTGCGGGCACTGCCGCGACCGCGGCAGCGCGCACGGCAGCCGCTGCTGCCAAGGCCGCTGCCTCCTTCTCAGCTGCTGCCTTCTCAGCTGCTGCCTTCTCGGCCGCCGCCCTCTCGGCTGCTGCCTTCTCCGCCGCCGCCTTGTCTGCCGCTGCTTTCTCGGCCGCCTTCCTGTCCGCCGCCGCCTTCTCGGCCTCCGCCCTCTCGGCCGCTGCCTTCTCGGCCGCCGCCTTGTCAGCCGCCGCCTTGTCGGCCGCTGCTTTCTCGGCTGCTGCTCTTTCCGCCTTCGCCTTGTCAGCCGCTGCCTTCTCGGCTGCTGCTTTCTCCGCCGCCGCTTTGTCCGCCGCCGCTTCGTCCGTTGCTGCCTTGTCGGCCGCGGAGGAGGCGTCCCCGCTCATGTCGTACTTGCCACCGCTCGCACGCAGCCCCTGCACGAAGTGCGGCTTGCAGAAGAGGCCGCCGTTGGCGTCGGCACAGTACTGACCACCGAGCTTCACGTTACATGTGAGGCATCGCATGCAGTCCTTGTGGTACATATCGCCCTGTGCCGTCGCCATCTCGGCCGCGTACACCGTCTTGCCGCAGCGCGCGCACTTTTGACCACCGCCGCCGAATCGCGAGGCTGCCGGCGCCGCAGGCGCGGCGGGCGCGGGCGTGGGTGGGGCTGCGGGTGCGGGTGCGGGTGCGGGTGCGGGTGCTGGTGCTGGTGCCGGCATTGGGGCGGGCGCCGTCGCGGGCGATTCCTCGGGCACGGGCATGATCGATTCGCGCCGTGCCGAGTCGGCCTTGCCCGCCACGGCCGGGTTCTCCCGCACATTTTGCATAAAGTGGGGCTTGCAGAGCAGCGCGCCTGAGTTGGCATCCACGCAGAAGTTGTTCGTGAGTTTGACGTTGCACGTGGCGCAGCGGAAGCACTCCTTGTGGTACGGCTTGCCATTCGCAGCGGCACGCTCGGCAGCGTACACCGTCTTGTTGCAGATCGTGCACTTCTCGCCGCCGCCGCCGCCAAACGAGGTCGTGCGCTTGACCACTTTGGGTATTTCTTTCTCCGCGACCGCTCCCGCACCATACTCAAGCGCCCGTGCGCTGGGCCCCTTGGGCTCCTCTGGTACCTTCTCGGTGTATGGATTGGTCACGCCGGCCATCGAGGAACCCTGCCCGTGCCGATCGGGGGCCGCCGTGAAGTCCGGGTCCGTGTCCCATTCTTCTGAGTCCCCCATGTATTGCACGCGTTCGCGGACTCGCCGAGCCGATCACTTTCAGAGAGTCACACTTGGAAACATGCCACCGAAACCGAAACATACATGTACCGACTTTTTTCGCGCGCAGCGTCAAGTTCAAGTTCAAGTTCAAGTTCAAGTTCAAGTGCTGCTTGAACTTGAACTTGAACTTGAACTTGAACTTGAACTTGAACTTGAACTTGAACTTGAACTTGAACTTGAACTTGAACTTGAACTTGAACTTGAACTTGAACTTGAACTTGAACTGAGGGCACGCAGGCTAGCACCCTGTGGCGTGTCTCCTCCTGGTCTCCCTCCCGTTCGTGATCCTTCCATTGTGTCTCATCATCTCCGTCGACTCTCACCCCCACTGCTAGCCTCGAGAGCACATTCGATAGGCTTCCGTTAGGTTGTCTGTTGTTTATGAAGTAACTTGAACTTGAACCCAGCGTCCGCTCGCTCCATCCCCACGCAGGTACACAACACAAAACACGCGCTCAAACAGCGTCTGAGCGGCAAGGCCCTCGGCAAGGTCGAAGGTGACGGCCCTCGGCCGGGGCGGGGACGCCAACTACATGGCCAACTAAAGCACCTTTCGTTTCATTGCGGAACCGCCATGGGAACCGCGTCGCGGGTCCGGGGCGCAAGTGGACGTCCCAGTCCTCCGAGAGTCAATTGCCGAGAGTGCCGAGAGCGCTTTACAAAACCTGTGTCTGTCTGAGACGCTTACAACGCTGCACACACTTGAACAAAAGCTCTTCTCCGTCTGAGCCCCTCGCATTTTAGGTGCGTTGCGGCGCTCAGCCATCATGTGCTTCTCAAGTGTGCGCGCATCTTCGGTCTTGCCGCGTGCCCCCCTTGTAAACGCACGGTTCATGGGCTGCCGCCAAGAGGTGCAAAGAGTTGTAGCAGTTGGACCAAGGTAACTGACTGAATGAATTTTGCACGGGCAGCCGCCAAGAGTGCCAGCACGCTGCTGCCGCCATCTTGTCGCCCGAGCCTCTGCCTATGGTTGCCTACTGTGGTGTCGTTTACTTGTCTCGCTACAACTCGTCCTTGAACTCGTCGTCGTCGTCGTCGTCGCTCTTGACGTCCGGCTGGCACAGGCCGCATGAGCGCTTGCATGCCGTGCCCATGAAGTCAGGATTCTTCGAGCACTCGCCAATCGTGGACCAATACTCGCAATCGCGGTCCGGGCTGGCGTTCACGCACTGGACACTCGTGTCCGCGGTCGCGTTGTCGGAGCAGAGGCCGCACGCGGCCCGACAGGTCGTGTGCATGTAGCCCGGGTTGGCGGTGCACTGCCCCGAGGTTTTCCACGCCACACACGAATCGTTCAGATCGCGGCACAGCTCCTTCATCCCAAGCATCGTGAGCAACTTGTGGATGTTGGCGAGCGTGCGGATGCGCGTGAGGTCGATGCGCTGGACCTCTTCGCCAGAGCCATCGAAGAGTACGAGGTCTGGGTTATGGTGGTCGATGTAGCTGATTTCGAGGTCCTTGTAGCGGTCCGCCTGGCCTGTATCGCGCACAAAGCTCGCCACCTCCGGGTAGTGGTTGAGCTGTCAGCCAGAGCATGTGCGAATCTCCGCGCGGCGCAGCCGCGCACGCTCGTTGTCGCAGACCATCGTCTCATCGAAGATGTTGCAATTGATGTCGGTGCTCCCGAGGCCAAGCGCGAGTACGAGCGCGAGCATGGCGGGCGGCTCGGATGGGCTGCTTGTGCACGAAGATGAGGTGTCGAAGAACTTGTCGACGAAGACTTCTTCGCGTAAGTTGTCATGCGGAACGGAATCCACCTCCAAGAATGACGCGTCAGCACGACGCCAAACGCAAAGTTGAATGCATGTAAATAGAGGGTCTAGCCTGGCATCACATGCCGCAATCGATGCTGATTGCCCTGCTCCTTGTGTCGCTAGCCACGGCTCTGGCTATACCTCCGACGTGCTTCGATAATTTTGGCTCTTGCATGGATGCGTGCCCCGCACCCGAGAGCGGCGCTCGCTGCGACACCGAGCTCAACGTCCCTGGCCTCGGCGGCCAACCGGGTTACTGCTGCCACGAACCGGAGTACGGCTGCTTTTCGGAGCAAGGCTACGCGCTCGCAAATTGCGCGTCCAAGGATGTCACCAAGTATGACGACTTTTTCTATTGCTGCGAGCCGCGGGTCAGGGCCACCGGCAAGACCGTCGAGATCGCTCCGGGCGTCCTGATGCCGTCGATCAACCTTGGCACTTGCTGCGGCTCGGATCCGAAGGTGGGTATCCCGGCATGGCTCGCCGCGGGGGGCTCAGGCATCGATACTTCGAACGACTACGCCTCGACGACGGACATTGCGGGCGTCCTCGCGAGCACGCCGCGCTCCGCCTTCTTCATGACAAGCAAGGTGCACGTCCCTTGCCCGGGCGGGTGCTCGCCCGACTATGCGCTCGAGCAGGTGCGATGGGCTCCGATGGCCTCCGATGGGCTCCGATACCCTCTGAGTGCTGATGAGTACCTGCGGCTACCTCTGATCGCCCTAGTACGCGCTCGAGCAGGTGCAGCTGGCGATCCGCACGCTCGCTGTCGTGCAGCTTGATCTGATGCTGATCCATCATCCGGCGAGCGACCCCGAGAACGTCGCGCTGTGGAAAGGTCTCGAGCAGGCCGTCGCCCTGAACCTCACGCGTGCGATCGGTCTGAGCAACTTCAACCCGCCGCAGATCGACGCTCTCCTCAAGGTGGCTACTGTGAGGCCCTCGGTCAACCAGTGCGACCTGTCGGTCGGAGGGCAGGACAAGCAGTGTGGCGAGCGCGACGAGGCGATCTCGTACAATCTCGCGCACAACATCTCGTACGAGGTGATGATTGCCATTCTGAATACCATCCCGAAGGCCTCTGATTGCCATTCTGATGGCCTCGGATGGCCACTGATGGCCACTGATGGCCTCGTCCTTCAGCAGGCGTGGCGTCCGATGTGATGACCACCGATGACCACTGATGACCACTGATGACCACTGATGGCCTCCCTCATCAGGCGTGGAGTCCGATGAAGAACTGTCCGTTTGACGATACCTCGATGAAAGCCATCGCGGCAGCGCACAACGTCAGTGTGGCTCAAGTGTGCCTGCGCTGGATCCTCGAACGCGGCTGCACACTCGCTGTCGGAACGGGCGACGACCCAGACACGGTCGCCAAGTACACGGCCGAGAATCTGGACCTGTTCAACTTCAGACTTGCGCCCGCGGATATTCGGGAGATCAATAAGATTGCATCTCGGCGGCGGCGCGCCCTGTGAGATTGCATCTCAGTGTGGCGGGCGTCGACGCTTGTCTCAGATTGAATCTCGGGGCGGCGGCGCGCACTGAGGAGTATCGTCAAATAAGTGGCAGCAAATCAGTGGCAGTATGAAGGGACGGAAACGTACTGTCACCCACATCGTGGTTACACGCCTAAGGACGAACCGGCGCTCGTGTGTACAACAATGGCCGACTATGCGTGCGTGAGCGGGGCCATGCGGCTCCTCGGCGCGGCCGGCGACGAGAGCGCGCCGTAGCGCCGGGCGCGCAGATCGCCGAGATCCGTGACGAGCTTACTAGAATGTCGATGACGTGAGGACGGATCGGGGTGGCGCTCCCAATATGTGTAGCAAGGCTGTGAAACGAGGCTCCGAACTTTCACACCAATACATGAGGTGTGAATCAGGCGATCCGGAGGGTTCCAAACGATGAACTCTACGGCAATCGAATGGGAAGCTGCTTCCGGTTCTTCGCGTTCACGCGGCGACGTTTGGAACCCAAAAGAAGACCTAACTTTCGCTCTCGTTCGTTCGTCCACGCGAGAACTGCGGACATCCGTCTGAGCTGAAGCGGGAAATCGAGAGCGCCGCCACATGGTGCTCCCCTCTTCATCCAACGGCTTGACGTGACCCTAGAGCTTCGTCTGGGCACACATAAGACGAAGCCACGGCTGCTCGTTGAGCTTTTTTCGACGAGGACGGGCAACGCTAGGGCAACGCCGCTCGCAAGTCTGGCTTTCGGATGATGCGTCCAGACGCCTTGCATGTGAGTTTGAGCTGACTGGCATGGCGCCTTGGCCGTGTTCGATAAGTGCCATTCTTGAGCCCGTCATTTTCCCGATGTTTTCGCTTTCCCCGTACTGAAGCGTGCACGACTGATTCGCTTCTCTTGCAGGGACTTGAACGCGTGTAGCCTCTGAGCCGAGCGTGGCGCGCGTGCGCACTGTCGCGTGCGACGCACGGCTGCATGCCACGCGTTCGATCAAGTGGATCCCGATCGTGTGGATCCCGTCATCCTCGAGCTCCTCCGCGACACAAGAAGTGTGCTGCTCGAGCCTCTGACGCCAGCTAGCCATGCATTCGAGCTGCTGAGCGCCAGGCTGCCCGAAGCTCCCTAGCATGCGATTTTGTGAGCTCACTCGCTTGGCGCCCGGGCCGCGTTCGGTAAGTGCTACTCTTGAGCCCGTCATTTTGCGGTATCTTCGCTTGGCCCGTAGTGAAGCATACGCGGTTCATTCAACCATGACTTGCACCAGGGCAGGCTCAACCAAGTCATGCACTTGAGGGTGGCGAAGTCTGAGTAAAGAAGTAAAGAGTAAAATGATTTCCATTTACTGCGCATACGAAAAGGAAGGGATCGGAAGGCAACACCCCAGGAAGTCCCCAACGCTCGGCTCCACAACTCAAAAAAATTTCGCCTGCGGCGGGCCACTTTTCACTACAGGGAATTTTTTGCTACACATATTCGGAGCGCCACCCCCCCGTTTGTCGTTTCTCGTTTCTTACTTTAGACACCGCACTTAAGACACTTTAGTTCTCTAGACTCAGACATGACACATGTACAGGACATGATGGGTACCATACAATCACAAATCCACATGTGACGATGGTCCACGTGCCGTCGGCCCGGGGCCGGTCGGAACTCTGAGCCGGGGCCGCAGTCGTCGCAGTCGTCGGAAGCCCAGTTGCACGTCTCGGCGCAGATGGGCGGCTGACGCGGGAAGCGCGGGCCGCAGTCGGCGCAGTCGGTGCCGTAGATGCAGTCTGCGTACTCGTAACGTACTCGGCGCCGGGGCCGCCGTCGTCGCAGAGGGAGTCGGAGGTGTA
>Ga0210245_102071_pt1 | contig 13773 bp, 8 predicted proteins | sample ChrtobMetaP3_4mM_FD_155450 | JGI IMG/M metagenome (GOLD analysis project Ga0210245, IMG submission 155450) | Chrysochromulina tobin associated microbial communities from unialgal haptophyte culture, Seattle, Washington, United States - P3_4mM | ecosystem: Host-associated > Algae > Haptophytes >...
TCGATTGGTACCCTTGCATTATGTGCATTATTTGACTGCCTAGGTGCTGCCTAGTTCGTAATCAAGTTGCCCCACGAGGGAACGCGCCCCCCCGTCGGTCCGCGACTAGTGGTGCCTACCCATTGGTAGTCGGTACATACATGTACGTCGCAGTCAATAGTGTGTGAGTGGCATCAATTTCAGGGCCTAAATGTAGTGATTTACAGTCAATATCGCCAAAATTTTCGCGCCTGCGGCGGGCCGAAAACCCGCGCGCTACGCGCGCGGGGCAACTTGATTACCCCCCCCTCTATAGAGCACCCCCGTCACTTCCCAAGAGGCCGTCGATACCCCGGGGAAAGGAATTTATCATTTATGGAAATGTGCGGAAACGTTAACGAGTACGATATGCATTTCGACAATAACCGAACGACGAAACTGCATGAAACGTGGGGCGGCGTCCTTGCGGGGTGTTCGCTGTTCGGGCTCAGATCGCAAACGGTCAAACGCGTAACGTCCGGAGGATCGGCAGGTACTTCTATACCAGCAACTACTTACAGCTACCAGGTAGCCGACTTGGTTCGCTCCTCGCCCCTCCGGGTTTCCGGTCGCGCTCCATCGCGCGGATACCCGCGCGTGGGATCAATTGCGTGGGATACCCGCGCGATCCCACAGACGAAAGTATAGAATTAGAAATATAAAACCGCGCAGTCAGCCGCTCCGGGGACGGCCATCTCCTGCGAGGAGAACGATATGGGGGCGCCGCGCTTTTCGTACCGGTACGGAAGTCTTTATTCGAAACACTAGTACAAAAAAGTCCAAAAAAGGTGAAGAGGACGTCGACTCCCGCGTCTCGAGGCGGCTCCAGGGTCCGCGTCTCGAGGCAAGGGTCTCGAGGCCGGCTCCAGGGCGCACCTCGTGGTTGTTTAGCGCACTGATTAACGATGCCCAAGCCGCCGAAGCTCAACATTGGAGCTGCCAAGAGTCCTACTCCAGGTCCAGTCGGCAGGGGCAGCACACCTTTCTCGCATCGGAAGAGGTCCGCCCGACATGAAGGCTCCAGCTCAGCCAGACCAGCTGGAGAGCACAGCTGGTGGCTAGCAGACAGCGTGAACAGATCGATAGACTTGCGATTTGATTGCCCACCTAAGGTGCAAACCAAGGTGCGGACCAAGTGGACGAAGGCTGCGATGCCAGGCCCACGCAACCTCCATCAAAATCAGGCTATTGTTCAGCTCCTCGCTCGCAGCCACAGCGCACCGCCCAAATCGTCGAGATCCCGACCCACCGAGTATCCCTGGGAGACAAGGATCACGCCGCCCCCTCCACGTAAAAAGGAGGCCAACGTCGACCCGAGCGACGAGGAAGCCTTCCAACGAATCTTTCGTGCCCTCCGACACGAAGCCGACAGGCGCTATGGAGCGTTTAAGGAAGTTCAAGAAGATGAACTGAAGAATGTGAAGGCAAGGGAAGAAGCTGCGGCGAAGCGGGCGGCCGCGGCCGAGGCGCAAAGGCAGGCGGACGCTGACACGATCGCAGAGGCCGTGCAGCGTGCTCTGGATAAAGCGCGATTGCAGCCCCCCAAGACCGCCACCGAGCTGGCGACTCTGGAGAAGGAACAAGGTGCAAAGCGTGCTGCGCTGGAGGCCACGGCCACACAGCTGGAGGCGAGCAGGGACTCGACGCTCAAGCTCAAGCTCGGCCACGCCATCGCAAGGCGCAACATTTCGACGGCCGCGCTCATGCGCTTGTGGGACGCGAACGGAGATGGTGATCTCACGAAGGAGGAGTTCATGCAAGCGCTGAAGCGCACGTTGAAGATCGAAGCTAACATCAAGGAAATGTCAGAGCTCTTTGACTCGTTCGACGAGGACCGCGGCGGCAGCGTCACCATAAACGAGTTGCAACCGGCCGTGGCTAGGATCCATGAATACTGCTGCGACGAGGCGCTGAAAGAGAAGCTGACAAAGCTCAAGGTTGCTGTGTACGACCTGGAGCTCGCAAAGTTGAAAGACTGCCTTGATGTTGCTCAAGAGTGGGAGTCCATTCTGAAGCAACGCTCGGAGCTCAAATCGAGGCATACGGTCGTCGAGAACTTGGGCATGCTCTTGAGTGAGAAGGTCGATCGCGCTAAGAATAAGAAGTTTATTAAGGGCAGCGGCAACGCAGTCACACCCGAGTACCTGGCCGGAGAGCTCGCTGGCGAGAGCGGAATGGTGAGCAGGGCTGACTTCATCAAATTTGCGGTACGGCGCCACAGAGATCGAACTCTTGTCCGCTCTCCTCCTTCTGCTACGTGCACATGCTTGGTGCAGGCGTGTGTGCTGACGAGCCTCGCGACCCTTTTACGCCCCGGCAGATAAGGTTGAAATATGCTTCGGAGCTCAAGATCGAGGGAAGTCAAACAAAGGTGCTCGAGGTTCTTGTGAACGGGTTCGACACGCTGCTTAGCCGAGCAGGCCTTGATTCTCGTGCTGCCACCGCCACCACTGCCATGCGAAGCTTCGCGAGCCAGGCGGTCCTCTCGAAAGCAACGGGCATATCGCTCAGCATGTCGCACGACAAAGCATTTCGTCTGCTAGACAAGGATAGAGGCGGTAGCATCTCCGCTGACGAGCTCATGGCGATCCTCGGTACGGATGGAGGCAAAGCCACCGCCACCCCGGACGCCGCAGTGAGTATGAGCCTCGATGACATCCAGAGCCTCGTTGACATGGTCGATGAGAATGGCGATGGCGAAATGCAGCTCGAAGAGTTTGAGAAATTCTGGCAGCTTTTTAAGGTCACCCGCAAAGCTGGAACGGGAGAAAAGGTTGGGCCCATGATGTGCGCGAAGACTGCTGTGGAGACGCTGATTCGAGTGGGATCGGAACACGCAGACACGGAGAGGAAGCTGGATGAGGCTGAGGGTAAGGCCATGCAGAAGGCTGGAATCTTGCAGACAGCTTACGTGGAGGAGGTCACGCGCAAGCAGACGGAATTTGTGTGCGCCCTGGCCGATGCCAAGGAAAAAGGGAAAGCAAAGCACAGCCGCATTCCTCAGGGCTGGTGGATGAAAATGGGGCAGTGGTGACAGCGAGCTTGTGAAGTTCTCCTCCGATCCGATGCGCGTCGCGCGCATCGGCAACGGAGACGGGAAAGCGGCACCATGGTACGCGGCCTGTGACCCCTACACAAGCTGGAAAATGGGGCAGTGGTGACAGCGAGCTTGTGAAGTTCTCCTCCGATCCGATGCGCGTCGCGCGCATCGACAACGGCGGAGACGGGAAAGCGGCACCATGGTACGCGGCCTGTGACCCCTACACAAAAGCTGTTCCCCATCGATGTTCTTTACGCCAGACATAGCCTCCCAAGCGTGTTCCACGCCACGGCTCTTCTGTTCAATTCTGCTCCTCTGGCTCATTACCCTACATGTACATGTAACGTTAGGCAAACGTGGCACGGCACGAGCATGACGCTTTGGCTAATGGGTACCGCGCGGAGATCCAGAGTAGTCGATACGGACTAGGTAGTTTTTATGATATGAAATCGAAATGGATTGACGAAACAGTCCTCGCATGCAGTTCTCAAACGAACACAAATATGTGCGTGACACTTTGGCTTGCAGAAAAACAGGTTCGCGGTCGGCTCTCTCCCACGCTTTGCCCGTCAGATGTCATGCTCCGAGCTGCTGAAATTTGCTAGCGAGCAGCTACGGCATGCGAGCAAGCACGTGATCGACGCACGGGAGCTCACCACGACCCCGCGTGATGCTGGCCTCACCATTTGCCTTCACAATGGAACTCTCTTCTACCACGAGAGTCACCACGCGCATGCCTGGCACGGCGAGCTTGATCGAGCGTACGGCGCCCTTCAGGTCGTAAACCAGTGGCTCTTGCGCACACGCTGGCGCGGCACAGCGTGCTTCCAGCACAGCGGACGTGATGACCAGCGCATCATCTCCCGCCATCGGCCCGGTACCCAGACTCTACCCCTGATGCTCTGGCACTGGTGCAATGCCGAACCCAGCTGCTCACGGCCCGTCAGTGGCCGCGAGCACCTGAGCTTTCTCTGGCCGGAGCACGACTATGAGGGCACCATTTCGATGCACCAGCCTCCAACTCGTGCCTTCCGTGCGAGCCTGTCGCGCGCCAAGGCGCCTCCATGGAATGAACGCGACGACCGACTTCGATACCGCGGATCGCTCGATATGAAGGGCTTCACCGGGCGTGCGATCCTCCTGCGCTGCGCGCAGAATGGCAGCAACGTCTCCGCCGAGGCGAGGCGCTTCTTCGTTGAGCGAACGGATCTGTCAGCGATCGACTGGAGCTATCGCAAGATTAATCGCAAGAAGCCAGGAGGCTCACCCTTGATTAAACCCTTGATGGAGCCTGAACAAGGGACAAAAGACTTGGAGCGCCCTCCTGAACTCAGCAACATCTCAAGCCAGCCGCCTGCCGAGGTGAGGATGCCTTCAGTGACACCGAGCATGGTCGAGTTAAGTTCAGCTGCGCCAACTCTACCGTTGACTGATCGACTGCAGATCATTCCGTCGACGCTCCCGGCCTACATGCACATGGAGAATCACCGCCTCGCCAAGCACTTGCTGTGGCTTCCAGGAGGATGCTACTGGTCGTCCTCGCTCAATAGGTTCATGGCGATGGGCTCGAGCCTCACGATGCCTCGAGATTTCGCGCCCTCATACAGCCTGAACGCGCTCATGCTGCTCGAGCGCTGTGGTGAGCGTTGTGTCATCTCGTTCGACTCGAGTGGCTTCCGGCGACTGGCGATCTGTGAGTCGCTGAGTTCGTCCTTCATCGAGCACGAGACGCACGCGCAGGCCCTCGCACGCCAGCTGGCCCTCTTTGTCGACGAGCAGCTCTCACCGGACTGCGTGGATCGATACATGCATGCACTGCTTGAGGGGATTCCACAGGTGATCGAACAACCAATCCGCACACGATTGGCGCGTGCAAAAACTCAACTCTCACCACAGCGCCCTCGCCTCTCCCCACAGGTAATCGAGAACCCTCACGCGATTGGCGCCTCATTCGAGCAGGCACGGAGTTGGGCCTCGTTGAACATGAGCTGGCCGAGCGTGCCCGTGACGTTCCTTCCGTTTGAGTGCGCCGTGTACATGGCCACCCATCGCAGGCTGCGTGAGCTGCCTGGTGCTGCACTGAATGCACTGCGCTGGCATGGTTGCAGTGACTCGAGAGTGCAACGCCCCAACAAGTGACTGTGAATGCGTGTCCCCTGTCGAGACTCGAGTGTCGTGCTCGCACAGCGGCTGTGCGCGCGGCGGCTCCGTGAGCGGCCGCGCCGGCCGGTCGGGCCAGTGCCCCGCTGTGCAGGCGTCTTGCTTCTTCGTTTAGCGATTTTACATTTTTGTTGCAGTGCAACGTGATGCCGTAATTTGAAATCGGTGGTGTGTGTCAAGATCCGAATACGCTGAGGCACAGCAGCCTCTGGACCTCTTGGGGGACAATCGACTCTTCAATCGACTCTTCACTTCCCGGCGTTCTGGGAGCAGCGCGTCACCTTGGTCCGGGTGGTCCCTGCTCGTCGAGGACGACCTCCAACGGCTCCATCTCAAGCAGAGACCCAACGCTCCTGCCGATCTCCCGCGTGCCGTTCCGCCATCGCTCAAAGTCCCTCTGGAGCAGCGTGAGGAACTGCGGCAACGCGATGCGCATCGCCGATGACATGATGATATTCACCGCGCCCTGCACGAGCAGCCGCGGCAGAGGCGTGCCGATCGTCACGCCGAAATCCATGCGCACGGTCGCCGTCAGTCGGGTTCTCTCCGAGCGCGCAGCCCATACGTTTCGGGATCCGGAGTCCCACGCAAGGAGCGCTGAGAAATTGGCGGTGATCGATCGGAGCGCACGCTCCAGGTTCGTCAGGTTCGTCGCATTCGAGCTCCCGTTCTCGTTGAAGCCGAGGAGGTTCGCGCCGACCGACTTGAAGCTCAGAGTCGAGCCATCGCCGCCGGGCACCACGCGCACGCGAAGCCATGGGCTCGCCATCACGCCCGGGTTTCGCCCAGTGGCGACGGGCGCGACAGGCAGCCTCAGCTCGAACGTGTCGTTTGATATACGCTGCATGTACTGGGCATCGTACAGCACATACTCCTCGACTGGCAGCTTCATGTACTGGGTGAGCTCTGTGCCCTCGACGATGATCGTGTGTGAGCCCGTGGCGCCGAAGGCAAACGTCTTCAGCCGGACGTTCCGTGTGTCATTGTTGTTAGCCGAGGCGATTAGCTGGCCAAGCAGCCGAGAGGCACTCTGGACGGCAGGGTCCGCCATGTGCACAGAGCTGCCGCGCGCATAACGCGCCGAGCTTCTGCTCGCATGACCCTGCGCGCTTGCATGTACGTGTGCCGAGATGCGTACAGCACTGCCACATGCCGCCGCGAGCAGGAGGCCGAAAACGCGCATCAAAATGCATTCCACAAGGCAAGTCACAAGCCAAGTCACGTCATCACAAGGCCCATCACAGCGCGAAAGCGCGTGAACGCAACATGCATTTTGGAGCAATCAGCCATGCTTTTCGGAGTGAACAGGTCTCAAGGCAAAGGGTACACACGTGACGGCCGCCACTCCTACCGCCCACTGAGACAGGCCTCCGTTCACGCCTTGACTGTCACTCCATGGTCACTGTTAGAGTGTTAGTCCGTCATGTGCCGCGTCGTCGGCGGCGCAAAGGTCTTGTCGTCGATGCGCTCGGCGAGGAGGGTGATGCGGCGCGCGCTCGAGTCATTCTCGACCGCCTTGCGCAGCGCACCCTCCGTCCCGACCATGACTAGCAGCCGACGCGCGCGAGAGAGACCCGTGTAGAGCAAATTGCGATGCAGCATGAGCGCATGTTGCGGCAGGATCGGCATCACAACGACCTGGTACTCGGAGCCCTGCGCCTTATGCACGGTGAGCGCGTAGCTGAGCGCAATATCTTTGCCGAGCGCCGAGCGTGTGTACTCTACGACCATCTCGGTCGAGTCACGACCTACGCTCGCTCGGACTGCAAACGAAACCGCGAAACGAAGCGCCTTGCCCTCCTGCCACACGCGCGTCACGCGACCCACATCGCCATTGAACACCTGCATCTCGTAATCGTTGGTCAGTTGGATCATTGCGTCGCCCACCCGGGGGAGTGACTCGGCGTCGGGGCTTGCGCCCGAGCCTGCGCCTGGCTGGGGAGGCTGCTGCTGCTGCTGCTGCTGCTGCTGCTGGCGCGGCTGCTGGCGCGGCTGCTGGCGCGGCTGCTGCTGCGGCGGCTGCGGCTGCGACTGCTGCTCCAATGGCATGCGCTCCAATTGCATGCGCTCCTCGACAGTGCGGTACCAGTCGGACTGCTCCATGGCGGCGAGGGCGGTCGGGTTGAGGAGAGCGTTGGCGAGCGCAGCGTCCGCGGCGCGGTCGGGCGCAGGGTTGAGTCGCTCTTGGAGGCGGGCGTTGAGCGCAAAGGTGCCGGCGGCGCCACGTTTGAGGGGCGTCAAGACTTGAACTTCCTTTGCCACGTCATACCCGGCGGCCTCCAGCCAGTCGAGCACGCCACCGCAGACGGCCTCCGAGGCCGCTTGCTCCGTGTGGGCGCTCACAAAGACGCACCCGCTCGGTCGTTGCTGCAGCGCGGTCGTCGAGGCGGCCGCGCGGCGCAGCGCTGCCGTCGAGTCGAAGATGCGAAAGTGGTGAGGGAAGCAGCCTCGGTTGATGAGCTGCGCGTTGCGGGCAATATCGCCCGACGGATCCTGACGAAAGACTGTGGACAGCTCGACACGTGGCACGCACGCACAGCGCAGCAGGTCGTGCAGCACGGCGCCCGGGCCGACGGAGGGCAGCTGGTCGTCGTCGCCGACGAGCAGGATGTTCGTCGATGGAGGGAGAGCATGGAAGAGCGCACCTGTGGAGGAGTGGAGGCGCCGTGGTGAGCACTTGCATGCCGCGCCGAGCCTCCATTCGCGCGGGAGAGAGAGAGAGCGCGCGAGCTCACCGGCGAGATGCACGTCGAGCATCGAAGCTTCGTCAATCACCACCGCATCCGCTTGCAGAGGGTTGTTCGCCGCGCGCATGAAGCAGCCCTCCCTTGGATTGTACTCGGGGAGCCGAGAGCGCCGTGGTGAGCACTTGCATGCAAGGCAGGCCATCAGTCGCAATCAACGCACCTTGGATTGTACTCGAGGAGCCGATGGATCGTGTCATCAGTCGCAATCAACGCACCTTGGATTGTACTCGAGGAGCCGATGGATCGTGTCATCAGTCGCAATCAACGCACCTTGGATTGTACTCGAGGAGCCGATGGATCGTGTCATCAGTCGCAATCAACGCACCTTGGATTGTACTCGAGGAGCCGATGGATCGTGTACGCGGCGCCGCCGACGGCCTCCGCGAGTACATTCGCCGCGCGCGCCGTCGGCGAGGCCAGAAGCACTTCCTTACCTGATGAGGGAGGCAATCAGGTGCAATCAGGTGCAATCAGGTGCAATCAGAAGCACTTCCTTACCTGATGAGGGAGGCAATCAGGTGCAATCAGGTGCAATCAGGTGCAATCAGGTGCAATCAGAAGCACTTCCTTACCCTCGGCCCGCCATCGTTGAACGATCGCCCGGACGGTGAACGTCTTGCCAGTGCCAGGGCCACCCGTGAGGACCATCAACTTGCCCATGCCCGCACGCTCCACCGCTTGACGCTGGAGAGGCGAGAGCGTCCGCAGCGACGCATTCAGCGCCGCCCACGCCCCCGGCGGCCCCATCCCCGCCCGCAATGCCGCCGAGTCGGAGCCCGCCACATTGGCCTCCAACGCGCCAAAGATGTCACCGTCCTTGTCGGCATCGGATAACGGCCCGCCGCCGCCGCCGCTCAGCGCCGCCAGGGCGCCCGCTCCAAAGCTCGCCGAGCCCGCCACCGCGCGGAACGCCGCCGCCGCCGCCGCCGTCGTCGTCATCTTGCCGTCGACTGACGCCCACGACGGCGCCCGCACGTCGACGGCATCGTATCGACCGAAGAGAGCATCGGTGGCACCTTCGAGACGTGCGATGCGCCGGCGGACCGCATCCGCCACGTGCCGCTCGGCCGCCTGCATCACCGCGAACGAGACCATCGGCGGCGGCGTGCGCACCGCGCCTCCCAGTCTCGGCGGCATCTCTTCGACCAAGGCGCCACGCGCAACGAGAAGGGCGAGCGCGCGCTCCGCGGCAGTACTGGCCTCTTCATAAGGGAGCTCGTCGAGCTGCAGCTCCTTGGCGGCCGCGCCGAGCAGCCGCTGGCGCGGCGTGCAGCAGTGGCCTCTTCCAAGCGCCCGCCGCAGCCCAGCGCGCAGCGCCGCGCTCGCTCGCGACGACGCGTCTGCGGCGACCTGCAGCGCGTTCCGAGCGAGGAAGTCGACATCGCGGAAGCGAAGGGTGGGGAAGAGCTCGAGGAGGACGTATGGGTCCTGGCGCACGACCTCCTCCGTGCGCTCGCCGTGCTGCGACGCGAGCGCACTCACCTGCGCCTCAGAGAGACACCCGAGGCTCCGTCCAAAGTCGAGAGCCTTTCGCAAGCTTTCCCACTGGTCCACCGTCCGGCGGATGTTGGCGATCTTCTTCACGTGCAGCCCGGGAATGGTGTGCAGCGCAGCCTCCTCTTGCGCACTCCCCGCCCCGCGCAGCACCACGAGCGTGCGCTCGCCGAAACGCGTCGTCAGCGCCGACGCGAGCTTGGGGCCGATGCCCTTGATGGCGTCGGAGCGGAGCAGCGCAATGATGTTGTTCACGCTGTTCGGATTCGAGCGGGGCATCGCACGGAGGAGCTCTGCGGTGGCGGGGATCCGCACCGACTCAAATTGGCCATTAGGCGACGATTGATTGTTGGCCACCTCCCATGAGAGCGGCCGGAGCGCCGTCATCGCCGCTCTGTATTGCACCCGTCGCGAGAGCAGCCTGCTCGCCGCACGGCTCGTGGCGAGGCCGGCGGATAGGCTCGTCGATCGGCTAAGGAAGAAACCCATGATGAGCAGCTTCAGCATGCCATGGATGAGATCGAGGGTTGTGGATCGCGGGCGTCACCGCGACTGCGAAGCCCTGCACTGCTGTGGTTCGCGGGCTCGAATCGTCATCACACCCTGTGGAGACTGGTCTTTTCGCGGGCGCCGTCTTGAGCATGTCCACGTCCAGTGCGATAGCGACCCCCGTGTTTGGGGGTCCGGAGAGCGTGCGCGTTGTGTTGAACAGAAGCAGCAGCAGTTCAGCACAGTTGAGTTGAGTTGAGTTGCGTTGAGTTGGTGGTGGTCGATACAGGAATTAATTTACAATTAATGTAAGTGGCAGTAAGCGCCTTACATGTACTATGTTAGTACCCAAGTCCACCGGCTACAAGGGACCGGCTAGCGGCTTACCTGGACGCTGGAGGTGCCACGTGCTTTTCATTTTAATAATGAGCCAGAGGTGTACAGAACGATTGAGAAGAGCCGCGGCGCGGAATATGCTTGGTAGTTATGCCTGTAAGGAACAGCCTGTGTAGGGGTCACAGGCCGCGTACCATGGTGCCGCTTTCCCGTCTCCGTTGCCGATGCGCGCGACTCACATCGGATCGGAGGAGAACTTCACAAGCTCGCTGTCACCACTGCCCCATTTTCATCCACCAGTCCTGAGGAATGCGGCTGTGCTTTGCTTTCCCTTTTTCCTTGGCATCGGCCAGGGCGCACACAAATTCCGCCTGCTTGCGCGTGACCTCCTCCACGTAAGCTGTCTGCAAGATTCCAGCCTTCTGCATGGCCTTACCCTCAGCCTCATCCAGCTTCCTCTCCGTGTCTGCGTGTTCCAATCCCACTCGAATCAGCGTCTCCACAGCAGTCTTCGCGCTCATCATGGGCCCAACATTCTCTCCCGTTCCAGCTTTGCGGAGGGCCTTAAAAAGCTGCCAGAATTTCTCAAACTCTTCGAGCTGCATTTCGCCATCGCCATTCTCATCGACCATGTCAACGAGGCTCTGGATGTCATCGAGGCTCATACTCACTGCGGCGTCCGGGGTGGCGGTGGCTTTGCCTCCATCCGTACCGAGGATCGCCATGAGCTCGTCAGCGGAGATGCTACCGCCTCTATCCTTGTCTAGCAGACGAAATGCTTTGTCGTGCGACATGCTGAGCGATATGCCCGTTGCTTTCGAGAGGACCGCCTGGCTCGCGAAGCTTCGCATGGCAGTGGTGGCGGTGGCAGCACGAGAATCAAGGCCTGCTCGGCTAAGCAGCGTGTCGAACCCGTTCACAAGAACCTCGAGCACCTTTGTTTGACTTCCCTCGATCTTGAGCTCCGAAGCATATTTCAACCTTATCTGCCGGGGCGTAAAAGGGTCGCGAGGCTCGTCAGCACACACGCCTGCACCAAGCATGTGCACGTAGCAGAAGGAGGAGAGCGGACAAGAGTTCGATCTCTGTGGCGCCGTACCGCAAATTTGATGAAGTCAGCCCTGCTCACCATTCCGCTCTCGCCAGCGAGCTCTCCGGCCAGGTACTCGGGTGTGACTGCGTTGCCGCTGCCCTTAATAAACTTCTTATTCTTAGCGCGATCGACCTTCTCACTCAAGAGCATGCCCAAGTTCTCGACGACCGTATGCCTCGATTTGAGCTCCGAGCGTTGCTTCAGAATGGACTCCCACTCTTGAGCAACATCAAGGCAGTCTTTCAACTTTGCGAGCTCCAGGTCGTACACAGCAACCTTGAGCTTTGTCAGCTTCTCTTTCAGCGCCTCGTCGCAGCAGTATTCATGGATCCTAGCCACGGCCGGTTGCAACTCGTTTATGGTGACGCTGCCGCCGCGGTCCTCGTCGAACGAGTCAAAGAGCTCTGACATTTCCTTGATGTTAGCTTCGATCTTCAACGTGCGCTTCAGCGCTTGCATGAACTCCTCCTTCGTGAGATCACCATCTCCGTTCGCGTCCCACAAGCGCATGAGCGCGGCCGTCGAAATGTTGCGCCTTGCGATGGCGTGGCCGAGCTTGAGCTTGAGCGTCGAGTCCCTGCTCGCCTCCAGCTGTGTGGCCGTGGCCTCCAGCGCAGCACGCTTTGCACCTTGTTCCTTCTCCAGAGTCGCCAGCTCGGTGGCGGTCTTGGGGGGCTGCAATCGCGCTTTATCCAGAGCACGCTGCACGGCCTCTGCGATCGTGTCAGCGTCCGCCTGCCTTTGCGCCTCGGCCGCGGCCGCCCGCTTCGCCGCAGCTTCTTCCCTTGCCTTCACATTCTTCAGTTCATCTTCTTGAACTTCCTTAAACGCTCCATAGCGCCTGTCGGCTTCGTGTCGGAGGGCACGAAAGATTCGTTGGAAGGCTTCCTCGTCGCTCGGGTCGACGTTGGCCTCCTTTTTACGTGGAGGGGGCGGCGTGATCCTTGTCTCCCAGGGATACTCGGTGGGTCGGGATCTCGACGATTTGGGCGGTGCGCTGTGGCTGCGAGCGAGGAGCTGAACAATAGCCTGATTTTGATGGAGGTTGCGTGGGCCTGGCATCGCAGCCTTCGTCCACTTGGTCCGCACCTTGGTTTGCACCTTAGGTGGGCAATCAAATCGCAAGTCTATCGATCTGTTCACGCTGTCTGCTAGCCACCAGCTGTGCTCTCCAGCTGGTCTGGCTGAGCTGGAGCCTTCATGTCGGGCGGACCTCTTCCGATGCGAGAAAGGTGTGCTGCCCCTGCCGACTGGACCTGGAGTAGGACTCTTGGCAGCTCCAATGTTGAGCTTCGGCGGCTTGGGCATCGTTAATCAGTGCGCTAAACAACCACGAGGTGCGCCCTGGAGCCGGCCTCGAGACCCTTGCCTCGAGACGCGGACCCTGGAGCCGCCTCGAGACGCGGGAGTCGACGTCCTCTTCACCTTTTTTGGACTTTTTTGTACTAGTGTTTCGAATAAAGACTTCCGTACCGGTACGAAAAGCGCGGCGCCCCCATATCGTTCTCCTCGCAGGAGATGGCCGTCCCCGGAGCGGCTGACTGCGCGGTTTTATATTTCTAATTCTATACTTTCGTCTGTGGGATCGCGCGGGTATCCCACGCAATTGATCCCACGCGCGGGTATCCGCGCGATGGAGCGCGACCGGAAACCCGGAGGGGCGAGGAGCGAACCAAGTCGGCTACCTGGTAGCTGTAAGTAGTTGCTGGTATAGAAGTACCTGCCGATCCTCCGGACGTTACGCGTTTGACCGTTTGCGATCTGAGCCCGAACAGCGAACACCCCGCAAGGACGCCGCCCCACGTTTCATGCAGTTTCGTCGTTCGGTTATTGTCGAAATGCATATCGTACTCGTTAACGTTTCCGCACATTTCCATAAATGATAAATTCCTTTCCCCGGGGTATCGACGGCCTCTTGGGAAGTGACGGGGGTGCTCTATAGAGGGGGGGGTAATCAAGTTGCCCCGCGCGCGTAGCGCGCGGGTTTTCGGCCCGCCGCAGGCGCGAAAATTTTGGCGATATTGACTGTAAATCACTACATTTAGGCCCTGAAATTGATGCCACTCACACACTATTGACTGCGACGTACATGTATGTACCGACTACCAATGGGTAGGCACCACTAGTCGCGGACCGACGGGGGGGCGCGTTCCCTCGTGGGGCAACTTGATTACGAACTAGGCAGCACCTAGGCAGTCAAATAATGCACATAATGCAAGGGTACCAATCGACAGATCTCGGAACGTAGGCCCCAGATCCGCAATAATCTGCTCAGGATTATCAAAACGAAGCCCGCAAACAGCCCTTCCAATTTGGTTCACAGCAAACTGCGTGGCTTGGGTCTCGGCGGCGGGTGCCTAGGTGTGCGTGTGGTTGTGTGCGATTGTGTGTGATCT
>Ga0210245_102077_pt1 | contig 13731 bp, 15 predicted proteins | sample ChrtobMetaP3_4mM_FD_155450 | JGI IMG/M metagenome (GOLD analysis project Ga0210245, IMG submission 155450) | Chrysochromulina tobin associated microbial communities from unialgal haptophyte culture, Seattle, Washington, United States - P3_4mM | ecosystem: Host-associated > Algae > Haptophytes >...
CCGCCTCGACGCCCCCAGCTCGACGATGACCTCTCCTCAGCTGAGGAGCAGTCATTAAGCTCCTGGCCATACCATGCCATGCCATGCCATGCCATACCTGTATGTGTGTCCGCCACGGTCCACACGCTAGCCAGGCGAGGTGGTTGCACGGGTTCAGACCCGGGGTTGACCCGGGGTATGGCGACTCTGAACCGTGTCTGTGAGCGCGGCACGCGTTGCATGTCGCGAGCATGAGAATGAAGCGAGTGTGACGTGTGCGAGGTGTTGTCCTTCACGCTCTTCTGTGCGTGTTGGTGTGTTGCGCTTTTCTGTGCGTGTTGGTGTGTTGTGAATGAATTGGTTTGTGCGTGTTGGTGTGTTGTGAATGAATGAATGAACCTTCATATCGACCCTTTCGCAATGTATCGGTCGCCTTCATGCAGCCCACTGGCGGCATGGCGTCGACCAATAGGCCGTTCGAGGCGCCCACCTTTGCCATGGGCAAGCCCGTGCCGCGCCGCCCCGCGCAGACGACGTGGCGAAGCGGCGCCGACGTAGTCGCCGAGGGCATCGTCCAGCGGAGGATCACGGATGGAGCCACGATGCAGTTCTGGCAGCGCTCCAACTCTCACGCCGACGTGCTGCGCTTCGTGACCGAGCTCTGCGCGGTCATTGCCGGCCGTCGGCTGACTGAGGCCGTGCCGCGTTCGCGCATGATCGACGTCGTGTGCGACGTGCTGCACGAGGCGAGCACTTGGAGCGACGATGTTCCGCCCGAGCGGCACGCGATGCGCTACGGCAATCCGGCTTTCAAGAAGTGGCACGCCAAGATGTGCGAGCGCACGCCCGAGCTCATGCGCAAGCTCCTCGAGAGCGCTGCTACGCTCACACCGACGCCAGTCAGCCAGACGGCAGGGTCCGGGGCCGTGCCGGCCGTGCTGTCCACAGCGGCCACAGCAGCGCCGTCGAGGTTGCCGGGTTCGTTTCTCGAGTCGGCGCTGACGACTCGCGTCGAGTACGAGGCATCCCTGCGGCTGCCGGTAGAGCAGCGCCTCGCCTTGGAGATCGCAGCGAGGGAGCGGCATGCACGCGCTGTGCCGGGCACTCCGATGCCGGTAGAGCCAGCAGCGCCGGCAGCAGCGCCGCCAGCGGAGAACGCGGCGGCGGCGTCCGCAGAGGCTCTCGAGCGTCGCGCGCGCGAGCTCGGCTCTTACTTGGCAGAATCGTTTGGGAATGCGACGCGCATCGACTACGGGACTGGGCACGAGCTTGCGTTTCTGGTGATTGCCCCTTGATTGGCCATTGATTGCCCATTGATGGCCCTTGAACGCCGGGGCTGGGCACGTGCTTGCGTGTCTGGTGAAGCTGGGGACCTGCTGCGTGCACGCGTGCTCACCACGGCGCCATGTCCCCACAGGTATGGCTGCTCTGTTTGGACCGTAGCGGCCTGCTGCAAGCATCGGATCGGCCAGCGCTGGCCCTCGTCGTGCTACCCAAGTACGTCTGATGACCACTGATTTCCTCCCTAATTGGTGACTGATGACCGCTGATTGCCTCCCTAATTGGTGACTGATGACCTTCGATGGCCTCCCTAATTGGTGACTGATGACCACTGATTGCCTCCCTAATTGGTGACTGATGACCTTCGATGGCCTCCATCCTCAGGTACCTCGCGCTGATGCGCACGCTGCAGACGACGTACATGCTCGAGCCTGCAGGTGAGTGCTAATGACCTCTGATGACCTCTGATGACTTCTGATGACCTCTGATGACCTCTGATGGCCTCTGGTGACATCTGATGACGTACATACTCGAGCCTGCAGGCTCACACGGCGCGGCGTGTGGGGACTCGTGGCCTTGCATGCAAGTGCTCACCACGGCGCCCGCTCCTCCACAGGCTCACACGGCGTGTGGGGCCTCGACGACTATCAATTCGTGCCCTTCATCCTCGGGGCAGCGCAGCTCGCTGGGCAGGTGCGTGGTGATGGCCCTTGATGACCCTTGATGACCCTTGATGACCCTTGATGGCCCTTGATGGCCCCTGATGGCCCCTGATGGCCCCTGATGGTCCTTGACGAGCCCCTGATGGCCCCTGATGGCCCTTGATGAGCCCTAATTTGGTAACCGATGGCCCCCGACTGTGAACGTCTCTGTTCACAGGAGAGGATCGAGCCCACGGCCATTCACAGCAGCGAGGTGCTCGAGGAGCACGGAGATGCGTATCTCTATCTCGGCGCCATCAGATTCATCAAGACGGTCAAGCGCGGCCACTTTGCAGAGCACTCCCCCGTGCTGAATGACATCAGCCATCTCGAGTCGTGGCAGGTGCGCGATCGCCCTTGATTGCCCCTTGATTGACCCGTGATTGCCCCTTGATGGCGTCCTTCATCTCGAGTCGTGGCAGCGTGCGGCGGCGGGCCTGATGCGCATGTACCAGGCCGAAGTGCTCGGCAAGATGGTCGTCGTGCAGCACTTGCCTTTTGGGGAACTCTTCAAGTGGGCTTGAGTGAGGGGCAATCAACTCTTCAAGTGGGCTTGAGTGAGGGGTAATCAAGCAGCGTTCGCCACCGGAGCAGGGTCGGACGTGCCCCGCACCAGTGGGGCGAGGGCGCCGTGGTGAGCACTTGCATGCAGCGTTCGCCACCGGAGCAGGGTCGGACGTGCCCCGCACCAGTGGGGCGAGGGCGCCGTGGTGAGCACTTGCATGCAGCGTTCGCCACCGAGCAGGGTCGGACGTGCCCCGCACGTGCGCCCACCACGGCGCAACTCTTCGCGTGACGCCCGGAACAGTCGACTTTGGTGCAGTACCTTCCTTTTTAGGCAACTTGGTCGTGCAGCTTTCCAAGTGTGAAGACCCATGGCGCTGAAGAGGCCGCGGAATGACGGGCTGCAAGTGGGCTCAAGGGCGAGGCGTTCATAGTGTCGGATTCGTCAAGGGCGGGGCGTACATAGGGTGGGATTCGGACCGGCGACGCGCCGCGATGACGCCGGGTGGACACTCCCGGGCAGGTGGAGGGGCACAAACGCGCTAGCCCCTCCACAGTCGGAGTGCCCTATTTTTCCATAGGCGGGGTGGAAGGGCCCCGTGTGGCCGCCCGCCGATAGGCTTGTGCGTGGTTTGACTCGCACGGGGTGCCCGGCGCGGGTGTACCCGACCGGTTGAGGATGCGATGTGTGCGGACGACGCGATTCTTGAGCATGGCTCTTTCGTGGCGGCCCCCGGGAGCTTTTTTCACTAGGATTCTATTACGCACCATCAAGGAAGCCTGGCACACATCAGATGCCACAGAGCCGAGAGGCAGCGCAGCCAGACAGCGCGGCCACAAACACAGCCCCGGCAGAGGACGAGTGAACACGCCATGGAACACGCGCTCAACGGCATATTTGACATCGTCGATCGCACGCACAGAAGACACGGAGCTTTCGGTAGCATTACCTGTTCCTCTCGCATCGGGCGCTAGCTCACGCTGGGTGCGCACGCAGCCATGTGGCTGCTCCCTCTTCGGCGTCGTCGGTGCAATCCTCGATCGAGGCGCTCGCCACCATCGAGTAGTAGCGGCGCGCCATCGTCTCGTCCTTCGGGAAGCCACAGATGCCATCAGCGTATACGCGTCCCAGCACGCAGCACGCGCTTTTGCTGCCGCGCTCAGCGGCCTGGCTCAGCAGCGTAGCACCACGCACGGGGCACCTAGGCACGCCATCACCAACCAAGTAGCAACCGCCAAGGCCGCCAGTCCCACTTGCATCCCCAGCCTCGTGGCTCTTCTTGTACCACTCGAAAGCCTTGGCCTTGTCCTTCACGAGGCCCTTCTGACCAAGCTTGTACCAAATTCCCAGGTCGTGCATCGCCCAGCCCTCACCAGCCTCGGCCTTACGCCGCGTCTCCGCCACCTCCCCCTCCTCCTCCAGCTTCAGCTTCCACGCGTCCACCTTGTCACCCGTGAGAGCGCCCGAGGCGACCATCGTGCGGATCATGTTCTTGACCTGCAGCGCCGGCTGCAGCTTCGTGCCCATCGCCAAGTTCGTCACCGGGCTCTTGTGCTGCTGCTTGAGCCACTCCTCGATGGCCGAGCGCTCGTACACCTTGCCGTCCTCCGCCATGACGGGGTCGACGGGCAGCGAGAAGGTGATGGGGCAGAGGAACTCGTTCATGGCCTCGTTCACCGCGCTCTTGGTTTTCCGCAGCTCCCGCCCCGTCTCGTCCTCGGCTTCGGCAGCCTCGCGGCCGCGCTTGGGCGGCATGGCGACGCCGGTGGGCACAATGAGGAAGAGGCGGAAACACACCCCTCACCGCTCAACACGACGCGCTTGATCCCGCGATGTGACAGATACGCGCTGTCGTGGCAGTTTGGAGCAAAGGCCACAGAAGATGTTTGCTTGAATGATGCTGTCATGAACCACACAGAAAGCACACCAACTTCAGTGGACTGATCAGTGGACTCCTCTCCTTTTCGGTTCAAAAGTAACCCCGCGAGTTGCGGCTTGCGCTGACGCACGTTTTCCATGGAGTGTTCCCCCCGGACCAGGGACCGAGAGAGGGACCTGCGGCACGGCATGCGAATTCTAGCTGCCCCTCGAGGAAATCTACCTGCGGCCCCGGCTCAGAATGGGTCGTCCCAGCCAGTGCCGTCATCCTCGTAGGGCTCATCAGGCTCATCATCATAGTGTGGGAAGTTGCTCGTGTCGAGCTCGCCCTTGATCTTGGGCACGTGTGGAACCTGCAACTGCAGCCGGATGAGCTGCAGCAGATCGATCTGCCCAAGCCAAGTGGGTGTGAATCAAACCAGGTGGGTGTGAACCAAACCAAGTGGGTGTGGCCGCACATCGACGCGTGAGATCAGAGCTCATTAGGGGTCATCATCAGTGCTCATCAAGGTCATCAAGGTCATCAAGGATCGCCCTCACCTGCCCAAACCAGAGATGAGGGAGGCAATCAGGGAGGCAATCAGAGAGGCAATTAACGAGCCCTCACCTGCCCAAACCACGAGTGCGTCTTCACATCGAGGCTGCCGCTGCGAAGGCAGCCGAGACGCTTGCTGACCTGATGAGGGAGGCAATTAAGTCCTATGAGGGACTGCCGCTGTGAAGGCAGCTGTGAAGGCAGCTGTGAAGGCAGCCGAGACGCTTGCTCTCACCGTCGGTTGGACGAGATTGCGAATCAGATCACGGCACTGCGGCTTGACGTGCTCCGGGAAGACAAGGTTCCCGTCGAGGATCAGCTTGTACCTGTGGGGAAAGGGGACGCCGTGCTGAGCACTTGCATGCGTGCTCCGGGAAGACAAGGTTCCCGTCGAGGATCAGCTTGTACCTGTGGGGAAAATGGACGCCGTGCTGAGCACTTGCATGCGTGCTCCGGGAAGTCGAGGCCTTCCATATTGGGCATCTCAGGATCAGTTGCCATCATGAGGCACTCTGATGCAATCAATGGCACTCAGAGGCCTCTCAGAGGAGGAGGATGAGATGCAATCAGATGCAATCAGAGCTGATCGTACGTCGCCATAGGGCTATCTCCAGTCAATCATAGGCGATCAGAGGCAATCATAGGCAATCAGAGGCAATCAGAGCTGATCGTACGTCGCCATAGGGCTATCTCCGCCATAGGGAGGGAAGCCGCTTAACATCTCGTAGATCAAGATACCGAGCGCCCACCTGCCATGAAAGGGACGCCGTGAGAGAGAGAAGCGGCCAGAGATCAGCGAGGCGATGAAGGAGGCAATCAAGGGGAGCCCTCACAATGAAGGAGGCAATCAAGGGGAGCCCTCACCAGTCCACACCCTTGCCAATCAACGGGGCAATCAAGGGGGTAATCAAGCTCACCAGTCCACACCCTTGCCGTGTCCCTTGGATCGGATGAGCTTGCCAATCAAGGGCGCAATCAAGGGGGTAATCAAGCTCACCAGTCCACACCCTTGCCGTGTCCCTTGGATCGGATGAGCTTGCCAATCAAGGGCGCAATCAAGGGGGTAATCAAGCTCACCAGTCCACACCCTTGCCGTGTCCCTTGGATCGGATGAGCTTGCCAATCAAGGGCGCAATCAAGGGGGTAATCAAGCTCACCAGTCCACACCCTTGCCGTGTCCCTTGGATCGGATGAGCTCGGGCGCGAGATACTCGGGCGTTCCACAGAGCGTCCACGTGCGGTCGACTATCTTCTTGGCGAACCCAAAGTCGCACACCTGCCATAAAAGGGATGCAGCCAGAGGCCGAAGTCGCTCACCTTGCAGAAGCCGTCATCAAGCGTCATCAAGGGTCATCAGGAACTCATCAAGGGTCATCAGGAACTCATCAAGGGCCATCAGGAACTCATCAAGGGTCATCAGGAACTCATCAAGGGTCATCAGGAACTCATCAAGCATACCTTGCAGAAGCCGCGCGCGTCGAGGAGCAGATTCTCAGGCTTGAGATCGCGGTAGATGATCTGATGAGATAGACAATCAGTGGCTGTCAGAGGCGGCGGCGATCAGGATGATCTCCGGCTTGAGATCGCGGGCTTGAGATCACGTTGAGATCGTGCAAGTACTCGAAGGCGAGCATGACTGACGACGCATAGAAGCATGCATGCGGATCTGTGAACTTGCGCTCCGCCTGCAGCAGTGTGAACAGCAGTGTGAACAGCACTGGCACTCAGTGAGACCATCAGTGGCACTCAGAGGCCATGGGTGTCCATCCGCGACCATGAACGGCAAGCAACGGCTCTGAACAGCACCTGCAGCAGTGTGAACAGCTCGCCACCCGGGCAGTACTCGAGCACCTGCGAGATGATGAGGGAGGCAATCAAGGGGGGTCATCAGGTGCAATCAGAGGCCATCATTGAAACAGTAATCGAGCACCATCCACATCCGCTGCGAGCTCTTGAAGCTCGTAATCAGCTCGCAATCAGCTCGTAATCAGCTCGTAATCAGAGGCACCATGTACAGCCGCTGCGAGCTCTTGAAGCTCGTAATCAGCTGGATGCAAAAGGGGTGGTCGATCTCAGCCATGATCTGCTTCTCGGAGAGGACGTGGTCTTGCTGATGGTAGGCCACCACCTTCGCCTTCGAGATCACCTTCATCGCGAAGATGCCGCCCGTGGTGCGATCCTTGACGAGCTTCACCTGCAATCATGGCGTCATCAAGGGGTAATCAAGGGATCATCAAGATGCCGCCCGTGGTGCGATCCTTGACGAGCTTCACCTGCAATCATGGCGTCATCAAGGGGTAATCAAGGGGTCATCCATGGGTCATCAGGGGGTCCTCAAGCACATCTCACCTTGCCAAAGGTGCCCATGCCCAAGATCCGATGCTCGATAAGGTCCTCGGCACGCACCTGCGGGGAAGGGGGCGCCGTGGTGAGCACTTGCATGCATGGGGAGCACGGGTGCTCGACGAGGTCCTCGGCACGCCACGCACGTCATGCGCCGCCGCTCGCTTGAGGACTTCCGAGATGGGGCCCATGCAATCAACGAAACTCGTCTGGTCGAGGTACGCGCATCGGCACGTCTTGGAGATGACCAACGCATCGAAGTCGCGCGCCGAGCCGTCGAGCAGAGACTTCTCGCCTGATGATGGAGACCATCAGGGCGTCATCAGGGCATCATCAGTGCGTCATCAGGGCGTCATCAGGGCGTCATCAGGGCGTCATCAGGGGGTCATCAGTGCGTCATCAGTGCGTCATCAGTGCGTCATCAGTGCGTCATCAGTGCGTCATCAGGCGTCATCAGGGGTCATCAGAGGTCCAGTGGCGACTTCTCACCTAAGTGTTCACCCGCGCCCTTGGTGCCGATGACCTCGCCCTCATCCGGTCTGCCGTTTGGATCTCGCTTGATGAGCTGGACCTGATGAAGGAGGCACTCAGGCGTCATCAGAGGGCCATCAAGGGGCCATCAAGGGGTCAACAGGGGTCATCAGGGGTCATCGGGGGTCATCAAAAGGCCATCAAGGGTTCATCAATTCGTCATTAGGGGTCATCAGGGGCTTGATGATCTGCCTTTCGCAGACCAAGATGAAGAAGAGGCCAAGGTCGCCCTCCCGGTGGCACTCAGAGGCACTCAGAGGCACTCAGAGGCACTCAATGGCACTCAGAGGCACTCAGATGGCACTCAATGACACTCAGAGGCACTCAGAGGCACTCAGAGGCACTCAGAGGCACTCAGAGGCACTCAAAGGCACTCAGAGGCACTCAGAGGCACTCAGAGGCACTCAGAGGCACTCAGAGGCAGTCAGAGGCAGTCAGAGGCACTCAGAGGCACTCAGAGGCACTCAGAGGCACTCAGAGGCACTCAGATGGCACTCAATGACACTCAGAGGCACTCAGAGGCACTCAGAGGCACTCAGAGGCACTCAGAGGCACTCAGAGGCACTCAGAGGCACTCAGAGGCACTCAGATGGCACTCAATGACACTCAGAGGCAATCAACGGCGCTAGAGGCACTCAATAGCAATCACCTCGCCCTCGCGGATCAAGATGAAGGAGACGCCCGGGTCGCCCTCCCGAAAGAGGAGATCACCCTCGCTGAAGTCGACCGACTGGAAGGCGTTGAGCACCGTCTCACGCTCGGATGAGGAAAGGTACCTGTGGGGGGACACAGCGCCGTCCTGAGCACTTGCATGCTGGGCCGTTGCACGCTCGGATGAGCGGAGGAGTCCCGAATGAGGGGCGCCGTCCTGAGCGCGCCCTTCATGGAACTTGTAATCGAGCCATCAGGCCAATCAAGGGCAATTACCGAAAGAGGGGCGCCGTCCTGAGCGTGTCCTTCATGATCTTGTAGTCGAGCTGCAGCTGCAGAGGGCCGAGGAGCTTGACGAACTCTTCGCGCTCGAGCAGGATGGCCGTGACGCGGCCCAGAGCGATGCAGTCGGCGGCGCGGGGTTCGTCACGGAGCAGCGCGCGCTCCCCTGATGATGGAGGCAATCAATCATCAGGCGCACACAGCACACAGGCGCCATCAGACGCCAACAGACGCCATCAGTCACGCAGGGTTCGTCACGGAGCCGTTCGCGCGCGCTCACCAAAGTACTCCGATGGCAATCAGACGCAATCAGACGCAATCAGACCCTCACCAAAGTACTCCGACGGACCATAGGTCTTGACATGCTTCTGGTTGACGAAACACTGGACCTCGCCCTCCTTGACAATGAAGAAGCTGTGCCCCGGCTCGTTCTGACGGATGATCACCTGGGATCCGGAGGAGGGCCGTCGAGTTTCGTTACAGCAGCCGTCGAGTTTCGTTACAGTCACAATCACAGGGCCATGCGAGGCTGTGCAGGGCTTTCGAGTTTCGTTACAGCGGCAATCACAGGGCCATGCGAGGCTGTGCAGGGCTTTCGAGTTTCGTTACAGTCACAATCACAGGGCCATGCGAGGCTGTGACTATCACAGTGCCATCAGTGCCATCAGTGCCATCAGTGCCAATGGCAACATAACTCAAATTTGCTCAGAGGCCATCAAGGGCACTCACCTCGCCCGGCTGGTACTCGCGGTGGGTGCACTCCTCCAAAATCGCCTCCCGTTCATGCTCGCTCAGATGGGACAGGAGCGGTACGTTGCTCAGCACCTGTGTGGGGAAGTGGGCGCGCCGTGGTGAGCGCTCGCATGCGGGGGGCACAGGAGCGGCACGTTGCGCTCGCGCCGTGGTGAGCACCTCGCGCGTAAAGGACATCTCCACCAACTCGGTCAGCGGGCCGGTGATCTCAATTAACGTCTTGCGCTCAATCTTGGCGAGCACAACGGGCGTCGTCGCGAGCACGTCGTACGCGCGGGGTTCGTCACTTAAGAGCGAGCGCATGCCGAAGTAGTCGCAGCGCTGCAAGGTGCCCATCACAACGCCGTCGGGGAGGACCTGCCAAATATGGGAACAAACATATGGTTCATCAGCTCAGCTCGGCGCCCGTTCAGCTCGCCGTGGATTCATCAGCGTAGCTGCCTAATATGGGATCAAACATATGGTTTCGTCAGCGTACCTGGTTGATGGAGCCCTTGAGGATAATGTAGAGGGCAGCTCCGATCTCGCCGTGCGAGACCACCTGTGGGGGAAGGGCGCCGTGGTGAGCACTTGCATGCAGGGTACTGTTGAGGGCAGATCCGATCTCGCCGTGCGAGATCACCTTTTGGCCTGCCTCGAAGTGCATCTCGACGAAGGCGTCCGCAATCTGGTCGAATCTCGCCTGCGTACAGTCAATCAGTGGCAATCAGTGGCAATCAGTGGCAATCAGTGGCAATCAGTGGCAATCAGTGGCAATCTGGTCGAATCTCGCCTGCTCGAGCCCCTTGAGGATGCTGATGGCCTTGAGGGCGCGGCTTATGGCATTGCGCGTATCCATCGCGTCGGTGATCGAGATCTCGCGGTACACCTGACGAGGGAGGCAATCAGAGGTCATCGGAGGTCATCAGAGGCCATCGGAGGTCATATGAGGTCATCCTCCGAGGTCATATGAGGTCATCCTCCGAGGTCATCAGAGGTCATCTCCGAGGCCATCCGAGGTCATCAGCGAGGTCATCAGCGAGGTCGCGCGAGATGCACACCTTGCGAGGGAGCGCCCATAGCTTCGCCGTGTCCGACGAACACACAACTGATGCCTGGCGCGGCTGATTGTACCTGATGACGGAGTTCATCACGAACGCCATCAGAGAGGCCATCCACGGCAAATCCGAGAGGCAATCCGAGGTCATCAGAGGTCATCAGCCGCAATCAGCCGCAATCAGCCGCAATCAGCCGCCATCAGAGAGGCTATCCACGGCAAATCCGAGAGGCAATCCGAGAGGCGATCAGAGGTCATCAGCCGCCATCAGCCGCCATCAGCCACCATCAGCCACCATCAGCCACCATCAGCCGCAATCAGCCGCCATCAGCCACCATCAGCCGCAATCAGCCACAATCAGCCGCCATCAGCCACCACCATCAGCCGCCATCAGCCGCCATCAGCCTCCATCAGCCTCCATCAGCCGCCATCAGCCGTCTTCACATTCACAGCATACATGAGCCCGAGCTCGCCGAACGCGTCGCCCCGCTCACGCATCTGGACGAGCTTCACATGCTCCGAGTCCTCCCACGACGAGAAGCGCGAGACCACCGTCTTCACATTCACAGCCTCGGGGCGTAGATTCATCTTCGATGCGAGGCTCTCGGAGATTGCGTCGGAGATGGCGGGAGGTTTCCAGCCAACCGCGTGGTTGTTGGCGCGCATGTCGCGGAAGATGTGGAAGGTGCCACTGTCCACGACGTAAAAGTTGTCGGTCGCGCCGCCGGAGAGCATCTCGCCTTGCTGGATGACGACCTCATCGCGCGTCGTCTGGACGGCCACCATCACGTCGATGGTGAGATCTCGCTGGCTCTCGGACATCTCGTTGAACAGGATGCAGCCGTCGATCGCTTTGCGGAGCATCGCGCGTGTGGCTGGGTCCTTGGCGCCCTGGGACGCTGTGTCCATGAGCACGCGCGTCGACTGGCGGCTCACCATGGCGGACGTATTCTCGCCCACGACGCCCGCGCGGCGCCCGCGCGAACCTTGACGTTCCAGCAAGCCCTCGATCACCTTGTCGTCGAGCGTCTTCTGGCTGCGCTCGTACGAAAATGTGGTGGTCGTCTGACGCTTGGTCTTCCTGAAGGAGCTGCTGGAGGAGACGACGGGCCTCTCATCACCCGGAGAGGACAACGGTGCCGCTTTGGCGGGAACGCTGCTTCCGCAGCCCCTGCGCACGAGTGTCAGCCAGGGCGATTGAGCAGCGGCAATCGAGGAGCGTGCAACAGGAGCCAGCAGCAGGAGTGCCGACACCAGGCACAGCGAGCACGGTTGGCGAGTCCCGGGAATTTCTCGTACATTGAACAGTTTTCTCAGGATCTATGAAGTACAAAACTTCCAAGCGTGAATAACTGGAAAGTGTGAATGTGGACCCTTACGAGTGGACTGAACACAAGACCACCTTGTGTTCTCAGGCGCACATGCCTCTTTCGCGCGCGAGCCCGAGCGTCGAGCTCAGCATGTTTGTAGATGAGGAAGCTCAGCCACTGATGAGACACCCAACGATGAACCCAGACGTGCCAATGCCGAGTCAAGCTGCTGGATGCGCACGCAGCCATGTGGCTGCTTCCTCCTTTGCGTCGTCGGTGAGATCAACGAGCGAGGCGCTCGCCACCATCGAGTAGTAGCGGCGCGCCATCGTCTCGTCCTTCGGGAAGCCCCAGTCGCCATCAGCGTATGCGCGCCCCAGGATGTAGCACGCGTATTCACTGCCGCGTCCGGCGGCGTCCATCAGCAGCGTATTGGCACGCATGGGGCACTTTGGCACGCCATCACCATGCAAGTAGCACTCGCCAAGGCAGCCAGTCCCACTTGCATCCCCAGCCTCGTGGCTCTTCTTGTACCACTCGAAAGTCTTGGCCTTGTCCTTTGCGAGGCCCTTCTGACCATGCTTGTACCAAACTCCCAGTATGAACATCGCCACGCCATGACCAGCCTCGGCATCACGCAGCATCTCCGCCACCTCCCCCTCCTCCTCCAGCTTCAGCTTCCACGCGTCCACCTTGTCGCCCGTGAGAGCGCCCGAGGTGACCATCGTGCGGATCATGTTCTTGACCTGCAGCGCCGGCTGCAGCCTCGTGCCCATCGCCAAGTTCGTCACCGGGCTCTTGTGCTGCTGCTTGAGCCACTCCTCGATGGCCGAGCGCTCGTACACCTTGCCGTCCTCCGCCGTGACGGGGTCGACGGGCAGCGAGAAGGTGATGGGGCAGACGAGCTCGGCAAAGGCCTCCTCCGTGGCGCTCTTGTGTCGGCGCAGCTGCACCGTCGCGTCCTCGGCCACGGTAGCCTCGCGGCCGCGCTTGGGCGGCATTTGCTTTCTTGTCGCGGGAACTCTCCTGGCGAACGTAAAGATTTCAAATTTGAGCCATTCTGTAGAGGAGTGGAAAGCCTCGAGGAACCGCTGCACTTTTGGTGTCTTTATTTCTGATTAATTATGCCCGAAGAGGCGATTTCGGGATGTGTGACCCGACTTCCCTTCGCCCCGCGACCCCCGACGCCTTCGATGCCATGGGGAACGGCTAAATCCACGCAGGGATCGCCCTCCCTGCCGGCCCTACCGCCGCCAGCAGCGACGAACAACCCACGTACTCCGCCGCTGCCACTGCCGTCGACTGGCCCGTACTACGTCTACTCTCCTGGGATGTATGGAGCACCTTCAGCGCCGACGGGCTCTGGACGTCGCCAGCTCAGCGGGGTGCTTCCCTCGGGAGCGCGGCTTCGCATCCTCGATCACGAGCACTTTGATTTCGACGTCGTTCAATCTCGTCGCCGTGAGCTGCAGGGGTCATTCCAGGCTTGTACAGAGGCCGTGAGAATCGTCATCGCCTCGCCCACACCTGCAATCGGCGGCATGGCTGCTACTCACGCTCTCTTGGTGTTGCTCAACGAGACGATTGCGGCTCTTGCTATTGTATCGTGCCCTGGTTCGACGTTGAGCATGAGCGTCAGCGTCCAAGCTCAGGTTGCCATCGATCCCTCTGCTGCAGTGCCAGCGGGAATGTCGGTCACGATGTCGCCTCCGCCCTCTCCGCCCTCTCCGCCTCCCTCACCGCCCTCACCGCCCTCTCCGCCCTCTCCGCCCTCTCCGCCTTCTCCACCTCCGCCCTCTCCGCCTCCGATGCCACCTGCCCTCCCGCCATCGTTGCCGCCGGCGTCGCCGCCACCTTCGGTGCCGCCGCCCAGCCCTGAGGCTCCTCCTCCTCCAGATCTCCCTCCTCCAGAGCCTTCACGGCCGCCGCCGCCAACGCCAGATCGC
>Ga0210245_102084_pt1 | contig 13636 bp, 10 predicted proteins | sample ChrtobMetaP3_4mM_FD_155450 | JGI IMG/M metagenome (GOLD analysis project Ga0210245, IMG submission 155450) | Chrysochromulina tobin associated microbial communities from unialgal haptophyte culture, Seattle, Washington, United States - P3_4mM | ecosystem: Host-associated > Algae > Haptophytes >...
GGGGGGGGGTCTGGGGGGGGGGGGAGGGGGGGGGGGGGGGCGGGGGGGGGGGGGGGGGGGGGGGGGCGGTGCGACACGCCCCGCTCGACCCGGGTCGACACTCACACTGAGTGTCGGTCTCTCGTCTCGTCGGCGGTGCCGGGGGGCGGGCATGGGGCGGCCGGTATAAGTGTGCGGGGCGGGGACGTCGGACGCGAGTTCCTACCAACGCTCGAAAAAAGTTGAATCTGGTTATCGCGTCGTATTGACGTTCTCGAGTACCGGCGGCCGTTAACCCTGACGCTAACCGAACTGTCAACTGAGTCGTCCGCTCTGGAAAGTGGAATCGTCCTCAGACACATACTAACTGGTGACGGACACGCAACTCCTTCTCACTCATCAGCATCGGAACCGTAGTATTGGTGCACGATGCTCGCGGCCACGCCGGCCTCAGGTGCGCGTGTTCGCGGCTGCATTCCCGGTCGGCGGGGTCGGCACTCGACGCGCCGTGCCGAGCCGCTGATTACGGCACCTTGCTGCCGAGCCCCTTCCGCCGATCGCGAGGGCAGGTAGTCACTCGCGCTCGCGGCGGCGCTGCTGGCCGCGGCGCTCGCCACCACGGCCCTCCTAGGCACGGGGGGTCGTGAGGGGCCATAGTCGGGGGCCGAATACGTGTCGCTCATGCGCATAGGCGCAAGGTACGTGCCGCCCATGCTCGCGACTTGCACCTCGCTGAAGGTGGTGCCCGCCGCTGTGCCGTCTCCTGCAAATCGCACAGCGGCCGTCGGGCGGGCCCGCACTGCGCGTCTGTGCGGCGGCGGCGCGTCCATCGGAGCGTTCATCGCGGCGCCCGACCGTTGGGTCTCATCAGCTGATGGGGTAGCGTCCATGCTGGTGTAGCTTCCAATCTCAACCCACATAGGAGAACCCATGCCGGCCGCCGCAGCTGGCGCCGCCGTGGCCGCCGGCCCGCTCAGCGCCGCGGCCGCGATGAACTCGGCAACAGAGGGCGGCGCCGCCGCAGTGGGAGGGTCTTGGTCGGGTGGGTTCTGGTTCACTCCATTCTTGTGGGACCACCACCCGTCGGGATCCTGGTTCTCGCCGTTTTTGTGGGACCACCACCCGTCGCGGTCCTCCCGTAAGGGCTCGTCCGCCCCCACGGTAGCGAGGGCATTGTCGACAGTGGCCGCCGCCGCCCCCGGGATCTCCTTGATGGTCTCGACGGGCACCTCCTTGATGACCACCACCTCCTTGACCACCTCCACCTCCCTCAACACCTCCACCTCCTTGATGACCTCCTTGATGACCTCAACAGGCACCTCCTTGATCACCTGCGTGGGTTGACCCCCCAGCGCGTCTCCGGCAAAGCCCTTGAGAAGGGAGAGCATCTGCACCTGCTGGCCGAGGAGGGCGTTAACGTCCACGTGGAGCCTTTCGACGCGCTCACGGTCCTCGGCGGCGTTGCGCTCGATGCGCTCCAGAATCGTCGACCGATGCTCGTCTGCTTCGGTCGCCATGCGCCCGCGAGCGAGGAACACTTCGAGAGATGAGCGAACCTCCTGACGCACGGATCGGAGCCGATTGCGATGACTCGGAGCCACATGCGTCATTTCCTCGTCACTGTCTCCATCCCCATGAAGAGCGTTGTCGCGAGTGATTCCTGCGCCCCCCCTCATCTTGATCGTAGCGCCCCCTGATGGCTTGATCTTGTTCGTTTCTGGCCTGTCGCCCTCTTCGGAGGCCTCGGACTTCATCTTGACCACCTTCATATCCGCGAGATGGCGCTCAATCAGTGTCAATCGGTGTCAATCAGTGGCAATCAGAGTCCATTGACGAGACTCACCTTCATATCCTTGTTGTCCATCCAATCTCGCAGCCCGCAGGAGCACGGGAGCAGATAGAGCAGCCAGAAGAGTAGGCTGAACGGCGGCGGCACGGGCGCCACCGACCGATATTCCATCAGAGAGCGCACACGCGAAAAGTAGTACTCTTGCTCGGCGTACGCATTGTACGCCGAGTAGGTGGTGCCCATCATCGCGATCAGCAGGTTGACCAGGAGAACCTGCGCGATGAGCACGAAGATCCACAGCAGCGCCGTGCCCCAGAAGGGCGAGGAGGCGGTGAGGACCTCCAGTTGGCTCTCCCCAACCGTCGCCCAGAGGGGCACGCCCAGTGCCGAGGAGAGGGTCCAGCCCTGCTCGGTGGCCACCAGGGAGAGGTGCTCGGCCATGCTTGCCTCTTCGTAGCGCGAGATCGGCAAGTACGCCGCTTGAGTCTTGAGGATGCCGACGAAGGCGATGCCGAAGCCAATGAGGAGCGAGCCCACGAGCCGGAAGAAGAGCGCCACGTCGCTCAGCATCTTCTCGATGATCACGATCAGGACTCCCATCTTGCGATCTGCAGTAAACGCGTGCAGCCGCCGTATGAACATGGGCACGGCCGCGAGCCCGAGCACGAACTCCGGCTCGATGAGCACCTCGAGTCCTGTCGGTGCGTCGAGCAAAGTGCCATCGTCCGTGGTGCCGCTAGAGCGCAGCCTACGCTCGCCGGCGCCGCCAAGATCGATACTGGCCATCGAGGACAGCCCTTCCGCACTCGAGGAACGATTGTCTTCGGCTCGATAGTACGGGCTGTCCTCGCCGCACCGGCGCGTCATGGTGAAGTCGACGAGGGCGAACCGGCTATAGTAGAGCAGCGCGAGGGCATAGAAGACGATCGTGAGGGAGATGCCCTCGAGCCACGTCGAGAACGAGCGGTGCCAGCTGTAGAAGCTGATCGAGGCTGAGTGAAGCTCGTCGAAGAAGATGGCGACGGTCCAGAGCGTGAACCCATGGAGCAGCAAGTCGACGCGCGGTGCCCATGTCGAGTCGCACTTGTGGTCGTCAAGCTCCGTGTGCGAGAAGAAGAGCAGCACGTACACGAGAAGGTACAGAAGGTACAGGTTGTTCCGCAGCACGAGCTTCACCCTCGGGATACGCACGAACTCGGACCACTTGCCAAAGCTCGTGAGTGGTTTCGGCTGCTCCAGCCGCTGCTCGCGCAGCGACTTCTTGCGCTTTTTCACCTCCCAGTCCTTCACCTCGAGGTCCGAGCTCTCATGTAGCAGTGAGGTGACCCCCCACCGAGGCAACCAGCCAACGAGGGCGGTGAGGACGATCTCGGCAGAGCGAAGCGAGTTGAGCTCGCTATACTGATCAGGTAGTGCGAGTCGTTTGGTTGAGTTCTCGAGGTCTTGCGTCACCTTGCGGCAATGCGGGTGGCGCATGAACTGCTTCGCTTCGACCTCCCACGCGAGATCGATCAGGTGGCAGCCCCAGTCGGCCGAGGGCTGCAGAAGAAACCCATACGAGCGATCGGCGGCCACTTCGGCCGGCAGGTGATCGAGAACGGACACGGCGCGCTGCTCGAACACGTCGGCCTGATCGAGCATCCGCTCCCTCTGCTCCACAAGCAAGCCCGCGCAGCTCTTGCACATCTGTGACGCAAGCAGCGAGCAGCACACCGGATCCTTGGTAGCAGCCCAGAGGACGTGCGCGAGTTCCCAGTTGCCGTGCGCCACAGCCCAAAAGAAGACGTCCGACGATCGGATGAAGGAGCAGGCCGTGCCATCGCCCATATCCGCCACGTCATACGAGGGGTCGTACGCGATCGTCTGGGGGTTACTCTTGGTGCTCCTGCGTCCGCCCGAAGACACTCCTCCGCGTTGTGGCGTGGGGGGGGGTGGCGCGCCCGCCGTGCCCGCCGCGCCCGCCGCGCCCGCCTCGCCCTTGCGCTTGAGCCTGGCGTTCTTGCACCGGCGCTCAAATGCAGACGAGAAGAGGATCCCCGCGGGCAAGAGCAGATCGAGCAGCGGCACCACATATCTGCGGAAGTGGTTCATCTCTTCCTGGGCCGAGAGTGAGCGCAGGTTATACGGTCGCTTGTGCAGCTCACGTAGGGGAGCCGAGATGCGGTACATCCCGAGCTTGTCTCCCCCTTGGATGGTCCATAGCGCACACAGGTTCACTTTGGCGAGCGACGTGTGGTGTTCGAGAAGCACCTCGACGACCGACGGGCGTATGAGCTCCAGTGAGAGCTGTAGCGCCGCCTGGAGGTCATGTTCGAGCGCCTGCTGCGCGTGCGCGTGTCGCTTGCGTCGCAACAAGCGCGCCGTACCGAGCGTCAAGCCCTCCAAGCCAGCTGCGGAGAAGGCCTCCGCTTCCTGACGCAGTAGGAGCACCTCCTGTACGCGATCCGCGAGAATGTCTCGGAGCACTTCGACGCGATCCCACTGCACCGCCAACCGAATTGAGCGGTCGAGCTTCAGACCTCGCGGGAGACCGACGAAGCCGCCACGGTCGCCATCCACCGTCTGACTGAGTGAGTTACTCCGAGCGGGGGTGAGCAGCGCATCGCTCGTTTGGCTCGTGGTCAACGAGTCGCCGGGGGAAACTGGCTCGCGACCGAGGCTCATGGCGAGCTCCTCCTCGCGAGCGCGCCGATGGGACTCGAGGACTGGTGCCCGGTGCTTCCGGACGATGGCGCGGAGGATGGTGGAGTCGAGCCCCTCGGAAGAATCACGGAGCTCAATCGGGAAGAACAGCCCCAGCGTTGCCTCGATGGCGCACAGCTCGCCGAGCTCAGCTTGAGATCGCAAGAACTTGCCGCCTTCGTACTCTTGAAGCTTGAATTGCGAGGTGCGCGTCTCCGAATTCCAGCCTGCGAGATAGCCCGCGACCGCGTCCGCAGCGCCGCCCGTCCCCTTTACGACCACAACCGGCGTAGTGGTCTTAATCGCCTCAAGGATGGTGGCGAGCGTGCCTGGGCCGCCTTGTACGACGAGCAGCACGCTCGGCACCGAGTACCACTGCTCCAGGAAAAGCATCACCTTGTTGCGCAGAGTGATCTCATCGCCCCACCTGATGAGGGAGGCAATCAAGAGGCCGTCAGAGGCCATCAAGACACCATCAAGAGGCCATCAAGAGGCCATCAAGAGGCCATCAAGAGGCCATCAGAGGGATCTCATCGCCCCACCCATCCGCATCAGAGGGCGTCGCGCGTTCTTCCCCGCCGTCGACGAGAACAAAGTGTGTGTGGCGTGGCTCGAGGTGCGCGCCATGACGGTCGTTTGGCTGCGCCTCCACGTATGCACGGGGCACGCGCTCGCCGTAGTTGCCCTCGAGCTGGGAGCGACCGTACAAGCGACGCCATGGGATGAAGCCAATGAGAGGCAACCCGTGGCCCTCGGGCCCCGCCATTGCCTCGCCCGCCAAGTCCATCACACCCGCGTTCATGCCGCCCGTGATCAGCATCGCGTCCGTCGCGCGCGCCACATCAACCAGCCCCTTGCAGAACGCTTCACGGATGCGCGGCGAGATTCTGAAATTCTGCGCGCTTCCCGTGATCTGGATGAGCACCTTGGGGCGCCGCGACCCAAATGGCCTCCAGAACTTGGCCAGGCAGCGGGCGACGCGCGCAGGCTCTGACCAGCTCGCAAGGTGCATGTATTTGGCAGCCCGCCGACGGCTGGCGCCCTTGGACGGGAAGACGACCTCGCCCCACTCCGCCTGGCGCTCCGTGCCGGCGAAGAGCTGGCTCGGGTGGACGCGCGCGTGCCGGCTGTAGTACCGCTCAATGATGCGCACTGCCATCGCCTGCCTGATACGCTCGATGCCTGACACGGCGAGGCTGCCGGAAAAGTCGACCCCTTTCACCTCTTGGTCCGGCAGCTTATGATACGTGTGGCTGCGTTGAAGCGTGAGCGAGTGGAGCAGCGATGACGTGCTGTTACCACGAGACGGGCCCTTCCTCTTGGCCTCAATGACGGCCAATGAGAGTACCTTTGGCTTAGTTGCTTGTATTGCCTGGGCCTCGTCGCCGGGGTCGTCGACTTCGACGTCGGGCTGCGGTCTGGTGTCGAGATCGACGCTGCGCTGAGGTCGGAAGCGAGGCGGGTCCGACATCACTTCGTCTTCACAGCGACATCGCGTTCCATTCTTTCTTCCAAACTCAATGCAAGCTCCCATCGGGACCCGTTCCCTCTGTAGACCGATATAGCTCCGTAGAATATAGAAGAGTACTAGGTCGTAACACCTAAAAATTAGGAGAAAATTACGCGTAGCGGAAACGCCTCTCATCCCGGTCCTCCGCGCGCCATCGAATCTGCAACATGCTCTGCGAGCCTCGAGAGCTCGTCGTCCAGCCGCTCCGCTCCAAAGAGCCTGAACGCCCAGAGCTCGACGAGGTGCATGATGGTCAGGTCACGCACGCCCGCCCAGTACGCGTCGTCGGCCGCCTCATCGTCCAACACATCCCATCCTCGGCTGTGCGGCGCCGCCGCGGGCGCATCCACAGACGACGCGGCCGCGGCCGCAGCGGCCGCGTCGTGCCAGCGCTCTCTGTGGGCATGTCCCACCCTCAGCGCGGCCAATCGCAATCGGTCAAAGCTCTCCGCACACAACGCGGCGTGCTCCTCGAGGGAGGGAACGAGTTCGGAGAAGCTCGACGGTGCTGGCGCAGCGCGGCGACGACGGCGGCCAGCCACCGACGGGGCCGATACGGCCGTTGGTGGCGATCCGTGCTGCGGCACTCCCTCGGCTGTGCGAGGGGTGCCCGCGCCGCCGAGGGCGTCCTTCTGGCGCAGTGGTTGAAAGCGGCTCGCGACGTGCTGCCTCAGCAGCAGGCGCGCGTCCCACGCAGCGCGTCGCCGCCCATCCCCGCATCCCCGTGCCGTAGGCTGACCCGATCTCGCCTCCGAGATTGAGATGCTGTCTTCACGGAGGCGAGATTGAGATTGAGATCTCGCCTCCGAGATTGAGATGCTGTCTTCACGGAGCTGCAGCAAGCGCAGCAGGCGGCCCACGAGCAAGGTGAGCCCGTCGCGCTTGAGGGCGTCGGGCCAGGTGGCGTGGAGCGGCAGCGCCAGCCCGAGCGGCTCTGCAGCCGCCAGCTTCACTGCGGACTCGGAGAAGATGTTGACGGACACCGAAGCGCTCCGTGCAACGACGTGGTGAAACCAGAATGCTGGGATCGCGAGTGCGTCGCCTGGCTCGAGCACGACGCGCAGCGGCTCCGGCAGCGCGGCCACCATCGGATGTCGGGCAGCATCGGGCCGCTCCAGGCACACCTGAGACTTGCGCGCGCGCGGGTGCGCGTCTGGGTAGACGTGCAGGCAGAGTGCAGCGTCGGGAGGGAAGAGCCAAAACTCCTTTCGCCCATGCAGCTGCACGAAGAGATTGTCGGCGACATCGTAGTGCGCCTGCGTGGTCGCGCCTCCGCTGCCGACCCACCATTGCATCCACGGCTCGCACGCGAGGATGGGAGCAGCAGCATGCAGGTAGGCCGAATCTGCAGCAAGCGCCTCCCACCCAGGAACCAGCGCGGGCAGAGCAGCATGTTCCGCGACGTGTGACGTGTAGTAGAGGTAGGGTGGACCGTCGGTAAGCGCGTCCAGGAAATCACGTGCCGAAATGGAGCATGTGTCTGTCGGCGGAGTTTGGTCGGCGAGAAGTTCAGCCTCTTGCCCGCTGGCAGTGTACATGAACCATGGATTTTCGACCGATCGCTTCACTGTCAGCCGCGTGCCACTGAGATGTGCGCCGAGTGATGCCGGCGTCCAAGCGCCGCTCTTAGCCCAGGCGGTGGCGGTGGGTAAGCGGAGTCGAAGAGGACGCATTGTGGTTCGTTACCCTCAAGTTTCAAACATCACCCACCATACTTGCTGCTACTGCTCAACACAACGCGTATGACCTCCGGACCCCCAAGCACGAGGGCCTCTATCGCTTTGGACGGAGGTGTGGCCGACACATCCCGTGCTGACACTACAGTATCACTAACCCGTATTTACTTCAGTTTTGTACAGTAGACGGTACATCGTACATGTACCGGTACAGCATGTGATTGAGTTGTTGTAGTACATGTAGCAGGACCTCTGTGATTGTGAATAATCGTGTATTTTTAGAAGTTTTAATTGTCGCTACCGGTAAAAAGATACCGGGGGGAGCCGGGACACACACGGGGCACACGGGACACGCCCGGTACTGGTGAGTGTCCCGGCTCCCCCCGGTGTCTTTTTACCGGTACATGTCTTTTACAGTCCCGGTCGTGTGTGTCCCGGTATCTTTTTACCGGTACATGTATCAGTTCGCAAACCTGCCGCCCAGGCGCCCGACACCACTGCCATGGCTCCGAGCAACCAAGTCCATGCGAAAGGTGCCACGGCTGGAGTCCGTCAGCCAGCCAACAACCCCCGTTGGTCAACGAGGCAAGACAAAGTTTTTGTGTATGATGCTGATGCTGATGCTGCTGCTGCCAGAGGTCATGGGTGCTGCTCCTGCGTTCTCGGCTTTCTATCACCTCGGGCCGTGCTAGTAAGGCCAGCTCACGTTGACGAGCCATACGATGCCGTGCCAGTCAGGCCAGCTCACGTTGACGAGCCACAAGACAACGAGCTCGATGTCTCCAAGCACATTAAGGGCGAGCCGGCGCTTGAGCCTCCGCCATGCGTCGACTCGCAGTCCGTCATGTCCCCGAGCTTGACAAAAGTCGTCATGCAAATACGCGGCGCGGATTCACGGCTCATCAAGGAGAGCACCGTCGATCGGACCCAGCGCCTGATCACGTTCGATGAGCTTGAGAAGCCGATGAAAGAGCTCGGTTCAGGTGAGTTCTGTGTTGCACTCCTCTCAAAGCTCGACGGCAAGGATGTCGTCGTCAAGATGCTCAAGCTGCGGCAACGCAAAAACCCGACGGCGTCCGAGGACCTTTTGTCGGAGAGCACGCTCCTGATGGCGATGCGGCACCCTCACGTGCTCGGCGCCATCGCGCACGGCCTCGACCCGGACGGCCTGCCCTTCATCGTGATCGAGAAGCTCGAGACCGTCCTGTCGGCCGAGCTGCCCAGGCCGGCCGACTCGGTGCCCTTTTGGACGCGGCGCAGCGAGGTGAAGAAGTGGCCGCTGACGCGCGCGCTGCGCACCGGCCTGGAGCTCGCCGAAGCGCTCCACTACTGCCACACTGAGGTCGCCACCTCCGTCTTCCCCGGCTGCCGCATCCTCCATCGCGACCTGAAGCCGAACAATATCGGCTTCCTGCCCGACGGGCGGCTCGCCCTCTTCGACTTCGGGCTCGCCAAGCTGTGGCGCATCAGCGCGGACGATCTCGACGGCAACGAGACGCGAAAGCTCACGGGCAACACCGGCTCGCTCCGCTACATGGCCCCCGAGGTCGCCCTCGCAAAGCCATACTCGCATAAGGCCGAGGTCTTCGCCTTCGCCACAGTGCTGTGGGAGATGGCCTCACACGAGCGCCCATTTGCCGATTGCGATGTCGACTCCTTCTATCGGTGCGCGGCCACACCCCGTTTGCCACCCCGCCTTCTGCCGTATCCGACGCGAGTTTCTAGAGCCCACGTCTCTCACCTCCGCATGATCTCCTCCGTCCGTTGTTCTCAGGCGCGTCTGTTCAGCGGGCCAGCGGCCAAAGATTTCACAGAGCTTCCCGCCGCAGCTCACCGATTTACTCACCCGCTGCTGGAGCACCGATCACGCCGCCCGTCCCGAGATGGCCGAGGTCATCGTCATCTTGCGTGAGTTGATCGTGCAGTTGAGCCCGAATCCGATCAGCCCCAGGCTGGGGAGCCCTCCATCGGAGCCTCAACTTGCCAAAGAGGGTAATCCTACGCCCCGACTGACGCTCGATGGCGGCCGCGATCGTGCTCGAGCTACTCGACTCGACTGTCGTGATTGAGCGCGCGCGCGGGAGCGAGCGAGATCGGTGCGGAGAGGGGAGCACTGTGAAGTGCTGTGCATCTCGCTGTGTGCATCTCGCGCGCGGCGACGCTTGGACGTCCTTAGGACGTCCTTGCACCACCGTCAGCCGGGTTCTCCACGGCTCGAATAGTTAAAATAGTATTGCAGTTTTAGTTTGCGCGCTAACGAATGCGCGCATGAAGCCATCAATTACTCTGACACATTTCACACAGATACTGCGAGGTTTCGTATACACTAGACTTCTATACGCTTCTTAGTCAAATACACTAGAGCCCCTGGCCCATGCGCCATGGCGCATGGGCCGCAGCGGGCCGGCGCCCGGCCAGGGAATCATTCGCGCTAACCGATACCGAGCTAAACCGAATCATAATTCATCATACTGGACGCACTCCAAGGCCGACCGCTACGCCCTCAATCGCCTGGGGCGCCTCCATGACGCCCCATCGGCGCACAAGGACCGTCTCCAGCATGTCGCCAGCACCCGTGCGATGCTTGTAATTGTGACTCGGCTCTTCGTGCCGCGACCGAATCGCCGAGCGCGGCCGAGGTGGCGCCGATGCGGCGGTGGGCGGCAGTACGTTGGTGACAGTGGCGGCGCACGCGGTGCCGACGGCGCTCCGTGGGCGCGGCGACCACCCTACCGCAGCTGGTGCGCCGCTCTGCCTCTGGCTGCCCGTGACTGGCGGTGACGGAGTGGGCGGGACGCCGGCCGGCGGCGGGATCGCTTGAGGCGGCACCGTGCGCGGCGACATCGTGCGCATCGCCGTGGGGCTCATTGGGTGCGTCGGACTCGTTGGGCGCGCACGAGGCGCGAGCGGCGGCGGCGCCTGCGAGAGGGCAGGTGGCTGCAGCGCGGGTGTGCGCGGCCAATTGAACTTACTTGTCGACAGCAGGAGTGGGTCTGCCTCATTGAGCAGTTGCGCATTGAGCGCGTGCAGTGCCGCCACCACGTGCTGCTGCTCCTTTTGCCGCTGCCCGAGCAGCCGGCCACGGCGCTGCGCGGCTTCCAGCTCCTTGCGATATCGCGCCTCGGCCGCCTGGGTCCGCTCCTCCACAAGTCGCAAGGCAGCGCTGCGCTCCGTGGCCAGCTGCACCCGATGGCGCTCCTCCATGGCATCGATCTGAACCTGCAGCGCCGCGCTAAGGACGCGCTCTCTGATGAGCTCCGCGTACAGCTCTTGAGGCTGAAGCAGCTCTCCACCCTCGCGCAGGCTGAGCGCTGCCTCTGTCGCTGCGCCAGACAGAGCGCTCGATTCGATGAGATGCGATCTCAATTGAGCACGCTCCTCGGCACGAGCCTTCTCCAAGAGTGCCTCGACCTCTAAGGCCGTGAACAGCTGCGGCGGCTGAGCTGGTCGAGCATGAGGTGGATGGGAGAGGCGCATGGCCTCTCCTGTGAATGGCTGTTACATGAGCCGGAAATTTGGTATTGCATCCAGGTGTTCAGATTTGGGGTTCGTTGGTGTGTCGGACCAACGTGACAGACGTTTATGCCTTCGACTTCTCGACGGCTGCCGCACCGGTTCAAAAACACGTCCGGGGGACTGTTCAGGACCGTGTACCGACGTGTCTGTCCCGGCTCCCCCCCCGGTGTTTTTTAACCGACGTTTCTTTCGGAAGTTTCTACTGCATTATGCAGGTGGGGAAACTTGCGGGTACCGGTAGATCCCCGGTGTCTTTTTTACCGGTAGATCTCCAGAGGAGATTGACCCTGGAAAAGTTTACAGGGCAAAATGTTCGGCATGTTGGCGATGATCTTCACGGCTGGCCTGCACGTGACTTCGCTGACAAAAAAGCCGTGTGATAGGGGAGCCCCCATCTGCATGAAGCAGACGACGCGACCGCCAGCCGCAAAAGGATTTGCTGCGAAGAAGAAGGCTTCCAAACCGGCGCCGGTGGTCCCGCTTGATCCGAGTTGTGCTGCGGCCATGTTGGTGCTCGAGGAGGGCGAACGCGATCTAGAGCATTACCTCAACCCCGCCCACTTCGCAGATCCCGCCACGATGGAGGATATTACACGCCGGCTGCAAGCTGGCGACCTTGTTGTGATCAAAGATGCCTTTCGGCCAGAGTTTGCTGAGATGGTGTTCACTGAGCTCTCTGCGTCGAGCGTCGCGTGGGAGCTGAATGAGGCGTATTTCCCAGATGGCTACGCTCATTTGCACAACAACGTATACGAGAGGAGCTCGTGGAGCGCGCGCCTAAACTCGACGCTGGACATGTTTGCCGCGAAGGCGTCGAGGGCATTCATCTCTAAGCTCACGGGCCGTGACTGCACCGGAGATACCACGGGTGCGCCGAGCTGGTACGACACAGGTCACCATTCTCTGCCGCACACAGACTGGGTTGGGCAGCGTACGGTGGCCTATGTCTGGCACCTGTCCAAGAATTGGAAGCCGGAATGGGGCGGCGTGAGTGCAACAGTCCTCGATCCCGCGGAAGGCCACAGGAAGGAGCTCCACACTGATCCTTCTTGGAGGTTGGGCCATCCCCGCACGCATGGCCCTCTCAGCTCATGCCTGCCGTGGGCATTTTCACGCGTGCGCAGGGCCTCTACTGGGCGCAGCATGATCACGCCGTGGCCACGTACCCGGCGTCGTTCAACTCGCTCGTGCTCTTCATCGTCACGACGACTTCGGCGCACTTTGTGACCACTGTCAGCCCTCATCACACGGGCAAGCGCCTTACGTTCAACGGATGGTATCAGAGCTCATGGCTGCCGCGGCTGGACGACCCATTGCTCGAAGAGATGCTCTCTTCCGAGGAGCACCCGCGGCGAGACAGCATGACGCACACACAGCTGCAGTTACTCACAGACCAGTGAGTGCATCCTCCCCTCCGCAACCGCCGCCCCTTGTGGTATGACTATCCTCCCCTAGGCAACCGCCGCCCCTTGTGGTATGACTATTCTCCCCTCCGCAATCGCCGTCCCTTGTGGTATGACCGCCTCTCTCCGACTGCACGACGTGCTCGATTCTCGGCAGGCTGAATGATCCGTGGCAGAACATATCTCCAAAGCAGCGTGAGCGTTTGGAGTGTCTCAGGGCGAGCACCTTTCGGAAGTTTTTCCCGCACGGCGCAAGAGCCGGCCTGGAGGCCTGACCGCCCGGGCACATGGCCCTAACATGGCCCCGCAGAGCGCAGTGCGACGACCATGGACCAAGACGATTCGTGTCTACGCACAAGGACCTAGCGTGTGAAATAGCAAATACGGCACGTAAAAATGCGGTCGAAAAATGCGGTTATGGGTTATTTCCCCCCTCCGCCCTTAGGCCTCACCAAGTTTCTGAGCAAATCAGAAATTTTTGTGATTTGACATTTGCGTTGTAAGAACCGCAGTTTCATCAGTATCAGCGCGAACGGCTGCTCACGTATTACTTCTACTTGCCGCACTCTTGCCGCAACCGGGAAACGAACGTTGCTCGGAAATACACTTTTATGATACTTAATGATATTTAATGATATTTAAATCCAGGAAGGTGCGCCAGACTCGGGCGCATCGGGGGGTGTCCTCAGAACTCGGCAAACGATATTTTTGGATCGAATGATTTCAGATGGCACATATTTTTGGATCGATAGAGGGCAGGGCCGCGGCCAACCGAGAGCGTGTCGAAAAGGGGCTGGACGGTCATGGGATGCGCACCCTCGAAGGGCAAGGCTCGACCCAAGCTGTTTGGGCTGGATCTAACCGCGTCGCGGTCGCGGTCGAAAAACCCACAAGACAACGAGCTCGATGTCTCCAAGCACATTAAGGGCGAGCCGGCGCTTGAGCCTGCACCACGCGTCGACTCGCAGTCCGTCATGTCCCCGAGCTTGACAAAAGTCGTCATGCAAATACGCGGCGCGGATTCACGGCTCATCAAGGAGAGCACCGTCGATCGGACCCAGCGCCTGATCACGTTCGATGA
>Ga0210245_102090_pt1 | contig 13610 bp, 17 predicted proteins | sample ChrtobMetaP3_4mM_FD_155450 | JGI IMG/M metagenome (GOLD analysis project Ga0210245, IMG submission 155450) | Chrysochromulina tobin associated microbial communities from unialgal haptophyte culture, Seattle, Washington, United States - P3_4mM | ecosystem: Host-associated > Algae > Haptophytes >...
AATCAATACATGTAGTGGTGGGGGGAATAAGTCCGACCACAGCCTCGGTAGCGGAGGTGGCGATGGAAACGGCGAACTACACGAAGGACCGCTCAGGTTATACTTCTCGCCCATCTGGGGCCAGTTTCAGCATACGTCGCCCACTCACCACATTCTATACCTTGGTTTGCCTTACACGCACCACCTGTCACTTCCATTGCCCGAGAGTGAAGACGGCCACGGCGGCGGCAAACTTACCCTCGACACAGCGAGGGCGGTGAGGAGCGGGGGGGCGTGGCACGGCCGTGGGGGATTCCCCGGTCCGTCGTGAGGTCATTTGGCCTACATGTAATCCAACTACAGTTACGAATGCTCAAGTTGGACGAGGCGGGGCGCCCGTCAGGGCGCGACCCAGCAGCTCAATGATGAACCAAACCATTTTTGGCTGCCTCCTCCAAGGCTTTGAAAATGGCTTGAATCTTCAATCCCGTGAGAGTAGCCGGATGGAACAGCGACTCCTATGGCGAGAGCAACCTCAACACGCGCACGTTTGGCGAGGCTGCAGGACGCGCGCAACAACTGAGTGCAACTGGTGCGGCACGACGAACATCGTGACGTCTACGTTCCGTCCCGTCTCCGTTCCCGTCCCCGTCGCCGCCGAGAGCGCCGCGGTGCTCGCGTTACCACTTCAGCGCTTATCTTGTTGCTGCCTGCATTTGACACACGCCCTTGACTCGTGCGTGCATGTTGCGGTGCCGAACGGGCACGTCGGCCACTTCGGTTTCTTAACCCACTCACCGAGAAGTGGCTGGCATCTTGCACATGCCTGCAATTTACCATTGCAGGTTACCATCATGAAAGGACAAGTATAGTGGGTGGAGATTTGCTTGCCACCTAGGCCAAGAAAGTTTTTTGCCCGCTGCTTTGCAGTGTACGTGGCGTTGGCCTCTATCCCCGCCTGTCGTAGGGCAGGGGTAATAGTCTGTCTTACCCCGTTCTTTTTCACGATGACTTTGAAGATATCCGTCTCGTGTTTGTAGATCTCATCAGCCGATTCATCGCCTGGCTCGGTGTTCTAGGCGCACGACCCTCGTCGACCGTGAAGGACAAGCTGCTCGCGCTCGACGAGCTGCTCGACGCTCTCAGTGGACTCGACTTCTACGAGGACAAGAAGCTCTTTGCCGAGCTGAAAGCGGGGCTACACACCTTGCGCATGCCATGCTCGACTTCTTCGTGAAGGTCGTCGGTGTGCGCAGCACGGTCGCCATGGGCGTGCCGAGCTACGTGGCGTGGCGCGGCTGCATCGAGCGCTGGGCGAAGGAGCGGGGCGAGCGCTGAATGCATCACGAGCCTTTTTCAGCGCACCTCGTGCATCAGCACCAACGGAACGGAGGAATTCAAAATTGGTAAGCGTTTCTATACCCCATTGTTGAGCCTTGCTGAGCTCAACTGGCCCGGGGCTCGTACCGATCACGAGGTATTGGATGTTCTTCGAGACATCACCGACGCACCTCCCACCTTTTGCAATGACTAGTGTCTCAGCATCAGCTCTCACGAACTCGTTGAACCGCCCGCTGAAGCAGACGGTTTTGTTCTTGAACATGCCGACGGTGTCCATTCGAGAATCACCTTTTATGGAAGAGCTCGGATCTCATGGCGGCAACGGCCGATCGGCGGCCGCGCTTTGCACACTGCTGATGGAGCCGCATCGGCCCGCGCCGCCGCTGCCCCCGCAGCCGCTGCTCCCGTCCCAACCTCCGGCGCCACCGCCGCCAAATCCTGGCTGGCAGCTCTTGTCAGTGTACCATGCGGCCGTGATCGACATTCCTTACGACGCGTTGTGCTACCAGCTCGGCCGTAAGCAGCTTGCTGAGGCTGCGGTGTCGTGTGCCTTGCGGTGCGCCGTGCGCGGCGGTGTGCCATGCGGTGTCGTGTGGTGGGAGCTCTCGTCTCGATTCGCAGATGTGCGGTGTCGTGTGCATGCTGTTTTGGTTGCAGCTGATGAGCGCGTGCTCACCTCAGCGCGTGTAGGCGTGATCAATAACCGTCATCGCCGCCAAGGTGAATAGGTGATGATCTCACCTCAGCGCGTGTAGGCGTGATCAATAACCGTCATCGCCGCCAAGGTGAATAGGTGATGATGTGTTTGAACGGGTGTGCGTACGTGTGACACGGGCTTCAATGCCAAATACTCCTCGCGGGGCTTTCTAGTGACCATATCTCCAGCCTCGGGCGCTGACCACATAAACTGCCCCAGTCATTTACGGGCATGCAAGTTTCGTCAGTCCTGGCAGATATGGCACCATCAACGGGTTAATCTCGCGAAATCGGCAAAATGGTTCCGTCCGCGGAGGCGTTCGCCGACGATACGCACATGGACGCCTTGCTGTTCGAAGATGCTCTTGATAAGCGGAAATTCTCCGAGCCCTCCGGGGGGGTTGTGTGTGTCATCTGCTTCGACGAGGTCACGGCAGCAACTGGGGGGCGGGCTCTCGACTGTGCACACGTGTATCACCCGCACTGCATCGAAGGCTGGCTCAATCGTGCCGCCAGATGCCCGCAATGCCAATACCCCGTTCCAGAAGCTGAGGCGCAGGTGGCAGCTTATCGCGCTGCGGCCGGCTTCGGAGATGATTTCACACGAGATGAGGTGAGCAGGCCTGTCTCCCGCTGGCTGCACCTGCTCTCAGCTGGTTGCGACACGGCTGGCTTGCGGCTGAGCTGCTGCACGCGATGGGCAAGCTCGCGGCACCAGCGGGCGCGGAGGCGGCCGTGGCAACTCCTGGCCCGCTCGTTCGCGATGTCTCGGCCCTGCTCCAGCCTCCCGGGGTGCTCCGACGCTGATCAGTCTGTGTGTGTCCTGTGCTGCATCTGCAGGCAGCTGTGGCCAATCAACGCTACATGGTCGTCGTGCGCAGGAATCGCCTGGCCGAGATCGAGGTCCTTCGGACGCTTCACAACCTGAGCCACTTCGAGTTCGACGCCGTCGAGGCCAACATTCAGCGCCTCCGTGAACTGCGGCCGTGGGGGATTCTCTACGGCGCCCCGTTGGATGCGAACGGGCGTGTGCAATATGAGCGATATGAGGGGCAGCACGAGCACGAAGTCGCCGTCGAGCCACACGCCACGAGTCAACATGGGCCCGGTGGTTTCTTCACCCATGCCCTCCGTGCCTGCATTCCAGCTGCTTGAGTGCTAGGGGCGCCGGCAGTGAGGCACTCCCAATTAGGCACTCCCACTCCGAACAAGCCTCTCTCGTCAGGAAGACCCGAGTGCTCAAGATACGCAGTGCTCGGGATACGTGTACATTTTTTAGAGCGAGGTCCTCCCTCTGTGCCCCCGGCATGGAGGCCCTCGTGGTTCCGCGTGGTAGACTGTGCGGTGCTGACTAGTTCCCCGAGCCCACCGCGCGGGTCGGCATATGCCCCGTCTCTCTGTGGGTGTTTGTGTTCGGCTCCTTGAAGGTGCCGAGAAAATGGCCCACGTCGTTCACGGTGTGAACGAAATCGGCGTTCTATGCGAGAGCTCCCGACGCCGCCCCCGCCTCCGATGCCGCCACTCCGAGTGCCCACCCTCGACGTCTCCGCGGACGAGGGGTCGGCCGCCGATGATGATTACATCGACGGCCATTCCTCACCGTGCTCACAGAGCGACGACAGCAGCGCCGATGAGATCTTTGGCGCCTCCTTGGCGGCCGCGCGTCCCGATCCGCTGCCAGTGTTTGGAGCCGTTGCGGCCACTCTTGGCTCTCTCCGCGCGGCGGCACCCACTCAGCCTGACCATGCGGAGCACCCGACGGTTCGGGCGGCTCTCCTCGGCACTGCGAGCCTCAAGCTGTGGAACAGGTGCGACCTACCGCCACACACGACCTTCAAGCAGCTCGAGCAGCCATCCACGAGCGTCCCCGTCCAGTGCGCCATCTTCGCCACGCATACGTGCTTCGCGCTGCCGAGCGGCCGCCTCGCCAACAAGTCGAACACGTTACACCGCTTCGAGCTGGCCGAGCATGTGTCCGCGCCGCTGAATGCAAAGCTCGAGGCATGGGTGTTGGGGCAGGAGCGCCGCGCTGCGTTGAGCACTGACGAGCCGGGCCACGGGAGCGATGCCGGCGTGAGCAAGACCAACCAGGGTGGCTTCCAAACCTACAGCGACATCTTCAGCGGCCAGGAGGGTGCCGCGCGGCATCGCTCCTTCCGACCGTGCCGCACGATGCATGCCGTGATGAGCGCGGCGATGGACGAGCTAGGTCCGTCCGTCTACCCCGACGAGCACACACGTCCACGGCCGGGCGAGCCTCATGCCGCTGAGGGATGGGCGAACGTCAATCGTCCTGGACTCGGCGATCACAACATCATGCACATCCACGATCCTGGCCGTTGGAGCGCCGTGTACTTTGTAGCTGATGGGACGTGCCGAGTGGGGGAGGAGGCCGGGGCAACGGACATCACACGCGCGTCATGCGAGGATGGCGCCGTGCCGCCGATCTCGGGACGGCCAGATCCAATCTCGGGAGTGCCATCGGAGCCCACTCCTTTGCCGGCGCCTGTGCCGGGACAGGCGGTGATGGCACCGGTAGTTCCGAAGAGGCACGAGGCGCTCGCAGTCGCACCGCCGCCCTCGGCACTGGGACTGAGTCCTTTGCCCCTCCCACCCCATCCGAACGAAGTGCGAGCGCCTCCAACGAGTCAACGGACGTACCCTAAGCAGGTCGACCCACCTGCCGCGCCACTGGCGGCTTCCAGCGCGCAGCGGCAGCCACTCGAGGGCCATCTGCTCTTCCGTGGGGGGCCCTTGCCGCGCACGTGGTGTGCTAGCTACGAGGCGGCAACACCTTCTGGAGAGGCTTCATCTGAAGTGGCTCAGGCCTCGGCGGCGGGGTTTCGTCAGGCCTCGGCGGTCCCTGGTGGCATGGCGCAGCCCTTGCCGCACGCGTATCTTGCGGTGCCACCGCGTCCAGGCACACTCTGGCTCTTCCCCGGCGAGGTTCCTCACACTGTTCTCCCAGCCCAGATCAAACCTCCGGCCGAGATCGCAGCCGAGATCACACCTCCGGTCCTCGGGAGCTCTTCCGCTGCGCGTGCGCCCGCGTTCATGAATGCTGGGCATGCTCCACGCATCTCCATCGCGGTCAACTTTGTGGACGCCATCCCACCGCCTCCTGCCCAAGCCCGCGAGGTCTCCGCTGCTGCTGCGTGAAAGGGATTCAGAAAGCAGTTGAGGGGGACGGGGGACCACTTCTGGAGTCTGGGAGGTTGCTCTATTTATCCAGATCCTCACGACGAGCCGACAGTAAAATGTATACTTGAGCCAAACATGTATTAAGCACGGCATAGAGCCGGACCCCTCAGGTCAGCCCTCACCCGCTACGAAGTACGAACCCCGATCTGGCTAAACCTAAAGCAAAAGGCAAAACACTGAAGCAATGGATTGAAGGCGACGGCCCAACAGGTTAAGCACGGAACAGATGAAGCGCACCTTCCCAAGGCTATGACGGTCAGCCCTGCCCCCTGCGGCGTTTGCTGCGGCCGCTGGTTGTTGTCGGCCCATCACCTCCCACCGTCGTCTTCGCCTCTGCGCATGCGCCAGCCTCGGCGGCCTCTGTCTCGGCGGCTTCTGCGCCGGCATGGGGCAGCAACGCTGCGATGCGCTTCTTGGCCGCAGACCACTCAGGCGTGCCGACCGGGTGATCGACGATAAAGCCGCAGCTCTGCATGAGAGAGTAACAAGTCTTGGGCCCCACGAAGCGGAAGCCGCGCGCCTTGAGCGCCTTGCTCATCGCGCGACTGACCTCGGACTCAGTCGGGATCTCTCCGGCGTGGACCCACTCATTGAGTTGCGGCCGGCCACCCACAAACGACCAGAGGTACGCATCGAAGTGGCCATGTGGCGGTGCGGTGCGCCCGTCACGCGCGGCCTCGTCGATGAGTTCTTGCACGCATCTAGCATTATCCACGACTGATTGGATCTTGCCGCGGTGCCGCACGATGCTCGAGGCGCCGCCGCTGCTGCCGTCGCCACCGACGAGCCGGTCGACGTCCGCGTCCGTCATGGCGGCGCAGGCCGCAATATCGAAGCCTGCAAAGGCTGTGCGGTACGCCTCACGCTTACTCAAAATAAGCGCCCACGAGAGCCCCGCCTGCGCGCCTTCGAGCGAGAGCTTCTCGAACAACGACACGTCGCCGCGCTTCGGGTGGCCCCACTCGTCGCGCATGTAGCGTTTGTAGTCCTCCGACATTGCACCGCGGTAGAACGCCTCGAACCAGGCTGGAGTTGTCGACAGCATGAGTCGAGAAGATGGGGTGTGTGAATGTGAACAAGTGTGTTCTTGAAATTCTTAGACACGTATGCCCAAGTTCAATCTGACCTTTCGACCACCACTTAGTAATTCAACTTGTACACACACGGCATCTGCGGCTCCGGTGGCTCTCGATCGCAGTCGCCCTCGAGCACGACGCGCCACACCAGGAGCTCCTCGAGCGGTAAGTAGTCTTGCTGGCGCCGGACGCCGCGCGCGTCGAGTGCATGCACGTACGCGACGCGCGCCATGTCCATGGACGGCCCGTAGACGGACTCGACTCTGCAGAGCCATCCCTCGCCGCCAAACTCGTGGCAAGGCAGGCTGGGCCAGTGGCGCGCTGGGCAGATGACGAGTCTTCCATGAAGCGCGCCGCCGTATGCGATCGCAGCCTCGCGTGCACAGGCCTCCACTTCGAGGGACGTCGCGGCAAAGTTGTGCGTGTCGGAGACGCCCGGTCCCGCATAGACCCTGTACGCGACCGGCCGGGGGATATCCGAAGTGTTGGCCAGGCCACGATGCTCGACACGGTACTCAAACAGGAGGAGCTGACCTTTTCGCAGCGTGGGTGCCACCGGCGTAGGCGTGGAGAAGAGGTCCGGGAGGGTCCACTCGCCGTCGGGTAGGCTTGCATAGCCGGTCCGGAGCTCTGTCGGCCCATGTTGCAGGTCGACATCGACGAGCGGCATGAAGGCGTTCACGATCCCGGGCATCGAGCCGTCCCGATGGTAGTGCTGCGCGCTCGCTCCTGGCCGACTGACCAAGACGCCCGACCGGTCGACGCGCGCAGGAGGGGGTGGCGGAGGGAGGCTCGACGCTGAGCATGCATGCATCGGAGAGGATGCATGCATGCATTCCACTTCACGCAGAGTGCATGCATCGGAGAGGCTCGACGCCGAGCATGCACTCTCCGATGGGCAGGGTGGCAGGTGGGCTGGCACGTCTGTAAGCAGTAAGCCCGAAGCTTGTAGCACGGGCTCGGCCCACGCGTCGATGACGGCGTGAAGCTCCGCCCATCTGCTGCGAGCCTCGAGCATCGCATCCGTGGGCAGGAGTGGTAGGTCGAATCGTAGTGCGCCCGCATCGCGTTGCATGAGCTCCGCGAAGTCGAGCCGATCGTACTGAGGGTCGAGCCCGAGGTTACGGCACAGCCCCTGCAGTCTTTCGAGACGCTCGCTGCTCGCCGCAGCGCACTCGTCGCACAGGGTGGCGGTGGCGAGGCCCGTCGATAATGTAGCCCCGCCCGCATCCACCGCAACGGTCGGACTTGCCGCGAGGATGCAAAACCCATGCCGACGCATGCATGCAGCTGCGTCGCTCACCCAATTAGGAGCGCCGCCAACGAAGGTGAAGTCGGCGGGAGCGGGCGGTGCCAGGGCCGGCGTCCCGGTAGAGTGCAGGGCCCTTGCCGTCGCCATGAGTGTTTTTAGCCCCGTCGTCGAGGCCGGGAAGCGAAGCTTCGCCATCATCGGTTGGAGCTCTCCGAGGGCACAAGCTAGCACGGCGTGAGTGACCTCGCCATCGGTGGTGTCACCGACGAACTTGGTCCTCGATGCTGCCGCGCGGAGTGCCCGAAACAGTGCCGTGCGCCTGCGCCCCTGGAAGCCACTCGCTAGCAGCGCGGTGGCGAGTTCGTCCATGGCCTCAACATGGGCAAGGGGCGTGTTGAAGAAGAGACGCACCACAGCCGCCGCACTCGCTGCCACGTCGAGCAAAAGCTGCAACTCCCCGCAGGTATCATCGAGACGGTCGCCAGTCTGTAGCAGCGCATGAGTTAGCGCATGACGATCCCAGAGCTGACCGTCAAAGATGCCACTTGATCGGCCAGCAGTGTCAGACGAGGCACATCGGAGCCCACACTTGGCGCTTTCTGCCATGAGGGAGAGCACGCTTTCACGGATGTGCACAGCATCGCGCTGAGCAAGCGCATCGTCCAGCACGCGCAATCCATGGAGGATGCGCTCTGGCGCTGTCATGCTCACGGTCGCCTGCGGCTGGACGGCGCAGGCCCGTTTTGCGCGCGCGCGCTCTCTTGCTTCGTGTGAACGTAACACGACGCTGTTAAGAAGACACCAACACCCAGATACTTGTATGGAGCATGCGCGAGCTCGCGGCATTGAGGATGGTTTGGGCGCAATGTTTGGGCGGCGGCGGCTTAAAGATGGCGGTGGAGAAGTTAGCAACATGGTGCGTATAGAAGCTGTGGGGGGACGCGCGGCCCTATGTGCGGTTTACCGTAATATCATCGAACGAAGCTGGTGAAAGGGAAACATATGATTCCTGCGCCTTCTTGATGTGCACTCTTCAAGCATTCAACTTGTAAAGTGCATGCGTTTCAATCGCCATTCCACGTTCCTTCGTGTACCTTCGTAAAGCTGCCGGAGCGAGTGATTTTGTGGTCTGCGGGGGGGCTGGCGATCTCGTTTGGTGGGATCGTTTTCACTAATGAGAAGTTCGTTGCGGCGAAACGGCCAAACCAATGACTTCGAGGAAAATACGAATGAGATTAGTCCTCATCATCGTGCTCTCTCAATTGACGCCGTCCGCTGCCTTCCATGCCGCTGTCGCGAGCCCCCACCGCGCTGTGGCTCTCGAGAGGCGGGTCACCGTCCCAGTCGCGCTGAGCGCCATTGCAGCGGCACCGGTACCGATGACTCTCGGCGAATGCGTCCGTGCTGATGCTGCTCGAGCGTCGGTGCAGTGCAAGATTCTGGCTGGCAGCGTCGCGGAGACCGTGAGGTCGCTCTCAGCCTCTGTGGTGCAGCAGTGCAGCTCATGTGCGAGCACTGCGTACGCTGTTGCCATCCCGGTCGCACAACAAGCTGTCGCCGCTGTCGCTGCCCGTCCACGCCTCTTTGCTGCGATCGTGCTTGCCTTTTGGGCGTGCACCCTTGCCGGGCGGCTCCTGTTTCGGCAGAAGCTAGTGGCGGTGGCATCGCCACCACCGACAAAATCGCCCGGAGTTTCATTTGGCTCTTCGAAGCCCAAGCCTGCGGCTCCGATCGCCAAGCCCAAGCCTGCGGCCGTGGTCGTCAAGCCCAAGCCAGCTGCGACGAAGCCGGCTGCGACGAAGGCGACGGTGACGACGACGAAGCCCAAGGAGGCGGCCGTGGAGGAGGAGAATCCGTTGCTTTCGTTCGCCACGGCGATCGGTCTTGCGGCGGCGGATGCAGTGGCGTCCACCGCTGAGGCACTCATCAGCACCGCAGCCGAGTCGACGAGCGTTGCGGCGAGCGGCAAAGCAGCTCCGAAGGCAACGGTGGGCACGGCAAAGGCGGACAGCGTAACGGTGCCAAAGGTGCCCAACGGTGCCATCGAAGAGACGGAGCTTTGGCGAGATGCGATGCAGACCATGAGCGAGATGAAGGATGTCATCCGCGATCAGGTGATCATGCTGGAGCAGCTCAAGGCCCGGGTGGACGAGCTCGAGGTGCTCAACACGGCGCAGACCAACGAGCTAAACCAGCTCAAGAAGCTCAAGCCACCTTCCCAATCGGGCACTGCCGGTGCGCGCAAGTGAGCGCCGACGAGGTTTGTGGGACTGTTGGGCGAGATCAGCAGCGTGAGATGTGCCAGCATGGGCATGGGGCGATTGAGGCCATGGGCCACACGCCGCGCGGTATTGTGAGCGAGATCAGCATCGAGCATGGCATGCAAGAGAACGATTCACAGGCGGCTGGTGGCAGTCGGTGCATGAGTCGGTGGCGGTGTGGGTCGCATGCGGTGGCCGTTAGGAGGTGGCCGATGGGTATAGTGCGCAGCACGGGGTGGGGATGTTATTTTCAGTCCAGTGAGATATTCGACTGCGTCAACTAAGCGAGATGACACTCCAATACACAATTGAGTAGCCCGAGCGAGCGAGTACTCAGGACTTGTGTTGACCGAGGGGGAGCCGGGAGCCGCGTCCTTACTTTGTGCTTTGAGTATACGGTGTGGTGAGCGCGGGGGGACCGCGACGAAACTGACTGACTGACTGAAGACTCGACTGAAAGCTGCTGAGTGCTGAACTGAAAGTGCGAGTGACCCGTCGGACTCTCCCCTTGGGCCGTTCAGTCAATTTTGCGTTTAATAAGCGTTCAATAAGGGGCCTCAGCGAGTTACATTGTAGTCTTGTCGCGGCCGCTCGGCGCCATGTCGACCATGTCCGCGCGGCACGACGGTGTGGCTCGGTGCACGTTTAGTCAACTGACTGAAGAATGTCCAGAAATTCCTGAATGGGGAATTTTCTTCTGGGGGTAAGAGGCCACTTCGCGTCGTCTTGGCACGAAGCACGATCGGCACGATGTCGGGTCTGGAGTCAACCGGTGGTTGGGCGTCCCCGTGTCCCTCTGAGCAAAACATGGCGTACGCTTTCGTGACCCCCGAACCGTGCCGACTCTGCGGCGTCGGGTCAGTGCCTCGGCTCGCCCGTATCATCTTCCTCGCCATGATGGCGGGCTTTACCAGCGCACAGCACTGCACAAACACGTGCTCCCACGCCTACGACGGCGACTGCCACGACGGCGGCCCCGGATCCGAGCTCCCGCTTTGCCCCTTGGGTACGGACTGCGCCGACTGCGGACCACGTGGCGGACAGCAGCGAGCGCCGACGCCGCCCGCAGCGGCGACGACGCCTGCTGCGCCGACGGCGCTCGTTGGCACGCTGAGAGCGGCGGGCGCAAGACTGGCCGCTTCGCCGGCAGCAGCGGCGGCCGATTCGGCTCTGGCAAGTACCGCACTGGCCGATGCGGCACTGGCTGACGCAGAGGGTGGGGAACGGGGCGCTCGTCGGCAACTTTCTCATCATCATTCTCATAATCCTCATTCACGCTCCCCTCCGCCTCCGCCGCTCCATCATTCTCAGGATCCACATCCACGTTACCCTCCTCCGCCGCCGCCTCCTGCGCCGCCCGGCCACGGCACGGAAGACGTCGTGAGGGAAGCAGAGCACCACCACCGCCCGAGCCATGGAGAACAGCTCAGCGCCGGAGATGACGAAGATGAGGAGGCTGAAGCTGGTCTATGGGGTGGGGATGCCCATGGTCGCAATTTGTGGGGGTGGCATGGGCATCATCCTCATCATCCTCATACCCCTCATACACATTACCCTCCGCCATTGTCGCCACCACCTTCACCGCCGCCATCGCCGCCATCGCCGCCATCGCCGCCGCCCTCGCCGCCGCCGCCGTCACCGCCGCCGGCGCCGCCGCTGCCGCCGCCGCATCCGCCGGCACAGCCGGGCTGCAGATACCTCTGCTCGAACAACTGCGCCTTCTGGGCCTCGAATGGTGTTTGCAACGATGGGGGGCCGGGGTCAGAAGGAGAGTACTCGCCGTGCGCTCTCGGCATGGACTGCTTGGACTGTGGAGCGCGACTCGTCGACTGCCCCCCAGCCGCGCCGCCCCAGAGGCCACCGCCCTCTCCGCCGCAACCACCGCTCACCCCCGAGGGGGTCATCATATCGGGCTGCACGAACACGTGCGCTCGCCGATGGAATGGAGAGTGCGACGACGGCGGGCCGGGCGCAGAGTACTCGCTCTGCACCATCGGGACCGACTGCATCGACTGTGGGCCAAGGCCTGCACGTCGAGTCTACCCTCCCCTGCCCCCCCCTTCGCCGCCACCCCCTTCGCCGCCGCCGCCGCTTCTCCCGAATGGAAGCACAAGACTGCCGTGCACCAACACGTGCACGTACAGTTACTGCTCGTACTACACTCCGTTCTACGGCTACTACTACTACTCAAATCCGAACAACGGCCTCTGTGATGATGGCGGCCCTGGGTCGCAGTTCTCGTGCTGCGCTCTGGGCACCGATTGCGCCGACTGCGGACAACGTACGACTGCTCCGCCGCCACCCCCGCCATTGCCACCGCCACCATCTCCACCGCCGCCGTCGCCACCGCCGTCTCCACCTCCACCCTCGCCGCCGCCCCCGCCGCCACCGCCACCGTCTCCGCCGCCGCCGTCGCCGCCGCCACCGTCGCCGCCGCCACCGTCCCCACCGCCATCTCCACCGCCACCGTCGCCGCCGCCACCGTCCCCACCGCCATCTCCACCGCCACCGTCGCCACCGCCACCGTCGCCACCTCCATCGCCACCATCTCCTCCGCCGTCGCCACCCTTCTCACCATCGCCACGACCACCGCCGCCGGCTACGAGTGTGTTCAGCTTCGAGACGAGCAGTTCCCCGGGGTGGACGACAGGCAGCACCTCGAACTCATGGACACGCCAATCTGGACCCACGCCCACCCCAAGCACCGGACCAAGCGGCGCTGCTGAGGGCACCTTTTACTTCTTCACAGAGTCAGACGGCTTCACATACGGGGATACCTACGATCTCAACTATGACGGCTCGGCGTGCCAGGGGGGAATGGCCAGCGTCACCTTTGCGTACTGCATGAATGGCGTCGCCGTCGGAAGCTTGAAGGTGTATGTCGGCAGCGTGCTCAAATGGACCAGGTCAGGGCCCCAAAATACCAACTGGATCACGGGAGTCGTCATGCTAGACGGCGCGAGCAGCTTCACCTTCGAAGGCACGCGCGGCACGTACTTTTCTCCCCAGGGAGAGAATGAGGGAGACATTGCCGTCGACATCGTGACAGTCGCGTGCGTCACGTCGCCATCGCCGCCACCACCTCCACCCTCGCCCTCACCGCCGCCGCCAAGTCCCTCTCCGCCTCCGACGCCACCGCCGTCGCCGCCACCCGCACCGCGATCCCCACCCTCACCGCCACCCCCGAGTCCCTCTCCGCCGCCACCGCCGCCACCTGTTCCGTGCGTCGTCGACGGCGCGTACACCTTCACCGGGGCGGCGTCCTCCTACTTGACGGCCACGTCGCGCACCGGAATCGTGGGCGGGGGGCTCGGCTTCACGCTCAGCGTGTGGGTCTACCGCACGCGGACAGGCTCTGCAGGGGATAGCCTCATCGATTTTGGCAACGGTGCAGCTCCAGACAATGTCGGACTGATTTTCGATTCCCCAATGCGGTACTATGTGTATCACGGGTATTCCTACAATGGTCTCTATGCAAGCTCGGCGCCATCATTCCCCGCAAACGAGTGGACTCACGTCGCGGTCGTGCAGTCGCGTGCGAGCCTCAGCGACACCTACGGGCCCGCCCAGATCTACTGGAATGGTGTGAGCGTCGGGGCGACGTCGTCGATGCGCTTCCCGCTGCCGGTGAGCCGCTACTACCTGTGGGTGGGCAAGAGCATCTTTGGCGACCCGATGTTCACGGGCCAGATGAAGGACCTGCTGGTGTGGGACGTCGCCCTCAGCCCGGCGGAGCTGGATGGCGTGCGGCTCGGCGGCGGCCTGCCGAGCACGCCAGCGCCGCTCATCTCGATGATGCGCACG
>Ga0210245_102097_pt1 | contig 13532 bp, 20 predicted proteins | sample ChrtobMetaP3_4mM_FD_155450 | JGI IMG/M metagenome (GOLD analysis project Ga0210245, IMG submission 155450) | Chrysochromulina tobin associated microbial communities from unialgal haptophyte culture, Seattle, Washington, United States - P3_4mM | ecosystem: Host-associated > Algae > Haptophytes >...
TCTGATTGCGCCTCTGATTGCGATCCGCTCGGTTTCGTCCATGTGCGCCATCGGAGCTCCCCTCTGATTGCGCCTCTGATTGCGATCCGCTCGGTTTCGTCCATGTGCGCCATCGGAGCTCCCCTCTGATTGCGCCTCTGATTGCGATCCGCTCGGTTTCGTCCATGTGCGCCATCGGAGCTCCCCTCTCCGAGATTGCATGTCTGATTGCTCCTCTGATTACACGTCTGGCTGCGCCTACGAGTGCAGGTGCAGCTGGGCAGCCTGTAGCTTGTCGCCCTGCTTGCAGTTGATTGACGATGATGGCCTGCCTGATTGCCTTCCTCATCAGGTGCGGCTGGGCAGCCTGTGGCTTGTCGCCCTGATTGCAGTTGATTGACGATGATGGCCTGCCTGATTGCCTCCCTCATCAGGTGCGGCTGGGCAGCCTGTGGCTTGTCGCCGAGGGACGAGCCACGCGCATCGCCGACTCCCGCGCCGTCGACGTGCCCGATGGCGGTTCGCCCGACACGGCGCCCGACGAGTCGACCAAGGACGGGTTCATCGGCTCACGACGGCGCGCTCTCGACGCGCCGCGGCTGAGCAGCGGCGGGAAAGCGCCGATTGGGATCCGATCTGGCAGCCCAGATCGGAAAGCGCTGATTGGGATCCGATCTGGGCTGCCAGGCGCCGTCTCGCGTCTCTTTACGAGGCGCATCTCCGGCATCCAAGGTTCGTTAATTGCCTCTGATGGCCTCTGATTATCTCTTCACGAGACGCATCTCCGGCATCTAAGGTTCGTTACAGTTCGAGGTCTGATGACGTCTGATGACGTCTGATGACGTCTGATGACGTCTGATGACGTCTGATGACGTCTGATGACGTCTGATGACGTCTGATGACGTCTGATTGCGCCCCTCATCAGGTTCGTTACAGTTCGAGGTCGCGGTCGCCCCGGTGGCATATGAGGCCAATCCGCTGCGGCTGCAGCTATACGCGGCAATCAGCAGCATCGGGCTCTCCCTGATCGACTCCCCCGAGGACAGGTGATTAGGACTGATTGCGACTGATTGCGACTGATTGCCAATGATGGGCTGCCTAATCGCCTCCCTCATCAGAGCTCCACGCGAGGTGGCGTACTTCCAGCTGCAACGGCTGCGAACACGCCTCGAGCGTCGGCGCGACACGTGTCAGCTCACCGTGCGCGTGGGCACCCTCCAGATCGACCACAGCGGAGCGGAGGCCGAGGGCAGTATGGCGGTCATGCGTCAGGTGATCCCGCACGAGAAGGACGCGCTGCCGACGGACCTGATTGCGTCTGATTGCGTCTGATTGTGTCTGATTGCCTCCCTCATCAGGTGATCCCACACGAGAAGGACGCGCTGCCGACGGACCTCATTCAGTTGCTCATGCTGCAGCTGCACCCGCCTGGGCGCGAACCGATCTGGGAGACGCTCGAGCTCGCACTGCACTCTCTTCAGGTTCGTTAATTGCCTCTGATTGCCTCTGATGATCTCTTTACGAGACGCTCGAGCTCGCACTGCATTCTCTTCAGGTGATCACCATCGAGTGCATTTGATTGCCATTGATCGCCATTGATCGCCATTGATTGCCGTTGATTGCCTCTCGCCCTCCCTTCCACAGCTTCGCTTCAAGGAGGATTTCGTTGATTGCCGTTGATTGCCTCTCGCCCTCCCTTCCACAGCTTCGCTTCAAGGAGGAGTTCGTTGATTGCCGTTGATTGCCTCTCGCCCTCCCTTCCACAGCTTCGCTTCAAGGAGGATTTCGTCGTCGATACGCTTCGGGTGATCTTGCCATTACTCCTCACGCCCCCGCCGCCGCTGCTCATGCGCGTGGGGGGTGGCGCGGAAGGCGGGGGCGGTGGGGGTGGCGGGGGCGGGCAGCTCGTCGACGCTCTCGGAGCTGGCGTCGCCGATGATGCGCGCCGTCATGGGCACGATCGTAAGGTCTACATACGGCTCGTGCGAATCGGTGCCGTCCAGTCGACGATCTCGTACGCCGCTGATTGCCGCTGATGGCCGTTGATTGCCGTTGATTCGTCATTGCCGTTGATGGCCACTGATTGCCGTTGATTGCCGTTGATTGCCGCTCGTCCCTCCTTCACACACAGGTACGCTGCGGGCCGGCGTGGCATCCTCAGCCGCATGCTCGATTCCGTCCTCGACTCGCAGCGCGCCCGAGACGGCGCCCGCGCGGCCGGTGGCGCCGTCGCCGACGCCCGAGACGGCGCCGTCGGTGGCCCGTTGCGCAAGGGCGGCGGCACGTTCACCAAGATGCTCCGATACGGCGCCACAGTGGCGCCATACATACCCGATATGGAAGGGATCGGTCTCAAGTTTAATGAGGTCATCGTCAAGGATGCCTTTTGCGAGCCGTACCAACTGTATAGGTGCCTGCGGAGCCACTACGTGAAGAGCGCCGTCCGCCAGTGGTACGTGATTGCGTGCTGATTGCATGCTGAGTGCATGCTGAGTGCATGCTGAGTGCATGCTGATGGCCTCTGATGACGTGAAGAGCGCCGTGCGCCAGTGGTACATGATGCCCACGTAATTGCATGCTGATTGCATGTTGATTGCCTCTGATGACGTCCCTCTTGTCCTAATTTGGGATGACCTCCCTCTTGTCCTAATTTGGAAGGTATAAGCTCATCGGATCGGTCGAGCTGCTCTTCAACCCACTGGCCTTCCTGGACAAGCTCGGCGGCGGCGTGCTCGAGTTCTTCCGTGCGCGCCCCTGAATGCCGTTGATTGCCGTTGATTGCCGTGCGCATCGGTGCTCGAGTTCTTCCGTGTGCGCCCGCGGACGGGTTCGTCTCCGACGAGACATGCGCTCACCACGGCGCCCTCTCCTCTTCCCCACAGGTGCGCCCGCGGACGGTTTCGTCTCGGACGGTTTCGTCGGATTAGGTCTGGGCTTCCAAAAAGGGGTCGAGGTGCGTGATGACCTCTGCTGATGGCATCTGATGGCGCCTCTGATGGCGCCTCTGATGACCACTGATGACCACTGTGATGGCCTCCTCTGATGACCACTGATGGCCTCTCAAAACCGCTCATTCCGCGTGGTGCCGCCGAATGCGAGCGCTCCTTCCGCCGAATGCGAGCGCTCCTTCCGCCGAATGCGAGCGCTCCTTCCGCCGAATGCGACAGCTCCTTCCGCTGAATGCGAGCGCCACCCGCGCTCCCTAATTTGGCAGGCGCTCGTGCTCGGCGCCGCGTCCGGCCTGTTTGAGAGCGTCTCGCGCCTTACCGGTGCCTTTTGCATGCTCGCGGAGGGCGTCGGAGGCATCGAGATGCGCCTGGCGCCCGTCACGGCGCCCGTGCTAGGTCCTCATCGGTACGCAGCGCGACTGATGGGCTCTGATAAGCTCTGATAAGCTCTGATAAGCTCTGTTGGGCTCTGATTGGCTCTGATGGGCTCTGAGTCTCGATTGCCTGAGTCTTCACTGCTCTCGATTGCCTCGAATGATCTCTGGGATGCGATCGCTCACCACGGCGCCCCCACCTCGATTGCCTCGATTGTTCTCTGGGTCCTCATCGGTAGACACATGCACGCCCGCCACGGCGCGTGCGAGCGCTCACCACGGCGCCCCCACCGTTCCCCACACAGGTACGAGGCAGGCGAGCTCGCACGCTCCATCGCGCATGCATACAAGGACGTCGTCCTGCGCCCGTACAGGGGCGCTCAGTCTCAAGGGGCGCTCGGCTTCGGCAAGGGGCTGCTCTCGTTTGGCTTCGGCTTCCTCGCGATGCCGGTGCGCCGTCGATGGCCACTGATGGCCTGTGCGCACCCCCTCATTTGGCAAGTTCGAATCGAACCTAATTTGGCAGGTGGTGCTCTCGCTTGGGGGCTTCTCTTTCGGACTGGCCACGGCCGCCTCGCACGCGGAGCGCCGTCGTGAGCGCCTCAAGCATCGCCACCACGCGAGCGCCGGGCCCAGCGCCGTCATGAGCGCTTCGCAGCCGCTGCGCCGCCCGCGCGAGTTTGGCATGCACGGCCAGATACAGCCCGCCCGCGTGCCCGACGAGCAGCAGAGGGCGGAGGCCGCGGCGGCCACAGTGCTGCAGCGCGCGTGGAGGCCGCGCATGCTCAGGCGCCGTCGTGGGCTAGCCAACCCCTCCTCCACCGCCGATGGGGTCGCCAATTCAGCCGCAATCGGCTTGCACCGGGCGCTGACGGCGAGTCGCACCTTCGACACGTATGTGAGCCACGCGTTGCATCAGCACCAGGCCCGTCACGCCCGCGACGCCGCGTCGGTGCTGAGCCAGCGGCGGCGCGTCGGGCTTCCGGTAGGCACGGCCGCTGCCTTCGGGTTCGGCATGGGGTGGCGGCAGCATACAAGTGCTCACCACGGCGCTTCAGCGCTCGGCGCCATGGGGTGGCGGCCGGCGGCCAATGACTGGCCGTCCGACTCCAAGGGGAAGGCCAAGGCAGCAGGCGGGAAGGTCATTGAAGTGCGAGTGTAGAAGTGCGTGAACCGTACTACTCGACTCCTCGGGCGAAAATGCGGCCCGCAATCAATCTTAATATAGATCATGATATAGATATTATGAATTGCCTTCCAGGTTTCCTGCGTGCCGTCGTAGCAGCTGTGTGGAGATTTGCAAGGCCAGAACGCAAATACAAAAAGGTCTTCAACTTCATTGTAACGATTGTGCTTCACACACTTTATCACACTTTTCACGACGCTTATTAGGCAAGTTATGCCGAGCATATTCGATTGTCGGTGGATATGGAGCCTCTTGGCAGGTGCGTGCGGCTCGCTTGGGCTTGGGGGATCCTCTTTCGGACTGGCCACGGGGCGCGGGGCTGTCATCGATCATGCACCCTGTTTTTAACCTCACATATAATATTGGCGCGCGGCGACGGGGGTGCTAAAATCAGATGCGCATGCGGGAGACACCCAGTTGCCGACCCATACCGCCACCCCGCCTCACTTACTTAGCAAGCAAGCTTCGATGAGCAGATCAAGCACGTCATCAGGAAACGTCATGCTGTATTTGTTCAGCCACAGCATGAGCAAGACAAATCGCTGGGTGGTAACGTTGAACAACAAATGGTCTTTGCGAGACCAGTTGACGATATCCCAGACTTTGATCGTCTGGTCGTACGATCCGGACACAATCTTGGTCCCGTCCGGGGAAAACGCCACCGACGTGATCTCGCGGCTGTGGGCGTTCATCTTCTTGCTCAACAGCTCCAGTTTGCCTGCCAGACAAGCCAGCAAGCGTCAGTGTTGGCCAAGGAGGGGCGATTTTGAGCTCTAGACGCACCGGAATCCCAGACTTTGATCGTCTTGTCGCACGATCCGGATACAATCTTGGTCCCGTCCGGGGAAAACGCAACCGACTCGATCTCGTTGCTGTGCGCGTTCAACTTCTCGCTCAGCAGCTCCAGTTTGCCTGCCAGACAAGCCAGCAGTCGTCAGTTTTGGCCAAGGAGGGGCGATTTTGAGGACTCCGGCGCACCTGAATCCCAGACTTTGATCGTCTTGTCGTGCGATCCCGACACGATCTTGGTCCCGTCAGGAGAAAACGCCATCGACGAGATCCCGCTTCTGTGGGCTTTCGTCTTCTTGCTCAGCAGCCCCAGCGCGCCTGTGCCAGACAAGTCACCAGACGTCAGTTTCGGCCAAGGAGGGGCGATTTGAGGGCTCCGGCGCACCGGAATCCCAGACTTTGATCTTCTTGTCGCCCGATCCCGACACGATCTTGGTTCCGTCCGGGGAAAACGCCACTGACGAGATCCATCCGCTGTGAGCGTTCGTCTTCTCGCTCAAGAGCTTCAGCTTGTCTGCCAGACAAAAGCCAGCAGACGTCAGTTTCGGTCAAGGAGGGGCAATTTTGAGGGCTCCGGCGCACCCGAATCCCAGACTTTGATCGTCTCGTCGTCCGATCCGGAGACAATCTTGGTCCCGTCCGGGGAAAACGCCACGGACCCGATGACGTCGCTGTGGGCGTTCGTCTTCTCGCTCAGCAGCTCCAGTTTGCCTGCCAGACAAGCCAGCAGACGTCAGTTTTGGCCAAGCGGGTGCCATTTCAGGGCCGCGGCGCACCCAAATCCCAGACTCTGATCGTCTTGTCGCACGATCCCGACACGATCTTGGTCCCGTCCGGTGAAAACGCCACTGATGTGATCCATTCGCTGTGCGCGTTCGTCTTCTCGCTCAGCAGCTCCAGTTTGGCTGTCAGACAAGCCAGCAGGCGTCAGTTTTGGCCAAGGAGGGGGCGAGTTTGAGGGCTCCGGCGCACCCGAATCCCAGACTTTGATCGTCTTGTCGCCCGATCCCGACACGATCTTGGTCCCGTCTGGGGACAACGCCACCGACATGATGTTGTCGCTGTCGGTGTCGTCGCTGTGGGCGATCGTTTTTTCCACTACACAGTTGATGAGCGTCGCCATCATCCTGCGAACAAGTGAGACGAAGAGAGGCTGAAGCTGCATGCGTGCATTCGGCAGCATGGCGACCATGGGACCACGAGCGGCTGCAAGCTCGAAGCACGAAGGGCGCTTGAAGTGTCTCGGCGCAGGCATGCAGCAGCCAGCAGCGGGCCGCAAGGATGAGGGGAATCGCGTGGGGCGTGTGTGGCTCCGAAGCTCATCGCGAACGGAGAGTCGCATGCCCTCGAGAGAGGCAGCCCAGCTCGGGGTCTCAGGAATGGGCAGTCACCTCGGCGCGTGCGCGTCCAGCGCGGGGTCGTGCTGTTGCTTGTCTTTTTCCGCGCGATCGGCGTTTTCATGTGAAGGGGTTTTGTCTCTACGGCGGTGTCGTTTGCGGGCACCCACGTGCGCAAGCGCCGAGACGGCGAGGTTTCGTTACGTCGCTCTCCCGGGCCATCTCGTGGGGCGCGGTCCACAAAATGCTCGCGGTGCTCCTGTCGCTGGCCGTCGGCCGCGTGGCCGACGACGCGCGCATCGAGGATCTCGATGGCCCGTCACTTCAGACCACCATCGTCGGGCCGTTTGGCCTCGCCTTTGCGGCCGACGTGGCCGCAACCCACAAGCTCTCCTGTGCGAGTGTCCGAGGCCGGCCGTTTGTCACCGGGCTGCACGTGCAGCAGCTGCACGCGCCGATCAATGGGCGCGACGCGTACGAGTTTCGCATCCAGTGCGGGCCCGCGGCCACGCCGTGGTCCCAACTCGGCCCGAAGATGCTGATGTGGGCGACGGCGCAGCGGGCGACGGCATCGTGCCCTCGGCCGCATTCGGCTCGTGGCCTGGTGGTGACGCGCGGCCGGGGCGGCGGCTGGTCGAAGGCCGACCTGTACGGGTTCTCGCTCATGTGCGGCTCCTCCGACACCGAGCTCGTCGAGGCGCACGGCCTCACTGCGGTCGACGGCGTCGAGGAAAGCCGCGGCCGCGCATGCCCCGCTGGGGCGTTCATCTCGGGCCTCGAGATCGCGCGCGGGTACGAGGCCTCGGGCGCGTACGACCTGTATGAGTTCTCGCTGAGCTGCTCCGAGGTGCTCGAGAATTACAAGCCTCCTCCGCCGCCGCCCGAAGGCATGACCACGCGCGCCTTCAATGCGGGGTCCGCGCGGGGCGGCGGCGGCGGCGGCGGCGGCGGCGGCGGCGGCGGCGGCGGCGGCGGGGGGGGCATGGACGAGGACGAGCCCAGCGCCAGTGGCGCCGCCCCCGACGACGACGAAGGCGCCATTGCCGGCCCCAGCTCGATCAGCGCGATGCGAGCGGCGCGCGCCGGGGGCGGAGCCCGAGGGGCGCCAACGAAAGTGCCTCCGGCCATCAAAAAGGGCCAAGCGGAGGCGGCGGGGGCGGAGCCGTTGGGTGCCGCAGCACGGGCGGCGGCGGCGGCATCCCTCAAGGCGCGCGTGGGCGGAGCGTTTGAGGGCGGGGAGGGTGGGGATGGCGGGCAGGGGGAGGGCAGGGATGGCAGCTCGGTCGGCGCAGGTCCCGGCGGCGCCGGCGGCGGACGCGCCAAGCGGCCCGATCCAATCGAGCAGCAGCAGATGGAATTGCTGAGGACTCTGCTGCAGGACAAGCGCCAGGACCAGGGCATGGACGGCGCGGCGGTCGGCGCGGCGACAGGCGCGGCGTCGGGCGCTGTGACGGGCGACTCCGCCAGCGCTCACGACAGCGCGCCTCTTCGGACGGCGGAGACGAGGGCGGTGGAGGCACGCCAGGAGCGAGTGCGTGCTAGGCCTCTGATTGCACCTCTGATGAGGATGATTGCATGCTGATTGCCTCCCTCGCCAGGAGCGAGTGCGTGCTAGGCCTCTGATTGCGCCTCTGATTGCGAGTGCGTGCTAGGCCTCTGAATGGCCACTGATGATGACCACTGATGAGGATGGCCACTGATGATGATAATGATGCACTGATGAGGATGGCCACTGATGATGATGATGATGCACTGATGAGGATGGCCACTGATGATGATGAGGATGGCCACTGATGAGTGCCGTGATGAGCACCGCTGAGGACCTCTGATTGCGCCCTTCATCAGATGCGCGCGGCGCTGGCGCAGCTCGAGGAGCTCGGGGCGGATGCCGTTTTTGGGTCGGTGCGCCAGGCAGCGGCGCCCGGTACGGCGCCCGGCACGCACGGGGAAGCTACGACGACGGTGGAGGGGGGTGCACCTGGCGAGACGGCGGAAGGGGGGGCGGACGTGTCTGAGGGGGCCGAAGGGGTGGTTGAGGTGATGGAGGAGGACGAGGTGGAGGAGGTGGCGATGGAGGAGGAAGGTGAAGCGGCCGCAGAAGAAGCGGCGCCGGCGGAGGCAGAGGCGACGCAGGCCGCACCAGAGGCCGCACCAGAGTCCGCACCAGAGGCCGCAGTAGAGGGGTCATCGGAAGAAGCGTCGGACGCGGCAGCGGAAGCGGCGGCAGAGGCGACGACAGCGTTCGCAGCGGCGGAGACGGGTGAGCAGGCGACAGCGGAGGCGACAGCGGAGGCGACAGCGGAGGCGACAGCGGAGGCGGTGCCAGAGGCGGCGCCCGCGACGGCGGCCGAGGCCTCTAGCAGCGAAGGCGCAGCGCCCGCAGAGGCTGTGAATGTGAACGCGCCGTCGCAGGCATCCAACGGCGAAGGCTCAGCGCCCGCAGAGCCGCATGCGCCCAAGATGGCGCCCGAGACGGCGCCCGAGACGGCGCCCGAGACGGCGCCCGGGACGGCGCCCGGGACGGCGCCCGGGGCCTCCTCCACCGAGACACTAGCAGACCAAGCGGCCGCCCGGCTGGACGCGCTCCTCCAAAACATCGAGGTGCTCAAGGCGGCGGCAGATGAGGCTGTGAATGTGAACGCGCCGTCGCAGGCAGATGAGGCTGTGAATGTGAATGCGCCGTCGCAGTCAGCCGTTCCCAATCCGGCCATGCCGTCGGTTTCGTCAAAAGCAGCCGTTCCCGATCCGGCCATGCCGTCGGTTTCGTCAAAAGCAGCCGTTCCCGATCCGGCCATGCCGTCGGTTTCGTCAAAAGCAGCCGTTCCCGATCCGGCCACGCCGTCGGTTTCGTCGGCGGAGAGGGCGGATGAGGCGGCTGCCATGGCGACGGCCCCATCGGCGGTGCAGGAACAGGCTGAAGCGGCCGCTGAGCCGGGGGCAGAAAGACCAGCGGCCGATGAATCGGCGCCGCCGTCGGAGGGAGTGTATGTGTGAGAGTTTGGGTTTGGATTTGCAACTCATGACACGAGATGCTTTTGCTTTGAAGTTATGTGCGTGAACACCTGTTGACAACGGTTAACGCGTTCATTAATTAAAAAAGATCCTGTTCCTCACGAAATCCGTTCGGAAATCCGTAAATGATCTCGCGGATAGATTACTCGGTCCCACCGAAATCCCAGACGTGCGTCAGGGCTTGGGCTGGACACATGGAGCTGGCACCCTTTTCCCAGGTCATGGAGCGCGAGGCCAAGCCGAAGGTCACAGGCAAGGCCGGCGGTAAACCCGCCTTTCCCGAGCCGAAAGTCCAGTCGCAAGAGGAGGCCTTGAAGTGGGGCCAGGTGTTTTGGGCGAAATATCTGAAAGACAAGGCGCAGAATCCGGTCGACGGCCAGATCTTCTTCACGCCGGAGAAGATGTACTCGCTGATGCGCCAGGGGAGCGACGGAAGTCCCGCGCCCGTGCGGCTCCTCCGCCTCTCGTGGCTGCTCGAGCAGGCCCGCCGCGGTGCGGTGCTATCGCGCCGGCAGGAGCTCCCCGAGGAGGCATTCCTGTCGGAGGCGGAGGTGCGCGCACTCCCGCGCGGGCACATGGGAAGGGAGTGTGAGACCTGCTTCGTCTGCTGCATGAGCAACGACGACAAGCCGCTCCACATCATGTCCATCTCGCACGGGTGGCTCACGCCCGAGCACCCGGACCCGTTTGGCGAGCAGCTGGCGCGCTTCGCCAAGCAGATCGAGCGCGAGCGGCAGTTCTTCTCGGAGAAGAACTGTCTCGAAGCCGGTGCATTTTGGTGCTGTTGCTGTGGAATCGTGCAGGGCTACTGCTGCTGGGTTTTCCCGACGCACGGCCAGCGGTGCGGCGAATCGGCGCAACAGCTCCCCTCGGGCGAGTTTGGAGTCTTCTACGAGTGAGTGCTCTCTCTCTTTCTCTCTCTCTCTCCCTCTCTCTCTCTCTCTCTCTCTCTCTCTCTCTCTTTCTCTCTCTCTCTCTCTCTCTCTCTCTCTCTCTCTCTCTCTCTCCCACTGATCGGTCCGGCGTTGCGACTCGGCGCGCTCACGCCCCTCGATGTGTGTGTCGTCCCTCGATGTACGCGCAGCTGGGGCAGCCTGCACCAAAAGGACGCCGATGGACAGCGGACGGAGCCCGAGCAAGCCGCTTTTGGCACCGCGCTGAAGACCATGGGCATCTGGTACGCCCATCGGCTGGCGACGACGGTGATCCTGAGCGAGCTGCCCCCGGGCTGGCCGCGCACGCCCGAGGCCGCGCCCTTCTTCCCCGAGGGCTGGCTCCTAGGCAAGGGGTGGCCCTCGTTTGAGCGCGCCGTGAGCGGCATGATCAAGAGGGGCGCATTCAAGTCCTTTCGGCGCATCGTCGACCCCGCGGTGCCGCGCACCCTCACCGGCGCGTACTGCGCGCCTCCGATGCACCCGCGCGAGTTTGCGGTCGAGCTGTCGCGCAAGATCTTTAGCAACGGCGCCGACTGCGAGACTGTGGCCAAGCTGTATGCGGACACATTCACTGCCGCGCTCGGCGAGACGCGGGTGCTCCAGTTTAACGGCATGAAGTGGAGGTCGGCGGACGCGGAGGCGTTAGTGAAGGTGCTGCCGCCCCTTCCGGGGGATCGATATGCATGCAACTCTGATTGCCCCTGATGATCTCTAATGACCTCTGATTGCGTCGCTCATCAGGTGCTGCCGCTCTTTGAGCGCGTCGAGACGCTCGACTTGAAAATGAACTTCATCGGCAAGGCCGGGTTTGATGCGCTGGCGGCGGCGATCCTCGAGGGCGCGGCGCCGGCGCTCAAGACTATCGACTTTTCCGTCAATACGGAGTACTTGTATGCCAAGAGTTTCAGCGACTCGTCCGCGCTCGAAGCGGCGTGCAAGGCGCGCGGGATCCGCGGAGTCTGGATGACCACCACAGGGGAGATGATGCACACGTAAGAACTGCGCCCCAACCAAGACCGCTTAGACCCACGGCGAGGCACGTGGGCCGACCAAGACCGCGTAGACCCACGGCGAGTATTTCTGTGATGCGTGCAGCGTGGGGTCCCCTGTGCGGGACGCGGAAAGCCTCGGGGCACGGAAAGCCTCGGGGCACGGGGGAAGCCTCGGGGCACGGGGGAGCCTCGGGCGACTCCCACGGGGATCTCAGGCGCAGATCGAGATGTACGTGGGAGCTCGTGGGTGTTGGCGGCGTCCGCGCCTCTGTGTGGGCGCGATGTGGGACGGAACCTTTAAGGGACCTTGGGCATGTCCCAATGGCGCACAGTGCATCAGAGATCAGTGTGTCGCACACCGACGAATTATAGGTCGGCGGCTGCCCGCTGCGGGCCGAGAAATGTGTTGGGGGGGAAGGGCCGGCAGCGGGTGCCGGGACCGAAACCGAAGTTGGGATTAAGAACGGGACTGCGTATACAAGAACGCGAAACGTGAAACGAGAGAGCACAAACAGTTACATCGGAACACAACCGAACGTATTGCGGGGTTGGGGGTACTATCATGTGGGTACTATACGCAGAGGTGATGAGGTGACGCGTCACGTCGGGCACAACAGCACGTCCGGTCAAGTCAAGCGCAACCGCAAGTCAAGCTCTGTTGGGGCGGTTGTGGGCACGCAGCACTCACGGCCTCGAATGCACGTCCACCCTCTTTTTTCCACTCTCTCGTCTCCAGCACAACCATGCGCGGCCGTCCCACACGAGGCATTCCGGAAACGCCGCGCATGCCGAACGCGGTCCCACATGTATGTGCGTGCGACGGGCGCCCTCTCGTGCGAACATACATGCGATTTACCGACAGAACGCTTCGCATGGCCATAGGAATCCCGATCGCGCTTGGGAGGAGCCAAGCTGCAGCTCGACTAGACCAGTCGAGATCGAGGCCTGGATGCAACGCCCTTGCGCCTAGGGACGAGCCCCTTTTCATGCACCTGTGGACGTGGTCGCTTCGGGAGGCGGCCAGGGGGTCGGGAGTGCAGCGCCCCGCCCCGCACCACTCAGAACGCGCGCCTCCCCCTCTCAAGCCGCATCCCCAATCTCCTCTCAACCATGCGGGGGCCGCTCACACGAGGCCTTCCGGATACGCCGCGCATGCCGAACGCGGCCCCACATGCATGTGCGTGCGGCGGGCGCCCTCTCGTGCGAGGCCGTGTGTGGCGCCGCCGGGGAGCGCGTGCTCGCGATGCCCGTATCGCGCCGTTGGAGTGACCGAGCCCACGCCGCCGCGCGGGGCACCCCCGATGAGTCGGTCGCGGCTGATGCCTCCGGGGCATCGCACGGCGCGCGGCGGGCACACGCCAGAGAGAGATGTGGGGCCTGCTGGTCTTCCGCGCAGCGCGCTCCAGAGCCGGCCTATGCGCGGGTGACTTGAGTGTGCTCGTTAAAGGCGCTCGGTTCGACGACGGTCGATGATGGGATCGTAATCGAAGCGAGCGAGGTGCAGTCGTAAAAGGCGCGTCTACCAATCAGCGTCACCGACGCGGGGATCGTGATCGACGCGAGCGAGGTGCAGCCGCGAAAGGCTTGCTCACCAATCTGCGTCACCGACTCGGGGATCGTGATCGACGCGAGCGAGGTGCAGCCGGAAAAGGCGTGCTCACCAATCTGCGTCACTGACTCGGGGATCGTGATCGACGCGAGCGAGGTGCAGCCGCAAAAGGCGCGCTCACCAATCTGCGTCACCGACGCGGGGAGCGTGATCGACGCGAGCGAGGTGCAGCCGCGAAAGGCTTCCTTACCAATATGCGTCACCGACGCGGGGAGCGTGATCGACGCGAGCGAGGTGCAGCCGTAAAAGGCGTACCCACCAATCTCCGTCACTGACTCGGGGATCGTGATCGACGCGAGCGAGGTGCAGCCGCAAAAGGCGCGCTCACCAATCTGCGTCACCGACGCGGGGAGCGTGACCGACGCGAGCGA
>Ga0210245_102108_pt1 | contig 13446 bp, 10 predicted proteins | sample ChrtobMetaP3_4mM_FD_155450 | JGI IMG/M metagenome (GOLD analysis project Ga0210245, IMG submission 155450) | Chrysochromulina tobin associated microbial communities from unialgal haptophyte culture, Seattle, Washington, United States - P3_4mM | ecosystem: Host-associated > Algae > Haptophytes >...
GCCCATGCCGCCGCCGCCGCCCATGCCGCCGCCCATGCCGCCGAGGCCGCCAGTGACAGGATTGTGGCCCATGCCGCCGAGGCCGCCAGTGACAGGATTGTGGCCCATGCCGCCGAGGCCGCCAGTGACAGGATTGTGGCCGAGCCCGAGCCCCTGGCCCTGGCCAAAGCCACCGGCCTGGCCCAGCCCTGCGCCGCTGCCGCTCTGCGCACGGAACTCTCCGGAATTTTCCGGCGTGTGCTGAGGACTGCCGCTCAGAATGGCGCTGCTGATGCTGCTGCTGCTGCAGCTGCTCTCACACCCTTCGGCGATCAGTCCTGGCATGTGGTCAATGTTGCAACTCTTTCCAACCCTCGGTTGCCAGCTCCCTTGGCCGCAGCCACCTTGGCCGGCTCCACTGTGCTGGCCCAGGCCACCTCCCAGACCGAGCCCGCGGCCGCCCTGACCAAGGGCGCTACCGAGCCCGCCGCCGCCGCCAAGCCCTCCGACTCCTCCTCCTGCACCGACTCCTCCTCCGCCTGCACCGCCACCTCCTCCGCCTGCACCGACTCCTCCTCCTACTCCTCCGCCGCCGCCGCCATATCCGCCGACGCCGCCGAACCCGCCGCCGCTGGCCCCGTACGGCCCAGGGCTGGGCTGGTCGTCAGGGAGGGCTGTGCCGGGGGCGGCGGCGCTCGTGGCGCTCGGTCCGCCGAGGCCGCAGACCGGCCCTACTGCGACCTTGGCGACCTGCTTCAGGTAGCCCGAGAAACTGGCGAAGACGCCGCTGGGGGCGGGAGGTGGGGCGTGCGCCATGACGGAGACTTTATTCGGGCGTTCCTCGTTGGGGGGGGGGCCGAAGCCGCCGCCGCCGCCGCCTCCGCCGCCTCCTCCTCCTCCTCCGCCGCCGCCGCCGCCGAAGCCGCCGAAGCCACCGACACCGGCGCCGCCGACACCGGCGCCGCCGACACCGGCGCCGCCAACTCCGGCGCCGCCAACTCCGGCGGCGCGCAGCCCGCCGCCCAGCCCGTTGCCGAAGCCGCCACCCAAGACGGCGCCCAAGCCGCGTCCTCCTCCTTGCTGTTGGGCCACGTTGAAGATGGCACTGTTGAAGGCGGTACCGTAGAGGCTGTGCTCGGACATGTTGCCTCCTCCCCCTTTATAGCCCACCCCTCCCGAGTTGCCGAAGTCCCCGCCACCATTCTTACCTCCGCCCTTGCCGCCGCCACCCTTGCCGCCGTACTCGAAGGCGCCCTTGGCGCCGCCACCCTTGCCACCGTTGCGATCGCCCGCGCCGCGTCCGCCATATCGGGCGTCGAACCCCCCGCTGGAGCCCTTGCCCATGCCGTAGCCGATGCCCATGTCGCCCAGAGAATAAACCCCGGCGCACTCGGGGCCGCCCCTGCCACCGTAGCCGCCGTCACCGCCCTTGCCCTTGCCGCCGCCGCTGCCATAGCCGCCGCCATAGCCACCGCCGTAGCCGCCGCCGTAGCCGCCGCCGTACTCGGAGGCAGGCGGAGCCGCGCCTGGCGGAGGAGCAAACGGCATCGACGCGAACAAAGGCGGGGGCGGCGCCGACATGTAGCCTGTGGCCGGCATCTGTGGCCCAAGCCCGCGTCCATCCAGGGGCATCGTCGTGGGCCGCGGCTGCGTCGGCAACCTCACGAAGGGGCTCTGAGTCGAGAGAGCCATCCCTGGGGCGAAAGGGCCCGCGTTCATCACGCCGCTGGGGGCGGGAGGTGGGGCGTGCGCCATGACGGAGACTTTATTCGGGCGTTCCTCGTTAGGGGGGGCGCCGAAGCCGCTGCCGCCGCCGCCGCCGCCGCCGCCGCCGCTCCCGGACAGGTGCATCGAGCTCAGCTGGCTTCCGAGCGCTGCTTCGAACCCGCCGTCGAGCGCGGCCCCATCCCCCACGGCGCCATCAGCGCCCCCCGAGGAGGAGTCACCCTCGACTTCACGGTCGAGTGCGTCACCGCCGCTCGAGTAGCCGCCATGTTCGAATCCGTCCTCGAGGGCCTCCCCCAGCCCCGCGCGCAGCGGCTCCCCGAGCATCGCCCCGAGCGGCTCGCCCAGCCTCTCGCTGGCAGCAACCCCGACGGTCACATTACCCCCCCACGAGTGCAGCTGCGTCTGAGAGGGGGCATCTGCACCAGGGGCATCCGCATCCTCGAGGCCCTGGAAGTTGATCGGAGTCCCAGCTGCACCGTGGGATACGTCCCTGCGAGGGTGCGGAAGACAACGGAGTGTCAGGTTACAGGATGCAGGACAATCAAGTGGTGCGCAAGGGCAGCCCACGGGCGATGGACGCGCAACGGTGGCGATGCCACGTACCCACGGAGATCACGCCCCTGGTCGGCGTCCATGGCGCCAATCGCCACCTTGGATAAGTGGCGTCACGCGTTGGAGGCGGGCGGGCGGGCGGGGCGCTGCACGAGGAACGAGGAGCAACTTGGTGTCGAGAAAGAATCGAGACGTGAACCCCGTCGCAACTCAAGGAGAATTTGAGGTCGAAAACGAGAAAACTGAAGGCGGGATCGCACAATCCCGAATCCGTCAATCGCCGTCATCTCAAACCAGTCGCGGTCACCGCCCGCGCTCAAGTGTCAAGACACCACTTGCAAATACTTGTAGGTGGCATTTGGCGAGCCCGGAAGAGCATGTCCTCTAGACTATTTCGTCCTCTATCGCCTAGTCCTTCACTGTAGGGGGTTAAAGGCGTGTGCGGTGTGTCATTATTATTACAGTCACACGACTACCGTTGTGTGGTTTACGCACATGTGCGTTTCATTTCGCAATTGTCATCGTCGACGAGAATGCCTTGCGAACGGTGTCACGATAGTCACGCCTGGTTTGCATGCAAGTGGCTATGATAGCATTAAGCGCAGATCGCGGTTCGCGCTCACCGCTCTCCAAGACGTCCATCTCTGATTCCATCTCACGCCTGCAGCAGGGCCAGCACCTCGTCGGCAGTCTCTTCCAGCCCAGCAACGGCGCGCGCCTGCTGCGCAAAGCTCACGAGGGGCTGGCGCGCCCCGAGCCCTCGATGCGCTTCGAGCGTGCGGGGATGGCGCACTATGGCGAGCACGAGCACCGCAAAGGGCCTCGAGTATGGCGGGGCGACGAGCGCGACGAGCTGCTGGAGCAGATGCCGTGTGAGCGAGAGGTCCGAGCCGGCTATCCATGCGTGGAGCGTCGCGAGCACCGGCAGCGCATAGCCGCGCGCGAGCAGCAGGAGAAGGCCATCGAGGAGCAGTCGCCGGACCGCCACGACCGAGAGCGCGTTGTTCTCCGAGTCCGTCTCCGGCTCATGCACGAGGCAGGCATGCAGCAGCGTGCACGCCGCGTCGCGCAGAGCGCCGTGTCGGGCACCGATCGCGAGCACCAGCTTGATCACATCGGGCGCGAAGCTCGCGTTGTACCGCGCGCCCGAGAATCGCGCCGTGGTGAGCACCACGAGGGCCCAGTGCAGGATGCCACACGCGGCGGCGGGCTCGTCGATGCAACGGTGCAGCAGGGCCACGCTCGCGCCGATGTCGCTCACCTCGTTCTTCTCGCACACGGCCTGCGCCTGGCGCAGCGTCGACAGAGCACGCTCATACCGGTACTCGTACCCCGACGCACGGTCCGACGCACGGTCCGAGGTTGCAGTCGAGGCGCCGTGGTGAGCACGTGCATGCACCTCCAAACGGTCCGAGGTTGCAGTCGAGGCGCCGTGGTGAGCACGTGCATGCACCTCCAAACGGTCCGAGATTGCAGTCGAGGCGCCGTGGTGAGCACGTGCATGCACCTCCAAACGGTCCGAGATTGCAGTCGAGGCGGTTACAGGCGCCGATGCATGCTTGAGACGCTTGGAGCGGTGCTCGTCGTCCTCGTCGCCCGTCTCCAAGGAATCTACATTCGAGGCTCCCCCCGCTGCCGCTGCCACCCCCGCTGCCACCCCCGCTGCCGCCGCCACCCCCGCTGCCGCTGCCGCTGCCATGCCCGCTGCTGCCGCCGCTCCCGTGGCCACCTGCAACTCCAGCCGGTCAGCGGTCGTCTGCCGCTCGGCGCCGGTGCCATCCACTCGCACGGTATAATACACCGCGGACGGATCGTCCGTGTGGAGCGCGATGATGGTGCCCGACACGGCGCCATCGAGTGGCACTTCCGACACGGCGCCCGAAGTGGCGCCCGACACGGCGCCCGCGGGGGCCACACGGAAGCGCACAGCCGCCCCGACCTGCAGCGATGGACCCACGGCTGCGTCCGCGGCTGCCAGCACCGCCGCCTCTCTTACCGCCGCCTCTCTCACCGCCGCCTCTCCCATCGCCGCCTCGCCCACCGCCGCCTCAAGCGGCGCCTCAAGCGGCGCCTCAGGCGGCGCCGTGGCGGCCACATAAGCGAGCGTCCGGAGTAACCGCTCGCGTGTCTCTGCTTTGGGCGGGCGTGCCGGGTCGAAGAGCGCCTGCAGCAGCAGCCGCAGCACCGCCGGCAGCCGCAGCGCTTGCAAATCGACGCCCGTTGGCGACGACTGGGAGCTCGCCATCTCCGACTGGGAGATTGCCATCTCCGACTGGGAGATTGCCATCTCCGAATGGCTGCAGAGGGTCTGTGCGTCGGCGGGCGTGATGACGCCTGCAATGAGGACGGAGACGAGGCTGCTCAGGAGCGCAGATTCGCGCGGCACGCCCGCCGCGAGCAGCTGAAGCCGGCGAGCTCCAGCAGCCCCGTGCGTGGCCGCTGCCGCATCCGCCATGCGCGCCGCGGCCTTCTCGAGTTGTGTCCGCGAGCCTAGCGTGGCGAGTGGGGCCGTGCGCAGGAGAAGCTGCGCACAAAAGAACTGGGCCTCGCCCGCGCAAGCCACGCCGTCGAGCCCCTCCTGCATCGTGTGCCCGTGCCGCCGCCCGTGAAGCTGCGTGCCCAGCGAGCCGAGGAAGGCTTGCAGCGACGAGGCACCGCCGATGAGCGCGAGCAGCCCTGGGTGCGCGGCGACCTCGGAGGCATGCTCGCCCTTGGAGAGCTCGCCGACAGTCGCCTTCAGGAGCTTGCAGTCGGGGTTCGCAGCGAACAGGTCGTACAGCAGCGTGCGCCATCGCCGCTCAGCGCACATCGGCTGCAGCCACTCGGGCTCCTCCTCGAGCGCGTCGAGCTTCTGAGCATCAAAGTGCTGGTGGGACAGCTCGGACACCTGCTTCGCGACCATGTCACGGATCGCCGCCTTTTCGACCCCCGCGAGCGAGAGCCATTCGCGCAGCAAGGAGCAGTGCTCGACGAGATTGTCCGCGGCCGTCGCCATTCTCGTCCCAAAACAAGCAAGTTTCGGAAGAGTCAAGTCAAGTCCTCCTAGGCTTCCTGTAATAGGTTGTCTGTTGTTTATGAAGTGATGACTTGACTTGCTTGCTCTCTTCTGCTTCTCGGCCTTCGGCCTTCGGCCTTCGGGTCATTCGATCCCAAGTCGCCCGTCCCCGGGGCCCGGGGCAACCGGGGCCCGGGGCTCGTAGCTGCAATTGCGTAGCTGATCAGATCACATTACTCATTAGTCCCCGGGCTCTGTAAACACCTGACGTACTGTAAAACACTGTACACACATGCGACGTCCGGATCCAGTCAGGGGTGTGCGGATAATTGTGTGCACGAGTCCGGTCACGTTGACACGCAGGCTCAACATGCGCTTCTATGCGGTTGGTGTGGGAACTGGGATGCGTTTGTGTCGTGTGGGGCGAACCGTGATCCCGCAATCGAGCGGCGCGCTCGCGAGCGGGCCCTCAGATCTTGGCCTTGGAGCGCGCGCTCAGAGGCGCTCCTCGCCCACCCGAGGGTCCGCCGCGGTTGGATGCGGCTGGGGCTTTCGTCGGCGTCGCCATCTCTGCTGACAGAGCGGGGACGGCCGCTGAAGAGGCTTTCGCCGCCGGGGCGGGGGCAGCACCAAGCATCTTCTGCGTCTCCTCGAGGCGCTGCGCCAGTGTGGCCACCTGCCGCGCCAGCGCTTCCTGCTCCTTCTTGAGGCTCGCAAGCTCTTTTTCGTGGCTCTTTGTGAGCTCGGCAATCTCCTTCCGCACCGAGGCGGCCATCCACGCCTGGGTCACGCCTCCTGGCGCGGGCGCACTGCTGGGGCTGCCGCTCTCCTCGTCGTTCCCCGCGCCGGACCCGGAGGCGAACAAGCAGCAGCATAAGTATCGTCGCACGACCATCATCAAGAGGCTGAGCATCGGGATCGCCGCGCAGAGGATCACGGCAATCTCGTCGTTTTCCAGCTTCCCGATAAGGGTCCACGTCTGCTGCAGCATCGCCTGCGACTTCATGTCGCCCATGTCGCGGCAACGAGTCCGATATGAGCGGGGCTGCTGCAGCACGACGGCCTGGTCTGAGGAACTATTTGGGGAGGCTAAGAGTTGCAATGAGATGTGGGAGATGTTTCGAAATAGTTTCGAAACGTGTGAAACCGAACCAATTGCTTTTCCAGTTGTGTACCGTCCCCGGAGGCGTCAATCCTTCAAGGTCGACGCAGCGACTCGTTCGTGACGGCGCGACGAAGTCTTTTTGGACATAAATGCCACATTCGGCCATCCTGCTCTACGCGCGGAACTCTGTCAGTTCGCCGCGTGTGGCGCCGCGATCCTCAGGCAAATGGGCCTCAGCTACAGCAGCTTCTTCGATTCGGAGGACGAGCCTATTCGTCACCTCTCGGGCTACAGAAACAGAAGCAGCAGGTTCTCCTTTTTCGGTTGGCGGGACGAGAGGGAGCAGCAGATGGTGGTTGGCGGGCTGAGCGGGGTCACGACCGAGCTCGCCGTGCTCGCCGGTGCGCACCGAGAGGCATTTGCCGCGGCACACGCGGCAGTCGCGCGTGTCGAGGAGCCTTCGGGACCGCTCTACGCTGGCACCTTTGCAGAATACGTGCGTGAGCGCACGTCAGGTGATGCTGCGCTCGCCTTGCAGCTACGGAACGTGGTGCGCAAGTGCGCGCACTGCGGCAAGGCGAACGGGTTCACGATGTCCGAGTGCAACAATTGCAACACGCCGTTCCCGGCGGACCATCCGCGCACGCACACGGAGAATGTCTTCATGGGCTTCGTCTACGGCATAGCGCGGACCGATGCCTTCCCTCTCTCGATCTCGATTCGAAAGCAGACGCCCGAGCTGCTCGTCTTCGACGACCCGCTCGCCCTGACGCCGTGCCACCTGAACGTGATCCCCACGAGGAGCTGGGTGCCTGACTGGCGCATCCTGCTGCGTAACCCCACAGAGGGGCTCCAACTTGTGAACACGCTCGAGGAGGCGGCATGGAGCTGCGTCGCTTCCCAATTCCTGTCGGACGCCACCTGGTGTAAGAAGATGCTCAAGACGGGCCGCCCCGCTTACCCGGAGAGCCTGCGGCATCACATCGTGTGCGGGTGCAACTTTCCACCCTCGCAGTTCCAGCTGCACATCCAGTACTTCCTGCTGCCCTGGATACCTGGCCAGTACAAGATGATGATGGATGGGCATCACCTGCCCGCCGGCCGTTGGTTCCCCCTTGAGTACATCAAGCGAGTGCTCGCTCTCAACGATCCGATGGCGGTCACCATGGACACGCCGCTCTCGGACATCTTCGACAAGTAAGATGGGCACCATCGATCGTCCATCCGCCCACCATCGTCTGCTAGCGTGTTCACACTGCTAGCGTGTTCTTGAGTGCACCTGATTTGTATCTGCTGGCGCCTGATGGCACCTGATCGAATCTTGTTCAGGTACGATGGGCGCGTCAACTACGCCGAGTCGATCCGCCACTGCCACGCGCAGCAGGCGGCCTCGCACACCGCCCTGGCCAACTGGCACGCAGAGGACTTCACCTACCTGTTGTCCCCGAGCGAGGAGGAGGCCGATCACCAGGCTCAGATGCAAGTGGGCGCCGCCGATAAGAGGCTGTTACAGAGCACCAACGCGAAGACGCACTACCGGTACGCGCATGCAACTCCGGTGCCCGAGTGGGGGCGCATGCAAGTGCTCACCACGGCGCGTTATCCCCTTTCCCCACAGGTACGCGCATGCAACTCCGGTGCCCGAGTGGGGGATACGTGAGCTCAATGACCTCATGCGGCGCGACATGAGCTGTTGATCTTGCATGCCACGAGCGCCCAAACAAGGCCACGTCAGACACGCCTGAGAAACGATCCTGTCCCGCGAGATTATGTTAAGGGAGCATACCCTCACACCCCCAAAGCGGGCCGCCTATACGCAGCCGCCCGCCGCGCCGCACCAGCAGCAGGTACCGCCAGTACCAGCAGCCTTCCACCCAGCTTCCAGGGTCTCCCACTAGACTGTCTCACAGGACCCAGGGTCCCACGTCCCAGCAAGTACTGCGCGGTTGCGAGGGTCGACGGAACATTCAGGGTCCCGCGGATTCAAATTCACACTTCAATGTTGTCGTCATGCCGATATTTGCCGCAAGTTTCGGAGCTTGATGGAGAGGCGACGCGTCGGGCTCGGCCTTGCACGCTCCGCGGCCGCGCGCCCGCAGCTGCGGCTCGCGCATCGCGGCCTGAGCTCAGTGGCGCCCTCGACTGCGCCGGGCCTCGAGGTGCTGCACCGCTCGCGCTTGCCCACGTACCACTTCCAGCAGTCGCTGCCCAAGCTGCCGGTGCCCAAGCTCGACGACACGCTACACCGCATGATGTACGCAGCGCAGCCGATCACGACCAAGGCGGAGTTCGAAGAGCTGTGCAAGCTCGCGGCGGACTTTGGCGCCGGCCTCGGGCCGGCGCTCCAGGAGGCGCTGCTCAAGCGCGACGCCGCCAAGTACAGCAGCTTCATCACCGAGCCGTGGTTCGAGATGTACCTCGCCGACCGACGGCCCTTGCTGCTCAACAGCAACCCGCAGTTGACGTTCAAGGATGAGGAGGACCCGGCGCGCGCCACGCAGGCCGGGCGCGCCGCCCGCATGTGCCACGCGGCCATGACGTTCATGCGCACACTCGAAGCGCAAGTAGGTGGCTCTCAATCCGAAGGCACCTCTGATTGCCACTGATGAGCGCTGATTGACCCCCCCCCCCCATCAGGTGCTCGAGCCCGATATCTTCCACATGTCACCGCAGCGCTCGAAGACGGCGCTGTTCCAGGAGGCGGTGCGGCTGCTGCCGAGCGGCGTCGCCTTCTACGGCGCCGCCGCGTGCGGCGCCTTCCCCCTCGACATGAGCCAGTATGCCAACCTGTTTAAGTCGACACGAATCCCCGGGCTCGTGCGCGATGAGCTGCGGACTGTCCAGCATGCCTCGCACGTGGTGGTGCAACGGCGCGGCCGCTTCTGGAAGCTCGATCTGCTCGACAAGGCGGGCGCGACCGTGCCGCTCGCGCAGATCGAGGCCGCGCTCCAGGCGATCTGCGATGCCTCGGACAGCTCTCCAGCGCCGCCGGAGGAGCACGTGGGCCTGCTGACGCACTTAAGCCGTGATCAGTGGGCGGAGCTACGCACGGCAATCGTAGCCTCGCAGCCGAATGCGGCGTCGCTCGAGGCGATCGACACAGCGCTATTTGCGCTCTGCCTCGACGTCGAGGCTCCCAAGGGTGCGTGCTGGCCTGTGAGATTGCCGCTGATGGCCTCTGATTGTATCTAGATGATCACGTCCGATTTCGTCCGATTGCGTCCGATGGCGTCTGATCGCGTCTGATCGCGTCTGATCGCGTCTGATCGCGTCTGATCGCGTCCGGTCCCCTCGCTGCGGCTCAGGAGGGGGCGTGGGCGAGGAGAACATCGCCGTCTCTCGCTGCTTCCTGCACGGCTCCGGCATCGACCGGTGGCTCGACAAGTCGTTCCAATTGATTGTCTCCGCCAACGGCAAGGCCGCCGTCAACTTCGAGCACTCCTGGGGCGATGGGGTGGCCGTGCTCCGCTTCTTCAACGAGGTGTACGATGCGGCCAACAAACTGCCGCTTGTGACGAAGCAACCGCCTTCTCTGCCCGCCACCCCGCTCCAGTTTAATCTCCCTCCGGAGGTGAAGACGGCAGTGGTGCAAGCCAAGAAGACGTTTGACGCGACGATCGCGCGCACGGACATGGCGGAACACAAGACGCCGGCGTTCAGCGGCACGCTGCTCAAGCAGACGAAACTCTCGCCGGATGGCGCCATGCAGATGTCCTTTCAGCTCGCGTATGCACTGATGCGGGGGCCCGGGCCGCTGCCCTCGACTTACGAGTCCGCCTCTACCGCAGCCTTCAAACATGGACGTACGGAGACCACTCGATGATCATGCCTGAGGACGCCTGAGGACGCCTGAGGACGCCTCATGACGCCTCATGACGCCTGATGATCTCCTGATGATCTCCTGATGATCTCCTGATGATCTCCTTGATCAGGTACGGAGACCATTAGGTCGGCGACCAACGACGCCGCCGCTTTCGTGGCCGCCTTCACCGATGGGCATTCGAGCTTGGCCGAGCGCGCGGCCACCATGCGTCAGGCGATCGACAACCACAGCCGCATCACGCGGGATGCTCTGATGGGCAAGGGGATGGATCGCCACCTGTTCGGCCTGCAGGTGCGCGCCTGATGGCCTCTGATGACATCTGATGACATCTGATTGCCTCCCTCATCAGGTGCGCGCCTGATGGCCGCTAATGGCCGCTGATGGCCGCTGATGGCCGCTGATGGCCTCTGATGGCCTCTGATGGCCTCTGATGGCCCGGGGGTGAGTAATCGCCTAATATGGGGCGTTTCATATGAAGACAAGACGATGACGAGTCAGAGGCGGTGCGGGGGGACCTGCATCGCTGACTGATGACAATGAGGCATTTGTCTGATGAGAGCGATGGATGGCTGATGGCGCACCGATGGCAGCCTCTTGATTGCATCGTGATGGCCTCTCGTTTCATATGAAGACAAGACGATGACGAGTCAGAGGCGGTGCGGGGGGACCTGCATCGCTGACTGATGACAATGAGGCATTTGTCTGATGAGAGCGATGGATGGCTGATGGCGCACCGATGGCAGCCTCTTGATTGCATCGTGATGGCCTCTCGTTTCATATGAAGACAAGACGATGACGAGTCAGAGGCGGTGCGGGGGGACCTGCATCGCTGACTGATGACAATGAGGCATTTGTCTGATGAGAGCGATGGATGGCTGATGGCGCACCGATGGCTGCCTCTTGATTGCATCGTGATGGCCTCGTGTTTCATATGAAGACAAGACGATGACGAGTCAGAGGCGGTGCGGGGGGACCTGCATCGCTGACTGATGACAATGAGGCATTTGTCTGATGAACTTTCAGATTGGGTCCCGATCGCGTGCTGAGATCGGCTGAGATTCACCGAGATGATCCGAGATCGCATGTGGAGATTGGCTGCCACGATGGCCTCGAGTCCTCTTCGATCTTGATTGCTCGTTGATTGCTCGTTGATTGCCTCAGCGCTCTCGCTCGCCCCCTCCTCGGCCGACAGCATGTGGGAGGGCTCCAGGGTCGTTCTCATCCGCTCTTCCAGTGCCCGGCTATGAAGCGTCTCAAGCACATCATTCTCTCGACCTCGACCCTCAACTCCGAGGCCCTCTCGAACGGCGGCTTCGGGCCGGTCAACGACGACTGCTTTGCGATCGGCTATGGCATTCGCTCGTACGGGTGTGAGGCGAAGGTGATGACGTATAACTTGGGCGCGCAGCAGTATGCCGACTGCCTAGCCAAGGCGATGGAGATGATGCGGGAGGCTGCCCTTGCCCAGGCACCGTGAGGCTGAGTTGATCCATGAGTGAACCATGTGCGATGTGGCGGCATTCGTGTGGTTTCGTGTGGTTCCCTACACCCCAGGGCCTTACGCACTGCGGATCGGGCGAGATTTGGTTGCCACGAGTGTGGTGACCCGACAGGGGGCGCTTTGCCTTTGGCGTTCGTGTCCGCCGGGAGCACGAGTACATACAGTAGTACATGTAGTGTACGCTGTGGCGGGCTGGGGCGTGCCGTGTGCTTGTGTCCTTAGGGCGGTGCCCTACGTGCCGACGGTCGCGCGTCGGTGAACCCATGTGTGAACCGAACGTGTGTGCGAGCGTTCATAACCGCCCCGTGATTCACACTCGAAGAAATTCACGCACACACACGTAAGTATATAATTGAACGTCACACGCAGGGCCTTCACACGCGGGCGCGCCGGGTTGGCGGTGGGGAAGGCGCGCGCAGGGACGCTAAGCTCAATGACGCAAGCCGAGCAACACAACCGAACGCTGAGTCACTGGAGTGTACGCGATGGGCGCGATGCCGCGATCATGGGTGTGAGACACAAATGCGAGATGAGCCGATGCCGTGGCGCGCCTGTCGCTGCGCCCTTCTGGCCATCTCGGGTCCCTCTCACATTCACATTCACAGCTTCTGGCCATCTTGGGTCTCTCTCTCGCTCCCGGACGGGTTCACATTCACATTCACAACGGTGCCGGGGAGCGCGCGCCCAATAGGACGCCTCACAGATGGCTTGCAGATGATGCCTGATGACGCCCAATAGGACGCCTCACAGATGGCTTGCAGATGACGCATCACGATCGCCCTCGCTCCGATGACGTACTCCATGAAGCCGAAACCTCAGATCTCCTGCCCTCCGAGCTCAGATCTCCAGCCCTCGCTCTGATGCCGAGCTCCATGAAGTCACCCGAATCGATCCCATGCGGCACGTCATCCCCACAGCCTCGAGTTCACAGCCTCGAGTTCACAGCCTCGAGTTCACAGCCTCGAGTTCACCGCCTCGAGTTCACAGCCTCGAGTTCACAGCCCAGCATGCAACAGTCTCTCCACATCTCGAGTCCGCAGCCCATGGGCGGATATATAACACAGCACGCCCAGTTTGGGCGCCGTAGTGAGCACGCCCAGACGGGGCGCCGTAGTGGGCACTCCCAGGCGGGGCGTCCTCCGCTCCCGCCGGGACCTCCGCCGCCTCATCAGCCTCCGTCGCCGCCACAACCTCCGTCGCCTCCTCGCGCAGGAAGCCGAAACCTCAGATCTCAAGCCATCCGAGCTCATATCTCCCTCCGACCTCAGATCTCCAGCCCACCAAGCTCAGACCTCAGCCCTCCGAGCTCAGCCCTCCTCGTGCCCGGGAAGTGAAACGAGGGCCTCGCGGGCGTTGTCGCGGCCGTTGGCTGCACCGAGCGGCGTCACCTGGCCACGTGGCAATCAGAGGCAATCAGAGGCAATCACGCGGCCACTTGGCAATCAGAGGCAATCAGAGGCAGCGGCGTCACCTGGCCCATCTCGTCCTCAGCGAGTGAGTTCATGTGCAGGCGCGAGCGTGGCTGGCGTCCCGACGTGTCGCTATGGTCTCCCCCATCGACCATCGCCGTGCGCCCCGCCATCGGCGACGCCATCCCCTGCGACGTCCCCTGCTGAGCCGCCAGAGCACGCCGACCCGACGTTGGCACGGCTAGCGGTACCGGTTCGGCCCCCGGCACCTCGACGGCGTAACCACCTTGAGCTCCGGCGAGCTGTGCCTGGAGGGCTTCGAGCTGTGAAAGAGTCGGGGGGAGAGGGGGGAGG
>Ga0210245_102113_pt1 | contig 13413 bp, 11 predicted proteins | sample ChrtobMetaP3_4mM_FD_155450 | JGI IMG/M metagenome (GOLD analysis project Ga0210245, IMG submission 155450) | Chrysochromulina tobin associated microbial communities from unialgal haptophyte culture, Seattle, Washington, United States - P3_4mM | ecosystem: Host-associated > Algae > Haptophytes >...
CGTCGCCGCCACCCTCGCCGCCGCCGCCACCCTCGCCGCCGCAGCCCTCGCCCTCGCCGCCTCCGCGTCCACCTGATCCATCACCTTATCCACCAGGCATGGCACCGCTGCCGCTGCCACCTGCGCTCCCACCGCCGCCACCGCCGCCACCCTCGCCGCTGCCGCCCTCGCCCTCGCCGCCGCCGCCGTATCCGCCGGCGACCGCGGTGATCAACACTGCCGGCCTGACCAGTGCACTCGCCAACACCGCCGTCGGCCGCATTGTCCTTGCCCCCGGCACCTACAACCTCGACGCCGAGCTCAGCATCACCAGGAGCGTCGTCCTTGAGGGGGCGGTGGCAGGCTACGTCATCCTGAACGCACAAGGGAGCTCCTCGAATCCGCGTCGTGTGCTGAACATCAACCCAGGTCCGTCGGACATCGTGCAACTGATCGGGCTCAAAATCACGGGAGGCTACACCACCTCCACTTTTGGCGGCGGTGTCATTGTCCAGGGTGGCACAGTGGCCATCTCATCGTGCACCATCAGTGGGAACACAGCTGGCGAACATCCTATAGCTTTTGTTCGAGGCGGCGGTGTCTATGTCCAGGGTGGCACTGTGACCTTCTCATCGTGCACCATCACTGGCAACACAGCTATGTCCTTTTCTGGAGGCGGCGGTGTCTTTGTCGAGGGTGGCACAGTGGCCATCTCATCGTGCACCATCAGTCGGAACACAGCGACATGGGGCGGCGGTGTTCGTGTCGACAGTGGCACAGTCACGATAGAATCGTCCAGCATCTATGGAAACACAGCGACAACGGGGGGGGGGGGCGGTGTCATGGGCTATCAAGGCAGCGTCACGATCACGTCTTCCTCGATCTATGGGAACACTGTTGGCGGAGGCGGCGGAGTCGGAGGCGGCGGTGGCGGTGTTTCAGTGTTTTATGGAAGAGTCTCAATCATCAGCTCGCAGATCTACTACAACTCAGCTACCGATGGGCCCAATGTCAAAGCCAATGGAGACACCGTCTGCTCCTGGGCAACGACTCTCACCGGCGTCTTGGGCAATGTTTCAACTTGCCCGCCGCCGTCGCCGCCGTCGCCGCCGTCGCTACCGCCGGCGGGAGCGGTCGCGGCGGTGAGCACCGTCGCCGGCCTGAACAGTGCACTTGCCAACACAGCCGTCGGCCATTTGGTCCTTGCTCCTGGCATCTACTTCCTCAACGGCGAGCTCAGCGTCACCAGGAGCTTCGTCATCGAGGCGGCGGTGGCAGGCTCTGTCGAGCTGAATGGTGGCAACGCGTTCCGTGTGCTGAACGTCAACCCAGGGTCGTCAGGCATCGTGCAAGTGATCGGGCTCAACATCACGGGAGGTCGAAGTTTACCTTGGGGAGATCGAGGCCTCGGTGTCTTTGTCTCGTCTGGCACATTAGCCATCTCATCGTCCACCATCAGTGGGAATACAGCTGGCAATTGGAATGGCGGCGGTGTCTATGTCCAGAATGGCTCAGTGACCATCTCATCGTGCACCATCAGTGGGAACACAGCTGCTCAAGGCGGTGGTGTCTTTGTCAATGGTGGCACAGTGGCCATCTCATCTTCTACCATCAGTGGGAACACAGCTTACAGTGGTGGCGGTGTCTATTTTCAGGGTGGCACAGTGGCTATCTCATCGTCCACCATCAGTGGGAACACAGCAGACTATACTCCTGGGGGAGGCGGTGTCTACGTCTCTTTCGGCACGGTCAGGATAACGTCTTCCTCGATTTACGGGAATACAGTGAAGACTGGCGGCGGTGGCGGCGGTGTCTATGTTCAGGGTGGCACAGTGGCCATCTCATCGTGCACCATAAGTGGGAACACAGCTGGCAATTGGTGGCAAGATGATGGTGGTGGTGTCTTCGTCAACGGTGGCACGGTGACTTTGTCATCATGCACCATCAGTGGGAACACAGCACCAAATGATGGCGGCGGTGTCTATGTCCAGGGTGGCACAGTGGCCATCTCATCGTGCACCATCAGTGGGAACTCAGCTGGCAATGGGCCCAATGTCTGTGTCTTTGGAGGCATCGTCTGCTCCTGGCCAACGACCCTCACCGACGTCTATGGCACAATCTCAACTTGCCCGGCACCGCCACCCTCGTCGCCTCCCACGCCACCCGCATCACCGCCGCCGCCTCCTCCCTTGCCGCCGCCTCCATCACCTCCGCCACCCTCGCCACCGACGCCTTTTCCTCCTCCGCCCTCGCCGCCGCCGCCGTCGCCCTCGCCGCCGGCGATGAGCGTCGTCGGTTTCACCCTCGAGCTCGGCGGCGACGTCTCCTCGTTCACCCCAAGCGTGCAAGCCGAGATCAGTAGCGCGATCGCGACTCAGGCGAGCGTCGACCCATCGGCGGTGGAGTTGGCCATATCGCCGGGCAGCGTCATCGTTGACGTGCGCATCCTGACGCCCACAGCAGCGGCGGCCTCGGTGCGGTCGGCGATGGCCAGCGCGACGAGCAGTCCGAGCAGCGCGACCGCCATGCTCGCAAATGTCACCGGCGTCCCGACCACCGTGCTCGCGGTTGTGACGCCACCCACCGTCGCGGACGTCCCACCACCGCCTCCGCCTTCACCATTGCCTCCTCTACCCGTATCAGCCATGTCGAGCGGTGCATTTGGAGTTGAGACGAGCGGCTCCATGGGCGTCGTCATCGGCGTCATCGTCGGCGTCATCATCGCTCTTGTCCTCGCCCTGGTTATCATGCACCGTAGTCGCCGCGAAATGCGCCGCAAGAAGGCCCATGAGCCTCCACCCCTGCAAAGGCCCACAACCGAGGCCCATGAGCCCCAGCCCTCGGACGCGACGGCGGCCCCGGAGCTCAACCCCGAGCTCACCCCCGCGGCCCCCGAGAAGCGGCCCATCACCCTCGAAATCTCGTCAGCCGAGCCCGCGGTCGAGACGGAGGCGCAGTCGGTGCTCGTGCTGAGCTTGCCGGACCTCAAGATCCCGATCGCAACGGCGGCCCCCAATCCCACCCTTGGGCAGCGCCACGCTATCGGCAGCAGCGTGTACGTAAAGCGCAGCAGTGGAGAAGAGACTCTCGCCTATGTGAAGGAGTACGATGCGGAGAAGGCACTGTACACGGTAGAGCTCGAAAAGGTTGGCTCTGGGAAGGCAAAGACGTACCGCGACAAAGATCTGCGAGCGTCCAAGAACATGCTCGAGGGGCTTCTGTACTCTGTACGCGCAACCCTCTTCACTCTCCAGGCCGCCCAAGAGCCCGAACCTGTGGAGGAGGCGGCGCAGGCTGTTGAGGAGGCTGCCAGGACGGCAGCGGAGGAGACGGCGCAGGCTGCGGAGGCTGCCAAGGCGGCTGCGGAGGAGGCGGCCCAGGCTGCTGTGGCTGCTAGTGTGGCTGCGGAGGAGGCGGCGCAGGCTGCTGAGGCTGACAGGGTGCAGGTACTGCAGCCCACTGTGCCATCGACCGCTGTGCGCATGGTGGACGAGCTTCGAAACCGGCGCTCTACCTACATTTTCCCTCGAAATGCTGTTCCGGCCACTACCTTCACCAATGTGAATGATGTCACCAGGGGGCAAAAAGTACGGCTTTAGGGGGCTGGTGTTCATGGGTCGAGTATTCTAATGCCGCACGGGGCCCGGGGCGCGTTCGGGGCGGCGGGTTAGGGGCGGGTTCTGGGGCGGGTTCTGACGCCCCTCTCTCCACGCTCAGTTCGCGACAACCTCGTGCTCAACTCGTCACAGCCGTCCGCCTTCCCGCAGGCACTCTTTGACAAGCATCTCCTCTTGCCACCGAGGCCTTCGCCCGGGGGCGATCAGGATCCCGCCCTTCCTCGCTCCGAAATCACTGGTCTCGTCGGGTGTCGCTTTCGCATGGGCACGCCGCCGCTGGTGGTAGATGCTCTCGCGCGCTTTTCGGGTCTCTCGAACGGCCATGAGCTGTCGATACTCGACGGCACCACCTTCTCGGTGGTGGCGCGTGCGACTGTCGACCTCGCGGGGGAGTTGGCAATCTCAACGGGTTCGATTGGAGTACGCCACTATAAGCCACTATCGCCCCCGGTCAATCTCGCCGCGGGCACGCAGTACTTGCTCATGAGCTCGGGTCGATGAATCGCTCGTCGGATGTCTTCTACGACCTGAAGACGTTGTTGCAGGCGCGCCAAGGCCTCTTGAGCGGCTGGCCTACGCCGACCTACTGCGACGTGATTGGGGCCTCCTGCGAGACATACGACCTCCACGACCACGTACCAGCCTACCACGTGGGAGGGCGGTCATACGTGCCGCTGAATCTGCGATTAAAAGAGAGTGGGCAAAGCTGAGCAGTGTGAACGGAGCAGCCGTACTGTATCACTGTGCGGTTCAGATAAAGTAGGACACAGAACTTCGGAGAATTTGCCGCGTCCAAATGGGCGATTTCGAGACCAAATCTATCCACAAAAGTTCCAGAACGAGGCAGGGAGCTTCTTTGATCCACGCGTGCGTGCGTCGTCGGTTGGCTCTTGCTTGTTGAGCTCAAGGGATCTGAGAACACAATTGCTTGATCAAGGGATCGGCGGCAGTGGCGGCGGGTGTCTTCGCTTCGCTCTTGCTTGTTCAGCAAAGGATGTCCTGGAAGGCGTTGCACTCTCTGGTGCAGGCATCGTCGGCATCTCTCGAAGCTGCGCCGCCTGATGGGAACGAATATGACGGCGCCGCGAGACGCGAGGGGCTCGAAGCACTCAAGGACCCTTATGAGCTCAACGCAGCCCAAATCGCTTCGTTTCGTCGCGATCGCCACTTGCGAGTGGCTGGGCTACTGCCTGCTGCTTTGCTGGTTGAGGTGCGCTCGAGGCTGGTTGCACTCGCGTCGCGCGCCACTGGAGGTTGCAACGCGAGTGTACCCTCCAAGCCACATCCGCAGCCAGGTCACGGAGCGTCAAAGGAGGCAGTCGAGGCTTGGTGGGCTGACGTATCAGAGCCCGCAGTGCGCTCCTGGCACATGCAGCAAATGTGGGCCGCAGATCCGGTCGTGCGAGCTCTTGTGCTCTCCCCCCGATTGGGCGATGCCGCATGCAAGCTGCTCGGATGCGATGCGGTGCGACTCTACCACGACAATGCCCTTTCAAGAGCACCAGGCAGCAAACCAACCCGCTGGCACTGCGACGATGGGCCGGCGGGCTACATGATCCTTGGCAGCGCGCAAGTCGTCACGGTGTGGGTCCCGCTCCAGCGCACCACCCCTAGCATGGGATCGCTGATCTTCAGCAAGCGCAGGACTCAGCAGAGCAGCAGGGACGGGGAGCAGCCCGGCATGCGCCCGTGCTTGGACGCCTGGGATATGGCAGACAGAGCCGAGGGGGGCAGCAGGTTGCTCCAGTCGGATTACGAGCAATCAGACGAGTACGACGCGCTTGTCACTGCCACGCTCGAGAAGGAGGGCTTTGCTCCTGATATCGCGACGTATGAGTTAGGCGATGCCTCTATCCACCTGACCTCGTGCTTCCATCGAACCGGCCCAAATATGGGAGGGACTCCTCGGATGATCCTAGCTGCCACGTTCTTTGCCGACGGTGTTACCGCGCGTACGGATGTCGACGTGTCCACCATGACGCAAGGGCAGCGCAACGATTGGAACAAGTTTGCGCCCGGCGTGTCTCCTGGTGAGCCTGTGTCGACGTGGCTCAACCCTGTGCTGCCGCACACGCAAATGGGCGCCATGATGGGCGCAATCCAAGAGCGAGCCGCTGTGTTGTAGCTCTGTTGTGAGCAAGCAGCACCCCGCCCGCCGCCGGGCCCATGTATCTGCACTGGCTGCAGCGGTTCTGCACGGCCTCGTGGAAACCGGGTAACCGCACACTGAACGGAACGATGGCCGCGGTCCCGTGTTGGTACGCGGACGTACGTGAGGAATGCAACCATGGAGCATGGTGGAAATGTGAAAATCCGAATCCTCTTTCGTTTACCCAAGACTCGACTTCGATACGCGGAACGCGCACTCCGGACTCTGAGGTCAGCGGTGGTCTCTCCTCAGTCTACCGTACTGCCGGGGGGTGCCGTGCGACTCCGCCCTCTGCTCGGCTAGATGGTTTCTTCTGCGTCAGATTTGTCTTCTCGCCGAGGAGCGAGTTAACAGTGAAGGGCGGTTGGGCTGGGGTGAAGGTAACCCCGGCGAGTGAGGTACCAGAGCGGGCAAGGCTCGCTTCCGTAGCCAGCCGGAGGGTACGGTGGGAGAGCGCTCCACCCGTTGGCTGAGCACCCGCTGGGCAGGGTTGATATCCGATCGATGGTGTGTGCCTACAAGAACCAACCGAGACTATCGGTCTCTATCGCATGGGCACACACACCAACGGTGAGACCTTGCCAAACGTCATCCAACGGGGGGGCAGGGCCCTGCTGGGCGACCCGGTGAAACGTTTCGCCGGCAGACGTTTCGTTCCGCCCAGGCATCTCTGTCTCGCCAAAACGAAATGGCGGCGCTCCCAAGAGCAACCCCACGAAGCTCTCAGCGCAGCAGTCAGGGCCAACACACGTTCGCGTGTTTGGCGACTTTTCAGCGAACCCACCACCATCCCCTGGACACCACCAGTATTACCACCCGTACCGTACTGTGTGTTACTGTGTGGGACCATAGGGGGCTCGCGCCATGGCGAGCTCCCGCGGCTTTCTAAACATTCAATCCCTTAACGAGCTCACGTACGAGAACGAGAAACGAGGGAAACACGTCACGACCCGTAGTAGCGTAATTTATACGGCTTTACGGCAGCGCGAAGCCATCGATGAAGATCTTATGATGCTGCGCGGACTGCCCCGGACTCCCCCGGGGGGTTAAGGGGGGGATGTGGCGCGAGGACTCCTCACAGCCGAGCCCGGTGGTGCTTGCAAGTTCATCTCGGCATAGAGCATGGTACGGGCGCGAACGGCGGCGCCTGGCGTATCCAAGTCAACTGCTTTGCGCATTTTCTCCAGCTTGGCTTGGGTTCTACTCTCCAACTTCCGGCGGGCCCGGTCTTCCTCATCGAGCTGCATAGTCAGTTGCGCCAGCTGCGCTTGGTCTCTGTCTCGCGATGTCTCTAGCTCATTGATTCTGGCGTTTGCTTCCCTGGCCTCCATATGGCTTTTTTCCTTGAGCTGTCTGGAGAGTTCATTAAATTCCTTCTTGGCCGCCTCTTTGTCCGCAACAGCCTGCTTTCGACCCTTCTCCGCATCCTGAAGCGACGCTTTGAGCTCGTCAATCTGTTTCGTCGAGCTGGCTTCTTGAGTTTCCAGCGCTCGTTTCCAGTTCTCGACGACACTCGCGTGTGCCGCCGCCTGGATGTCAAGGGCTTTGGCCTCTCTTTCACGCGCGAGGCGCTCTTGCTCCGCTAAAGTCTTTCCAAGCTCGTCGACTTCCCCAAGGGCCTGCTGAAGCTTTTTCCGGTTCGCGAGAAACTCTGTACGCATCTGCTATTCGCGAATCGAAATCGTGTAGGATGAATCACAGCTCAAGCGCGCGTCTTGGGCCTATAGGTGTGGCCACACGAAGGAGCGTACAGTGCTCAGTGCATCCTCGTACTGCATCTGTTGATTTTTCAACTCCTGCATCGCGCCGTCTGCAACACGGCGCTGCTGCTCGAAAGCACTCGACAGCGCATAGTACATGCTAAGAGCCTCAGCTTCGAGTGCCTCCGTCGAGGTCTGCAACGAAGTGATAGCTTTGTTCGAGAGGACTAGAAGCGCTCGCACGCTTGGCCTGTCGATCCCAACGAGCTTTTCGAGCAGCTGCACTTGCTCCTGGACCGAATGACGCGCCTCCGCGCGCACACCCGCCGAAGCGATGAGCGCGATCTCAAGAGCGGTCGGTTGAGAGCGATGTCTCGTTGGCATGTCTTGGGCTCGAAAGTTTAGAGGTCGCTGAAGCAAGGCTTCGGATTGGCTTGGGTGGAGTGGCCTGGGCATGGTTGGGCGCCGATGGTTTGGAGATGGTTGTGCCGGAGCCGGAAGGGCCTTAAGGCTTTCAGAAGCGCGCAATGCACGCGCAATTGGCGAATGCAATGATTGCTGGGCCCAATAGAGGGGATTTGCTCTGTCAAGGACCGCACTATTGCGTTGAGCTGTTGCTGCACTGTGTAGGGTTCGTTCCAGCTCGAACATTCGCTCATCGAGGCTCTTGGACTCCAGCAGTGGAGCTGCGCGACGATGCTCTGACACGATTACTGAGGCCGGGGATTGCGGTGGCGATCGGTGCGCCATCATGTCACCCCCCGCAACCAAGCACACAGGGCTCGATGACTCGAACGCTCGATCTGATCACAGGGAACACCGCCACAGAGGAAGCGCTCGGGCTCTTGTTCGTTTGTGTGTGGGAGGAGCAACTTGCAACGGTTTCGCGTCCAATCTCAAAACCACTCTTACGGTTTCGCCCTCGGGATGCGGGAGTTCAGAATACCTATAGTCCTTGACTTACAGTGACACTGGTAAAAGTCATGTCAATCAATCGAGTCAAGTCACCTCTTGTCCAGTTGTCCTCCCTCTTGTCACCTCCACTGCTACCGGTACGGATAGACTCGAGCACATTCGATTGGCTTCCTGTTAGGTTGTCTTTCGTTTACTGTTAACGTATCGGTCATTGAAACAAGACGACTGAGGTGTCTTGCGATGGCGAAGAGCCGAAGACAAACCTCGATTTCCTTATTTGAAAGACCAATTCAATTTCGAAACTGTCATCTCCAAAAACACTGGTCATGACAATGCCGTCAGAACTGGACGGGGAGATGAAGCCAGCGGGATTCTTGGAGGATATCTTCTCTTTTTCGAATCGCTTGTTCGGCATCACGCCAAGCTCGGTGCAGGAGGCCGAGAACGAGCAGGGCCACGTGGCTGAGCCCGTGACGGAAGTGGAGGACAATTACATACCGACGAAGGATGGAGATAATGCTGAGAACGACGTGCTGATGGACTCCTCCAGTCTTGGTGAGATAAGAGGCAAGCTGGATATGCCCACTCTCAAGTCGGATGAGGCGGCGCAGCAGGCCAGCGGATCGACGGGCAAGGGAAAATCTCTGATGGGCTTGCTCTCGTTCCGCTCGGGCGAAAGCGGAGGCGGAGGCGGAGGCGGAGGCCTGCTCTCGTTCCGTCCCAAGGGGACGAAAACGACCCTTGGCGATGCCGTCTCCACTCTGCTCTCCAGTCATAGCCATTCGGACGACAAGGTCGTGGAGGCCGGTAAGGTGCTGAGCGACTCTGTGCAGACGATGGATAAGGTGTCTCTCGCTGCCAAGGTGGGCGCGCTCGATGCGGTCGCGGCGGCGCTCTCGCACAAGGCCACCCAGCTTTCGGTCTCACAACACCTGCTGCTTCCCCTCATCAATCTGTCCGCGGGGGAAGATGAGGCAGGGTTGCAGCGGACGCGCCACTTGGTGGCGAGAGGCTGCGTGCAGCACGTCAGCGCCATCATCGAAGTGGTACTCTCGATGTCGCCGCCGGAGCAAACGGATGCGAGCACGGACGATGACGACGTGAACGTGGCCCTCATCGCCAAACGCTGCGTGTGGACCCTGCAGCATCTGTGCCGACGCGATGACGTGTCAGCGAACGGTTGGCTGCCCGTTGTACAACAGAGTAAGCTGGTCCTCGCGGTCTGTGCGCTCATGGCGACCTTCCCCTCGGACGGCATCCTGCAGCAGCGCGCCTGCTCTTTCTGTGCCGCCACCTCCTTTGCGATCGCCCTCGAGGAGAACTACCGGTCGCCAGGCTTACCTGGCGCGGCCGCTTGGTCTGCCCGTCATTGCATCGCGGACGGGGACGGGATCGCGATCATCGACGCCGCAACGGCGGTGCTGCGCCGACCGATCTCAGCGGAAGATGGTATGGAAGGCGGAATACTCAGCTGCATCCGCCACGAGGCTGCCGCCACTGCCCTCGCCGACGTGGGGCGTGTGAGCAGCGCGGATGTCGGGACGGCCAATTTGCCAGCGTACGCTGTCCGAATCGGGACCATTGACGCTCTCACAACGGCGATGGAGGAGTACTTTGACGTCTTCGCGCTGCAGGAGTGCGGGCTGGCGGCGCTCGTTGCGCTCGGGGAGACGGCCAGCGACGCGGCGGACGATGCGACTCGGCTGGACATAGCTCGCGCGGGTGCGAGCCGTGTGCTCGTCAGGAGCATCTTCAGTCCCGCCGTCGACCTCAGCCGCGAAGCGGAGGTGCGTGCGGCGGCGTGCCAGGGGCTATTGGCGCTGAGCGCCGTCCGAGCGCGCGACCACCTCGTTCTCGAGGCGGACGCGCTCGAGGCGCTCGTCGAAGCGCTCGCGAGGCACCCGAAGAGCAGCAGCGTTGTCGTGAGCGCCTGCCGCACGATGGCCGCCCTGTGCTCCGGCCACGACCCGAGCGACGCGCGCAAGTGTCGCGCGCTGGACATCGGCTGCATCCGAGCGGTCGTGAGCGCGCTACGCAAGCAGTCGAGGAACGCGGAGGTGGTCGAAGCTGGATGCCAGGCCCTCACCGTCTTGTGCTTCGACTCTGGCGCACGCGCAGACGCCCTGGCATCCGGCGCCGAGCCGCAGTGGTTGGCGCGCTGCTTCAGCGGCTCCCCGTCCAAGAAGAGGGAATTCCAACAGAGTCTATGAGAAAGCACGAGGCTGCCGCAGCCCTCCCGCGGCTTTGCGAGGGGAAGCGAGAGGCACACGTATAGGAATTTAGCGGTTGCCGCGGTGAGAGGCAGAGGGCCGTTCAGGGGCTCCGTTGTCTTACGAGTAGACTCGTCGTCACTCGTTCGATCTCGGTGGTTGATTGTCATTGTCGATGCTTGATGCCGTGCTCTACCTCTAATAAAAGAAATTATATATGAACGGGACACACATCAAGATACCGTACGTTCACGATACATGCATGATACATGCACGATACATGGGATACGTATCCCGTGATAACACCCCCCCCCAAATTCGATAACAAACCCCCCGTCACCCGTGGTACCTACCCATTGGCCGTGTCCGGGAGTCGTCGTGCCAGACCCAGGGACACATAGTTAACGTCCTGCAGACAGAAACCCTGTAGGGGACCCTTCGGTATTGATATTTCGTCATGTCTTTCTGAAACAAAAGACGACAAAAGACAGGTCCAGAATGTAGTAGGATCGTAGGAACATCAAAGGCCCATCAAAGGTTAGGACCCTTAACCCATGGAGCACGGTGCCCTGGCTGCGCATCACTTTGCCTTCTATACCTAGTTTGCCGAGTGTGGGGGTCTTCCTCTTCCTTGCGAAAGGGTCAGTTGAATCGACACACAAGGTACCGACCAGCCACTACCTCTTCCTTGCTTGAACTCGAGGGTGTGAAATCAACTTGTGAAATCCCTCGCCATGGACGCGAGTGGCAGCGCCGAGGCGGTCGACGCGATGGTCGACGCGCTCCGTCGCGGCGACGAGGCCAAGGCCGTGGGCTTCATCGACAGCGTCAAAGGAGCGGCCCACCTCGGCCTTTGCCTGCTTGGTGCATGTGAGACTGGTCACCCGAGGTGCACGAGGCTGCTGCTCGCCGCCCACGCCGCCGTCGACCACCAGGCAACCAGCAACGGCGCCACGCCTCTGATCGCCGCCTGCGCCAAAGGCGACGGCGACTGCGTGCGGCTGCTGCTCGCCGCCCACGCCAGCGTCAACCAGGCAGACCGCAACGGCGCCACGCCTCTGATCGCCGCCTGCTTCGAAGGGCACGGCGACATAGTCAAGCTGCTCGTGCATGCTGGCGCACGCACCGACTTGCGAATTGCTGCGGGCACAGCCCTCGATGCTGCAGAGGCCCGAGGCCATACCGTCATCGCAACATTCCTGCGCAGCAGGGGCCGCGCACCGGCGACGATTGCTGCGGTCGCTCCGGTGTCGAGTGCGGAGCGTGCGGCAGCCGAGCGGGCAGCCGAGCTTGCCGCTGCGGCTCTGCTGGCTGAGGAGGAGGCCGAGGCTGCGCACAAGCAGCAGGCGCACACGAAGAAAGCGAGCAAGAAAGCCAAAGCCAAGCAGGCAGGGGCGAGTGAGGCGAGAGCGCCGGTAGCGAGTGCGTCAGCGGCCGCGAGTGGCAGCGCCGAGGCGGACGGCGAGGTGTCGGCGGCGGCTGGCGACGAGGACGTCGTTGGTCCTGCTCCTTCTGCCGCCGCCGACGAGGCGCTGCGTGTGGCCATGGCGGCCGCGCAGTACGATCGCAATGACCGTTTCCCGCCCGATGCCTCTCACGCACAGCAGCTCGGCGAGGAGATGTGCGAGGACGTGCCCTTGCTGAGCGATGACATCCTCGCCGAGGAGGCACGGCTCGCCAAGGAGACCGAGGCCCAGGCCGAGAAGGAAAAGGCCAAGGATCTGGACAGCCTCAAGGGCCTGAGCACTAAAGATAAGGTTGCGCGCCTCGACAAGCTGCTCGAGAAGTCGATCGCCTACTCGGATTTCGACAAGCTGCTCGAGAAGTCGATCGCCTACTCGGATTTCCTCGCCAAAAAGATCCAGCTCGGCGAGGAGATGTGCGAGGACGTGCCCTTGCTGAGCGATGACATCCTCGCCGAGGAGGCACGGCTCGCCAAGGAGACCGAGGCCCAGGCCGAGAAGGAAAAGGCCAAGGATCTGGACAGCCTCAAGGGCCTGAGCACTAAAGATAAGGTTGCGCGCCTCGACAAGCTGCTCGAGAAGTCGATCGCCTACTCGGATTTCCTCGCCAACAAGATCAAGAAGGAGGGTGAGGGCGTCGTCGATGTGAAGGATGGCTCTGTCACCGGCCCAAGCCTCAAGCAGCCCAAGATGATCAAGGGCACCATGCGTCCCTACCAGCTGGTGGGCGTGCACTGGCTCGTTGGCCTCTACGAGAATGGCCTTAACGGCATCCTTGGTGACGAAATGGGACTGGGCAAGACCGTGCAGTCCATTGCGATGCTCGCTCACCTCAACCAGCAAGGCGTGAACGGGCCCTTCATGGTCGTCGGGCCGCTCTCGACGGTGCATAACTGGCACAACGAGTTCAAAAAGTGGGCGCCAGGCTTCGAGTCGATCATCTACCATGGGAGCAAGGAGACGCGCAAGGAGATACTGGGCTCGTACTTCTGCGGCAAGGCGGAAAAGCATTTTCCCGTGATGATCACGTCGTACGAGATCGTCATCCGCGACGTGAAGGAGCTCAAGAAGATCCATTGGAAGTTTGCGATCATTGACGAAGGCCACCGTCTGAAGAACATGAACTGCAGGCTGATCCGCGAGCTCAAGTCGATCTGTGGTGCGGGGTGCAATCGACTGCTCCTCACGGGCACGCCGCTGCAAAACAATCTGATCGAGCTGTGGTCGCTGCTCAACTTCCTGCTGCCCAACATCGACCTTGACTCGTTTCAGGCGTGGTTCGACTTCGACTTTTCGCGCGAGGACAACGACGAGAGAGTCTTCAAGGGTGAGATGCAGGCGGGCGTCGTCTCCAAGCTGCACCAGATCCTGCGCCCCTTC
>Ga0210245_102144_pt1 | contig 13246 bp, 9 predicted proteins | sample ChrtobMetaP3_4mM_FD_155450 | JGI IMG/M metagenome (GOLD analysis project Ga0210245, IMG submission 155450) | Chrysochromulina tobin associated microbial communities from unialgal haptophyte culture, Seattle, Washington, United States - P3_4mM | ecosystem: Host-associated > Algae > Haptophytes >...
ACCAACAGTGGTAGCAGCGAGTTGAGGAGCAGCTCCGCTTCGAGTGTGCGGATGCCAAGGCAGCTCAGGTGGAGACCAGGGATCCACCCGAAGAGCTGCAGCCTCAGCGGGCTGAACAGCGTGGAGGTGAGGGACTGGAAGCCTGGAGGGTAGCGGATCTGGTACACGTCGCCCATCTGCGCCATGACGAGGGCGAAGCCGAGAAGGAGCTTGCCCTTGACGAGGAGGGTGATCGAGTCGGAGGCGGCGCGGAGGGCGACGATGCGCGGGTGGCTCCCCCATTTCAGAAGAGAGGCGGTGAGGGCGCGCTTCCCATTGGAACAGGCTCCCTTGATGCGATCGCGAAGGGGGAGGGCGGGATCGTGCATGAAGCCGGCGAGAAGGAGGCACGCGACGGCGACGCCCACCACGCTGCCGACGATGGTTCCGAAGAAGGAGAAGGATTGCATGCAGGTGCGGCACGTGCGTGAGCTCGCATCGAGATAGCTCTGTGCATCCGTGCAGGCGGAGCAGTATGGCCCCGCCAAGCCAGGGGCGCACGTGCTGGGGTCGTCGACGGAGAAGTCGGCCGCAGACAAGCCACCGGCGCACGTGAGGCTGCCACCCGGGCACACGTGCGCCTCTGCCGCGCGTCGGCTCGGCCGCCACGAGCCTGGTAGCACGTTCACATTCACAGGGTCCGCCCCAGCTGCGCAGTCGAGGCCGGGCGGGCAGGGGCGGCAGGCCCCGGCCTCGCCGAAGAAGCCGGGCTCGCAGAAGCAGGCGTCGATCGAGGAGCCGCCTGATGCCGAGGTGGAGTTGAAGGGGCACTTTTGGCAACGGTCGGCGGCGCCGCCCTCGGAGTAGAAGCCCGCCTCGCACGGCCGGCCTGTGGCGTCACCGAGCGCCGTGGCCATGCCGGCGGGGGCTGCAGGCAGGGCGCTCGCATCGCCGCCGGTTGCGATCGTGCCCGGCATGAAGCACGCACGGCCGGCGGGGCAGAGGCCGGAGCACGTGCGGCCGCTCTGGTCGGCCTCGGGGTCGGCGCCCGCGGCATATGAGCCCGGGAGGCATCGCGGCGGGTAGGCGTCGCCGTCGGCGGGCCCCGGTAGCGCGACGGCGATCCACTGGCCCTCGACCTCGTCGCCAAAGACGTGAAAGTCGCACGGCTGCAGCGCGCACTCCACCTCGCCACCTTGGATGCCTGCCGGGCACATGGCGCGGTTGCACTGGCGCACGCCGTCGAGCCAACGGCCGAGCGGCGCGGGCAGCACATAGGCGAGCGGCGCGCCGACGAGGACCTGGGAGCCCGACGCAACGCGGCCGACGGCCACGTTGCCGTCGATGACGCCGCCGTGGAGGAGGGCAGGTAGGCCGGCGTGGAAGAGGCCGCCGCCGCGGCAGGTGCCGTTTGCAGCGAACACTCGGTTGCCGACGATCGTCGCGTTGCGCACCGTCAGGTTGCAAAAGGTCGCGAGGCCGCCGCCGTCGGCGCCCGCGCCGCGCTCGGCGCGCGCCGTGTTGTTGAGGACGGAGCTATCGTTCAGCGCGACCGCGCAGGCGGCTCCGAAGGATATGTTAGTGGCAGTGACACCGCCGCCGATCGCTCCGCCCCGGAGGGAGACGGCGGTGTTGTGCGAGATGGACGCACCATCGCGCGCCGTGAGGGTGCCGACGGCGAGCACGCCGCCGCCGGCGGCGGCACCGCTGCCCTCGGCGCGCGCGGTGTTGCCGTCTACGGCGCTCGCCGAGAGCACGACCGTGCCGCCGGGGTTGATCTGCAGCCCGCCACCCTGCGCCGGCCCGTTCACGGAGACGGCGGTGTTGTGCGACATGGACGCGCCATCGCGCGCCGTGAGGGTGCCGACGGCGGCCACGCCGCCGGCGATGGCGGCACCGCTGCCCTCGGCGCGCGCGGTGTTGCCGGCTACGGCGCTCGCCGAGAGCACGACCGTGCCGCCGGGGTCGATCTGCAGCCCGCCACCCTGCGCCGGCCCGTTCACGGAGACGGCGGTGTTGTGCGAGATGGACGCGCCATCGCGCGCCGTGAGGGTGCCGACGGCGGCCACGCCGCCGCCGGCGGCGGCACCGCTGCCCTCGGCGCGCGCGGTGTTGCCGGCTACGGCGCTCGCCGAGAGCACGGCCGTGCCGCCGAGGTCGATCTGCAGCCCGCCACCCTGCGCCTGCCCGTTCACGGAGACGGCGGTGTTGTTTGAGATGGACGTGCCGTCGCGCGCGGTGAGGGCGCCTTTGGTGTACACGCCGCCCGCAGCGGCGCCACCGCTGCCCTCGGCGCGCGCGGTGTTGCCGTCTACGGCGCTCGCCGAGAGCACGACCGTGCGGCGGGTTTCGATCTGAAGCCCGCCACCCTGCGCCTGCCCGTTCACGGAGACGGCGGTGTTGTGCGAGATGGACGCGCCATCGCTCGCGTTGAGGTTGCCGACGGCGAGCACGCCGCCGCCGATGGCGGCACCGCTGCCCTCGGCGCGCGCGGTGTTGCCGTCGACGGCGCTCGCCGAGAGCACGGCCGTGCCGCCGAGGTCGATCTGCAGCCCGCCGCCCTGCGCCTGCCCGTTCACGGTGACGGCGGTGTTGTGCGAGATGGACGTGCCGTCGCGCGCGGTGAGGGCGCCTTTGGTGTCCACGCCGCCGCCAAAGGCGATGTTGCTGCCCTCGGCGCGCGCAGTATTGCCGTCGACGGCGCTCGCCGAGAGCACGACCGTGCCGCCGAAGTTGATCTGCAGCCCGCCGCCCTGCGCTGTCCTGTTCACGGAGACGGCGGTGTTGTTTGAGATGGACGCGCCGTCGCTCGCGGTGAGGGTGCCGTCGGTGAGCACGCCGCCGCCGGCGCTGCCGCCGAAGCCCTCGGCGCGCGCGGTGTTGCCGTCTACGGCGCTCGCCGAGAGCACGGCCGTGCCACCGGGGGCGATGCGCAGCCCGCCGCCCTGCGCCTGCCCGTTCACGGTGACGGCGGTGTTGCTCGAGATGGACGCGCCATCGCTCGCGGTGAAGGTGCCTTCGGTGACCACGCCGCCGCCGTAGGCGCCGCCGCTGCCCTCATCGCGCGCGGTGTTGCCGTCTACGGCGCTCGCCGAGAGCACGGCCGTGCCGCCCTTGCTGATCTGCAGCCCGCCGCCCTGCACCTGCCCGTTCACGGTGACGGCGGTGTTGTTGCTCACGCGCGAGCCGCCGATCGCCGTGAGCCTCGCGCCGCCGCTCACGAGCACGCCGCCGCCCCTCGCGACCGCCGTCCCCGCTGTGCGCACCACGCAGCCGTGCACTGCGCTCCGCACGAGCCGCAGCTCGGCCCCGGCCTCGACGCGCGCGCCGCCGCCCCATTCGGTGGAGAAACCACCGGTGAGCTCCACGCTGCGCAGCTCGACGACGCCGCCGGTGCCGAAGATGGTGAGCACGCGCCGCGGGTTGGCGGCACTCGCGTTCGCATCGAGCACGGCGACTCTGCCCACTGGGCCCACGAGGACCACCGAGCGATTGACGAGCAGCGCCGTCGGCCCAACGGCGGAGGCGATGGAGGTGCTAAACACAAACGGCGCGTCGCCGTCGAGCAAGAGGGCGCTCGCCGTGCCCGAGGTGATTGCGTCGCGAAGCTCCGCCGACGTGTGCACCGGGAGCGCCGGCGGCAGGGGCGGTGGCGGCGACAGCGGCGGCGGCAGTGGCGGCAGGGGCGGTGGCGGCGACAGCGGCGGCGGCAGGGGCGGCAGCGGCGGCGGCGAAGGCGGCGATGGCGGAGACGGAGACGGTACGTGAAAATGAAAGAAGAATAGCCGACGCTTTCCGTGAAGCTCGTCTGCAGGAGATGGTGGCGAGGAGGAGGGCAGCAGCAATGGCGGCGTCACTCGCTCGGATGCAGGAGAGATGATCGACGGGGGTGCGGGTGGTGGCGATGGCGGCGGTGGCGGCGGCGGAGGAGGCGGAGGCGGAGGCGGCGGAGGCGGCGGAGGCGGCGGAGGCGGTGGGGCACCTTCTTCAGACGCGGCTGCGCGCAAGAGAGACACACGCACGGGCGCACACGGCATGGCAAGGTGAGCCCGTGGGCGAGGATAGCGGGGAGACTCCGTCTTTGGGGGTGGCGGCACGGCGAGAGGGCTCCCTCGATGCGTCGCGCGCTGTCATGGCAGATGGGCAGTCGAGGCGCATGGAGCGGTCGCTGCTCTCCGGGCTCGGCCCGCGGCCTGCACGCTCCGAGTGCCGGAGGCGGGGCGGTGCCGGCGCAGGGCCAAGCGGGGCTTTGCATGAGCACGTGTGCGCGAGGCGTCGCTCGGTTGGGCGTTCACCTTTCAGAGCCGACGTGGGGTTTGGTGCAGAGTGCACGCCATGCACGCGAATCGCCAGCACCACAAGCCAGAGTCGACCAGGCGGCATGGCGTCGCCCGACGATGACGGCCGGCGAATCGGGGCAGAAGAGAGAGAGCCGTGAAAGTGAGGAAACTCTCGGCTCTGAGTGCGGCTCCCGAGAATGCACCAACTCGCTGTCTAAAAGGTCTTGCCTGTGTTCGTGAAAGTGTTCGGTTCCATGCAGCGACGTCGGGTCGGCGGCGGCGGCGACGTCGGCGGCGGCGACGTCATCGTCGGCGACGGCGTCAACGGCGATGTGAGGGTGCGAAGCGCCGAGGGCGAGGAGGTCGCGTGGTCCCGTTCGGCCGCGGCGCGATTTGCCGCGCTCGCCAACTGGGTGAGCGACACGGGCGGCGCCGAGGGGGCGTTCGCCACTCTGGTGCCTGCGGCTGCGCTCCGCACGCTCTCGCGCGTCGCCGAGGGCGGCGCGGAGGATGGCGGGGCGCTGGAGGGGTGCTCGCTCGCGCAGCTCGCGCAGCTGTTGCATGGCGCGCACTTTCTCGACGTGGACGTCGAGCTTCTTCGCCTCCTCTCGCGTTCCCTGTGCACCGGCCACCTCGCTGGCAAGAGTGGCGCGGAGCTCGGGCGGCTGCTTGGTGTCGTGAGCGACTTTCCCACCGAGATGGAGCGGCAGGCGGCGACGGAGGAGCCGCTGTACACGCAAGACGCTCAGCACGACGCCACTGCACCGCGAGCGGCCGACGCACCCGCACCGCCCGTGTGCTGGCTCTCGACACAGCTCGTCAACGAGGACGCCCTCGAGGACGCCCTCGCGGACGCCGACGTGCCGACGCTTCGCGCGCTCAAGGGCGTGAGCCTCGCGTGGCGCGCGCGGGCGCGGCGCGTCCTGTGCGCGCGGCTGTGCGCACGCGTCGGCCTGCCGCTCACGAGCAACCTCGTCGAGGTGACTGAGCTCGACCTCTCGGGCAGCCGCGCCGCCGGTCGCCTCTTCGCGGACGCGGTCGACGCATTGCGCTGGCTGCCCAGCCTGGCAAAGGTGACGGGGCTGGGCGGCTTCGAGGTGGATGTGGCCGCGCTGAGGCGCGTGGCGTCATCGGATGTATCGGAAGAATATGAAGATGGTACGCAGCCGTATCCGATGGCAGGGGTGCGCGCGTGCATCCGCGGCGAGGGCGAGGCGCCGATGGAGGTGCTGCTCGCCGCGTGCGCGCTGCGCAACGGTGAGGCGCGCGTGCCGGCGGGCGCGTTCCGTGATGACACATCGATGACGTCGATCGCGCTGCCCGCCGGCCTCACGAGCATCGGTGATGACGCCTTCTGGGGCTGCTCCTCGATGACGTCGATCGAGCTGCCCACCGGCCTCACGAGCATCGGTGAGTACGCCTTCAATGACTGCTCCTCATTGATGTCGATCGAGCTGCCCGCCGGCCTCACGAGCCTTGGTAAGGGCGCCTTCTATGGCTGCTCCTCGATGACGTCGATCCAGCTGCCCGCCGGCCTCACGAGCCTCGGTGCTTTTGCCTTCGTTCACTGCTCCTCGATGATGTCGATCGCGCTGCCCGCTGGCCTCACGAGCCTCGGGAGTAGCGCCTTTGCTAGCTGCTCCTCGATGACGTCAATCGAGCTGCCTGCCGGCCTCACGAGCATCGGTGTGAACGCCTTCTATGGCTGCTCCTCGTTGACGTCGATCGAGCTTCCCGCCGGCCTCACGAGCCTCGGTGTGAGCGCCTTCCGTGGCTGCTCCTCGTTGGCATCGATCGAGCTGCCCGCTGGCCTCACAAGCCTTGGCAATGGCGCCTTCGAGGGCTGCTCCTCATTGACGTCAATTGAGCTGCCCGCTGGCCTCACGAGCATCGGTGTGAACGCCTTCTATGGCTGCTCCTCGTTGACGTCGATCGAGCTTCCCGCCGGCCTCACGAGCATCGGTGTGCGCGCCTTCTCTGGCTGCTCCTCGATGACGTCGATTGAGCTGCCCGCTGGCCTCACGAGCCTCAGTGAGAGCGCCTTCTGTGGCTGTTCCTCGTTGGCATCAATCGCGCTGCCTGCCGGCCTCACAAGCATCGGTAAGTGGGCCTTCGGTGGCTGCTCCTCGTTGATGTCAATTGAGCTGCCTGCTGGCTTTGATGAAAGCATTCTCAGGTTTGCCCAAGTGCCTCCCAGTGCCGTCCTTTGCTTTGTACCGGCAGTTTATGCCGATTGAGCTGCCCACCGGCCTCACGAGCCTAGGTGATGGTGCCTTCTCTGGCTGCTCCTCAAAGATATCAATAGAGCTGCATTCCTGCCTCACAAGCCTCAGTGCGGGGGCGCATTCATTGGCTCCTACCTCCTAGAGTCCTGGTTTACTGGTTTGCAGACCATGTGGGTGGAAGAACTGTCAACTGTGCGATTGTGCGCCAACCGCCATTGGCATTGCGCGCGAACACGTTTGACGTTAGCTCAATTAAATATTGAATACTCGACGTACTATAACGATTCATACGTTTTCCTGGCCAGTGCGCCAGTCCAGCATGTAATGTTACACGAGGCAGAGCGTGGAGGATCGTTCACGAAGAGTATCCATCTGTAGGAAAGTGACGTTGCCAACGTGTACGCGACCCGACGGCACCCGACGTCCCACCAAGACTAAGGCTGGCAACGCCAAAGGTTCAAAAGGTAGGGACTCTCTACTGTGGTGAGTGACGTTGGCCCAGGGCTCAGGGGCGTTCAGCATGCATCTGCGCTGGCGAACAGCACATCCTCGTCGTCCTCCGCCTCGCCATCGCCGCCGCCGGGCACCTGCCCACCCGACCCGCCCGACCCGCCCGCACCTCCAGCGCCTTCAGCGCCAACCATCCCTACGTGCAGAGCGTCGTCCTGGGCTCGTACGAACTCACGCAGGAACGTGGTGGCGTATGCGCCGGCAGGTAGCGAGAAGGTGAACCGGACGCCGCCGGAGGGTACGTGAGCTTCGATGGTCAGGTCCTCAGGGACTGGTAGCTTCGCCACACGACGACCGCCTTGCAGTAGCGAGGGCTTGATGGCGTCGGTCATCAGACCGGGCGCGTGGATCGCCCAAATCTCCGCCTCGAGCTCAGCGGGAGATCCAAACGGCCGTGCCATCTGGCCGCCGTACCTGAGGCACTCAGTGAGGCAATCAGACAGCATCAGACCGCAACCAGACCGCAATCAGACCGCAGTCAGACAGCAACCAGAGGACCATCAGGGACTCCCTAGTACATGGGCCCCGTGAGCGTGATGAGAACAGCAATCAGAGGACCATCAGGGCAATGCTCCCTAGTACATGGGCCCCGTAAGCGTGATGAGACCCCTCGCGAAGTCGGCCAAGTCCTCCGCGCTCGGTGTAGCGCTCCAGTCCGCACTCGAGAAGGTGCCGGTACCGGTAGCAACGGCAGCCTTGACCTCAGACCTGATCTCGGCGCTGCTCCCCTGATCTCCCTTGATCTCCGCGCTGCTCCCCAACACCTCAATCTCCGCTTCGCCCTTGCCGCCAGTCTCGGCGTCAGCTCCCGCAATCTCGGCGTCAGCTCCCGCTGCCAGCTTGCCAGCTGGCGGCTGGATGAGGCTTGATGAGGCTTGATGGCCTTGCTGATGAGGCTTGATGAGGCTTGATGAAGCCTTGCCAGCTGGCGGCTTGATGAGGCGTGGCTTGGCAGCAGACTGTGGGCACGAGACCAAATCCCCACAGGGCGGAGGCGCCGTCATGGGCACGAGGCCAAATCCCCACAGGGCGGCCATCAGCATGGACTCGCGCAGGCACTCTTCAGCATGCTTGCCATCAGGCTCACCTGTGGGAACGAGACCAGATCCCCACAGAGCAACGTGCCCAGCAGCCCGCGAGACACCCTCTCCGCAAGCCAAGCGTTGAACATCGATGACTGGAACGCGGAGAGGTAGAGCGCATCCAGCCAAGGCGCACGCCGCTTCCGTTTCTGGCGCTTGGTGGGGCGCTCGCCGCCGCCGCCGCCGCCACCGCCGCCACCGCCGCCTTTGGCCTCGGCACCCTCGCCGCCCTCGCCGCCCTCGCCCTCGGCCTCTCCGCCGCCCAACACAGCGCTCACGCCGCCCAACACAGCGCCCTCGCCGCCCTCGCCCTCGGCCTTTCCGCCGCCGCCGCCTTCGCTGCCCTCGACCCAACCCCACGGCGGTCGCACCCTCAAGCGTTCAAATAGGATCCCACGGCCTCGGGTGGCGGAGGAGCCTCCATGCCCGAAGCGCTGCGGCAATCAGTGGCAATTAGAGGCAATTAGTGGCGGAGGTGCCTCCATGCCCGAAGCGCTGCGTCCCGTAGTAATTGGGGAAGGCACACTCAGGCGCAATCAGGCGCAATCAGGCGCAATCAGGCACACTCAGGCGCAATCAGGCTCGCAGCATGCCTGCGGCCCATAGTAATTGGGCGCAATCAGGCTCAATCAGGCGCAATCAGGCTTGCAGCATGCCTGCGGCCCATAGTAATTGGGCCAGCCGCCGCGAGATCGTAGCTCGTCGGCGATCGCGTGTGCGCGGGCCACTGCCACTTCGGGCGGCACGGCGCACTGCGAGACGAGGATTTCGCAGTCGATCGGAGGCCATCAGAGGTCATCACAGGAAATCAGAGGTCATCCGAGGCCATCAGAGGCCCTCACCTGCGAGATGATGATCTCGAACCGGTTGCCCACCAGATGACCTTTCTTGAGCTTGGAGCGGTGCCAGGATGGCTCTTCGGCGGGGGCGACCCATCCATTCGCGCCCGCGCTCTCCCTCAGCATCGCCGCGATCTGCGCCGTCGACTCGGTCGTGCGCAACTCCTTGGGTAAACGTTCTCGCGGCAGGCTGAAGGTCTGCGTGACGCGCGCGGTGCGGTCCTTGAGTCCCGCGACGCCGATCTCGTCGACCTGCACCGAAAAGAGTTTGGCGAGGCGCTGCTGCACGTCGCGCGTGTTCAGATCCGAGCGCGTAAGCGTCACGTGAGCATGCTTGCCATCCGCACACGGCTCAGACGGGTCCCCAACTTCGGTGACGCAAAAGTCGCTCGCGCTCGCCTTGATGCAACCGCCAATGCCCTCGAGCGAGGTCACGAACGGAAGCGGTGGGAAGAGGTCGTGCGGCGCCATGCGATCAGGGTGATTCGATGCGCGCGCGCGCGCCCGCGCCGGCCGACGAGGCGAGTCCGTCGATGTGCTGCTGCTGCTGCTCAACACAACGCGCACACGCTCCGGACCCCCAAGCACGAGAGCCACTATCACTATGGACGGAGGTGTGGCCGACACAACCCGTGCTAACACAACCGTATTAACACAGGCCGTTAATCGGCGAAGCTGGGGGGAAGAGAGAACCCCGAGCTAGCATCTTCGCCAGCCTGGTGTCCCTCTTCCCCCGAATGTATACCAGAGGAGCCAATGGGGCCGCTGTTTGCAGCAGCCTTGGCTGCGGCAGCACGCACTCGCGACCGTCGCGGCGCCGTAACTCCAGCGAGCCGTATCTGCACTCGCCACTCGTACCCCATCCGAGGGGGGGGCCCGTGAAGTCTCCGAGCCAGCACCCCTCTGCGCATGTCGCGCGCAGCCGTGCGCATACGCAGCACGATCTCCTGCACCGCGTGGCTAGCGGCCGCCACCTCGCGGCGCAAAGCCATGTAGCTGGCCACGATCGCCGATCGGCGGGTCGCCCGTAGTCGATCGTCGAGGCTCAAGACGTTCGCGCGACACCTGCGCGCAGCAGCGCGAGCCCGATCGACCATGTCAGCGGCTCCCGGGCACGCATCGAGGCGTCGTTTAGCGAGAAGAAACTGGACGGTTGAGTCTGCCTCCTGCTCCTCCCTTCGCCGCCGCTTACGCTGGACCGTGAGCACCCGGCGTTCCGCAGGGGTGAGGCGCGGCGTTGCCGCCGCCCTCGCCGCCGCGGCCGCTTTCTGGGACCGATGTGATCGAACCGCTGCACGTTGGCCGTCAAGAATAATACCGGAGACATGTTGGGCGGCGAAATACGTGAAGTCCGAGACACGATGGGCGTGCGAATTGAGGTCACGATAGCGGGCGTCCGCCGCGTTCGAGAGTCGAGCAGCATTGGCGGCTTCGACGGCGGCCGCGCGATGCGCAGCGAGTGCCCGCTCCGCGTCTGCACGTGCACGCTCCGCGTCTGCGTGTGCACGCTCCGCATCTGCACATGCTTGCGTAGAAGAAAGTTCGTCGATCCCGCCGAGCGCATCAGCAAGCGCCAGAGCGTCGTCAGCAGACGCCCGAGCGTCGTCAGCAAGCGCCCGAGCGTCGTTGGCTCGTGCAAGCGCGGCGGATGCGTCGTCGTCCCGTGCGAGGCAATCCTGCAGTAGCCGAAAAGAGACCTCGCGAGCAGCGCTGCTCGATTGGAACGCCTCCTCACGAGCGCGAGTGACGAAAGAGCGAATGCTCGAGAGCTGGGGGGGACCCTGGGCGCGGACGCCTTCCCGCTGCTGAACAGCTTGAACGGCGCGGGCACCATCGATCGGACGGCGCGACCCTAGGACGTGAACGCCCGGCGCGGGCGAGCCGGGAATTGCACAGCACCTGCATGGCGTTCCGGCGGGCTTAGGGTGGGTCCACGTCTGGAACCGAAGCCGCTGGAGAGCGCGATGGGTGGTCGTGAGACGGCGACTGGTGAGAATGGCGGCCCGAAGTGTGGTCGTAGAGGCCTGGATGGCGGCGGCAATCATGGCGAGAGAGGCGTGTAGGAGAGGGCGGGCGAGATGGATGGTCGGGCGAAACCAGTCGAAGGGCTCTCGAATGATGCCAAGCACATGCGCGAGGGCGGCCTGGTTGGCCTCGTCGCACGAGATGCTCGTGGGTGTCCCAGCACCGGTGAGCGTGCGGTATGCCTCCGGGCGTCGTCTGCGTTCGAGAGCGCGACGCACAATCGAGGAGACTGCGTGGTCGCGAGTGACGGGTTCGCAGCGGTCGAGCGCCGCACCGAGAGCATCGCAAGCGGGAGCGAGAAGCGTCGCACGACGCGTGACCACGCTAGAGAGCTCGCACTCCCAAAGAACATGTTCAACAGTCTGTCGCCCCTTGCCACAGGGGCAGCCCCGTTTGGCAAGTATCGCTCCAAGAGAGTGTGGTCCAGTGTCTCGGAAGACGCGACTACCCAGGAGCCGCACTCGGTCATCTCTGGCGGCCAGCACGGTGGATCGTTGCTGGTCGTTGAGCTTGGCGACCCGTAGCAGCTCAAGGCACCCTGGGCGTGCAAACATCGACGAAGGTGTAGTGTAGTGCGTACGCACGACATGTAGATTGTACACGTGGAGCATGAGGTCGCGCTCCGAGCCCTTGGCATAGTGCCGGATAGAACAATGACGAAGTGGTTCGTGGGGGCGAGGGAGGGGCACCGGCTCGCCCGAAAGGAACGATTTGGCAAGCGCGTCTACGGCGGCTTCGGGCAAATGTCCGCAGTGGGAGTGCGACCACCAATAGGTGAGCGTCTCGAGGCGCTGCTCGAACGCCATAGCCCAGGCGAGCCAATCGTCACAGAGCATGCGCGATCGAGCCGGGAGGCTCAGGCGGCGGAAATGCTCCCCGGCGAGAATGGGGGAGGTGGAGTCAAAGATGTAAAGGACGCGCTGTCCCTCGAGCTTGGCAAGCGCGTCGACGCGGTGTGCGAGCTCGGCGTCATAGTTGTCGCGTGCGCCTCCAACCAGGTCGTCGGCGGCGAGGGCGCCTCCGAGGCATGCGCCCGTGTGCAGCAGCGCGGCGCGCGAGAGGCGCTTCCGCCGAGGATCCCACGAGCCGTCGCCAACAACCGCAGCAGTGTAGGCGAACCCTTGGCTCTGCTCATCGGCGAGCATCGCGTCAAGTGTAGAATTGGCGAGCGCAACGCAGAATCCTGGTCCCCCTTGCCATGATCTCTCCTCGGGGCTAGGCTCATCGGGCGGTAGCGGGTCGAGGCCAGCGAGATTGCGCTTCTCGTTGACTTTGAGGCGCCGTTGGGCTTTGGCGGCTTGCTCCCGGTCGAACGCGTCGACGGCGATGGGGAGCGCGGACGCATAGAGTTGAACGATGACGGATGCGTGACGAAGCTCGGTGCCGAGAGAACAGGCCATCGAGCGACCGTCTGGGGCGATGCGCCACGCTTGAGACCTAAGCCGCGCAAGCGTTGCGGCGTCCGTAGCAGAGCAGGAGGGAGCGGGCTTCCCCCGTACGATGGTGTCGATCTCCCCTCCGCGCCCCGGAACAAGAAATCGGGTATGTGGACCGCCGCAGAGCTCCGCGGCAGTAGGCGACGGCAGCGGCCGTTCGCATCGCGGGGGGGGCGGCGGCACTGCAGCCCAGGTACGATAAGCAGCCGTCCACTCGCTCGCGGCAGCAACATCACCGTTCGCCATGCGCTGAATGAGGTCATCGAGCTCGGTGCGAGATCCAGTGCTGGCAGAACCGTCGGGCGCCCCGGCCATGTTGAACGCCGTGCCCCTCCAGATCGCCTGAGCATCGAGGACAGCTTCGCGCGGGGCCGATTCAACGTCGAGATCGCGTAAGTCTGCGATCAGTTGGTGCCACGCCCTTTGCGAAGCAAGGAGCGCGGAGCCCGTACGACGCGCGAACGCAGGTATGACCTGCATCGCCTCCTCAAAAGTCATAAAATCGGTGCCATCATCACGGCATGCATGTGACCGCACGACCACGCCAGCAGAGAGGAGCAGCCACACCGGTCGGCGACGGCGTCCAAGTTGTACGCACGTGGTCTCCGAAATGAGGTCGCCCTCGAACAAGCGCAGCGTATCATGCGCAAGACGAGAAGAGTAGATGAGAGCGGTTCGATCGAAGGGGTCCCCTGCGGGCGGCTCATGTTCGAAGGTGAAGTTGAAAGAGGGCGCGAGATCGCCGTTGAACTCTACGGCGAGTCGTCTCAGCAGAGCCACATTTTTCATGTAGACCTCGGTGGCGAAGATGCGTCCCACCGGGGAGGAGCCAACGGACGGATCTGGGTTCGCCAGAAGATGCTCGAGGTG
>Ga0210245_102148_pt1 | contig 13216 bp, 7 predicted proteins | sample ChrtobMetaP3_4mM_FD_155450 | JGI IMG/M metagenome (GOLD analysis project Ga0210245, IMG submission 155450) | Chrysochromulina tobin associated microbial communities from unialgal haptophyte culture, Seattle, Washington, United States - P3_4mM | ecosystem: Host-associated > Algae > Haptophytes >...
CTGATGCTGCTCTATTCGGCGAGTGAAGTATTGCCGGTCTCTGCGGCATGCTCCGAGAATGTGCCGACGGTCTCCGGTCGGCGCTTTCGAATATCGATGCGCGTCAGTTCTGGGAGTGTGATGTGTTCCCGCCCACCCACCGCGATTCAGAGCCTGGTCTAGCTTTAGCAGGGACCGGGATGTCGCGCTCACCAGGCTGCCTTTGTGTAGTTTGATGAACCTGCAATCACCAACCTACGCGACCAAGTTTACTTCGGAGTTGCGGTTGTACGGCGACGAAACGCAAAAGTTGACCTATGTGGACGCGACTCGATGAATGGTCGGGCCACAAGCGCAGCTGCTTGTGAAGGAGGAGACCTACATCGTGCGGAGTGCCGAAGGCGAGGAGACCATCTGGCCCCGCCGAGAGGCCGAGCGCGCCGACACACTGAAGCACTGGATCGAAGAAGTTGGCGGCGAAGGAGCTTTCGACACGCCACTGCCCGCGGCAGGCCTGCGCCACCTGCTTGCGGCGTGCGCAGCTCTCGGCGAGGCGCCATCGAGGCGCATCGTTGAGATCGAAGGCCGTCTCACAATCGAAGAACGTAGCTGCCTCTCCTCGCTCGATCTCAACGAGACCATGCACGTACTGGAGGCAGCTAATTTCCTCCAGGCGGTCGAGATCGGCAAGCAGGTGTCGCGGTACGTCTGTATCCTCCTCAGCGGCAAGGATGTCGAGGAGCTGCGAGCAGCGCTCGGCGCGGCCGACGACCTCAGTGCCGACGAGCAGGCAGCGGCACTGAACGAGGTGGTATTCACGCCTCCAGGCGCGTCACTGGCGGCCCATGCGGCGGCGCCAAATGAAGACGTGCTCGGTGCAGTGCTGCTCGAGGCTGACGAGGCATTGCTGTGTCGGCTCAAGGCGGTCAGCCGCGCATGGCGCGAGCGTGCGCGCAGCGTGCTCAGCAGCCGCAGCGCGTGCAGCCGGTATGGCCAGCGCGCTCCAGCGAGCTTCGACGAGATTGTCGATCTCGATGTCGAGGTGCTACTGGCCGCCGGCCGGTTGCACGACGCAGCGGCGGCCGCCCGTCAGCTGCCGGGACTCTGCACGCTACGCGGCTGGGGGCACAAGGTGAATGTGGCGGCGGTGCGAGAGCAGCTCCTGCCTGAGGACGCGCCTGGCCACGACGACGACGTCTACACTCGTTTCGATTGCAGTGACGACGATTCAGATGAAGACCTGGGCGGTGGCGTACTTCGAGGCTGCATCACTGGCGAAGGCCAACCACCCGTCCCGCTCCTGGTCGCAGCGGTCGCTTCTGCAGGCCAGGGGACGGTGTGGGGAATTCCAGTCCAATCTCTGCGCGAGAATGAGGGCTGCATGTCTCTCTCTCTCTCTGCATGTCGTCTCGGACCGGTTGGAGCCCAGCTGCTGGGCTGCTTGCTTCCCGGCGCGACGACTCTGCTGAGCCTCGATCTGCCTGAGAACGGTCTGGACGAGGAGGCCGCCAGATACTTATCCGAGGCATTGGCTGTGAACACCAGCCTGACCTCGCTCGACCTACGCGACAATCATTTGGGTGCACAGGGCGCCACGAGCTTCGCCAAGGTGCTCAGGACCAATCGGACGCTACGGATGCTCGATCTCGCAAGCAACTATCTCACCAATGGCGGTGGGGACATGTCGGGTGTGATCGAGCTAGCCGAGGCGCTGAAGCAGAACAGCAGCTTGGTCAGCCTCAATGTGCGCGAGAACGACCTCTCCCATGACGAGGGCGCCAAGTGCTTGACAGAGGCGCTGGCCATCAACCAGAGCTTAATCTCGCTCGATCTCGAGAGCACTGCCCTCAAGGTGGAGAGTATGAAGGCCATTGGACACGCACTGCAGATCAATACCACCCTCACCACTCTCAGCGTGCGCGGCAACAAGGTGTGCGTGGAGGGCGCCAAGGGCTTCTCAATGGCTCTGGCTGTCAATCGGAGCCTCACCACCCTCAACATGCGCTACTGTGGTCTCGACGACAACGCAGTCACGCACCTACTCGAGGGCCTCAAGTCAAACCCGTCCCTTCATACACTGGATCTGCGTGGCAACTGCTTCAACGACGCTGCAAAGAAGGCGCTCCGAGAAGCAGCGGCCGGACGGGTCACCGTATGGGTGGAAGGCCATCTGACGCTCGCGACCACGCTATGACCCGCTGTGACGCAGACTATGACGCTCGCGACGGCGCTTGTGACGACGCTTATGTCAGCCACCGTCGCGTCACCCCCACCGTCGCCGCCACCGTCCAGTGGTTCCATCAGCTATCAGCAAAGTCCATAGAGCTTAAGGACCTGAGACCTTCAGGTCCAGCTCCACCACACACGCCACAGGCACAGAGCCTTTTAACATTCTGCTCATCGCATGTTGTAGCATACTTAGGATACGATAAGGATCGTGTAGTTAATCTCATTTTGGTATTTTGGATGCTGCAGCGGTGGACTGCGCTCTGTCGTGTGGTCCCGACCCGATATCGTACTCGCACCGCGTATAATGCAGGTCCGGGCCCCGAGATATCGCACAAAGACTAACCGTAACCACTCTTGTCACCGGCACCGCGCGCGACCCTGTACACCACCTAAAGCCTTTCTAGAATAGGAGAGCCTGACCTGCCGGTCCACGCCGGATCGTCTGCTGTCGCATAATGGTTGGGTTGTTCATGGGGAGCATGGAGTCGCGGAGCTGTCCCTCCGCGAATGAGACTGTCTCTCCTTTAAAGGGAGCATGATTCCAGCGCTCGCGTGCCCAGAACTCGTCGTGGATCTCGGGCGGGATGGAGAGGGTGGTGCGTAGGTGCGGGAGCTGTGCCAGCAGCACACACAGTGCAAGCCAGAGCCGATCGCGCAGGCTCCCTTTGTACCCCACATTTTTGAGGATGTCGTGCAGCAGTTCACTGGGCCAGCCGAGGCTCGAGTAATGGGCCATGGACTCGACGGGTCGTACCAAGGGGGTTTCGTCATCGTACGCAGGGCACTCCTCGAGCAACGCGATCTCGAGCAACGCGAGATCGCCGTGGCCGTGCCCCCGTTGAGCATGGCGGCTGTGGATGCCGCTGTGGGTCGAGCGCTGCGAGGAGCGCTGCGAGGCGCTGTCCATGATGATGCAACTGTCTGCACGAGCACACGCCGCCGCCGCCATCCTTGCCGTCGCCGCCGCCGCCGTGACTTGCTTGGCCGCCGCCCTTAGTTGCTTGGCGGTTACAGTGCCTTCCACCCCTGTAACCGCTGCAACCCCTGTAAGCCCCCGGGCGGCGCCATCATTCATCGGGGAGCTGGGGTGCCTTCCATCCGCCTTCGCCGCCGTGACCACGGTCGCGAGCTCCTTCGCTGCCCTGACTAGTGCCTCCGCGGCTACGAGCTTCTCGTTCCACTGCTCGAGAGCCTGCTGGAGGCCCGCCGGCTGCAACGCGATCACTTTCCGACGATACGTGTCGCTGAGGAGCACGAGGCTCGCATCTCGCGAGATTGAGATCGAGCGGATATTGACGAACCCGGCGGGCCCAAAATGGAGCATCTGTAACGGCTCGTCGTGCCTCCGGTCGAGCACAATGAGGCAGTCCGTCGACTCGGGCGAATCGAGCACGTACAGATAGCGAGGCGCCAGTGCCACCTCAAACGGAGTCACCAGGATGCCGCCCCCAGTATACACACGAGGGGGCACGTGCCTGTACTCCGCCGGCTCGTGCAACTCGCGTGAGTGACCCGGGTAGTGGGCCAGGTAGACGGCGTGCGCTTGCGGGCATGCGATGGCGAGGCACGTGAGGGACACACCCTCATGCCCATGCCCGGTGCAATTACGAACGCGTTCCGAGCGCGCTAGCTCCGCCGCGGCCGCGCCGCCTTCTGCTGGCGCCCGCCATGGCCCCCCGCGGTCGTCCGGAGGCACTGCATCCCAGCCGCTCACGTCGCCGCACGTGCTGTCGCACGCAAAGCCCTCGAGGCGAGGCGTGCGATGATTCGGGCTGGCGAGATCGGGATCGAGATCGAGATCGAGATCGACGAGATCGGGCTGCTCGAAGGCCGTCTCTGGCTCGCCCTCGAGGGCGTCCAACGGCCAAGCGAGGATGGTGAGCCCGTCGCTCACGAAGAGCATCGTGTTCGACACGCAAAAATACTGGACCTGCATTCAGGAGGCCATCGGAGGCACTCAGGAGGCAATCAGAAGGCCATCTGGTGCAATCAGGAGGAGGCAATCAGCGCCTACCTGAAAGCTCGCGGCGCGACAAGGAAGGCGCACGCACTCCATATCCGCCAGCTCTGGGCCATGTGCACGGAGCTCGATGCACGCGAACTCTTGCTCGACGATGCCCGATCCACGAGAATGCGCGACGAAGAGACGCGGATTCGCTCGCCCGTGAGTCGGCGCGGCGAACTGGACCGCTACGTCGCTGGGATCGTGGCCGAGATCAACGTCCAGCATCTTGGACGATACCACTCGCCCATCCGCAGTGCTGATGAGGTGCATGCCCAACTGGTTCCTTGCGTCCACCCAGGGAGGCGCCAGTCGTCTCTCCTTCTCGCCGAGGAAGAGCGCCGCACAGCCACTGATCTCGAGATGTCTGTCGTCGGCACAGAGCGGATGTCCGTCGGCACACGGCGGCAGCGCGGCGACAAACTGTGGACCCCCTTGAAATGGCTGCCAGCGACGCCTACCACGCATCAAAGCTGGCTCGATACTGGCAGTGACCTCAAGAACGCGCCAGCCATGGATGCGGAATGCGGTCTTTCGCCACACTCGGCAGGTGCCCGCCACAATCTTCAGTGACCTGAAGCTGAGCAGGTGGCTGAAAATCAAGCCGAGCATGTCCATGTTTGAAAGTATCGCATCCCGGGTCAGCGCAGCTGCCTTGGCTGCTCCACGCCGGCGGGTCTCCATGCAATGCGCCAACTCGTGCTGCCCCCTCTTGCGTGGCGGGAGTGCTGCTGCTGCTGCTTCTGCTCTGTGGCGGGAGTGTTTTAGGAGCGAATTCCTCAACGAGGCAATCATGGGCAATCAATTGATGCAGAGTCCGTCAGTCATGTTCACGTTCACGTCAAATTGCCATCTCGGCAAGACGCACGGCCACAGGTCCCGTGGAGACACAACGTGGGAGGCGCAGAGTCTATTCAGTCAGTCAGTTAGTTTCGTCGCGGTCCCAGGCGCGCTCACCACACCATCTCCGTCTCAAAGGATTGCGCTAGAAAGGTGTGGAATCTAGAAAGGCTCTGGAAAGTGGAATTGCGTACACACCGCCGGCCTCGGTATCAGCCGCCCTTTCACACGCCTGTGTTACACTGCTCCCGTTGCTGGCTGTCAGACCACGCACGCTCCCGTCGCTCGCTCCACGCTCGCCAACACACGAGTAGATGGAATACGCGCTCCGGAGTGCGGAGACAGGCATGATCAGGGCATGATTACAAAAATGATTGGTCGGAGGCAATCCATTGGTCTTCCATGACGGCGGAGGTAAAGCGGGACGGCTGGCCTTCTCGTCTACGCCCGAGGTTGGTCGCGCGTGCACGCTCGAGCGGAGATGTTATTAGAGTGGAGACTCTCGCGGTCGACTTGTCGGGCGTCATCAGGTGCGGAGGTGGATCAGGAGGCGGCGGAGGTGGCGGGGGCAAGTGTTCGCCATCGGGAGGAGGCGGGGGCACGTGTTCGAGAGGACGCGGAGTCGACGTCATGGGTGTCGTCGCAGCTCCCACACTGGAGGGTGTCTCGAATGGGTGGCCGCGTTGCTGATGATTCCTCTGGCCAATACCGACCGGTGTGCGGGTTGCAAGGGTGGCAGGGGCGATGGGGAGCGAGGTGAGCTCCGTCGCAGTGAGTGACTTGGCTTCGAGCTTGAAGAACTGCGGCGAGGGCGGAGGTGGCTCGTCGCCGGGGTCCGATGAGTCCTCTTCATAACTCTCTCGGTTGTGAATCTCACGGGGCGGGGGCGAGGGCGGTGGAGCATCTGCCGCTCTCGCCTTCGAAAGCGAGGGTGGAGGAGCTTCTACCGCTCTCGCGTTCAGAGGCGTGGGTAGTGGAGCATGTGCCGCTCTCGCCTTCGAAAGCGAGGGTGGAGGAGCTTCTACCGCTCTCGCGTTCAGAGGCGTGGGTAGTGGAACATGTGCCGCACGCGCCTTCGAAAGCGAGGGCGGTGGAGCATCTGCCGCTCTCGCCTTCGAAAGCGAGGTTGGAGGAGCATCATGTGCCGCTCTCGCGTTCAGAGGTGATGGTGGTGGAGGAGCTTCTGCCGTCATCGCCTCATCGTTGCCGGTCATCTGCCTCCACAGCATCCTCTGTTCACCCTCATCCAGCCACATCCTCTGGTCCAGTTGGACATTCTCTGGATGTAGCGTCGCGATCCATGCCTTGAAGTTGGCATTGCGACCGTTGGCACGCATATAGTCTTTGAGATGCTTCCGCATAACCTCTCGGCTCGCTGCCTCGCTGGCTCTCTTCTGTTCCGAGGCGGCTACGTCGGACATTTCGACATCGACGCCGTGGTGGGAATCCCGCTTCTTTTTGGCAGCGCGCTCAGCGGCGCGCTCAGCGGCCTCGCCAAACCTTTCCTTTGCACGGCGGATGCGCCGACGCCTCAGAACCACGTACACAGTGCATCCGATCGAACAGGCGACGTTCGCAACTCCAGCCAGGATCAGGGCGATCATCAGCAAGGATGGGGGCGACGGTGGTGGCGGCGCGACCACGAGTGGCACAAGAACACCAGTAGCCACGCTCACAGGGGTGATATTGACGACGTTCACTTGGGTACCAGTTGCCGCCGACAGCTGAGCCGACAGTGTGGCGAGAGGTGTAGCGGCCAGAGCGATGGCGGCAGCATTGGCTTGGGCGGCGGCGTGGTGCTGGCCTGGCCCGTTGTTGGGGATGGTGAGGTCCATGGAGAACAGCACGCTGGCCGCGGAGAGGCGCAGGGTCATCGCGCAGGCGGGCGCGGTGCAACTGAGCCGCGCGCTGAGCGCGTCCTTGAGGGTGGCGATCTGAGTCGCGGAGTAGTCAGACACGGCACCAGCGAAGGTGAGTCCGAGACGCACGACCGTCGAGGTGGTGGCGACGATGCTTTGGCCGGCGAGCAGGGGCACAAAGGGCGGGAAGGACGGCGGCGGCGACGGCGGTGGCGGCGGTTGCGACGGCGGCGACGGCGGGGACGGCGGCGACGGCGGCGGCGGCGACGGCGGCGGCGGCGACGGTGGTGGCGGCGACGGCGGTGGCGGCGGCGGTGGTGGCGGCGACGGCGGAGGCGGCGACGGCATCGGGGGCGGAGGCGACGGCGACGGCGGCGGCGGCGTCGGCGGCGGCGGCGACGGCGGCGACGGCGATGGTGGCGTAGAGACAGCTGCCGAAAGGGCAGCTACGATGGCAGAGAGATTCGAAAGAGCACTGCTCTGAGCAGCTACGATGGCAGAGAGATTCGAAAGAGCACTGCTCTGAGCAGCTACAATAGCCGAGAGAGCGGCAAGGTCGTGGACCGCAACCTTCGCCTCCAAAGCCGTTAGACGGTCGGTGAGCACGTTGGTCTCGTAATTGGGCCATGATTGGCGCTTGCCTGAGAAGACGTGCGTCCTCGCGCCGACGTACTGTTGCGTCGTGGCGGCGAGCTCGGTGGTAAAGACGACGAAGCCCACTGGCTGTTGAATCAACGCGAGCGCTTGCGTAGTGAAGGTCAGGAGCTGCGCCGGCAGAGGCGAGAACCAGGTGGTTTGGGCGAGCGCCTGGCCCTCGGGCGACAGGATGAACTTGACGAAGTAGTCTAGCACGGACGCCGAGAGTGCGTTCATCGACGTCCGGTCACGGTCGAGGTAGAAGTACGAGAACATCACGATCGGCCACGTCGTCGGTCCAGCCTGGTCGTACAGATTCACCGCCGAGAAGTCGAGAGTCGCGTTGACCGGGAAGGTATTATTGGTCGCGAGCAACGCCAGCGCAGCGGCGCCAACGTTGGCGTTCTTGGAGGTGAGATAGACCCCATCGCGGTTCTTCAGTGCAATCTCTGCAAAGCCCTTCTCGTGGCCATGGCCAGCGTCCATGTACCCGATCGCGTTAGGAGTCGCGTCGATGGCATCTGCCATGCCCTGCGACCCCTGTACCGCGATGGTGCCGGGGACCGACGGGAAGGTCGAGCCCGTGGAATACGCCGCGCCCGCGGCATCGACCCACGACGCCGGACACTTGCCTTTGAGGTACTGGGTGATGCCCGAACTCGACGACGAGCCATCGGCGCGCCGGTGCACCTTGATCTCGCCTCTCGCCGTCATCTCAGGGTTGAGCGCTTTGATGTCGGGGTGGTCCCAGGAGGTGATTTGGCGCGTGAAGATTTTCGCGAGCATGCAGGCGTCGAGGTCGATTGTTGCGCCGCCCAGCTCAGCCTCTGGCACGTTGTGGAAGACGCTGATGGCGCCCAGCGCGAATGGTACGTGGAGCATCTCGCGCCCGCTGCTCCGGACGGTATTGTACAGAGCGCTGGTCATCGGGATGTCGCCCGAGCCAAAGTGATTGTACGACTTGAAGCCCGATGTGGCGTCGCCCACGAACTCGGCCTGGCCCACACCCGAGCCAACGCCACGATACGTCATCGTGAGCGGCAGCTTGGAGCGCCCCTCGAGCAGGTCCATCGCCTCCCAAAACAGGCGCTGCGGGTTGGTGCTGCCCGAGCCATGCACGTTGATCACCTGCGTCAGGCCATCAACGTATGGGATCGTTATCGTCTGAGCGTATGCCCCCCCAGCGAGGAGGACAATGACAGCGGAAGTAATGCGCATGAATGTAGGAAGGGTCGGTCAGAGGCTGTCTCGCGATCCCTGGGAAGATGTGCATCATTCCGGCTTCGGCTCGAATATCGACCCATGAACTAAATCCGCTTGAACTGTTCACAGCTCCACAAATCGAGCTCCAAAACACATTCTCTCGCGTGTTCTCGGTACATTGTAGTGGGAACTGTTCACAGCTCCAAATTCGAGCTCCAGACGAAACACATTCTCTCGCCTGTTATCGGTAGTGTGTCTCTTATAGAGTGGTGTGCCAGCGATCATGTGTGCGATCCAAAGATAAAGAGTGGTCGACGTATGACGCATACTGGCAGTACGGAAACCTACATTATGCACAGCATAAATGTACGGCAGTCACGCCGATTCGCTTCTTAGCATGGCATGCACATGATTTGACCCAAAGGGGTACAAAGGGGTAGGGAGGTATTCTTTCTGGATAGTGGATTCACACACTATCTATCCCCACCACCTCATTTTGAACTCAGTGCTGTGTGCCACTGTCAGGAAACGTTGACCTTCTCACACAGCGCCTAATCGCGCCATGGGATCAAGTCAACCGCCGCGTTCCAAGGCAGCAGTCCGGGGGAAGACGCGTCAGAGCGCGAGGGCGTGGACCCATACGGATCCGTGCGTGAGTACGTGCTTCCACCGCTGGCGATGCTCTGGCACGAGTACGGGCCACTGTGACAGCCACCATCCAGCACCGCAACCGCGCGATGACTGAGCGCGCGAGGATCGGTGAAGACTGCTATCGTGCGCCCACCGGTGCTCGGCGAGCTGCGAGAGGCGGTGATGGAGCTTCCAAGCGCTTGTGTCTCGGATCCTCCGTCGAGCTCAGTTTGCAACCCACGAAGCTGCCCACGTAGCGACGCTAGTTGGTCTTTCAAGTTCGCGGGTAGTACCCTCTGGCTTGCCATCCGTCGAAGACGATTGCTCTCTTCATCGGGCGGGCGTGAATCCCCAGAGGTATGGCTCACTACTCTAGGCTGCCGCCCCAGGGATTCGTTACGGGATTGAGCCCTGCGCCGTAGACGGTTCGTCTCATCGGACGGGCAGCTCGGCGTGCTGGGAGCCAGAGCGGCCGCCCTCTCCTCAGCTGCCACAAGCACCGCCGCAGCCTCGGCCCGGGCGGCAGTCACAAGCACCGCCGCAGCCTCAGCCCGCGCGGCCCAAACCAACTCGTCCGCTTTGACCGCCTGCTTCGCCGCGGCCGCCCTCTCCTCAGCTGCCGCAAGCACCGCCGCAGCCTCGGCCCGGGCGGCACTCACCAACTCATCAGCCTCGGCCACCCGCTTTGCCGCCGCCGCCTCCAACTCTATCGCCTGTGCGACGGCGTGTTCCTCGATCGCCTGTGCGACCGCCTGTGCGACCGCCTTTGCCGCCTCCAGCTCAATCGCCTGTGCGACCGCCTTTGCCGCCTCCAGCTCAATCGCCTGTGCGACCGCCTTTGCCGCCTCCAGCTCAATCGCCTGTGCGACCGCCTTTGCCGCCTCCAGCTCAATCGCCTGTGCGCCCGCCTTTGCCTTCGCGGCCGCCGTGGCTTTGGCTGTCTCAACCTCAGCCGCCACCTCCGCCTCTGCCTGAAGCACAAGCTGCGCCGTCTGCACTGCCCTGGCCTCAGCCGCCTGCGCCTCGGCCATCGCCCTCGCCGCCCGTACCTCCGCCTCGGCCGCCTCGGCCGCCTCGGCCGCCACGGCGCTCTCGATCTCGCGCTCCATCTCGCGCTGCTCCGCCTCGGCGCTCGCAATCTCGCGCTCCATCTCGCGCTGCTCCGCCGCGGCGCTCGCAATCTCGCGCTCCATCTCGCGCTGCTCCGCCGCGGCCTCGTCGTCAAGCGCCACAAATCTCGCATGCATCTCCTCGATTAGGATCGATCTCGTCAGAAGCCGCACCTCCGACTCGACCGTCGACAGAAGTCTCTCCCGTTCTGCTTCCGCTGATCGTAACAGCGCTGCAGCCTCTGCCTCCGCTGAGCGTACCAGTAGCAGCGCTGAAGCCTCTATAGACTCCGCTGAGCGTAGCAGCGCTGCAGCAGCCGGCGTCACCTCCGCACCGTCGCCCACCGTCGGCGTAACCGTCGGCGCCCTACCGCTGCCGCCAACCAGCGGAGCTCGGGGATCGAACTGAGCTTCTTGATTGCTTCTTGAGTGCCACAGCTCCTGCGCCTTGAGCTCGGGGATCGAAATGAGCTTCTTTTTCCCCTGGGAGCCCCCTTCGGGATCCATCTGGAGCTTGTCGAGCTTATCGACGAAGCTCGTTGACGAAGCGGGATCCCTCTGGAGCTTGTCGAGCACCTGCAGCTTCTCCTCGCACTTGCGCTTGATGGCGGCCTCCATGGTAAAGCGCCCATCCGGAGTAGGCCCATGCCTGAGCAGCTGCGTGTACTGGGTGCGAGCCTCTGCCCAATCTCCCGCCTCGAGATGCATGTTGGCGGCCGAGAGCAGATAGCTTGAGAGCTCCGTGGCGAGCGTCAAGGCGAGCGCCATGTCCGCATCGCCGTCCCTGCTCATCTGTGCATACCTCGCCCGCTCGTAGATGGTCTCCACATGCAGAGCAATGTACGCGCCGGCCGCCGTGGCATACGCTTCGTCAAAGAGCCGCGCTGCCGCGGCAGCGTCTCCTCGCCTGCTCGCCACATGCCCCTGGGCTGCAAGCGCCGCCGCGAGCGCTCTGGCCGACTGGGACGCAAGGGACGGCGGCGCAGCAGCATCGCTCTCGGCCATCGTCCTCGTCTCCGGCGTCGCCGGCGTCGGCGAAATCGGCAGTGGCGTGAGGGTCGTGGCGTGGAATTCGCCGCTTGCGTGGCGGTGGCGGCGTGGCGGCGGCGGCGGCATCGGGGCCGTGTGGAACGCAGGGGACGGTGCAGCCTGCCCCGATGCAGAGGGGAAGGGCAGGGCGCCGTGGTGAGCACATGCATGCATGAACGCAGGGGACGGTGCAGCCTGCCCCGATGCAGCGATACACCGTGAAGGGGACGGTGCAGCATCGGGCGACGTCGGCGTTGGCGTCAGCGTCTGCGTTAGTGTCGGCGTCAGCGTCGGCGTTGGCGTCGACGTCGGCGTGGTGATGCCGCGAGGCGGTGGCGGTGGTGCGGCGTGAAAGTGGCGATTCCGTGGCGGAGGCGACGGCATGACGGCGGCGGCCGACGGCAGCAAGCTGGCACCTTCATGCGTCACAGGCTCAGAACGGAGCGTTAACTGACCCGAAGTGGTATGGTTTGCGGCTTGATTTTCGTAGCGCTCAATCGTTTTCGCGAGCGCTTCGTGCAGCGCCAGGCACCGGGCAAGGTGCTCACGGTCGTGCACATGCACATGTACCCACGGATTACAACGAACCGCCTTGGACTCGAGGAAGTAACGGAGCGATGACATGGCCGCGCGTAGCGAGGGGCTGCCAAGACGAGAATCAACGTGCAGACGGGATAGGCGACCTTAATCAAACGTAACCATGGGTGGAGGAGAGGCGCTCGCGCTCGGACAGAATCGCGAGGATGCGCACTATGTTTCAGCCAAGAGCTCTGCATTCCTCTCAGCATCCGAGTCCATGAGGGCGTTGAAGAGCTTCACGGTCCTCCGGAAGTCTGTGATCTTGAGGGGGTCGATTGCCTCGGCGGGTGCACCATCGGTCGATTCCTCCGAATCGGAGGACTGCACGCCGCCCATGAGCGTTACCGTTGCCTCGTGCCACGTGGGTGGATTGCACGAAAGAAATGCTTCGGAATCGAGCATGCAATGCACACGCGGATGCTCTTCAACACAACGCGCAGTCCTCCGGACCCCCAAGCACGAGGCCCACAGTCACATGGACGGAGATGTCACCGACGGGGCCGTCTACGACAACACAAGTCACGAAATCAGTCACAATCGATGGTAGATATGTGTATGCTTGGCTACCATAGCGTGTGCGCGGTCCTTAGCGCTGCCCGGGGGTCTGAGGGCCGGCCCTGTGCCCAGCCGGCCTCCTGCACCATATCTTCGCAAACTTCGCTTCCGGCGCTCCTCCTCGGCAATACGGCGCTAATACGGCGCGCGGCGCTCCCGGCCGTTTTCCCACAGGGGGCTAACTTTCCTACGTAGCATATAACGTAAAGAACAACCGAACGCGCAAATTGATCATGCTACTACCATTTACTACTCGTACGATACTGTATATACGGGCTTAATACGGGCTACTTCGATCTACAGGGTACGTGGCTTAGGCGCTACAACCCTACTACGACAACTACTATGTGTATTGCCGTGCGCCATCGCATGCTATACATGCTCTAATTCATCAAACGCCAAGCCAGAATCCAACTCTTGCGCCCGGCAGACGTCTATATCCACGACCCGCCGCTGGGCTCGACCGACGACGCGCCCGTGCACATTTCCGCCCGCCTCAGCCCTCACGGTTCCCCGTCACTCGCGCCCTGGCCGCCCACACCACCTTCCTTGCGGCGGGCAGCAGC
>Ga0210245_102149_pt1 | contig 13216 bp, 12 predicted proteins | sample ChrtobMetaP3_4mM_FD_155450 | JGI IMG/M metagenome (GOLD analysis project Ga0210245, IMG submission 155450) | Chrysochromulina tobin associated microbial communities from unialgal haptophyte culture, Seattle, Washington, United States - P3_4mM | ecosystem: Host-associated > Algae > Haptophytes >...
ATCCTGACATGTATCCAGTGTGACACCAAGGAAGCGCCCAAGATACATGTATCTTGATGTATCTGATGTGTATCCCAAAATGTATCTTGGACTCGTTTGGGATACGTGTGAAATACATGCAAAATGTCAAGATACATGTATTCTCTTGGAATGTAACAGAGTATGTAAATACATTTGAGATACACCAGGATACATTCGGGATACATGTATCCTTCAGAATACATACAGGATACATGCAGGATACATGCAGGATATATGCAGGATACATTAGGATACGTATTGTATAGGAACCCCCCCCCCAATTTGTATAGGAAACCCCCCCGCACCCGGGTTGGATGTGTCGGGAGGGGGGGGGTAAGGGGTCACCGGGTGTCATCACACTGATGAACCCCGGGCCGTATAGGCCGTTATACTTGTGGGGGTGGCACGTAGAGGGGTGCCAAACGAACCGCCCCCTGCCAAGGGGGGGTTCTAGCCGCCCGATGGTCGCCCGCCTCGTTAGGTACGGTCCGGTGAGACAAAAGAAAAACTTTTCTACACCAGAACACAAAAATAACCTAACGTCACCACCCTCCCCCACAGGGGGAGCTGAGTGGGACCACCCCCCCTAAAGGGGGTGGCCACGACGTCCAACACCTGCCACAACAACAAAAAACGAAACCTCCCAACCCTACCCCCGTCGGGAAAGCGGGGTTCGAGGTGTGGGTTCTTACTAAGGGGGTCTAGTTATACGCCCATCGCGTTCGGGGAAGGCATGCTGACCCTAGAGGGTGCGTGCGTGTATAGGTATGGCCCGGTCACCAAAAGCAAACTTTCCTAAGGCACGACCTGCCGATCCCAGACGTTCGAAATTGCGCCGAATGAGTAACCTGCAACCTCGGTCCAGCGAAACGGGCAAGTCAGCCACCGCGGGTGCACGATCACATCGATGACATTGATCGAACATTGATACAATGATCCTTGATCGGTCCCAGAATGTACCAGACTGCCAGACACCCACCTCTATTCAAACACGAACCATGGCACGAACACGGTTGTGTCAGTATGGTATTCAGTAACCCGAAGGTGACGTGATCCTTCACATGGTATTCATCAACAACCCAGACGAGCAGGGAGCAGCCCCCACTCAGAAATCGACCCAGGTCAACCCCGGAGCTCGCCACGAGCCTCTTGTGATACACCGCGCCACACTGAGCGTTGTTGTGATTGCCCTAGAAAGGCATCAAGGTTTCGCTCGGCGAGCCCGCTTGAGCCAGGGATGGGGCGCCCACGACCCTTGCGATATGAACCGCGCCACATGGAGCGCCGTCATGATCGCCTAAAACATGCGTCGAAGCTTCGCTCGACCGGCAACCCGCGCTCGAGTCATAACTTTCGCCATCTACGTGAGAGACACACCAGTCTTCGTACAGGAGCGGATGGTCTCGGCAATTGCATGGTTGAGGGGCGTCCATGAGAGGCGGTCCTTCATCAGCGACTTGAGCTTGGCTGACGAGACTGCACGGCGTAGCGGGCCATCGGGGTAGTTTTTATCAAAGACCAGTTGACCGAGGAACCCTGCCGTCTTCGCCGCGAGCTTTGCAAGACTGCTCACCGTTCTCTCATCGCTCGAGACAAAGAGAGGCGTGCTCACGTCGTCAAAGTTCTCAATCGCCCAGAGCAGCACCCGGGCAAGGTCGTGGGAGTACAACACCTGCCTCAAAGGATTACCAGAGCCTGCTACCACCATCTGCGAGGTAATACCCTGCGCCGCTCCGATGGCCTTCGCAATCAACGCATTGAGCAGTGGCCCAGATGCGCTGCAGTTGGCGTCCGGCCCAAACACGTTTGATGGGACAAGGGTCACCGCCTGCAACCCCGGCGTCGTCTCGCTCAGCTTCTTAGACAGCAGCATCCGATGCCATTTGGAACCAGAGTAGCCCTGCAATTCGGGCCTGTCCGCAGCGGCTCTGTGCTGTCCCACCGATGATGCGAATGCCATCATGTTTCGCGGCGCCAGCTGCATCAACGCAGTCTCGTTGATTGCAGTAGCAAGGCCCACGCCTGGTGGCAGCATGGCCGTGCTAAGGAGAGAGAGTACTCTTAACATGGGCTCTCTCTTGTCCCCGCCCAGCTTCTGACCACCGAGTAGACCACTCTTTGTCAGCGAGGCGGCAGCATGGAGGAGGTTTTCGGTAATGAGCTTGTTGGCCTTGAAGTACCTGGCCGGGTCTTTGCTCATCTGCGCCATGGTCGCGATCTCATCTGCGAGGTGAATGATTCTGGTCGGCTGGACATTCGAGAGGAGAGCCGTGGTAGCCGCTAGACTGCTGAGGTCGGCATGCGAGCGGTTGGAGAAGATAAAGGCGGCACGCCTCTCCGCTGGCAACAAGGCAACCTCAGCCTGGAGAGCCCGACCAACAAGGCCGTTGGAACCAGTGACGAGTGTCGTGTGCCTTGCCGAGAAGGGGAAGCTCACGATGGCATCTCTGAGCGTCTTGATCTCGCCGTTCGAGAGCTCTTTGTCCGAGGGCAGACCAATGTATAAGCCGCGGGTATGGATGGCCTCAGCAGCCGGGAACGTGCTTGTGCCCACGCCGCACGCGGCTGACCACGTCTCCGATGGTGACTTGCAGACAGGCTGCCGCGCAAAGTTCCCTGAGATCACTGGTCGCGTCTCGACGCCATGGGCTGCAAGGTGTTGGAAGAAGGCCGCCTGCTGGTGAGCGTACGGGGCAGCAAGCAGCAGCACGAGCCCAAACCAGGCCGCATCACAGCCAGGCGACGCCTTTGGAAGCGTCACAATGTGACGATGCGACGACAAGGCATCCCGCATATGATGGAAGTTGTCACGCCGATGCATGTTGAGTCCTTCGAGGCGCTTCAGCTGGATGCTCGCCATGGCTGCCTGCGTCTCCATAGGGCGAACGTTGAATCCCCAGTGGACGAAGAGGAAGCGAGGGTCCACATCTGCGTGCGCGGCCTGCACGGCAGCCTTGCGCTCGGCGCTGAACTCGCGCGTCCACCCGTGAGCTCTCAGCGCCCGAAGCGTCTGGCACACCGTGCCATCGTCTCGGATGCTTGAGACAACCGCCCCACCCTCAACAGAGGTGATGTGGTGCGAGTAGTAGAACGAGTACGTGCCAAAGTGGCCGTGCGTGCCGAGTAGCTTGCCGCCATGGCGCGAGCCGAGTGATTCGCACGTCTGCAAGGGGTAACGCGCGAGGGGACGCGCTACAGTAAGCAACTGAGTTGCACCTGAAGGGCCAATGAAGGGCTAATGAAGGGGTAATGAAGGGGTAATGAGTTGCATCTGAAGAGCCAATGAAGGGCTATGCTACATGGCTGTGTGCAGCATGATGGCAAAGAAGAACGTACATCTTCGATGACGACTAACCGATGCTTGTCGGCCAGATTCATGAGCGCCTGCATCTCGACGCTGTTACCCAAGGCGTGCACCAGCATGATGGCCCGCGTCTTGCCTGCACAAGAAAGCACGCATTCACAGGCGACGCACCTGTGGTGAGCACGAGGCCACGTGGCGGGGGGAGGTACCGTACTCATGCTCCAAAGGGCGCTCGGTACAATGCGCCAAACTCACTCGTAATCTTGGCTGCCGCAGCACTCACATCCATGTTGAGGGTGTCGGGCAACACATCGACCAGCACTGGTCGGGCGCCAAGCTGCACGAGGGGTGCCAGGGTCGTGCTCCATGCGAGTGCAGGTACGAGCACTTCATCGCCCCGGCGCAAGCCATCCACTCCTCGCCCGAGCTTGCCCATGCCCGAGAGCTCTATCGCGCCAGCCACTGCGATCAGGTTGGCCGATGAACCAGAATTGACCATGACGGCGCACGGCACGTGCAAGTACTCTTCGAGCTGCCTTTCGAAGCGGTCGACGCGCGATCCCATGGTGAGCTTGCCAGAGAGCATCGTATCGGCCATCGCAATGAGCTCTGCCGCCTCGAGAGTATCTGAAGCGAGGGGAAATCGCGAAGCGGCGCCCGTCTGGATAGCCGCATGCTTGCGCGCTCGAAATTCGTCAATTAGTGCAGTGGCCCACGCATCGTGACCATGGGCGCCGTCCAAGCCAGCTGCGGGTGCCATGAGTCTTTGTGCATTGGGATCGGGCATCAGCTGGCTCTTGCCAGTCAATGTGGCGAGGCCCAAGGAGATGATGGATACAACCATGGCTACCGATAGGTCACGTCGCGTGAGGATCAGGAAGCTGCGTCTTGTGATGGGTGCGCTCTCGTCGGTGGCCGTGCCCTTTTCCGGACTGCGATGTGGAGGTGAGACAAAGAAGAGGGACGCGATGATGCAGACGACCACCGAAACAGAGCCAGCGATGCTCGTCTCCTGATGCCATATCACACGACTCGCCGCGGTCGCACCGATCTTGGTGCCCGCCGAGAGCATGGAGAATGCGGAGGCGCTCAACTCTTCCCGAGCCCGCCAAGAGAAGTATGAGACGCCCACAGCGAGGAAGCAGCTCAGTGCGACGAGCCCAACAGCCGTCAGGTCGTAGTGCATGCTCTGCGCGACGACATGCTCCCTACCTGCCAGGCCTGCCGCGAGCATTGGAGGTAGGGAGAGGAGGTTGGTATAGAGCACATGGTCCCAAACTTGGAGCTTCACGTTGTTCTCGACCAGATCTCGGCCGATCAACGATGAAACGACATCGCACAGCACGTTCGCCGACACCCAAATATATGAATGCATGCTGTTCAGCCCCGAGACTGCGTTCACAAAGTATGCATTCAAGAGGGCGGACGAAAGCATGACGATAATGGCGACCCACGACCGCATGCTTGGCAGCTCACGGTCCATAAAGGCCCATTCCAAGATGGAGATGAAGAGTGGCGACAGGCATCGAAAGCCGATGACGGTGTCCACGTTGGTCGTTTGTAGCGCCATCATGCTGCTGTACATGGTAGCCACGAAGGCAAAGACCCATGGCATATAGCTGATAGCTGTGCTCGCGCTGATGTGATGGGTCCGCACTACAGAGGCCGCAGAGAGGACGAGGACAAACACCGCCGTCGACGCGAGCTGTGTTAGGCACACGAAGGATGGCAGATGTGTGGCATTGACGCACAACCGGTTCACGACCAGCAGGGCGGAGGCCGCCAGCGCGAACCCAACCTTATTGGTCGACATTCTAATGGAGCGGGCTCTGCGCCGAAACTCCGTGGATATGAGTTTGGCCCCTAAACATGGCGTGGACAAAGTGTCCACACAATTTGAAACCTCGTGAAGAGGAAGTGCCCCAATCACGTTGCAAGCACTTCGCAACCCGTGTTCTGTGGGAAGACGAGTTTCCGCGTCTTTCAAGCACTCCCCCAACTGTCTCCCTCTGTTGGTGTGTTGTGAACGTGTTGGTGTGTTGTGAATGAACGCTGCAAATATGCGAAAGGGTCAGTTGAATCGACACACAAGGTACTGTTCCGAATATGAACGCCGAGGCTAACTGCCGCGTCTTTCAAAGCGGACACCTTTTCATGGCCTCGCCCGCTCGCGTTCCCGACTCGCCCGCAACATCTTCCAACTTTCTGGACACGCTGAACGTCGTGCTGCTGCACGCGGACTGGACGGCGCGCGGCTCCGCGCCTTGCGTCTGCAAGGCGTGGAGGAACGCGCTGCTCGTGGGCGATGGTGAGCCCTATTGGCAGTGGCTGTGCGAGCGGCTGCGTGACGAGTGCAAGCTTTACGTGCCTGCGGGCCTGTGCCCGAACTCGAACGGGTGGAAGGCACACTTTGCGATGCTGTGGCGCAAGCGCGACCTGTGGAAGCACAAGGAGCTGCCCGCCGATGGCGCGCTCGCCACTCCGCCGCTCGAGGCGGAACTGGATGCTGAGGAGGGGTCCACCGACGAGGCGGAGGCGCTCTGGCGGCTCGAGCGCGCACGGGAGGCCGCCGCCGCGGCCAAGAAGCTGAAGGACGCTGAGACGTTCAGCGTGAGCGTGTGCGCGCGCTTCCGCCCGGCGGTCGCGACCGCGGGTGGCACTGACGCGAACAACGAGGGCGACGTGGTAGTCATCCCGCTGCACCAGCGCGTGTCGATGGTGCGCGCCAAGCACGGCTGCTCGCAGGCCAAGGCCATGCGCATCGTCATGCAGCAGGAGGCCGCCGCCAAGGCCAAGGCGCGCGGCGGCACGGCCGGCAGCGCGGCGAGCGGGGAGGCATGCGTCATGGAGGACTGCGTGGTGGCGGTGGGTGAACGTCCCTCGGAGAGTGCCCTCGCCGCGCTCGAGGCGAAGCAAGCCGCCGCCGCCGAGGCTCACAACAGGATCATGGAGGCCGAAGCGCCCTGGATGGCCGAGCGCGCGCGCCGCAAGCCTCATATGGGCCTCGGCAGGGCGACGCCAGGACGTCGTCAGGGCGGGCACAACGAGGCGGATGAGGTGGTGGCGGGCGCGGCGGTGGCGGCCCAGGCGGCGGCCCCGGCCAACCGTGTCGAGGCTGCCCTGTTCGATCGTGGGGATTCCGAGGCGTCAACTGCGCAGGCGCCAATGGAGGCGGGGGCTCAGGCTAGCCTCTGGAACTCCACCTTCATTGCCGAGGCCCCGGTGAGCATGACTGGCATCGTCCAGCTCACCTCCATGCCGGCCGGGCCCTGTGCATGCAAGTGCTCACCACGGCGCCGAGCCTCCCCTCTCCCCACAGGTGTGCATGACTGGCATCGTCCAGCTCACCTCCATGCCGGCTGGCACCAGCGAGGAGCAGATCCTCGCCTTCTTTGGACAGCTGGCCGGTGACCAGACGCCGCGCCCGCCCGCGTCGCACCGGCCCGTGTACCTGCTCGGCCCCCCCGAGGGTGCGAGCGCGCGCGCTTTGGTCGAAGCCTTCGTCGTCTTTGACTCTTGCGAGGCGGCCGACCGCGCGTGCATGCTGTCCCACAACCGAAAGCTCAACGGCCGTCTGCCTGAGATCTTTCGGGCGACGCAAGAGCATATGCAGCACGTGCTGGGCGAGGCGGAGGCCCGTGCCAAGGCGGCGCGCGAGGCCGCTCGTGAGGCGTCTCGCCTTGCGACCATCGAGGCTGCCCGGGCCGCGCGCGCGGCGGAGAAGGAGCGCCATCGCCAGGACGCTCTAGCCCTAGCGGCGTCCAAGGAGGCGGCTGCAAAGGAGGCGAGGGAGAAGCGCGCGCCGTACGCGCTCGTGGCCGGCGGCAAGGAGAATGAGGCCGAGGGCGTCGCCGGAAACAGCGGCGGCGCCGCCAAGGGCAAAGGAGACGAATCAAGCGCGGATGGTCCCGATGCTACCAGTAGCGACACGCGCGCGGCGATCATCTCCGTCTCGGAGGAGCGGGCGGAGGTGCTCACAATGGCGCCCGGCTGCGGCCTGCGCCCGTTTGCCTTTGAGCGCGTCTTCGACGTGCAGCAGAGCCAGGAGAGCGTCTACGAGCTCTGCGGGCGCGGTGCCGTCGCCGATTTCCTCAACGGCCACTCAGCCTGCGTGCTCGTGTACGGGCAGACTGGAGCCGGCAAGACGCACACGATGTTCGGCGATGGCACGGCCGACCCGCGCCTCGGGCGTGCGGCCTCGCGCCGCGGGCTCGTGCCGCGTGTGTGCGAGGAGCTCATCGGTGCGGTCGAGCACCGACGCACCCTCGGCATCGACGCGACAGTCAGCGTGGCGTACGTCGAGGTCTTTGGCAACGAGGTGACCGACCTGTTGCGCGAGGGTGCCCAGATCGGCGCGTCCGACGGCGGCGCCGACAACCACTTTCATGCGCACCGGTGGGTGCTCAGCGGACGCGCCGACGTGCCGATCGATTCGGTGGAGGGCGCCCTTGGGCTCATCGCGCAGGGCGACTCGTGCAAGCGTAAGGCGGCGACCGCGATGAACGAGCGCTCGAGCCGCGCACACGCCCTCTTCATCCTGTCCCTGACGCAGACGTGCGACGGCGTCGAGCGCATCTCGCGACTCTTCCTCGCTGATCTCGGCGGCTCCGAGAAGTTGTCCAAATCGGGTGCGGCGGACGATTTCAGGTCGCTCGTGATCTCGTCGGGCGGAGAGGAGATCAGCCGCATCACGTGGGCCGAGTACTATCAGCACCGGCAGCGGCTCCAGGAGTCCTTGAACATCAACGTGGGGCTCTTCGCGCTCCAGCGGTGCATCGAGAAGCTCATCTCCCGCGACGAGCTGCGTGCCCAGGGCAAGCCGTGCCACGTGCCCTTTGCGGACTCGAAGCTCACGCTGCTCCTCAAGGACGCCCTCAATGGCGGCGCGCGCACCACAGTGCTCGTGTGCGCCTCCCTCGAGCCACGGAACGCCGTCGAGTCCATCCAATCGCTCCGCTTCGGCGAGAGCTGCTCGCGTGTCGAGATGCGCGGCCGGGGCGCAGGCGACGGCGCGGCGGCGCTCAAGCGACTTGTCGAGGATCTCGATCGGCAGATTGCGGAGCAGCAGGCGATCATCGTGCGCGACCAGCGCTGGGAGCGCCGTGTGACGACCCGGTACGATGTCGTCGATTTCAAAGAGAACTTCGTCGCCACGAAGACGACCGATCTCGGCGATTCCGAGGTCAACCTGGGCGACGTGGCGGCGGGCGTCGTGCAAGTCGACCTCGACCTCTTGTCGCTCGACAAGGGAGGTATGAGCCGCTTCTCCCTCGCAGAGCTGCGAGATGCCCTCGAGAAGCGCAGCCTCGACACGTCCGGCGACCGTGCCGCCCTCTTTGGACGGCTGCGTGCCGCCGTCGCCGCTGATGACTCTGCCGCGAAGACGACTCAGCAGACGATCGCGCACGAGGTGGTCGCCAACGTGCTCGTGGGCGCCGAGGAGGCGGAGGCGAAGCTTGATGCCCTCCTGCAGCGCAAGCGTGAGTTGCTCGGCGAGATCTGAGGCTCGGCGAGATGAGATCTGAGGCTCGGCGAGATGAGATCTGAAGCTCGGCGAGATGAGATCTGAAGCTCGGCGAGATCTGTAGTGGCAAGTGGTCGAGAGGGCTGATGGTCCGCAGTGGGGCGACGCGTGGCTGAGTGCACACGCAAGGGGAGAGGCACGAGATGCGTGACGCTACGTGGAGGGCATGCAAAAGGTGTGGGGGGACGTTGAACGTCCCCCCGGAGAACACACGGAGCCAGAGAATCGAAGGTGAGAGGCTGTGTGAGAGAGTGTGCGCAACGGATAGAGGTGCGGCAGGATATATGGATATACGACTGGCATCCGCGAGTGCATCTCGTGCTCGCGAAGTAACTGTACTATACGCGTTGGTCCTGGGTTGTGTAGCTGGGATCGCCCAGGCTCCAGCGTCCAGGCGGGACCAGCACCAGGGACCAGAGGCGTGGCTGGAGGCTCAAAAGGGTCAGGGGCTCCAGCCTGGTCCAGGGGTGTGGGGAGGCTGGAGGTCTGGGGGAGTGGGACGCACCTGGCTCCTGGCTCCTGGTTCGCGGCCGGACAGGCGGAACACGACCGACATAGACGCGCAGTTCGGCGATGTCGGAGCTCGGACCCGTTCTCCGATCTCCCGTTTTGGGACTGCGGTCTGCGCGCCACACGGGTCTCGGGTGGCGCGTCACGATTTGCGGGGTTAGTTTCTTGCGCTGATTTGTGACTTACTCCTCGAAGTTACTGCGCCGGCCAGGCGCCAGCGAGCACATGGCAAGCGAGAACGGACCGAAGCGACGACCCGACGTTTTAACCTTTTATTATTACCCGCTCTCGATGGGGAAACTAAGTTGCTTCCCTCCCCCAGCAAGGTCAAAATCTCGCGCATCACGCGATAGGGTGACTACCTGAGTGTTGAAACCCTTCCCTAAGTTCAAAATCTCGCGCTCTTTTGTTGAACCCACTGTTTATGCTAACTGTGAACCCTTTTTGTTCTCATGTTCCGACAGCACGGTGAGCAGCACGGTCTTGGGGCAGGCAGGGCGGCATCGAGACCAAGGAGCCGATGCCTGAAGGTCGAGAGGGAGAAGAAGAGGACCACGCGGAAGCTACGGCGCTCGAAATGCTGCAGCGCATTACCGAGGTCGATCTCCGGGGAGAAGGCAGTGCCTGCTTGGCTGATGGCGAAGAGCACAGTTGGGTGGAGTACGACGGCGCACGAGGGACTGGGCGCTCATGTGAGAAATGCTTTACATGCCAGGACGCACAGGGCGTGGTGCAATGGCGTATCCAGCCGATAGTGGCGCTCCCGAGAGCCACCGTGATTCTCGCTGCCTGGCAGGCTGAGCTGGACCGGCTGCTCGCGGGGGGCTGCATGCAAGGTGGCGAGCATGAATGGCGAGACGCGCAGCAGACGTTTGCTTGGATCATGAAGCCGGGACATTGCTGTGGCAAATGCGGGTCGGTGGTCGACGCCGCAAGTGGCGATGTCATCATGCGTCCCGGTTTGGTGGGTCTGTTTGGCCTTCCGCAGGGGCCCACCTATCGTGGTGGTGCGCACCCGGTGTGGCACAATATTGCCCCTGACACCGCCCATTGACTCTCAGAGACAGACAGAAAGTTGTACTAATGGAACCTGATCTCATTCAATTAGGACGGGTGACCGGGCGCGATCATTGAAATAGACTTCCCTCGCTCAGACCAACGTGCGTTAGAGCGCGTCTCTAACCGAAGCGCCGTCCCGTTTAGCGGTTTTAGCGGCCCCCGCGCCCGCGCGCTGCTCCTGCGGTTGCGGTGCGATACCGCAACCGTATGTCGTGAGAATGTGTATGTGACCGGGGCGCCCTGTAATGTCTCTTCTCATCAGTTCATCCCAAGTGCTGGTCGATCAATTTCGCGGTGAAGAATGCCACCGTCGCCGCGCACCCGCCCACGCCGGTCACCTCGAGGCCAGACTTGAGCCAATCCCCTGTGTCACCGAAGCGGCTCTTGATGGCGCCAAGCGCGAAGAGCGAGAGTCCCGAGATGCCCGTCGAAAGCAAGAACGAGGCGCGAGGGTCCGCCGCGATCCCCGAGTGATGCGCGATCAATGCTGAGACGATGTACGCCATGAGAGGCATGCAGCCGAAGCTGGTGAACGCGACGAACATCGCAATCGCTTTCTCGAGCGGCGGCGGCTCGTCTGCGCTGGCACCGGAGATGTCATCCTCGGCCTTGGCTGACAGGTACTCGCCCGCCGCCATCGACAGGGCGTCCGCGAGCACGGTCGACAGTCCGATTACGAGCGTGAGCGAAGACGACGAGTGCTGCGAGCCTTCAGCGGCTGCGAGGAGGGCAAAAGTCGTCAGGATGCCGTCCATGCCGCCAAAGACGAAGCCCCGGATGTGGCGCTGCATCAGCGACGTGTTGTGACCACCAGCCGCCGCCAGCAGCCCAGGAGTCGTGCACAGCTTTCTGGCGGCCAGTACGACCGAGCCACCCGAGCCAGCTGGACTGTGCCGCCGCGACAAGGACGTGCTACGCTGCAGCAGTGGCTGCAGCGGCTGCTGCCGCTGCGTACACCAGGAGCTCTCAACGTCGGCGCGTGTGGCCGACGCGAGGATGAAGAGCAACCCGACAACGCGCATGTCAATAAATCTCACGCAGATCTCCGAGAGTTTGACGATGCTCCGTGTAGGGGAGTTGCGCGCATTTCAGAAGCAAACCTGTCTCTTTATCTCTCAGGTATCAAGGCAGCAGGGAGTGATTCTCGCTGTCGGCGCCCTCGCCGCCGTGGCTGCCCCTTCTACTCGCGTCGCTTAGCACGGCGCTCAGCACGGCGCTCGACGGTAAGCAGCCCAACTCGTGCGCATGCTGAGAGCGCAGCCCACGGCGCTCTCCGTGCCCGCCGTGTCCACCCCCACTTTTGGTACTCCCCACAGCACACGGAGATGGCGGCATGTAGGTCGTCCCATCGCCTCCGCCGTCGCCGTCGCCATCGCCGCCACCACCTCCACCGTCGCCGTCGGCGAGGCTGTGCGCCTTGTCGGCGGTGCGGGTGGACGTCTGGTACGCGAGTATGCCAGCGGCGCAAAGGAGGAAGCCAGACAGGTTGGTCGGTGTGATCGAGTCGCCTCGTGTGTACGCCGCCGCGACGATGGTCACGAGTTCCTTAGCGACGCCGAGGACCGAGAGGGAGAGGGAGGAGGTGAGTCGCACGAGGCCGAACTCACAGAAGAGGAGCCCGAAGACGAGCGCGCCGATGCATGCATTGTACACGAGCAGCTCGCCACGGGCGAAAGCGAGCACCTTGTCGCCGCTCTCGAGCAGCGCGTGGCTCTCGAGCACCCACGCGGCTGAGGCCGAGCAAATCGCACATGCGGGCGTCACGTGGTAGATGGAGGCGACAGGGGAGCGTTGGCGCCAACCGAGCGCATCCGGGAGGTTCGGCGCATCGATCGGCCTCGCTTTGACCAGCACCTGCGTCATCGCCCAGCGCAGGCCAGAGAAGACGCAGGAGAGCAACGCAAGACCTAGCCCGAGGGCGTCGCAGTCGACGTCGCCGTACGCGGCGAAGCCGATGCCGACGCACACGGTGAAAATGGAGCCCACGATCAGCCACGAGGGCTCCTGCAGCCTCAGCAGCAGAGAAAAGCCCAGGACGAAGGCGGGCACTGTGCCGCGCACGATTGTGTGCAGCGCCACCGACAGATGCACAAGCGCCCAGTTGGAGACGCCAATGTCAAGCGCAGTAAGCAGCCCGATCGGAGCAACGACGTACAGCGTTGTGTGCCAGGGCAGCGGCTCGGGCCGCCAGCATGACGGTCGTGTCGACAGCCAGCTGATCAAGAAAACAACTGCGTTGGTGATCGCGGCCAAGGTGAATGGGAACTTGAACTCACGATCCGTGAGCAAGAACTTGTTGGTGAAGATGATGGCGCACGATGATGCGTACCAGCCAACGACGTACACTAGCCACATATGGGCGTCTAGGCTGTGCGCCATGTCGTCGGGGCCGCTGACGGCCACTCCGCGGGCGCTTGCCTTGGCGTCCTACGAAGCTCGACGCCTGCGTACCGGTAAAAAGTCAGACTCACAACCTTCGAACCCACCAGCACACCCGCACGACTGCGCGACGACCGAAACCGCGGTGTACCGGTACATTGTACTGTGCAGAGACTATGATGAGCTTCATGTGAATGGAATGCGACGCCGTTGGCTTTTCAAACTTCCGCCCAAGGGTGTCGGATACATGCGGCGCGAGCTCGAATGATGGTGGCGATCGCAGTCACGCTGGCGCTCTTCGGAGTGGTGGCGGGTGCCGAAGACGGCCACACGCCCACTCCCTCAACTGGTCGCCGGTTGCAGGGCACCGGCGGCGGGCACGGGCACAGCCCCCACGGGCACAGCCCGCATTATCACAG
>Ga0210245_102164_pt1 | contig 13115 bp, 12 predicted proteins | sample ChrtobMetaP3_4mM_FD_155450 | JGI IMG/M metagenome (GOLD analysis project Ga0210245, IMG submission 155450) | Chrysochromulina tobin associated microbial communities from unialgal haptophyte culture, Seattle, Washington, United States - P3_4mM | ecosystem: Host-associated > Algae > Haptophytes >...
CGCGCGACGTCTCGATCGGTGCGATGCTGACGACGAAGAAAGCGGTGAGCCGCCTGCAAGAGAAGGGCAGGTACCGCAAAAAGGGCGGTGCGAACGGCATCCTCGGCATGTACCCTGCTGGAACCGGAATTCCTATGGCGTTCGGGAAGCCCATGACGATGACTGTGCTGTACAGCTGTGATCGGCGTTGGCGTGCCGTCTACACCACAGCGCGAATGTAAGGAACACTTGATCAAATCGTGCACGAAGCATGACAAAAATTCCCGCAGGGGCTAGAAACCCCTAGCTGAAAGAAGGTGGAACATGAGCTCCAATCGGCTGTGCATCAACTCTGGAGTCAACTGTCTTCCTAATACCAGCGCCTTGGCAGCCTCCTTGAGCCTAGGTGAGACATATAGAAAGTTTGGCCCACCGCCTCGAGCCTTATACAATTCAGGTATACGCACGTAGCCACTTTGTAAAACCAGTCTCTCTGCACCGTATTGTTGACTTCCTGGCTGTTCTTCCATCAGCAGAATATCAAATGGGAACTTTTGCGTTGAAAGACAGTCACCAAGCGTTGAGAGAACGGCATGTTCTGCGCCCTCCACGTCCAACGAAAAGAAGGTTGTCGCAAAGCAGTTGCTTTGCGACTCGTACAGCTCCTTGAGTGGCTGAGGATGTTCGGCTGCACACGGATCAGCTGGCCCGCTGCGACGGAGAATGCTCAACAGCGGAGCGCACGGGACCTCATCGAATGCTGTTCCGCGAACGGATTCCCACCTCGCTGACGGATGACGTATACTCAAGTCTCCCGCAACTGAGCCACCTGCTTTCGACACATGTAGCGTGCCATTCTCTGCTTGGCAAACGCCTGTATTCAACATTGCTGCACGACGGTTGGAATTCAAGAGGGCGCCGTAATTGGCCAGGTTGGCTTCGATGAGCGTTCCTGTCCAGTTCAGGCATTTCTCACTCATGAGAGTGTTGGAGCCATTAATGCCGTCGAAGGCCCCCATTTCCACGAAGCTGCGAGCGTGGCGTCCCTCTGTTTGGGTTGCGGCTGCGTAGATGAGGAGAGGCAGCAGTTGGAGATCCTCTTTCGCTTGCGGGTTAGAGTGCGTATTCCGAAAGGCGCAATTCACTATCGATGCGATCTCATCTACTTTTGGAGATGGGCAGCGTGCAAACAAAGACGCAGCTATCAGAGGCAGCGGCGGCATAGCCGTTGCGTGTTGACACCCACTTGCGGATCGGTGCCGTAAGGTTTACGGCTGTGAGGTCCTGTGTGTGTTGCGTGTGCACACTCTCTCCTCGGCGCTGGATTCCTGTGACTCGGTGTATCTCCTCGCGCACGGTGTGAAAATCGAAGTGAAACCACCAAACCAGAATTTGGATCTCAACTTCTTATCTCAAAAGACCAGCCGCCACAACAGGCAGCCGTGGGAAAGAGTGACTACTTGAGTAGTGGTGAGTAACCTTAGACGTCGCACACGGAGCGCGCCGAGGGTGTTCTAGACAGACAACTCTCGACTCACGCCTGAAAAAACACGCGCTTGCGGGAAGTGATCGCGATTCTAAGTTCGCGCCCGATTAGGCAATCGGGGCGCGGTGCCACGCTCCAGGGGCCACAAAGGGGCAAGGGCCACACTCAGGGGGGCACACACTATAACACGCGACGGTGAGAGCCATCCAACGGGCAAGTGCCCGGTTCACGGCCGAGCATTCGATCCGTCTAAGCGGCCGAGCGGGCCGCATTCGATTCGCCTAAGCTTGTGTTAAGCATTTCCTTCGGACGGCAGCCAACCCAGGAACGAGTGTGGGTTTGTGGCCGCCGCCCCGCGCGAAGGACCTTGTCAGGACCGACACGTGCTCCCAGCCACAGAAAGACTCCGAGAATGCGAGATGATAAGCCCTCCAATGTCGCGCCTGAAGCGGGGGAAGGCGCGGTGTTCGAAGGTTTGGGGGGTATTGCGTTGTGACAAAGCGTAATCTGCTGTCGGTAATAGGCCCGCGCCCGAGCGCGCGTGTCGGTGCGCTGCCGGGTTAAATTTGACGACGATTAACAGCAGAATTGGTGTCATTCTAGGTCTAGTAGGTTGGGCTCTGCGCGCAGCTTCTCTTCCTGCCACCCGCCTTTTGCACCAGGCGGCACGCGCCCTCGCCGCCAGAACCAGCTTGCATTTCCCCCAGTACCCCCACGGTCCACTCGACGACGCGCGCGCACGAGGCCGCTTGGACAGAAAAGGCATGCTTCATGGGCACTTCCAGGGTGCTCTCGAGTACATCGACTGGCACGCCGGCCGCACTGCACAGCGACGCCATGGTGAGCGGGCCCCACTTGTCGCCGGGCACGAAGCACGCGCGCAGCCCACCCGAGGCCGCGAGGGCGGATGCGCCCGCCTCAAAGTCGTACGGTGAGCCAAGCCGGTAGAGCTCTGTCTGCACGAGGCGCACTATATTGTGAAGCGCGTCGCGGTGGATGAGCCCATCCCGCACGAGCCGGTGGCACGCGGGAGTGAACCGCTTGCGCACCTCCGTCGGCAGGAGCGCTGTCTTGAGCGATGGGGGTGCACAGCGGATCAGAGTGGCCAGGCTGCCGAACACGTGGACGAGAAGCGGGCCGATGCAGCTGGTAAGCACGTGGTACTCGAGACGAAAGGAGAGAGGAAGAGCGCGTAAGCTCGCGGGCACCTCGAGGAACGGCATGAGGAGCACCACACGGGGGCGCCACGCCTCTGACTGCAACCGAAGTGCCGCCTGCAGTGCGAGCCACCCACCGATCGAATGGCCAATGAGGGTGACACGGCCGGCCTCATCTCCGTGAATGATGCGCTGCCGCCCTTTGTTGCAGAAAGTCCGGATGCGCTCGGTCACATGCGTAAGCTGCTCATCGATCGTGTAGCATCGGCCCTCGTCGCTGCTGCCGCGCAGTCTTCGAGCATTTGCCCATGAGATGTGGCCGGCGAGGCCGAGCACCATGCCCTCGGCGTTCACACGCGCCGTCACGGCCGCGAGAAACTCAGCATACCAGCCGGGTAAGCCCGGGTTGCCCGGCACAAAGATGATGATGCCGGAGGCGGGGCCTTTCCGTGTCTTGTTCGTGTCGAAGATAGCTTCATAAGCGCCAAGCGCCGTGCCGACACCCTCCAGCCTACACCCACCGTACAGGATCTCGTCTACGCTGTCACACGTGCACGGATGATCACTGGCGGCGCAATGCCGAAGCAGCCAGAGGAATATCGCGAACAGCAGCAGCACTGCGGCCAACGCGACGACGAAAGCGGACTCCGACGGCATCACACCTCGTGTGAAAAGGAAGCTCGGGTGTGAAGAATCAAAACGGCGCCACATATTTTTCGTTCGTACGTGTTGTGGTGTTCCTGTGAAGGGGGTGAGTTTCGGGCGGCCATCCGGTTTGCTCGCCATGGCGTTGAAGATACACTACATCGAGGACGACGGAGAGCGTCGCGAGCTCCTAAGCGGCGAGGACCTTTGCTGGGCTGCTCTGCAAGGAGATGACGCACTCGTGCAGCGTTGCCTCGACGCACATGTGAGCCTCGAGTCGACCTCACGTGACGGATGGACGCCGCTGCTCACGGCTGCTTTCCATGGTCACTTGAGGGTCACGCAGATGCTGGCAAGCGCTCGCGCCAACCTGGAAGCGACGAGCTCGTTTGGGCGAACGCCCATAATGTGCGCGGCAAGTGGCGGCCACAAAGAGATTGTGGATGTGCTGCGCAGGTTGGGCGCCGACCTGAAGCGGGCTGACATGACCGGAGCGACAGCGCTCACTTATGCACAGCTGGTGGGCGATGAGGGCATCATCACGTCGGTCGCGGGCAAAAGTAAGTCGATCAAGGCTCAAAGCGCCGTGGAGTCGAGCGCATTGAAGCGGTCAGGCGACGACGACCTGCCGCTGCTCGATGCGGCGCACTGGCGGCAGATTGCTGAGCTGCGCAGGCTCCTCTCCGAGAATGCAAGCGCCGAGCGCGTGAACGCAGTGAACAGCGTGGGCGAGACGGCGCTGATGCATGCGGCATGCGATGTGCAGGGCGTCGAGCTCCTGCTCGCGCACGGCGCGGATGTGCACCTGACCAACACGTATGGCTGGACCGCCTTGAGCTTTGCCGCGATGCACGGCAATGTCAAGGTGGCGGCATCGCTGCTCGAGGCGCTTGCGGACCCGTACAGCCGGAGCCATGACGGGCGGTCAGCACTCGACCTCGCACGCGAGCACGACCACGAGCGAGGCGTGGTCGAACTCCTCGAGGCGCGCTACGCGCACGACGTGCACGAGGCCCATAGTGCGGCGGCGCGGCTAGCAGAGCTCGTCGAGACGGCGCGGGCGCAGGCGGCGCAGGCTCGGCGGCGCGCACTGCAGCTGCAGGCGACGGCAGCTCGACGGAAGATGCTCGGGCGCTCAAAGGAGGCTGGGCGGCAGGTAGCGGGCTCGGTGCTCTTCGACGCCGCGCGCGATGGGCGCGTCGAGGTGCTTGAGGCCTGTACCTACGGCGGCAATGATGCGGACCTCGACGGGCGCGATAGCCAAGGGAGCACGCCCTTGATAGCCGCCGCCATCAATGGGCATGCAGGCGCCGTGCGGGCGCTGCTCGAGGTGCGGTTACAGTCCCTCGCCCAGGCAGAGGCTGCCGCGTCCGCGTTTGAGACTACCACCGACAACGCGGCCGCCCTCGCGGTGCATCGTAAGCGCGACGAGGCCCGTGCGCGCCTGCATGGCATGCTGACTGCGAGCACGCGCAACGGCTGGACGGCGGCGCTCTGGGGGGCGCACTATGGCCATGCTGACGTGCTGGCCGCACTGATCGATGCCGGGGCCGACCTCGAAACCACCACGCCCGACGGCCGCACGGCCCTCGACCTCGCGCGCCACTCGCCGATGCCCTCGCATGCGCGCGCGGTCGAGGTGCTCACGGCAGCGCTTGCGAAGACACCTGGACAAAACGTCGGTGCCCAATCGGCCCTGGGCGCCACTGATCTTCGTCAATAACATCTTGTACGATTGTAGGCGATTATAAGTTTCGGTCCTGTATGCAGCGTGTACCGGCTCGTGTGTCCCGTGTGTATCCCGGCTCCGTTGGACGGGGGTGGGGGGGTGGGCACCGGGAGTACCCGTTGTTTTGAGGGGTTCCGGTGAACTTCGCCAAATCTCCGATTCATCGTTCGTCGTCTTTCACAAAGCGACAATGCGGACCTTGCTGATCGCCGCGCTGCCGCTCGCGCTCGAGGCTCTGCGCTTGCCCTTGCCGACGTTTGCTAATCCGGCGCGCATCGAATGTACGCTTGTCTCCCGTCGATCGGTACTGCTCGCCCCGGTGGCTGCCACCACCACGGCGGCACTGCTCGCATCGTCACCCGCCTTCGCCGCGTCAAAAGGGGCGTCGGATGGCAAGTGGGCGCAGCATTTTGGCGAGTTTTCCGATACGGAGTTTGAGGGCATGACGGCCACGCCCTCTGGCCTCGAGTTCAAGATCATTGAGGAAGGCTACGGTGTCAAGCCCATCTCTGGCCAGAAGATCAAGGCTCACTATGCTGGCTACCTGCTCAACGGCGCCAAGTTCGACGCGTCATACGATCGTGGCAAGCCCCTCGAGTTCAATGTGGGCGTCGGGCGTGTCATTAAGGGCTGGGACGAGGCGCTGCTTGACATGAAGGTTGGTGAGAAGCGCCTACTCAAGATCCCGTCGCAGCTGGCCTATGGTGCCAAGGGTGCGGGCGGCGTCATCCCGGGTGGGGCGACGCTCGTTTTCTACGTCGAGTTGGTGACGCTCGCAGCGTGAGCACGGGCGGGCGGCCAAGACAGATTCTTCCACGAGGAAGGTGTCCTCGGCTTTCGGCTGTCTCTTCCTCGATTTCGGGCGCGCTCGTTTCACACCACACCGTCTGTGCGGAACGGCAGGTCTGTGCGGAACGCGGCGGAATGTGGTAAATTTGGTTGTTGTTTCTTCATCTCACGTGGCGGAGTCCCACCCGCACACTTACAACTGGCGGATTCTCTTCGTCAGCAAAGCTCGCGCCGTGTCGGTTCGAGAATCTCCGCGGCGCGAAGATCGAAAATGCCTCTTCGCCGTAGTCGGCACTCCGTCGGCTTCGGCTTGCTCCTTTGCAGGTCCCTGCACGCATTGCGACCTGCAAACGACCTCATATCAAGAACATTTCTAGAGATAGTCCGCGCCAATAACAATGCCGCGGCAGCGGCCGAAAGTGCGCGTCGTTTTGTCGTCGGCGGCACCAGTGTCGGCCGCGTTCTGGAGCAGTCAGCTGTTGCACTGGGGCGCTACCCAGAGGTGTTCTCGGTGAGCGAGGACTCCGTGACGCTACGGGCCGAGGTGGGCGCCAACGTTCAAGAGCGCACGATCGCGGTGGCGCGCGTCCTCGATGCCCTTCGCGCCGAGGGATCCGTGCCGATGCTAGAGGGCTGGCGAAACGAGGCTTTTGCCATCCGCTCCTCATTCTTTGCGCCGACGGAGCTGACGGTCGAACGGGCCGCAGCAGGCCTCTTCGGTTGCCCGGCGTACGGCGTCTTCGTAGTCGGTTACGTGGCCGACGAGGCGACGGGCGTGCCGTCGCACGTGTGGATCGGCCGGCGTTCTCCCACCAAACCTACGTGGCCTGGGCTGCTCGATTGCCTAGCGGCAGGCGGCATGGCGGCGGGCGAGATTCCGCTCGAGGCGGCGCGCAAGGAGGCGGCCGAGGAGGCTGGCATCTCCGCCGCGCTCGCCGCGAACATCCGTCCATCGGGCGGCGTCTGTTACACCGGCTTCGACCAAACACGCTGGGCGCTCAAGCGGGACGTATTGTACACCTTCGACCTGCGCTGCCCCGCGGACTTCAAGCCACAGTGCACCGATGGCGAGGTGGCCTCCTTCGAGTGCTTGCCGGTTGCCGAGCTAGTGCGCCTCCTCCAGCGCCATGCCGACGAGGTCCAATTCAAGCCCAACGTGGCGGTCGTCTTCATTGACTTCCTGATGCGCCAGGGTTTCGTCTCGCCCGACGAGGACGGTTACCTTGAGCTGCTCGCCGAGCTGCGCAGGGCCGAGTGCCGTTGAGTCGGGAGCAATTTAGCCGCAGTTTATGTGGCTGCACCTGCTCTTTGTTCGTGGGTTCTGGTTGGGGTTCCGACGCGAGATTCGCGATCTCGGCGCCATCTCGGCTCCACGTCGTCGCGCCGTCGCGGCTCGCCGGTACCGCGGTGGGGCGGCCCCGGGGTCACTAGCTTTGAAGATTTCGAGTTTGAACATTTCCAGTGAGACCCGGGCGCCACCGGACACGCCGCCCGGAGGACTCGCGACCGACACGCGGAAGTCGTGAAGTTAATCGTGAAGGTTGGGCGAACGACGCCGAATCCGGCGAACAGGCCCGACCCGATCGGCACTACTGTGATATATTATCGGCACGGCGGTCGCTCCAGCCTCCACACGACCGTCCCGCTCATGGTATATATCGCAGAACGCACGCGTCTCTGATCTCCTGTGAGAATAGCGCTCGAAGCTGTACGTGCCCTGTGAATAGCACTCCGCGGTCGACTCCAAATCGCCTCTCAGCGAGCAGGCGGCAGCTGTGCGACCGACGGCTGCTCGACAGACGGCTCAGCCCACGGATAAGGGTCCTGATAGATGGTGCTCACGCCCGCGTCACGCACGCTCCGGAGGAGCCTATGGCATGGGGAGTGCCGCCACGCGGGCAGGTGGTGGCACTCCCATAGCAGCACGTCTACGAGGCCGAGCGTGCCATCGGCGATCATCTTGGGAATGATCGTGTGCTCCGCCCCCTCGACGTCAAGCTTCAGGACCACAAAGTCGGACGGTGCAAACGAGCTGCCCATCCAGGATGAGAAGTCGATCATGGCCGCTTGGTACGTGGGCACATTCTTGGCGTTGCCCCCGCCGCCGGTGATCAGCGCCACCGGGTTGTCTTGCATTTCCAGCGCGCCAGCCTTCTCGCCCACCGCCGCCGGCAGGAAGACGTAACGACTTCGCTCGACTGCGTCGCAACTGGCGCCGAGCGACAGCCTGTGCTGCAGCAGCGAGGCATTGTCGCTGAGCGCCGGGTCGGCGTGGATCGAGGCAAGGTTACGCGCAAGGGCGCGCTGCATGCACGGCACTAGCAGCTGGCGCTTATACACCTTTCGGTCGTGCTCCGACGCCGGGCGCAACCCAAGCTGCACCTTCGAGCAGTTGTAGCGCGCAGCGTACCGGGCGAGATCGCGAGTGCTTCCCGCCGGTGGAATCGGCGGCGTTGGCAGCGGCTGCCCCGCGGAGAGTGCGCGGTGGCAAAGATTAGCGAACGGCGCGATGCGCTTGTTGGCCTCAAAGCCAAAGATGTGCCAGGGCTCTGCAAGCCGAGCCTTTGCCTCAGGCACGCTCTTGAAGATCAGCAGCGAGTTGCACCAGTTGACGCCAGCGTCGATGTACACGTTCCGCGGCGTGGGGCACGCCGGCACGCTTGATCGTGCGACCGCAAGCAGAAGCGACGCCGCAAAAAACATCGGTTGCAACATTTTTGAAAGCGAAGTGTGAACACGGAAAAACGAACGGGGACAATATACAGTAGTGCCACTGAGGCTCTGGCGTGCTCGGCATGCTGCTCTGCGGCTCGGCGCTCGTCCGCGTCTGCGTCACGCTTCGTACAAGGCGCTGCCGTGGGCAACTTCTCCAGTTCCCGTCTCAAAACTGGTCCAGCCGGCTCGCTGCAGCGCTTCTCGTATGCACTTATCATCCACCCCCTGCTGCAGCACGAAGGCGACCCTCGCCTCGAGCGGCTCCGACGCATTCGCGGGGTGAGTCAAGAAGGCAAAGGCGATCTCCACAGCCCGCGCGTCGCATCCGGAAGAGGTTGCCGCCGCCGCCGCGTGTGCCACCTCCCCATTTCGATGCGCCGCGCGCAACTCCTCTGCTCGGGTCGGCGGCGCGTACATTCTCGGCTTGGATGCTGCGCTCGTCGACCTCTCGTGCTGGTGCTTTGTCCACATCGGTCCCTTGGTTCGGCCGGGCTCGAGGCCCGAGGCGGCCGAGGAGTCCGCCGTGGTTGCTCGCTGTGCCTCACGCTGATCCATCATATGCGTATAGCGAGCCTCAAGGCGTGCCTGACTCCGCGCCTTCATCGCGTCCGCGGGCGACTTGGTTTGGCCGCACTCGGTCGCCTCGTATTCACGCTTCTTTGCTTGCTGCCGTGCGACGAAAGCCCGCGCTTTCGCGTCAAAATCAGCCTTTTGTGACGCTGCGTCCAAATCACTGTCCTTGGCATGTCGCGCGCGCTTGGCGTTGAAATGGCTCCCTGGGGCTCCCTTCATCGGCGGGCGAGCACCTTCACGAAGTACTTCCCATGCAGCCTGCACCGCCCGGAATCGAGTGCCGTCGTCTCCACACTTGTCGGGGTGGTATTTCAGCGCCGCGACTTTCCACGCTGATTTGATCGTCGCGAGCGAGGCTGAGCTTTGGACGCCGAGGGTTTCGTACGGATCAGAGGCAAAATCCGTCCTCGCCATTGAAATCCGCAAACGAATTTTTGGACATCCCGCCATCGCACGCGCGCCCTCCGGGGCTTGCGGGTGTGTGACTGGCCGAGAGCGCGGTGCGTGTGTGCTTTGCAAAAGGTCAGCTCTGACGACATCCACGAGCTTCGATGCTTGGACGAATGATCGCCCGAAGTTTGCGTCGCGTGGCCCTCGGGGCCGCCGTGGGGTCCATGATGACCATCCAGCAGGACGCAAGCATGCTTGCTGCAGCCAAAGGCACGCTCGTCGGCACGGGAACGCTCGGCGGCGTCGGCCGAGGTGAGCCACTCAAGACGCTCTACCCAGCCATCGAGCCATACATGACTGGCCGATTGGAGGTTGGCAGTGGACACTCGTTGTATTACGAACAGTGCGGCAACGCCAACGGTAAGCCGGTCGTCTTCGTTCACGGTGGCCCTGGCAGCGGCTGCAGCGCGTCGAACCGGTGCTTCTTCGACCCGGAGCTATACCGCATCATCCTGATCGACCAGCGCGGCGCGGGTCGCTCGACGCCGTCGGCAAGCCTGGAGGACAATACGACGTGGGATCTGGTCAAGGACCTCGAGCGCCTGCGCACGACACTCGACATCGACAAGTGGATGGTGTTCGGCGGCAGCTGGGGCAGCACGCTCTCGCTCACGTATGCGATCCAGCATCCAGAGAGAGTGACTGAGCTCGTACTCCGCGGAATCTTCATGCTTCGTCCGCTGGAGCTTTCCTTCTTCTACCAGGACGGCGCCAGCATGATCTTCCCCGACGCGTGGGCGGCATACGAGGCGCACATTCCCCCAGCGGAGCGCGGCGACATGATTGCGGCCTATCACAAACGCCTCACATCGACCGACGAGGCCACCCGGCTCGCCGCGGCAAAGCAGTGGACGACCTGGGAGATGTGCACGTCCTTTGCAAAGCCCAACGCGGAGCAAATTGCCAAGGGTGAAGACCCCAAGTTCGCCGAACACTTCGCACGCATCGAGGCGCACTACTTTGTGAACAAGGGCTTCTTCCCCACAGAGACCTACCTGCTGGACCATGTGGACAGGATTCGTCACATCCCCACGTTCATTGTGCAGGGGCGGTATGATGTGGTCTGCCCGATGCGCTCGGCCTTCGACCTCTCGCAGGCCTTTCCCGAGGCCGAGCTCGTCATCTGCGGCCAATCAGGACACTCGGCGAACGAGCCCGAGACGATCTCGGAACTTGTGATGGCGTGCGATCGCTTTGTCGGAAAGAGATCCTGAGGTGATGATAGGGTGAATGTTTGGGTGTGGGACCCATTCGCCTTCCTCCTTGACTTGACTTGAACCGCGGTTTGTCGTTACAATTTAACTACCTTTTACTCCTTCGTGCGTCGGAGCATATCGCGACCCGCGCCGCAGCCGACGACACGCGTGTCGACCCCCAAAGCCCGACAGTTGCGTGCGGCATACCCCACATGTCGGGCCATAGCGAACCCAAGCTCTTGCAGAACGCCTTTATTTCCAGCCCGCTGTCCACTCGCTGGGCATCATCGACGCCTCTCACGAGTACTTCCACGCTCAAGATTTCCCGCCGTCGCCCCCTCACCTCATCACAGAAGCTGGACATTCGGCCGGTCACGGACTGGACGTGGCTCATGTCCGGGCAGTCGGGGTCCCCCGCGCGCCTCGTGCAGCGTCCGTGGCCCGAGTATGTGCCTGAGTCGTCCGCCGCTGTCGGCCGCAAGTGGGATGGCTACAACTTGTCGGCGCTCGACGAAGGCCCCCAGTCACCGCTGCGCAAGATGCCCCGGAGCCCGTTCGCGCGCAAGCTCGAGCCTCTCGCCACGACGCCGCAGATGATTCGTTGATCCTGCGTTCCAACCAGGCGCACGTGTGTCCCATGCATTCGCCGGCGTCACGCACAGAGTGGCTCTGGCACCGGTGTGTATGAGTAGAGGAGAGATTGAGAGTAACGATTGATCGCACGGCAAGCGATATCGCATGGCCGCCGCCATGAGTGCCCGGGCCCGGGCGCGCGCCAAGTATTGATTCCGGATACATGCAACATGTATGATTGCATTCAACGTTCCCAAACCGAGGTCGGTACGCGAAATTATAGGCGGTCTTGCGGGCAGGCCGATTAAACATCTAACATGAAAACGTACGTATTACTTAGTAGACGTATCGCGCGGAGCGGGGTCGTCCGAGGTGGCCGAACGTCACGGAAGGCTCGGGGCTGTTTCTTGTTCAACATCCCTTGGAAGTGTGAGTCGCACACGCGCAGCGCACAGCCGGACCCGGAGACGTTTGCAGATCGTCCGGCGAGATATAGCAGATACGAGCGCGCGGTTCAAAAGCGAAAACGGAAAAGCGAAGAAGGTATAGTGGTATACGTAAAACATCATGCGGGCCTAACCGACGTACGCGACGACGACAAGACGGGCAGTTCTTGAGTACATTGAGACCCCGTTCGCTTGCCTCCGGCTGCGTGCCTTTTGGCGGCGGCAGGTAGCTGCCTCTTCTACGTGCGCGGGCTGGCACCAGCGCCGAGTGTGCGTGCGCGTTCGCTGACCACAAAGAAGCCGGCGCGCACCCAGCCGCCGAACTCGTCCTCCTCCCCATCGATGAAGGAGGCGAAGGCGTCGTGGCCGTCGAAAGGCGCGCCGCCCTCGCGCCCACCATCGCGCTCATCATGGTGCCCATCATGACGGAGCACTAGCCCGACCATGCGCTCGCCCTCATCGCTGCCCTCGCCGCCGCCTTCGTCAGCGTCGGCGTGTGAAGGAGTCGGCGCGGCCGTGATCGTGAAGGAGTCTGAGTGTGAAGGAGTCGGCGCGGCCTGTGCGGCCGTGCGCGTGCACCCGTCCATCGATCGATGATGGTGCACGAGCTCCAGCGCCTGCACGCTCAAAGTGGCGAGCGAGAGCTCAAAATGGGCGAGGAGCGGTGCTAGGAGGGCCGTGGGGCCAGCATGCCAGCACAGGGACCAGAAGACCGAGGGGAACAGGTGGCGTGCGCTCGCCCAAGCCTCGCGTAGCATGCGCCGGTCGCGCGGTGTGTCGAGCAGCGCCTCGATCTCGCGCAGCAGACGCGCCGGGCTGAGCAGGGGGCAAGTCAGCGCGGATGAGCGTGCCGCGTACGGCGACGAGGGCGCACTCTCCGTACCGTCGCCTCCCGCAGCCGAACCATCGGCGGTGGTGGCAGCGGCGCCGGCGCCGGGTGGCTGCGTGTTCGGATCGACGGTTACATGAAGCTCGGGCATCCACGGGGCCGCGCACGTGGGGCACTCGCACCCATAGTCGAGCCCCTCCCTCTGCGTACGTGCATACCAGCCACGCACCGCCTCCGCCGCCCCTAGGCGTGCGCCGCACCCGTCGCATCGGTAGTCGACGCTCAGGTGCACCATGCGGCCGCTCGCCCGGGACGAGGCGGCGATGAGCGCGGGGGCGGCCGTTGGCAGGGCAGGGGTGGCAGGGGCGGATGGGGCGGCTGCTGGCACGAAGGCACGATGGGCGCCGAGATGGGAATCGTCGGCGGTGTCGTCGGCAGCCGCGGGGGGGGATGCCGCGGGGGGGGATGCTGCGGGGGGGGATGCCGCGGGGGGGGATGCCGCGGGGGGGGATGCCCACGCGCACTCAATGAGCGCGTGGGAGAGCCCT
>Ga0210245_102165_pt1 | contig 13108 bp, 7 predicted proteins | sample ChrtobMetaP3_4mM_FD_155450 | JGI IMG/M metagenome (GOLD analysis project Ga0210245, IMG submission 155450) | Chrysochromulina tobin associated microbial communities from unialgal haptophyte culture, Seattle, Washington, United States - P3_4mM | ecosystem: Host-associated > Algae > Haptophytes >...
ACTGACTCCACACGCAGATGACGACTCAGCTTGTGCTCGTTGCTGACTCTCGTGTGCTCCGCAGGGCGGTGTGAGGCTACAATCCAGCTTTCGGTCAAGGATATCTTGACTTCAGGCTCAAGCTCGTTATGGATCCCGGCCATGCAGTCGAGAGTGAGCGGGCGGATGAGTGAGCTAGACAGTTGCTTTTGTCATTTGTGGCTAGTGTGTCATCGTAGTAGTCGGTACATACATGTACGTCGCAGTCAATAGTGTGTGAGTGGCATCAATTTCAGGGCCTAAATGTAGTGATTAACAGTCAATATCGCCAAAAATTTCGCGCCTGCGGCGGGCTTAAAACCCGCGCGCTACGCGCGCGGGGCAACTTGATTACCCCCCCTCTATAGAGCACCCCCGTCACTTCCCAAGAGGCCGTCGACTACCCGGGGGGTGGAGGAGGCGAGGCGGCTCACCAGGTGCTTCTTGGTGGCCGGCCGTGGCTGGGCGTACAGCTCGGTCTTGGTGAGCGCCCTCGCCGGATTTTTTGCCGGTTTTTGCCGGATTTTTTGCCGGTTTTTCACGGCGTTTTCGTTTTGGTTTTCGTTTTCGTTTTCGCAGTCGTCGCCGCCGTCGCCGCCGCAGTCGTCGTCTTCGTCTCCGCCGTCGCCACCGCCGTTGCCCCCACCCTCGCCCCCACCCTCGCCGACGCCCTCGTGATCCCCACGTGCGTCGGAACCGAAGGAGAGCGCTAGTTTTCGCAGTCGTCGCCGCCGTCGCCGCCACCGTCGCCGTCTTCGTCTCCGCCGTCGCCACCGCCGTTGCCCCCACCCTCGCCCCCACCCTCGCCGACGCCCTCGACGGATCCCCACGTGCGTCGGAACCGAAGGAGAGCGTCTCGGTTTTGCCGATAGGATTCCACCGCGCGCCCGGGACGTTCTAAGAGGCCAAACTCGGTTTCAGTGGTCAGTTCAAGGTACGCATCTTCGCAGCCAACGCGGAGTACCTAGACCAGCTCGGGCGTCGTCGCCAAGGTCGTGCTCGACATGATCGACCTGATCGTCACTCCCTCCATTGGAAATTTGGAATCGGGGCGCCCTCACCGCGGATCGCACATTTGAGCCACAGTGGTGTACGTGTATGCAAAGCGCGAGTGCTCGCCGCCCCCCCTCAAAGTCGTGGCCGTTGAGCGCGACACTCACAGCCTCGTCCGCTCCGGCGGCGAACCTGCTCGAGCACCCGGTGTGGGTCAAAATGCCGATAAAATGTGGGCACAAATGCCAAACTCTCCGAGACTTCTCGAGACGATCGATGCGACCGTCCGCAATACTCCGGCACTCTGTGGTCCCGCAAGCCCTCACGAGGCGTCAGAAATCAATTCAGGCTCCACCTCAATGGGGGGGGTGCGAGTCAGTAAACCTATCACGCACCCCATGCAGCTCTAATGCGCGCCCGCTCCGCGCTCAGCGCCGTCGAGAAACTCGCGGCCGGCGGCGCGCCCGCGTGCCACTTCCTTCGAGCGGTGCTCGCGCTGCGGCGCACCGTGCGCCGCCTCTCGGGGGTGATGTTCGAGTGTCTTGCCGACGGCCTCGATGGCGCCGCCCATGGAGCCGCGGCCGCGCCCAACGCCGAGCAGTTCGACGCCGTGCGCCGAGAGTGCCGCCGCGACCTGCGCGAGTGCACGATAGGCGAGCTCGATGCTCGACGTGAGCTCAATTTCCCGCGTGCCACTTCCTTCGAGCGGTGCTCGCGCTGCGGCGCACCGTGCGCCGCCTCTCGGGGGTGATGTTCGAGTGTCTTGCCGACGGCCTCGATGGCGCCGCCCATGGAGCCGCGGCCGCGCCCAACGCCGAGCAGTTCGACGCCGTGCGCCGAGAGTGCCGCCGCGACCTGCGCGAGTGCACGATAGGCGAGCTCGATGCTCGACGTGAGCTCAATTTTGCCAACGGCCGGATGTGCCACACGCTGCTGCCCGCCCTTGTGACACTGATCAGTGAGCTGATCTGATGGAGAAGCGCACGCGCTGGGGCTCGAGCCCCGGACGTCGGCCAGCAGAGCAGCTCCGCGAGCACGGCGGCCTCAGCCTCGGTGGGCACGCGCTCGCTCGCGCTCACGGCGGCAAGGGCGAGCGCCATGCGCAACTTAGACCGCAGCGCGGACGGCTGCTGCTCCGTGCTCGTCATCGAGCGCGCCGAGAATGGCGCTGAGAGAGGCGGCTTCGTCACCGACCATTGTTCACCGCGGTGAGGCGAGCCCTTCGTGATGTACAGGCCTAGCTCAGAAAAGCAGCCGCCGTCGATCGCGTCGAGGCGAGCGAGGCAGACGGCAAGGTCCTCGAGTACACGCTCGATGGCTCGAAGCGGCTGAGGCCGCTTGCGGTGGCCGTGGCGGCATCCAGCACGCGCTCGCGCCGGCTGCCATCGGCGACGTCCTCTCGCCGCGCTCGTGCTGCACATGCCGCTCGTCACCATGACGACGGCCGCTCGTCACCACGACGACGGCGGAGCGCACCGACCTTTGCCGTGCGGCCGGCGGCATGCCCGAGCGCGTCATCCTGCAGCCCAATGCCCCGTGCATCAGGATCACTTCAACGTGCTCCTGGGTACTCCTGGTGAGCCCTGCTACCAATCCCGCACCTACGTACATTCCCCCCCCCTCCCCCTTGATATGTTGCATGCAACACACCGAGACAACACCACACCCGCGCCGGAAGTCACCCAGAAGTTCTGCGATCTGCCGCCGCGAGACGGCGTGCGAGCACTGAACGAGCATGCGCCGGCCGCTGCTGGCGGTGTCGCTCTTCGCGACCACGACCTCCTCCTCGGCCTCCGCCACGCGCCTGTCGATGGGCCTGACCGCGCTCGCCGCCGCGCCGCCCGTCGTCATGCGACGGCGAGGCGCGGCGGCCGTGCCGCCGCTCGTGGCAGCGGCGGCGGCGGAGGCGGCGGCGGCGGCGCGCGCGCGGCCCATCTGCGCGACGGCGGCCACTATGCCGCCGCCCGCCGCCGACGCGCCGCCCTTTTACATCACCACGCCCATCTACTACGTCAACGGCCAGCCGCACATTGGGCACGCCTACACGACGCTGGCGTGCGATGTGCTCGCGCGCTTCAAGCGGCTCGATGGGTACGACGTCAAGTTCCTGACGGGCACGGACGAGCACGGCCAGAAGGTGGAGCAGACGGCCGTCGCCGCCGGCGAGACGCCCATCGCCTTTGCCAACCGCGTCTCGGCCACGTTCCGCGCGCTGCTCGATACGTACGACTTTTCGTGCGACGAGTTCATCCGGACGACAGAGCCGCGGCACTACGAGGCGGTGCAGGCGCTCTGGTGCAAGCTGCGCGACGCGGGCGACATCTACCTCGGCGCGTACGAGGGCTGGTACTCGGTGCGCGACGAGTGCTTCTACGGCGAGGACGAGCTCGTCGACGGCAAAGCGCCCACCGGTGCGCCGGTCGAGTGGGTCGCCGAGTCCTCCTACTTTTTCCGGCTGTCCAAGTACGCGGAGCCGATCGCGCGGCACATTGAGTCGCATCCCGAGTTCATCCGGCCCGCCGGCCGACGCAACGAGGTCCTCTCCTTCATGCGCGACGGCCTGCGCGACCTCTCGATCTCCCGGACCACCTTCGGGTGGGGCGTGCCCGTGCCCGAAGACCCGATGAGCCCGGGCGCGCACGAGGGGCACGTCATGTACGTGTGGCTGGACGCGCTGACCAACTACCTGACGGCGGTCGGCTACCCGCACACGAGCGCCTCGCAGTACGAGCGATATTGGCCTGCGAGCGTCCACATGGTCGGCAAGGACATTCTGCGCTTCCACGCCATCTATTGGCCCGCCTTTCTGCTCGCCGCCGGGCTGCCCCTGCCCCAGCGGCTCTTTGCCCACGGCTGGTGGACCGTCAATGGCGAGAAGATGTCCAAATCGGTGGGCAATGTCATCGAGCCCGTCGGCCTCGTCCAGCGGTACGGCTGCGACCAGGTACGCTACTTTATGGTGGGCGCTAATGAACCTCTGATGAGCCTCTGATTGCGTCCCTCATCAGGTACGCTACTTTATGGTGAGCGAGGTGCCCTTTGGCTCGGATGGCGACTTTTCGCACGAGAAGATGCAGGACATCATCAACGCGAAGCTCTCGAATGACCTGGGCAACCTCGCGTACCGCACCCTCTCGTTCGCGTACAAGCACTGCGCGGCAACCGTGCCCACCCCCGGGCCGCTCAATGCCGACGACGAGGCGATGCTCGAGGCCGCGCGCGCCCTGCTTCCCGCGCTGCGTGAGCTCGCGGACGAGATGCAGTTGCATCGGATCACGCAGCAGACGAATGCGCTCGTGCAGCAGGCGAATCGGTACATCGACACGCAGGCGCCCTGGTCGCTGCGCAAGACGGACCCGGCGCGCATGCAGACGGTCCTGTGGGTGCTCATGGAGACCATGCGATACGTGGGCATCGTCTCGCAGCCGGTGACGCCCACGATCGCCAGCGCGCTGCTCGACCAGCTGGCCGTGCCCAAGACGGCGCGCGCCTTTAGCGCGCTCGTGGAGCCCGCGTGCGTGCTCGCGGGCGGCGGGCCGCTGCCCATGCCGCAGATCATCGTGCCGCGGTACGAGGCGACGGAGGAGGAGGCCGCTGCCGATGCGGCCGACGCGAAGGCCAAGGCGGCCAAGGCGGAGGCGGCGAGTGCGGCGAGTGCGGCGGCGGCAAAGGCGGGCGCGGCGGCGGCAAAGGCGGCGGCCACAGCCCCCCCCCCTCTCACGGGCGCGGCGCTCGCGGCGCTCGAGGCGCAGGTGCGCGCGCAAGGCGACAAGGTGCGCACCGTCAAGGCCGCGATCAAGGCGGGGGAGGTGGAGGAGGGCGCGCTGCAGCCGGAGCTCGCGGAGCTCATCGCCCTCAAGAGCCAGCTGCCGCGAGATCACGAGCTCGCGGGCGGCGGCGGCGAGAAGAAGAAGAAGCAGCCGAAGAAGACGGAGGCGATGCCCCAATAAGGACGTGATGAGAGAGAGAGAGAGAGCAGAGAGAGTGAAGAGCGATCACTGAGTCCACACGGACCGCGTGTCGCCGCTCTACTCTAAAGTCTAATCCCCTCACATGGCTCATGGGATGTGGCGATTGGTCGGTCATACTATCGGTCATTCTCACCGGCGGCCCGGACGCGGTGTCCGGTCCGTAGCGGGCAATAGCGGCTTAAGATTCGTGCTACCAAAGACAGACGAGAATCCACGCCTTCTCGCTCGACCGTTCTCTAGGGCGGCTAGCGACTAGCCTGTAGGTGTCGTTGCCTCCAGCAGCTGTGCGCAAGATCCTGTAACGAGAGTCGGAGGGTCCGCGAGCTTCGCAAATCGGATGGTGAGCGAGAGCCGATCGCTTGTGCTGCAGTACACCTCGTGGTCCACGTGCCAGCGCGCCTCCCCACAGATCGCGTACACATCGCCCGCTCTCAACGGGAAGACGACGCGCCCCACGCGCACGGTGTCGTGTGCGCCCGTACCCAGCGAGAGGGTGGCGACGGTGTCGGCGGGCGGCACGTCCGCGTCAATGTGCGCGGCCACGGCGGTGCCGCGCTCCAGGTGCTGCCACTGGAAGAACATGCACGACGCGTCGGCGCTGATGGCGCCATGCATCCACGAGTTCGGCAGGTCAGTCTGGAGGCGGCGGAGCGTCGCGGCGCCGAGGCGGGCGTCGGCGGCATCGGCCCCGGGCTGCATGGACTCGGTCAGGCTAGCGAGGCAGAGCCACTCGTCCACGGGCGCCTTGTCGAAGACCTCGAAGCCGCTAAAGTGCTGCCGCTGCAGCGCACGCGAGGACAGCGCACGCGAGTCGCCGGCGTGCGGCAGCATCGGAGCCATGCAACGCCCGGGCTCGTAGACGAACCAGTCCCATCGCGTGCGTGTGCGTAACGGCGGCGCTGGTATCGGAGTCGTGCGGGCCTTGGCACGCAACTCATCGCGCCGCTGCAGCGCGGCGTCGGTCGCCTCGGCTGCCTCGACGTAGAGGTCGCTCCCGGGAGGCAGCTCGCGGAGCTTGGAGAGCATGAGATCGCACTCGCGCTCGGCGGCAGCGAGCGTCGCGTGCACGCCATCTGTGCTCTCCACAGACGGCGGCCTCATGGCCAACTCTGCAAAAGCGCGCACCTCGGACACCTCGCGCGGGCTCAGAGCCTGTCGGAGCACCCAGAGCCCGGGGCACGCGGGGTGCTGCTCGGCCTTGCCGATCTGCGACGGTCCCGACCAGTACTCGATTGGGCGTCGCTTTGGCAATGGCTCGCTCAAGAGTCGCTCGAGTGCATGCACCCCGGCGGTGCGCGCGCGGTTGCGAAGGTACGTGAGCGGCATTTTCGTCCGAGCCCGATGTTCGTCTTCTCCAGCGTTCAACGCATGGGCGTCATCATCGCATGAAGTGGCGGACTCTCTATGAAAGGCTTTGTATTTCGTCAGGGTTTTCTAATGAATTCGACGTTATCCCCTATCTATTTTTGGAGAGAGCATTGTGTAGTCTTTTCCCCGGGAACCTTAGACTGCCTCCCACTCGTTCACACCATCTTCCCGCTAGCAGAATCATCCACTCGCACTCAGAATCCGCTCACCTCTCGGGAGTGAGGTTCTAGATGACGAGCGGGCTGGAGAGGCTAAACCTCGCTGCGGGCCAGGGCGATGCCATGGCGCAGCACTCACTTGGAGTCATGCATCTTGTCGGGCGCGGTGTGGCCCAAGATGATAAGCGGGCGGCAGAGCTGTTCAAGCTCGCTGCGGACCAAGGCATTGCCTTGGCGCAGTATGAACTTGGAGGCATGCACCGTGAGGGACGCGGTGTGGCCCAAGATGACAAGCGGGCCGCAGAGCTGTACAAGCTCGCTGCGGACCAGGGCGATGCCGCGGCGCAGTGCTCACTTGGAGTCATGCACCGTGAGGGACGCGGTGTGGCCCAAGATGATAAGCGGGCAGCAGAGCTGTTCCAGCTCGCTGCGGACCAGGGCGATGCCGCGGCGCGGTACAATCTTGGAGCCATGCGCCGTGAGGGACTCGGTATGGCCCAAGATGATAAGCGGGCCGCGGCGCTATTCAAGCTCGCTGCGGACCAGGGCTATGCCTTGGCGCAGTACTCACTTGGAGTCCTGCACCGTGACGGACGCGGTGTGGCCCAAGATTTTAAGCGGGCCGCGGAGCTGTTCCAGCTCGCTGCGGACCAGGGCGATGCCGCGGCGCGGTTAAATCTTGGAGCCATGTACCATGACGGATGCGGTGTGGCCCAAGATGAGAAACGGGCCGCAGCGCTGTTCAAGCTCGCTGCGGACCAAGGCATTGCTCCGGCGCAGTACGAACTTGGAGTCATGCATCTTGTCGGACGCGGTGTGGCCCAAGATGATAAGCGGGCGGCAGAGTGGTTGAAGCTCGCTGCGGACCAAGGCATTGCCTTGGCGCAGTACGAACTTGGAGGCATGCACCGTGACGGACGCGGTGTGGCCCAAGATGATCAGCGGGCTGCCGTGCTGTACAAGCTCGCTGCGGACCTGGGAAATGCCGCAGCGCAGTACGCACTTGCACGCATGCACTATGACGGGCGCGGAGTGGCCCGAGATGATAAGCGGGCTGCGGCGCTGTTCAAGCTCGCTGCGGACCAGGGTGATGCCGCAGCGCAGTGTTCACTTGGAGTCATGCACCGTGAGGGACGCGGTGTGGCCCAAGATGATAAGCGGGCAGCGGCGCTGTTCAAGCTCGCTGCGGACCAGGGCAATGCCGCGGGGCAGTACTCACTTGGATTCATGCACCATGACGGACGCGGTGTGGCCCAAGATGCTAAGCGGGCCGCGGCGCTGTTCAAGCTCGCTGCGGACCAGGGCTATGCCGCGGCGCAGTGCGAGCTTGGAGCCATGCACCGTGAGGGACGCGGTGTGGCCCAAGATGATAAGCGGGCTGCGGCGCTGTTCAAGCTCGCTGCGGACCAGGGCTATTCTCCGGCGCAGGGCGCACTTGGAGCCATGCACCGTGAGGGACGCGGTGTTGCCCAAGATGATAAGCGGGCTGCGGCGCTGTTCAAGCTCGCTGCGGACCAGGGCTATGCCTTGGCGCAGTACGAACTTGGAGTCATGCATCTTGTCGGACGCGGTGTGAGCCAAGATGATAAGCGGGCTGCGGCGCTGTTCAAGCTCGCTGCTGACCAGGGCTATGCCTCGGCGCAGTGCGCACTTGGAGTCCTGCACCGTGACGGATGCGGTGTGGCCCAAGATGATAAGCGGGCCGCTGCGCTGTTCAAGCCCGCTGCGGACCAGGGCTGTGCCGCAGCGCAGTGCTCACTTGCAAGCATGCACCGTGAGGGACGCGGTGTGGCCCAAGATGACAAGCGGGCTGCTGTGCTGTACAAGCTCGCTGCGGACCAGGGCTATGCCACAGCGCAGGGCTATCTTGGAGTCATGCATCTTGTCGGGCGCGGTGTGGCCCAAGATGACAAGCGGGCGGCAGAGCTGTACAAGCTCGCTGCAGACCAGGGTGATGCCGCAGCGCAGTGCGCACTTGGAGGTATGCACCGTGACGGACGCGGTGTGAGCCAAGATGAGAAGCGGGCGGCAGAGCTGTTCCAGCTCGCTGCGGACCAGGGCGATGCCGCGGCGCAGTGCGCACTTGGAGCCATGCACCTTGTCGGACGCGGTGTGGCCCAGGATTTTAAGCGGGCCGCGGAGCTGTTCAAGCTCGCTGCGGACAAGGGCGATGCCGCGGCGCAGTGCGCACTTGGAATCATGCACCGTGACGGATGCGGTGTGGCCCAAGATGAGAAACGGGCCGCAGCGCTGTTCAAGCTCGCTGCGGACCAGGGCGATGCCTGGGCGCAGCGCCAACTTGGATACATGGCTGCGACTCAGCACATCGCCTCATCAAGCGCGGCAGCAGCTTCCAGTGCAGGTGTCACGTCCGTCGTGGCTGGCGGCGCTCGAGGCAGCCTCTCACACGAGGACGAGCAGGCGCGCGCCGACCCGATGATGGCACGCCTGATCGCTGAAGAGGAAGCGAGAGCCGAAGCGGAGGCCGCAAAGGCGTCCAAGAAGGCGAAGAAGAAGGCAACAAAGTTGGTTAAAGCGGCGACCCCATCCGCAGGAGAGGCGGGCACCAGCTTGTCGGCGGCGCAGTCAGAGCCGACGGAAGCGGAGTTGGGGGCAGAAGAGAAGATCGAAGAGCCTGCGGCAGAGCAAGTGGCGATGGCGGCACCAGCACCAGCATCGGAGGTCGTTGAGGCTGAGGAGGACGTGGAGGCGACCGCAGCAGCAGAGGCGGCCACAGCGGAGGCGGCCGCGGCTACGGCGGCTGAGGCGGCTGCGTCGGCTGTGGCGGAGAGGGCGGACGCGGAGAGGGCGAAGGCGGAGAGGGTGGAGGTGGAGCGCGCGAAGGCTATGGCCGTGGCAGAGAGCGGGCTGGAGAGGCTGTACCTCGCTGCGGACCAGGGCGATGCCTTGGCGCAGCACTCACTTGGACTCATGCACCATGACGGGCGCGGTGTGGCCCAAGATGATAAGCGGGCAGCGGCGCTGTTCAAGCTCGCTGCGGACCAGGGCAATTTTGCAGCGCAGTGCTCACTTGGGTTCATGTACCATGACGGACGCGGTGTGGCCCAAGATGATAAGCGGGCTGCTGCCCTGTTCAAGCTCGCTGCGGACCAGGGCGATGCCATGGCGCAGTACTCACTTGCACGCATGCACCATGACGGACACGGTGTGGCCCAAGATGATAAGCGGGCTGCGGCGCTATTCAAGCTCGCTGCGGACCAGGGCTATGCCGCGGCGCAGTGCGCACTTGGAGTCATGCACCATGACGGACGCGGTGTGGCCCAAGACTCTAAGCGGGCTGCGGTGCTGTTCAAGCTCGCTGCGGACCAGGGCTATGCCATGGCGCAGTACTCACTTGCACGCATGCACCATGACGGACGCGGTGTGGCCCAAGATGATAAGCAGGCTGCGGCGCTGTTGAAGCTCGCTGCGGACCAGGGCTATGCCGCGGCGCAGGGCGCACTTGGAGTCATGCACCACGGCGGACGCGGTGTGGCCCAAGATGATAAGCGGGCTGCGGCCCTGTTCCAGCTCGCTGCGGACCAGGGCGATGCGCTGGGGCAGTACTCACTTGGAGGCATGTACCATGACGGACGCGGTGTGGCCCAAGATGCTGAGCGGGGTGCGGCGCTGTTCAAGCTCGCTGCGGACCAGAGCTACGCTCCGGCGCAGTACTCACTTGCACGCATGCACCATGACGGACGCGGTGTGGCCCAAGATGATAAGCGGGCTGCGGCGCTGTACAAGCTCGCTGCGGACCAGGGCTATGCCATGGCGCAGTACTCACTTGGAGGCATGCACCATGACGGACACGGTGTGGCCAAAGATGATAAGCAGGCTGCGGCGCTGTTGAAGCTCGCTGCGGACCAGGGCTATGCCGCGGCGCAGGGCGCACTTGGAGACATGCACCGTAACGGATGCGGTGTGGCCCAAGATGATAAGCGGGCTGCGGAGCTGTTCAAGCTCGCTGCGGACCAGGGCGATGCCATGGCGCAGTACTCACTTGCACGCATGCACCGTGACGGATGCGGTGTGGCCCAAGATGATCAGCGGGCGGCAGAGTTGTTTCAGCTCGCTGCGGACCAAGGCTATGCTCCGGCTCAGAGCGCACTTGGAGTCATGCACCTTGATGGACGAGGTGTGGCCCAAGATGATAAGCGGGCCGCAGAGCTGTTCAAGCTCGCTGCGGACCAGGGCGATGCCGCGGCGCAGTGCTCACTTGCACGCATGCACCGTGACGGACGCGGTGTGGCCCAAGATGATAAGCGGGCCGCGGCGCTGTACAAGCTCGCTGCGGACCAGGGCGATGCCACGGCGCGGTACAATCTTGGAGCCATGCACCGTGAGGGACGCGGTGTGGCCCAAGATGATAAGCGGGCTGTGGCGCTGTACAAGCTCGCTGCAGACCAGGGCGATGCCTCAGCGCAGTGCGCACTTGGAGCCATGCACCGTGACGGACGCGGTGTGGCCCGAGATGATAAGCGGGCCGTTGCGCTGTTCCAGCTCGCTGCGGACCAGGGCGATATCGCAGCGTTTTGCGCACTTGGAATCATGCATCTTAACGGACGCGGTGTGGCCCAAGATGAGAAGTGGGCCGCGGCGCTATTCAAGCTCGCTGCGGACCAGGGCGATGCCGTGGCGCAGTACTCACTGGCACGCATGCACCATGACGGACGCGGTGTGGCCCAAGATGATAAGCAGGCTGCGGCGCTGTACAAGCTCGCTGCGGACCAGGGCAATGGCTTGGCGCAGTACGATCTTGGAGTCATGCACCATGACGGACGCCGTGTGGCCCAAGATGATAAGCAGGCTGCGGAGCTGTACAAGCTCGCTGCGGACCAGGGCTATGCCCCAGCGCGGTGCTCACTTGGAGGCATGCACCGTGACGGCCGCGGTGTGGCCCAAGATGATAAGCGGGCTGTGGCGCTGTTCAAGCTCGCTGCGGACCAGGGCTATGCCGCAGCGCAGTACGAACTTGCACGCATGCACCGTGACGGACGCGGTGTGGCCCAAGATGATAAGCGGGCTGCTGCCCTGTTCAAGCTCGCTGCGGACCAGGGCGATGCCTTGGCGCAGCACTCACTTGGACTCATGCACCGTGAGGGACGCGGTGTGGCCCAAGATGATAAGCGGGCTGCCGTGCTGTACAAGCTTGCTGCGGACCAGGGAAATGCCGCGGCGCAGTACTCACTTGCACGCATGCACCGTGAGGGACGCGGTGTGGCCCAAGATGATAAGCAGGCGGCAGAGCTATTCAAGCTCGCTGCAGACCAGGGCCATGCCGCGGCGCGGAACGATCTTGGAGTCATACTCCATGACGGACACGGTGTGGCCCAAGATTATAATCGGGCTGCGGCGCTGTTCCAGCTCGCTGCGGACCAGGGCTATGCCTCAGCGCAGTGCGCACTTGGAGACATGCACGGTGAGGGACGCGGTGTGGCCCGAGACGATAAGCGGGCAGCGGCGCTGTACAAGCTCGCTGCGGACCAGGGCGATGCCACGGCGAGGTACAATCTTGGAGCCATGCACCGTGACGGACGCGGTGTGGCCCAAGATGATAAGCGGGCTGTGGCGCTGTTCAAGCTCGCTGCGGACCAGGGCGATGCCGCAGCGCAGTGCGCACTTGGAGCCATGCACCGTGAGGGACGCGGTGTGGCCCAAGATGATAAGCGGGCCGCGGCGCTGTTCAAGCTCGCTGCGGGCCAGGGCGATGCCGCGGCGCAGTGCGCGCTTGGAGGCATGCACCGTGACGGATGCGGTGTGGCCCAAGATGATAAGCGGGCCGCGGCGCTGTTCAAGCTCGCTGCGGACCAGGGCGATGCCTCAGCGCAGTGCTCACTTGCACGCATGCACCGTGAGGGACTCGGTGTGGCCCAAGATGATAAGCGGGCTGTGGCGCTGTACAAGCTCGCTGCGGACCAGGGAAATGCCGCAGCGCAGTGCGCACTTGGAGTCATGCACCGTGAGGGACGCGGTGTGGCCCAAGGTGATAAGCGGGCGGCAGAGCTGTTCAAGCTCGCTGCGGACCAGGGCGATGCCGCAGCGCTCTGCCAACTTGGATTCATTACCGCGACCCAGCACATCGCCTCATCATGCGCGGCAGCAGCGTCCAGTGCAGGTGTCACGTCCGTCGTGGCTGGCGGCGCTCGAGGCGGCCTCTCACGCGAGGACGAGCAGGCACGTGCCGACGCGATGATGGCACGCCTGATCGCTGAAGAGGAAGCGAGAGTCGAAGCGGAGGCCGCAAAGGCGTCCAAGAAGGCGAAGAAGAAGGCGAAGAAGGGTAAAGCGGCGACCACAGCCGCAGGCGAGGCGGGCACCAGCTTGTCGGCGCCGCAGTCAGAGCCGACGGAAGCGGAGTTGGGGGCAGAAGAGAAGATCGAAGAGCCTGCGGCAGAGGAAGTGGCGATGGCGGCACCAGCACCAGCATCGGAGGTCGTTGAGGCTGAGGAGGACGTGGAGGCGACCGCAGCAGCAGTGGCAGCCGCAGCGGAGGTGGCCGCAGCGACGGCGGCTGAGGCGGAGGCGGAGGCGGAGAGGGCAGAGGCGGAGAGGGCAGAGGCGGAGAGGGCGGAGGCGGAGAGGGCGGAGGCGGAGAGG
>Ga0210245_102172_pt1 | contig 13022 bp, 8 predicted proteins | sample ChrtobMetaP3_4mM_FD_155450 | JGI IMG/M metagenome (GOLD analysis project Ga0210245, IMG submission 155450) | Chrysochromulina tobin associated microbial communities from unialgal haptophyte culture, Seattle, Washington, United States - P3_4mM | ecosystem: Host-associated > Algae > Haptophytes >...
CCGCCGCCCTCCCCCTCCCCGCCGCCACCGCCGCCCTCCACGCCGCCATCGCCACCATCGCAGCCCGGAGCGCCCCAGATGGGCCTGGGGCTCTCGATGGCTCCCTCGGATTCGGGAGCCTCCATCGCCATCGCCGTCTGCGTCACGATCAGCGTTGTGGCCATCATGTTCTTCGCGTGCCAGGTCTACACCCGAAAGTGGAGGAACGCGCGCGCTAAGACGGACGTCACGTCCAAGGCGAGCAACGGTTCCACCGAGCTCCAGCAGATCCAGGTCAAGGAGAAGTACAAGCCCATCCCCATGGGCCAGATCTCGTACGGCGACCAGCTGGGCACCGGCGCCTTTGGCGTCGTGTACAAGTGCACGTTCCAGGCGACCAAGTGCGCCATCAAGAAGCTGCACGCCAAGGACGAGAGCTCGGAGGCGCTCGCCAAGGCGCTCATGGACGAGTTCCACGTGATGAGCCAGCTCCGCCACCCGAACGTGCTGCTCACGCTCGGCATCGCCGAGGACGCGGTCGAGGGCACCAAGGGCATCGTCATGGAGCTCATGGAGGCCTCGCTCGCCGACGTGCTCAGCTCCGCCTCCTTCGAGCAGTACGCCACGTGGGCAGGCTCCTTCTTCTCCATCGCCTCGGACGTGGCCAACGGCATGGCCTACATCCACTTCAACAACATGCTCCACCGCGACCTCAAGCCGGGCAACGTGCTCCTCGACGCTCAGTGGGTGGCCAAGGTTGCCGACTTTGGCACCGTCTTCGACTCGTCCGGTAGCGCCATCTCGGAGAGCGGCGACATCCAGGGCACGCCGCCCTACATGGCGCCCGAGATCGTGAAGAGGCACGTGTACGACAAGCCGGTGGACGTGTGGGCCTTTGGGTGCATGCTCGCGCACATGGGCACGAAGCGTCCCCCGTACTCGTGGCTCACGCACATCGAGACGCCCAAGCAGCTCCTCGACGTGGTCGCAAGCGGCGAGTACTCGCCGCTCGAGCTGCTCCTCGAGAGCACGACCACGTCGGACTCTATCAAGGATCTCGCAAAGTCGTGCTGCCAGCCTGGCCCCATTGTGCGGCCGACCTTCGAACAGATCTCGCAGAAGGTCAGCGAGGCCGTCAACGTCGCATTTGGCGCGGCGACTCCCCGCGGATCTAGCAATGTCGACCCGCGCCCCGTGGCGCGCATCAAGAACAAGCGCCCACTGCGCACCTCTATCATCGCGGCCCCCGGAGCGCCGGAACGTGACAGTACGGCGTCTTCGGATTCCCTCACATCGACAATGGACCAGTCGTACCGCGAGAAGTTCAAGAACCGCTCCAAGTCTTCGCTCGAGAAGTCGTACCGCGTCAACACGGACGCGCCGGCGTCGCCGGGCGGCGAGGCGTCCGCGCCGCCGCCGCCCGCCGAGTCGAACAATTCGCTGTTCCAGACTTTTTCGGATACGCTCCTCGCCACCTTCACGCCCGGCAAGGGGCTCAAAGACTAGTTCAAGGACGTTTTGAAGTCGGACGGACGAACGGGCGGATGCGATGGGGACACGGATGACATGGGGGCAAGGAGAGCGCATAGGAAATGTGAGCACGCGCCGCGGCGTGCACGGCCCCCGTGCTGTCAGGGCAGATCAGGGGCGTTGCCCTCGCGCCGTCGCGCCGCCACTGCACGCATGCTGTGCAGCGATTGCGGCGAGTCTAGGCTCGAGACTGCCAACAGGGAAAGGGTGAGGGCTGAGCCCGTTTGGGAGTTGGATCTCATGGACGTCGAGCAGTGCTTCTCGGCGGGGGTAAGTCACTGGGCGTCGGGCGTCGGGCGCGTTCACCCTTTGACTCGTGCTGGACATGCTCGCGCATTGCGCTATGCACCACGGCACGATACGTATCGTCTCGATAGCATACCATAAATAGTTGATTTCGGCAGTACAAGGGTCGGGGGGAGTAGGACGACCACGCGGGAGCGTGTGACGGGTGTGGGGGGAAGGGGGGTGGAGGGTGGAGGTGTGTCGGGTGAAGGTAGTGCGCAGTGTGCAGTGTGTGCTGGTGTGTGCAGTGTGCTGGTGTGTGCAGTGTGCAGGTAAAAGATTGTTAATCCGCGGTTCCGCGCCCGCGAGTGCGTCCGCTTTGGCCTTTGCTGCGGCGCGCCCCTGCCCCGCCCTGCGGCTGCGCCCGGGCGACGGGCGTCCGCTTGCCGCGCGCTTCCCCCGACTTGCACTTCCGCACTTGCACCCTCCGGACTTTGGTCTTTGCGCCGGACGCGGGCGGTGAGGGAGGGCGGGGAGCGCGGCGGTGCGAGACCGTCGAGAGACTCTTCTTTGCGCTAATATGCTTGACGCGTGCATCGCGGTGATGAAAGACACGAGATCGACGGAACACGCTCTACCGCGCTGTACAACTACTTACGTTACGGCACACTGTCGTCGGTACGCCGCGTGGCCGAACTGCCGTGCGAACACGCGGAGTAGCGAGGCTTCGTCTACCGGCGCGCGCCCCGCGGCGGAACTTAGCGTACAGTCGTACTACATCAACGCCACGCTCAGGACGCAAAAAGGCGCCTCGGCCGAGGAGGGCTCGATTTCCTCATCGTACTCTGCGCCCAGGAGCGTGGGCCCACCCGCGGGTTGGGCTTGGGCTTGGAACGCGGCTTCCAAGCGTAGCCGCTGTCGCCCGGGCCTGCGCAGCTGCCCCTCGACTGTTGCGCCGCTCGCGGCGTCGTATCGGAAGGTGTTGCTCATGCCAAAGGGAGCCTTCTCCGCATCCTCGGCCTCACAGAGCGACGTGCCCTCGAAAGGGGCTAGCAGCAAGCAATTGTCGCCGCCGTGTACAAGCGCGACGGGCCGCTCCGCGTCGCATGCCGCACCCGCCCAAGGAGTAAGTACGCGCTCCGTGCAGCCGCCCTCGCCCTTGAACTCGCCCTCGCCTTCGCCCTCGCCGTCGAGGTCCTCCACCGCCAGATAGATGAGCATCGGGCGCGCGCTCCGGTTGACCACAGAGACCAGCGGGAGTGCCGCCGTTGTGGGCGTGGGCGTTGTGCCAGCCAGGGAGTCCGCCGCTGCAGGTGCACGCCAGGCGAGGGCATCAAAGTACACCACCTCTGCCGCTAGCCGTGAAGCTGCTTCCCGCTGTGAAGATGCTTCCCGCTGTGAAGCTGCTTCCCGCTGTGAAGATGCTTCCCGCTGTGAAGCTGCTTCCCGCCCGCCGTGCGTCGGTGCGGCATCACTCTGGAGTTGGAGGTGCCCTTCCGATGCGAGCAGCGGCGGGTGAGAATGCAACGCGAGCAGCGGCACTCTCACGTGGTCCTCGAGGACGAGCTGGCCGCTGCCACCTTCGGCGCCACGCTCAGCGACTATGGCGCGCACTCGGGTGTGCTCACAGTAGCTGCGCACCTCCACTGTGGTCGAGGGCAAGCGCTGTGCGACGAAGGCCGCGCAGGACGAGGACACGAACGAGGACGAGGACGAGAAGGCGGCGAAGGCGGTGGAAGAGGCAGAGCACGGCCGCCCCCTTGTCCATCCCTCTTTGGGGAACGTGCGAGGGGCCGCCCTTGTCGAGTGCTCAGTGGCGTGCTCGATGAGGTCAGCAAACCGCCCCCCTGGGTCTGGTCCTTCCTTCCCCTCCGCCAGAGACCCCCCCGTCTCGCCCCGTGCCGCGCCAATCGCAGCGGTGGCGACCTTGGTGACCGTGTACGTCGGCTTCGGAAGGCTCGATGGCCGCGGAGGACGTGGCGCTATCGCGGCCGTCATGGTCGAGCCACACGCCGCGGCCGGCGCAGCGGCTGTTGCCGCGGCCGGTGCCTCCGGATCGGGCAGACACTCTGGCGACGGAGGCTCATAGTATCGGACCGACGGGCGCGATGCGAAGCGCACGCGCACAGGGCCGCGCCGGCGCCGCTGCCGCCGCTCCATGAGCCGGCCGCACTGCTCGTCGGCGAATGCAGTCTGCCGCCGCCACCCGCTCTCCGATCGCTCAATCTCACGCCCGATCTCAATCTCACGCCCGATCTCAATCTCACGCCCGATCTCAATCTCACTCCTGATCTCGCGCCCCGTCTCCCGAGCCCGCGCCGCAGCCGGCGCCGGAGGCGGCGCTACCGGCGGCGCCGATGCGGACCCGGCGAGGCCCTCGGCGCGACGCGCATTCTGGCGCGTGTTCCACTGGCATACTTCGTCGACGTTGTCGGCGCCTTCGGCCTCTTCGTCCATCCACTCGACCGCCGCCTGCACGCGCGCGACAAGCCCCGGCTGCACGCCTACTGGCGGATTCGCTGCTGCTGCGCTCCTCAGCTGTGGAATCAGCTGTGGAATCGCCGGCGCCGGCAAAGTAGGATGCTGCGCTCGATGCGAGTGCATCAGGCTCGACGCAGCTGCGGCCGTTGCGGCTGGCGGTGCGGTCGTGATCTGCGGCGGGATGAGGCCGGCGCTCTGGGGTGTGCTCCGGAGCACATAGGCTCGTGAGGACGCTCCAAAGACACAGGGCACACCGTCGCGCCAGTGCGTCGGCTCGCGCGGCGGCAAGCGCTCGCCATTAAGGAAGGTGCCATGCGCCGAGCCAAGATCGAGCAGGTACACTGCACCACTGCGATGCTGGAGCACGATGGCGTGATGTCGTGAGGCGGATGCGTGCTCGAGCACCAGGTCACACTCCGCCAAGCGGCCGGCAAGCAGGTAGGCGCGGCCAGCGAGAGGCACAGTGTCGATGAGTGTCGCGCCGCGCCACGCGAGCAGGACGCCAGTAGCAGCCGCCGCTGAGCACCACTCGGGCAGCACAAAGTTTGCGACTGTCGGAGTGCAGCTACCTGCCTTTGCAGGCACCACGGCAGGAGCTGCGGCCGCACTTGCCGGAGGTGCTGCGGCCCGCTGGGTGCCTCCGAACATTAGCAGCGGATCCCAGCTCTGATTAGCGAGCAAGGCATCAAGGCGGGTGGGCGAGCCAGTGCGCCATCCACGTTTCATATCCACGGCGGCGGCACGCGAGGTTGGTCGTAGAGACCAAGAAAGGCTCCATGCTGCCGAGGAGGGCGAATGCGCGCTGTGAATGAGGAATTAAAGTTGGGCGTGCTGTCTCGGAACGCCTAAGTGCCGTTTGAGATCGCTTCTTTCGGGAGCTGCGGGCTCGGGTCGTGTTAACGTTCACACCCCTCGGCAAAAGTTATGTCGGCAATCCGACGGACTACCGTGGCCACCTCCGCGACCCTTAGCCGTTCCTTGCCACCACTCATCGCACGACGTTTTGTCTCGCGCACGGAGTCAAAGATGACTGTGAGCGAACTGAAGGAGGTGCTGGGCAAGCTCGGTTTGCCGACGACAGGCAAGAAGGCCGAGCTGGTGGCACGGCATGCGGAGGCGTTGGCGCTGGCGGCGACAGGGCCCGAACCCGCAAAGCGCATCCACACGGCCGCACCCGCAGTGATCGCCTCCTCATCCTCGGCGGACGCGTCCAAGTTCGAACGGCTCACGCCGGTCGAGCACGTCCTACGCCGTCCGGGCATGTACATCGGCTCGACTTCGGTGCAGATCGAGCCGCTGTGGGTTCACGACGCGGCCGAGGATCGGATCGTGTGGCGCGATGCACAGTACATCCCAGGGCTCTATAAGATTTTTGACGAGATCCTCGTCAACGCGCTCGACAACGTGCAGCGCGACCCGGCGGGCACCAACCGCATTGACGTGGCCATCGAGCCGCGCTCAGGGCGAACGAGCGTGTGGAATAACGGGCGCGGCATCCCGGTGCGCCGGCACGAGATCGAGGGCGTGTGGCTCCCCGAGATGCTCCTAGGCTCTCTCTTCACCGGTTCCAACTTTGACGACGAAGCCAAGCGTACCGTTGGGGGCAGGCATGGTTTCGGTGCGAAGCTGACGAACCTCTTCTCAACGGCCTTCGAGGTGCAGACGGCGGACGCGGCGGCGGGCGTGCTGTACACCCAGCGCTGGGCGGCCAATATGAGCGAGCGCACCGAGCCAACCATCGAGCCGCTGCCGGCCACGATGCGAGGAGCGGACTTCACCAAGATCGTCTTCACACCCGACCTGACGAAATTTGGTGTGCACGCACTACCGGAGGACATGCTTGCTCTCTTCCGACGGCGCGTGTACGATGCGGCTGCGACCGCCGCACCCGCGTGCGTCTCGCTCGACGGCCGAACGCTCCAAGTGAGCGGGCTGCAGCAGCTCGCACAGCTGTATACGAGCGGCCCGCACGCCTTCGCACGGGTGTCCGAGCGATGGCACGTGGGGGCGTGCCTCTCGCCTACCGGTGCTTTCCAAGCGCTCAGCTTCGTCAATGGCGTCGCCACGCCGCGTGCGGGCACGCACGTGACGCACGTATGCACGCCACTGCTGCAGGCGCTCGCTCCGGCGCTCAGCCGAGCGCTCAAGCTGCCCGCGGGTGAGGAGCTCACGACGGCGCGCCTCAAGCCGCATCTGATGCTCTTCGTCGATTGCAAAGTGGATAACCCAGAGTTCGACTCGCAGTCGAAGGAAGCGCTCACGAGCCACCCTAGCAGCTTCGGGGGGCTGTGCGCCCTACCCGACGCCTTCATCAAGCGCGTGGCGGCCCTCGAGGGGCTTCGGGCCGCCGTTGCCGACGCGTTTGAACGACGCGCCACCAAAGAGCTCGCGCGCCGTACTGGGCCAGCGACCTCGCTGCTCGAGGTGCCAAAGCTCGAGGACGCGGAGCTGGCGGGCGGACCAAGCGCATCCGAGTGCACTCTCATTGTAACCGAGGGCGATTCCGCCAAGGCGTTGGCGGTGGCGGGGCTTGAGGTCGTCGGGCGGGAGCGTTACGGCGTCTTCCCCCTACGCGGCAAGCCACTCAACGTGCGTGAGATCTCGGCCAGAAAGGTGGGCGACAACGAGGAGCTCACCGGCCTGATGCGCGCCCTCGGCCTCACGCCAGGCGCGAGCTACGAACATCAGGTGGAGGCACTCAAGGCACTATCCTCCTCGATCTCCTCGATCTCCTCGATCTCGCCGGCCGCCGAGGGTGGCGCGAACGCCGAGGGTGGCGCGAGCGCCGAGGGTGGCGCCAGCGCCTCGCCCATGCCTTCAGGCAAAGCCAGGGCTCGTGGCACGGGCCTGCGGTACGGGCGCCTCATGCTGATGGCGGATCAGGATACCGATGGCTCGCACATCAAGGGCCTCGTCATTTCGATGCTTCATCACTTTTGGCCCGAGTTGCTGCGTGCCGACTTTGTGCAAGAGTTCCAGACGCCGCTGCTCAAGGCGCGGCGTATCTCGGACGGCCAGGTACTCGCGTTCTTCTCGTTGCCCGAGTACGAAGCCTGGCACACGCAGCTCAGCGCGCCCGAGCAACGCCACTGGCGTGCCAAGTACTACAAGGGGCTGGGCACCTCGACCGCGCAGGAGGCGCGTGAGTACTTCGGGGCCTTGGGCTCGCATCGGCTTCAGCTCGAGTGGGCGAGCGCGGCAGATGACGACCTGATCGACATGGCCTTCTCGAAGAAGCGAGCGGCGGATCGGCGCGAGTGGATGCTGCACGCTGCACGTCGCATGCATGCTGCAGCCAACGCGGCGGCAACACCTGCGCAACTCGTGGACAGCAACGAGCCGCCGCCGCCGCCGCCGCCGCCGCAGCCGCCGCCGCAGCAGGGAGTTGAGCCGCCGTCGCCGCCGAAAGCGCAGCAAGGGCGCCGTGCGATCGGGGAGCGACGCACATACGCGGCATTCGTCAACGAGGAGCTCGTCCAGTTTTCTCTCGCGGACGTGCGCCGCTCGCTCCCATCCGCCATTGATGGCCTCAAGCCTTCCCAGCGCAAGGTGCTCTACGCGTGCTTTGCCAAGCGTCTGCTGCCCTCCGCCGCGGAGATGAAGGTGGCGCAGCTCGCGGGCTTCTGTGCCGAGGTGACCCATTATCACCACGGCGAGGCTTCGATGCATGCGACCATCACGAACATGGCGCAGGGCTTTGTGGGCTCGAACAACGTGCCGCTACTAGAAGCGTGTGGCCAGTTTGGCACGCGCGCCGCCGGTGGGAGTGACGCGGCCTCGGCTCGGTACATCTTCACACGCCTCACGCCGCTTGCTCCGCTCCTCTTCCCAGCGGCCGACGCACCGATCCTCAAGTACTGCGTCGAGGACGGACATTCTGTGGAGCCAATCCACTACGTGCCTGTGCTGCCCACGCTGCTGCTCAACGGCGCCAGCGGCATTGGCACCGGATGGAGCACGCAGTGCTGGAGCTATCACCCACTTGAGCTGCTCGACAACGTGCTCGCGCTCGCGAACGGCCGGCCGATGGCACCGATGGTGCCGTGGGCGGCCGGCTTCCGCGGCGAGATTGTAGTCCAACCGCCCGCCAATGCGGGGGTAGGTGCGCGGATGGGTGCGGGGGTGAGTGCGGGGGTGGGTGCGGGGCATAAGGAGATGGCCGGCCTTCCCTCCACCTTTCTCTCGCGTGGCGTGGTGCGGCTTAGTGCGGACGGCCTCGAGATCACCGAGCTGCCGCTGGGCAGGTGGACGAGCGTGTACAAGAGCTGGCTACTCAAGCAGATGGCGGAGGGGAAGGCGCTGTGGACGGGCTTCAGCGAGCGCCATACTGAGCGCACCGTGTGCTTCGCGCTGCACCACACGCGCGATCAGCTCGCGCAGCTGGCGGCGGTGGAGGAGCAGGGGATGCTTGCGAGCCAGCTGCAGCTCGAGGCGAGCCACTCACTCAGCAACGCGCATGCATTCGACGCCCACGGCGAGCTCCGTCACTTCCGCTCGCCCCACGAGCTCATCGAGATGCATGCCGAGGCGCGGCTGGCGGCGTACGCCAAGCGCAAGGCCCACGATTTAGCGCACCTCGCGGCGGAGCTCGAGCTTCTGGACGCGCGCGCTCGGTTTGTGGGGATGGCTGTGCGCGACGAGCTGCCCCTCTTGAGGGGCGCGCCCACACAGATGCTCCTCGACGCGCTGCGGTCGGCGGGCTTCAAGCCCGGTTTAGGCGCGACTTCCTTGGCTGACCTTCCTAATTTGGGAGCATTAGACGCGACTTCCTTGGCCGGTGGCAGCGGCGAGGGCGGCGGCGGTGGCGGCGAGGGCGGCGGCGAGGGTGGCGGCGAGGGCAACGTCGCGCCTACGAGCCGTGCGTATGATTACCTGCTGCGTCTGCCATTGCTCTCCCTCACCGAGGAGCGAGTGGCGAAGCTCGAGGGCGAGATCGAGCGCAAGCGTGCCCAGGCGACCGAGCTGCAGCACACGTCGGAGCTCGCGCTATGGTCTCGCGAGCTCGAGGCGCTGCGCATGCCGCTGCAGGCGCACCTCGAGGCGGTGGCCTCGCACGCGACGCCCGCTGCCGCCGAGAGCCGCGCTGACGCGAGTTCGCCCAAGAAGTCGACGAGGGCACGCCGGCGGACAGGCAAGACCTGAGCGCCGAGAGTCGTCAGTCGAGAGTGGGTAACCGTTGGCGGCCGTACGTGTCTGCGAGTACCGAGTTCGGTCAATCGGACCGGACATTGCACAATGACCCGAGCCGGCAGCAGCCGGACCCAAAAGGCCAAACGCCGGCGTACTGTTCGACTGTACGACTGCGACCGGAGGACACATACGCGACGGATAGCACCGCCAGAACACACAGACTTGTACAGCCTCAGATGCCCCAGTCCTCGCCGGTCGGCATAGGCGGCGGCGCACGCTCGGCACTCCGCACCCGCATCTCGCCTTCAAGGCCGGTCTCCTGCTCGAACGCAGCCTTTGCATTTGCCTTTGCCTTCGCCCGGAGCATCGTCGCCTCCGCCTCCGCCTGCGCCGCCGCGGCGGCCTGCGCCGCGCCGCGCTGCAGCGCGGTGTGCGCCTCAGGAGACAGGTTGAGCCATTCAGTCCAATCTGCATGCATGAGCTTCGGCGGGAAGTGTCGTGCGTTGCGCTGCAGATCAGCCCAAGTGGGCACGGTAGGTGAGATTTTGCCGCGGAGCATGTCGGGGGGCAGCTCCTTGAGGGACTTGGAGCCTTTACGCAAATTGCACTGGGAGCACGCAGTGACCACATTTTCCCACGAGGTTGGACCCTGCGCGACGGTTAGGGTTCGGGGGTTAGGGTTCGGGTCAGGGTTGTACCCTTCGCGACACCGTGGTCTCTGTCATAATCAGAGCCCAACAGTTACAATCAGAGCCCATCAGTCACAATCATACCCCATGTGTCGCGATCAGAGCCCATCAGTCGCGATCACCTGCTTGACGCGCGGCACGACGTGATCGTACGTGAGCTGCGAGGGCAGGAGCTGGCGGCGGCAATACTGGCAGCAGAAGTTGTCGCGCAGGTACAGGTTGCGCCGTGTGAACCCAGGCGCGCCCTTGCCCGGCTTGCTCGGCTGCACATACGTCTTCAGCACAATGACCGATGGCAGCGGCATCGTGACGCTGGGCGAGCGCACGACCACGCCGTCGTAGTTGGAGAGGACGATGACGGCATCGCGGAAGATGGCGCGGACCGTGTCCTGCCAGGACCACAGCGACAGCGGAACGTACGAGAGCGGCGTGTAGTCGGCGTTCAGCACGAGTGCGGGGTAGCGGCCAGATAACCGGTCTGTTGAGTCACTCGCCGGCAGCGACTGCGTCTGCAGCGCGGGCGCCTCGACGTAAAGGTGCGGCCCTCCTCTGTTCTCCACATCGCGCCAGTTGTTGCGGTGGTATTTGTTGTATGAAGAGGCCTTGAATTGCGCGCGCGACGGCTTCTTGCTGCTGCCAGGAGCCATCATCACCAGCGCGTCGCACGGCAGGCTGGAGGCAGGGCGAGCGGCCACGCTGAAGAGGGGTTGCAGGAATGCCCACGATAGCATGGCGAAAGCGAGCATCGCTGCTTGAGGCCTCTGAGTAGCTCTGATGGATGCGCACGACCGCGAGAGGCCGCGCGAGTACGCGTGCGGCCGGTGGGCTCATACGGCGAAGTGATTTCCACAATCGGATTCGCGAATGATGTGACTTAAATGATGACAGTTGACAGGTTGACAGTCATCAAAAATGTCAAGTTTCATGTACAGTAGTTTGGGTTCATGATAACAGAAATCGGGAGAACCCACCCACCATCCCCGATCACCACCAGTTATCGCAGTGTTACGCTGTGTGTTAGAAGTCACACAGACACACATTCACATTCACACACATACATTCACACCGCTGTGTGTGGACCATGGCGAGCTCCCGCGGCATTCTCTTACAGGTGGCGGCGGCAACAAGGCCGGCGGCGAGCACATTTGCACATTTTAGGCGGCGGCATGGGCGGCGGCATCCTTCGACGGATCGAGGCCGGCGGCGAGCACATCTCAGGCGGCGGTGGCATCGCCAACGGTTCATGCTCCACACATGCAGCGATCGGGTATCGAATAACCCTCTACATTCGATACTCCTTCGGAGTTCTCGTTCACCTGTGTCCGCAACTGCTTCCTGTCTGCTGGGCGTGGCACACAAACCAATTGCCCACCCAGCTATCTTCGCTCCACCGGTCGCATGGCACTGTCTTGAGCCCACCAAGTGGACTATACCCGTCCTCCATGGCATGCTCCATCCCCACCTCATCCTGGTCTTTACTCCTCGTCGTCTTTGGGCGTCTTGGGGATGTAGGTGGCGCTCAATGCCCCCTTGCCGGGCGTGAAAGTGGAGAGGAGCGTATCCGAAAAGGTCTGGAAGAGAGCCCCCGCGTGAGAGTCCGGGTTAGTTCTTGGCGATGGCGGCGATGCCGCTTCATTGACGCGGTACGATTTGTCCATCTGAGTCTTCGAGCGGCTCCGGAACTTGTCGCGGTACGACTGGTCCAGTTTTGTCGGGCTGCTTGATTCCCTGTCCGACGTCGAGGGGCTGTCAGGGAGCGATGGGAGCATTGCGCGCCGCAGCGGGCGCTTGTTTCTGATACGCGCCACGGGGCGCGGTTCAGCGCCCTCGGGGATGGCGGCCATGATCAGCTCTGAGATCTGTCCAAAGGTCGGCCGCATAATGGGGCCAGGCTGGCAGCACTGCTTGGCAAGGTCCTTCACAGCCTGCGGCGTGGTCGTGCTGAAGAGGAGCAGCTCGAGCGGCGAGTACTCGCCGCTCGCGACCACGTCGAGGAGCTGCTTGGGCGTCTCGATGTGCGTGAGCCACGAGTACGGGGGACGCTTCGTGCCCATGTGCGCGAGCATGCAGCCAAAGGCCCACACGTCCACCGTCTTGTCGTACACGTGCCTCTTCACGATCTCGGGCGCCATGTAGGGCGGCGTGCCCTGGATGTCGCCGCTCTCCGAGATGGCGCTATCGGACGTGTCGAAGACGGTGCCAAAGTCGGCAACCTTGGCCACCCACTGAGCGTCGAGGAGCACGTTGCCCGGCTTGAGGTCGCGGTGGAGCATGTTGTTATAGTGGATGTAGGCCATGCCGTTGGCCACGTCCGACGCGATGGAGAGCAAGGAGCCTGCCCACGTGGCGTACTGCTCGAAGGAAGCGGAGCTGAGCACGTCGGCGAGCGAGGCCTCCATGAGCTCCATAACGATGCCCTTGGCGCCCTCGACCGCGTCCTCGGCGATGCCGAGCACGAGCAGCACGTTCGGATGGCGGAGCTGGCTCATCACATGGAACTCGTCCATGAGCGCCTTGGCAAGCGCCTCCGAGCTCTCGTCCTTGGCGTGCAGCTTCTTGATGGCACACTTGGTCGCCTGGAACGTGCACTTGTACACGACGCCAAAGGCGCCGGTGCCGAGCTGGTCTCCATACATGATCTCAGACATGAGGATGGGCTTGTACTTCTCCTTGACCTGGATCTGCTGGAGCTCGGTGGAACCCTTGCCCTCATTGGACGAGACGACCGTCTTAGCGCGCGTTGGCTTCCTCGTCTTGCGGTGGTAGTAGACCACGAGGAGCACAGCGAAGCAGACTACGGCGGAGGCGCACGTGGCGATGACAGCGATGATGGGCCCCGAGTCCTTGGCCGCAGTTGTGAGCGCCAAACCAGCGAGAGGCGCAAAGGGTGGCGAAGGCGGCGAATGCGGCGAGGGCGGCGAGGGCGGCATGGGCGGCAGCGAGGGCGGCGGCGAGGGCGGCGGTGGCGGGGGGGGCGAGGGCGGCGGC
>Ga0210245_102173_pt1 | contig 13021 bp, 15 predicted proteins | sample ChrtobMetaP3_4mM_FD_155450 | JGI IMG/M metagenome (GOLD analysis project Ga0210245, IMG submission 155450) | Chrysochromulina tobin associated microbial communities from unialgal haptophyte culture, Seattle, Washington, United States - P3_4mM | ecosystem: Host-associated > Algae > Haptophytes >...
AGGTGTTGCGCCTACCGCCCTTAACGTTGTTCGCTCTGGAAGACAACCAATCTAGCGCAAGCGCTAGAACCCACCGTCTTCTCTGTGCATCACACTTGTTAGGGATGTTAAGTAATAATCAGCCCCGGGAGCTCGCCTTGTGAGGCCGAGCTCTGAGTCCCTGTGAGTGTGAGGCGCCGAGAGACGGCGGTTAGGACGGAGGTAAAGGTGGTCGGGCGGTGTCGTGCGGTCACTGGTTTGAATCCCCCCATGGGTGGGTGGGTGGTTGTTTGTAGGCAGCTGGTGTAGTCCAAGCCTGCCATTTGAAGACGAGGTGCAGCAGCTCGCCCTCGTGCTGGGAAGGGTGCTGCTCCTGTGCCGAGAGCAAGATAAGCAGCGTTGATCGAGAGTGTTGCCAACGCAGCTGCGGCGTCGAGCGACACACCCGCCAGGGCGATAAGCGGTGCAGACGCCGAAAGCGAGAGCAGCAGCGTCGATCGAGAGCGTTGGCGACGCAGCCGCGGCGGCGAGCGTCATACGCGACAGGGCGATCAGCGGTGCAAACGCCTAGCAGCAAGCGGCCTGTGCCGCCCAAGCTTCCGAGAGCGAGGGCAGCAGCGTTGATCGAGAGCGGTGCAAACGCCGAGCAGCAAGCGGCCCGTGCAGCTCAAGCTTCCGAGAGCAAGAGCAGCAGCGTCGATCGAGAGCGTTGGCGACGCAGCCGCGGCGGCGAGCGTCACACGCGACAGGGCGATCAGCGGTGCAAACGCCTAGCAGCGAACGGCCTGTGCCGCCCAAGCTTCCGAAAGCGAGAGCAGCAGCGTTGATTGAGAGCGTTGCCGACGCAGCTGCGGCGGCGAGCGTCACACCCGACAGGGCGATCATCGATGCAGATACCGAGCAGCCTGTAACGCCCGAGCTTCCGAGAGCCAGAGCGGCAGCCTTGATCGAGAGCGTTGCCGACGCAGCTGCGGCGGCGATCTTCACACCCGACAGGGCGATCATCGTTGCAGACAACGAGCAGCGAGTGGCCTGTCCCGCCCAAGCTTCCGCGAGCGAAAGCAGCAGCGTTGATCGAGAGCGTTGCCGACGCAGCTGCGGCGGCGAGCGTCACACCCGACAGGGCGATCAGCGGGGCACATGCCGAGCAGCGAGCGGGCTGTGCCGCCCAAGCTTCCGAGAGCGTGAGCAGCAGCGTTGATCGAGAGTGGTGCCGAAGCAGCTGCGGCGGCGAGCGTCACACCCACAGGGGCGATCAGCGGTGCAAAACGCCGAGCAGCAAGCGGCCTGTGCCGCCCAAGCTTCCGAAAGCGAGAGCAGCAGCGTTGATCGAGAGCGTTGCTGACGTAGCCGCGGCGGCGAGCGTCACACCCGACAGGGCGATCAGCGGTGCAAACGCCGAGCAGCAAGCGGCCCGTGCAGCTCAAGCTTCCGAGAGCGAGAGCAGCAGCGTTGATCGAGAGCGTTGCCGACGCATCAGCGGCGGCGAGCGTCACACCCGACAGGGCGATCATCGGTGCACACGCCGAGCAGCAAGCGGCCTGTGCCGCCCAAGCTTCCGAAAGCGAGAGCAGCAGCGTTGATCGAGGGCGTTGCAGCAGCGTTGATCGAGAGCGTTGCTGACGTAGCCGCGGCGGCGAGCGTCACACTCGACAGGGCGATCATCGGTGCAGACACCGAGCAGCGAAGACACCGAGCAGCGAGTGGCCTGTCCCGCCCAAGCTTCCGCGAGCGAAAGCAGCAGCGTTGATCGAGAGCGTTGCCGACGCAGCTGCGGCGGCGAGCGTCACACCCGACAGGGCGATCAGCGGGGCACATGCCGAGCAGCGAGCGGGCTGTGCCGCCCAAGCTTCCGAGAGCGTGAGCAGCAGCGTTGATCGAGAGTGGTGCCGAAGCAGCTGCGGCGGCGAGCGTCACACCCACAGGGGCGATCAGCGGTGCAAAACGCCGAGCAGCAAGCGGCCCGTGCAGCTCAAGCTTCCGAGAGCGAGAGCAGCAGCGTTGATCGAGAGCGTTGCCGACGCATCAGCGGCGGCGAGCGTCACACCCGACAGGGCGATCATCGGTGCACACGCTGAGCAGCAAGCGGCCTGTGCCGCCCAAGCTTCCGAAAGCGAGAGCAGCAGCGTTGATCGAGAGCATTGCCGACGTAGCCGCGGCGGCGAGCGTCACACCCGACAGGGCGATCAGCGGTGCAAACGCCGAGCAGCAAGCGGCCCGTGCAGCTCAAGCTTCCGAAAGCGAGAGCAGCAGCGTTGATCGAGAGCGTTGCCGACGTAGCCGTGGCGGCGAGCGTCACACCCGACAGGGTGATCAGCGGTGCAGACACCGAGCAGCAAGCGGCCTTTGCAGCTCAAGCTTCCGAGAGCGAGAGCAGCAGCGTTGATCGAGAGTGTTGGCGACGCAGCAGCGGTGGCGAGCGTCACACCCGACAGGGCGATCATCGGTGCAGACACCGAGCAGCGAAGACACCGAGCAGCGAGTGGCCTGTCCCGCCCAAGCTTCCGCGAGCGAAAGCAGCAGCGTTGATCGAGAGCGTTGCCGACGCAGCTGCGGCGGCGAGCGTCACACCCGACAGGGCGATCAGCGGGGCACATGCCGAGCAGTGAGCGGGCTGTGCCGCCCAAGCTTCCGAGAGCGTGAGCAGCAGCGTTGATCGAGAGTGGTGCCGAAGCAGCTGCGGCGGCGAGCGTCACACCCACAGGGGCGATCAGCGGTGCAAACCGCCGAGCAGCAAGCGGCCTGTGCCGCCCAAGCTTCCGAAAGCGAGAGCAGCAGCGTTGATCGAGAGCGTTGCCGACGTAGCCGCGGCGGCGAGCGTCACACCCGACAGGGCGATCAGCGGTGCAGACACCGTGCAGCAAGCGGCCCGTGCAGCTCAAGCTTCCGAGAGCGAGAGCAGCAGCGTTGATCGAGAGTGGTGCCGAAGCAGCTGCGGCGGCGAGCGTCACTCCCGTCACCTCTCTGCGATCAGCGGTGCAGACACCGAGCAGCGAGCGGCCTATGCAGCTCAAGCTTCCGAGAGCGAGAGCAGCAGCGTTGATCGAGAGTGTTGGCGACGTAGCCGCGGCGGCGAGCGTCACACCCGACAGGGCGATCAGCGGGGCACATGCCGAGCAGCAAGCGGCCTGTGCCGCCCAAGCTTCCGAAAGCGAGAGCAGCAGCGTTGATCGAGAGCGTTGCCGACGTAGCCGCGGCGGCGAGCGTCACACCCGACAGGGCCATCAGCGGTGAAAACGCCGAGCAGCGAAGACACCGAGCAGCGAGCGGCCTGTCCCGCCCAAGCTTCCGAGAGCGAGAGCAGCAGCTTTGATTGAGAGCGTTGCCGACGCAGCTGCGGCGTCGAGCGTCACACCCGACAGGGCGATCAGCGGGGCACATGCCGAGCAGCGAGCGGCCCGTGCAGCTCAAGCTTCCGAAAGCGAGAGCAGCAGCGTTGATCGAGAGAGTTGCCGACGCAGCTTCGGCGGCGAGCGTCACACCCGACAGGGCGATCAGCTGTGCGGACACCGAGCAGCGAGCGGCCTGTCCCGCCCAAGCTTCCGCGACCGAGAGCAGCAGCGTTGATCGAGAGCGTTGCCGACGCAGCTGCGGCGTCGAGCGTCACACCCGACAGGGCGATCAGCGGTGCACACGCCGAGCAGCGAGCGGCCTGTGCCGCCCAAGCTTCCGAGAGCGAGAGCAGCAGCGTTGATCGAGAGTGGTGCCGACACAACTGCAGCGGCAAGCGTCACACCCAACGGGGCGATCAGCGGCGCACACGCCGAGCAGCGAGCGGGCTGTGCCGCCCAAGCTTCCGAGAGCGAGAGCAGCAGCGTTGATCGAGAGCGTTGCCGACGTAGCCGCGGCGGCGAGCGTCACACCCGACAGGGCGATCAGCGGTGCAAACGCCGAGCAGCAAGCGGCCTGTGCAGCTCAAGCTTCCGAGAGCGAGAGCAGCAGCGTTGATCGAGAGTGTTGCCGACACAGCAGCGGCGGCGAGCGTCACACCCGACAGGGCGATCAGCGGTGCAAAACGCCGAGCAGCGAGATGCCTATGCAGCTCAAGCTTCCGAGAGCGAGAGCAGCAGCGTTGATCGAAAGCGTTGCCGACGCAGCTGCGGCGGCGAGCGTCACACCCGTCAGGGCGATCAGCGGTGCAGACACCGAGCAGCGAGCGGCCTTTGCAGCCCAAGCTTCCGATAGCGAGAGCAGCAGCGTTGATCGAGAGTGTTGGCGACGCAGCAGCGGTGGCGAGCGTCACACTCGATAGGGCGATCAGCGGCGCACACGCTGAGCAGCGAGCGGCCTGTGCCGCCCAAGCTTCCGAAAGCGAGAGCAGCAGCGTTGATCGAGAGCGTTGCCGACGCAGCTGCGGCGGCGAGCGTCACACCCGATAGGGCTAGATAGGGCGATCAGCGGTGCGGACACCGAGCAGCGAGCGGCCTGTGCCGCTCAAACTTCCGAGAGCGAGAGAAGCAGCTTGATCGAGAGAGTAGCTGATGCAGCTGCGCGGCAATGAGCGTCACACCCGACAGGGCGATCAGCGGTGCACCCGCCGAGCAGAGGGTTACGCCGGCCATCGAGAGCTTGGCGAGAGCGACCACTTGCGCCGCGGCGAGGTGGCGCAGAACATCCGCGCCAACCGCGGGTGATTGGGGGGGCCCGTCATTCGTCATGACGCAATCAGCAGCAGGGGCAGAATCAGTGGAGCCCTGCGCTTCTCGGACACGCATCGCCGAGAGCGCAGGCGACGACAGAAGCCGCCGGTCAGGGACGCTCGATTCAGTGGAGCCCCGCGCTTTCGGACACGCATCGCCGAGAGCGCGGGCGACGACAGAAGCCGCCGGTCAGGGACGCTCGAATCAGTGGTAACGTCGTGAGTGGAAAGAGGCCGAGACGCCGCCTCGCTACACCCCTCTTCCGTGCCCATGTATCCATGGCGCGACAGAGCTTGAGAGAGCGACAGAGGCAGGACGCTCGCCGAGCCCTGCGCTTCTCGGACACGCATCGCCGAGAGCGCAGGCGACGACAAAGTCGCCGGTCCACGCGGACGCTCGAGTGCAGGGCAGGCCTGGACACACCATCCTCTTCGGGTTCACCACCTCCGCGGGTGCGCGTCATACGCGAGTCACGGGGCCGAGATGGTGAGCCGGCGAGCAGCGAGCTCGAGCCGGCGAGCTCAGCGCTCACGGACCGAAGGGGAACCGGCGACTGCGCTGCGAGTGCACGATCCACGCGGATCGTAGCCCGGGTGCCGCCGCCAGCTGGCTCCACGGTCAGGGATGCAGCCGGCGGCGCCCCTCGCAGCTGCACAGTCATCAACGTCACCCGGGTGCCGCCGCCAGCTGGATCCACGGTCAGGGACGCAGCCGGCGGCGCCCGTCGCATCACGGTCATCAATGTCACAGTCACGGTCGGGGTGCCGCCACCAGCTGGCTCCACGCGGATCGCAGCCGGCGGCGCCCGTCGCATCACAGTCATCGACGTCACAGTCACAGTCAGGGTGCCGCCACCAGCTGGCTCCACGCGGATCGCAGCTGGCGGCGCCCGTCGCGTCACAGTCATCGATGTCACAGTCACAGTCAGTGCACGATCCACGCGGATCGCAGCGCCGTCGGCCAGCCTAGCCGACGGCTCATGATTGCAGATTGAGCCTTCCAAAGGAGGGAGAGCTCAACGTGTCGCGGCTCCTTCAAGAGCCTTCATCCGGATCCAGCCGCCGAGCCACACCACGAAGGTACACCAGAGAGATAAAACCGCGCCATCTTCGACCAGCTGGCGGCGCCCGTCGCGTCACAGTCATCGATGTCACAGTCACAGTCAGTGCACGATCCACGCGGATCGCAGCGCCGTCGGCCAGCCTAGCCGACGGCTCATGATTGCAGATTGAGCCTTCCAAAGGAGGGAGAGCTCGACGTGTCGCGGCTCCTTCAAGAGCCTTCATCCGGATCCAGCCGCCGAGCCACACCACGAAGGTACACCAGAGAGATAAAACCGCGCCATCTTCGACCAGCTGCACCTGCGACAGACATCCAGATCCTCGGCCGAGATCCAAACGTCCGTCGGGGAGCAGCAGCGTTGATCGAGAGCGTTGCCGACGCAGCTGCGGCGGCGAGCGTCACGCCCGACAGGGCAATCAGCAGAAAGACACCTAGCAGCGAGCAGCCCGTGCCGCCCAAGCTTCCGAGAGCGAGAGCAGCAGCGTCGATCGAGAGTGTTGCCGATGCAGCTGCGGCGGCGAGCGTCACACCCGACAGGGCGATCAGCGGTGCAGACACCGAGCAGCGAGCAGCCCGTGCCGCTCAAGCTTCCGAGAGCGAGAGCAGCAGCGTTGATCGAGAGCGGTGCAAACGCCGAGCAGCAAGCGGCCCGTGCAGCTCAAGCTTCCGAGAGCGAGGGCAGCAGCGTTGATCGAGAGCGTTGCCGACGCAGCTGCGGCGGCGAGCGTCACACCCGACAGGGCGATCAGCGGTGCACACGTCAAGCAGCGAGCGGCCTGTGCAGCCCAAGCTTCCGAAAGCGAGAGCAGCAGCTTAGATTGAGAGCGTTGCCGACGCAGCTGCGGCGTCGAGCGTCACACCCGACAGGGCGATCAGCGGCGCACACGCTGAGCAGCGAGTGGCCTGTGCCGCCCAAGCTTCCGAACGCGAGAGCAGCAGCGTTGATCGAGAGCGTTGCCGACGTAGCCGCGGCGGCGAGCGTCACACCCGACAGGGTGATCAGCGGTGCAAACGCCGAGCAGCAAGCGGCCTGTGCAGCTCAAGCTTCCGAGAGCGAGAGCAGCAGCGTTGCTCGAGAGTGTTGCCGACGCAGCTGCGGCGGCGAGCGTCACACGCGACAGGGCGATCTGCGGTGCGGACACCGAGCAGCGAGATGCCTATGCAGCTCAAGCTTCCGATAGCGAGAGCAGCAGCGTTGATCGAGAGAGTTGCCGATGCAGCTGCGGCGGCGAGCGTCACACCCGACAGGGCGATCAGCGGTGCAGGCACCGAGCAGCAAGCGGCCTGTGCCGCCCAAGCTTCCGAAAGCGAGAGCAGCAGCGTTGATCGAGAGTGTTGCCGACGCAGCTGCGGCGGCGAGCGTCACACCCGACAGGGCGATCTGTAGGCGATCTGCGGTGCACACACCGAGCAGCAAGATGCCTATGCAGCTCAAGCTTCCGAGAGCGAGAGCAGCAGCGTTGATCGAGAGCGTTGCCGACGCAAACTGCGGCGGCGAGCGTCACACCCGACAGGGCGATCAGCGGTGCACACGCCGTGCAGCGAGATGCCTATGCAGCTCAAGCTTCCGATAGCGAGAGCAGCAGCGTTGATCGAGAGAGTTGCCGACGCAGCTGCGGCGGCGAGCGTCGCACCCGACAGGGCAATCAGCGGTGCAGACACCGAGCAGCGAGCGGCCTGTGCCGCCCAAGCTTCCGAGAGCGAGAGCAGCAGCGTCGATCGAGAGTGTTGCCGATGCAGCTGCGGCGGCGAGCGTCACACCCGACAGGGCGATCAGCGGTGCAGACACCGAGCAGCGAGCAGCCCGTGCCGCTCAAGCTTCCGAGAGCGAGAGCAGCAGCGTTGATCGAGAGCGGTGCAAACGCCGAGCAGCAAGCGGCCCGTGCAGCTCAAGCTTCCGAGAGCGAGAGGAGCAGCGTTGCTCGAGAGCGTTGCCGACGCAGCTGCGGCGTCGAGCGTCACACCCGACAGGGCGATCAGCGGCGCACACGCCGAGCAGCGAGCGGCCTGTGCCGCCCAAGCTTCCGAAAGCGAGAGCAGCAGCGTTGATCGAGAGCGTTGCCGACGCAGCTGCGGCGGCGAGCGTCACACCCAACGGGGCGATCAGCGGCGCACACGCCGAGCAGCGAGCGGCCTGTGCAGCCCAAGCTTCCGAAAGCGAGAGCAGCAGCGTTGATCGAGAGCGATGCCGACGTAGCCGCGGCGGCGAGCGTCACACCCGACAGGGCGATCAGCGGTGCAGACACCGAGCAGCGAGCGGCCTGTGCCGCTCAAACTTCCGAGAGCGAGAGCAGCAGCGTTGATCGAGAGCGTTGCCGACGCCGCTGCGGCGGCGAGCGTCACACCCGACAGGGCGATCAGCGGTGCACACGCCGAGCAGCGAGATGCCTATGCAGCTCAAGCTTCCGATAGCGAGAGCAGCAGTGTTGATCGAGAGAGTCTCCGACGCAGCTTCGGCGGCGAGCGTCGCACCCGACAGGGCGATCAGCGGTGCAAACACCGAGCAGAGGGCGGCCTGTGCCGCCCAAGCTTTCAATATCGAGACCGTTGCCAACGCAGCTGCAGCGGCGGAATCACACCCGACAGGGCGATCAGCGGTGCAGACACTGAGCAGCGAGCGGCCTGTGCCGCCCAAGCTTCCGATAGCGAGAGCAGCAGCGTTGATCGAGAGAGTTTCCGACGCAGCTGCGGCGGCGAGCGTCACACCCGGCAGGGCGATCTGCGGTGCGGACACCGAGCAGCGAGATGCCTATGCAGCTCAAGCTTCCGATAGCGAGAGCAGCAGCGTTGATCGAGAGTGTTGCCGACGCAGCTGCGGCGGCGAGCGTCACACCCGACAGGGCGATCAGCGGTGCAAACGCCTAGCAGCGAGCGGCCTGTGCAGCCCAAGCTTCCGAGAGCGAGAGCAGCAGCGTTGATCGAAAGCGTTGCCGACGCAGCTGCGGCGGCGAGCGTCACACCCGGCAGGGCGATCAGCGGCGCGTGCGCCGAGCAGCGAGCGGTTTGTGCCGCTCATATTTCTTTATGAGCGAGAGCAGCAGCTTAGATCGAGAGCGTAGCCGACGAGAGCGTAGCCGACGAGAGCGTAGCCCAGAGTTGGAGATTCCCAAGCCTCCTCCGAGCAACACCATAGCAAGAGCCGTCACATGCCCCGGGAAGACAGCGTGCATGTCGAGCCATCCCAGCGTGGGGAACGCTCGATAGTCGGCGCACACCATCGGCACATGCAGGTGTATTCCAGCTTGAGGAGTGCTTGTGAAGACGTGTGGCATTGCCGGCAGAGCAATCCCTGGCGCTGCCACCACCCTGGTCGAGAGGAAGGTCCCTGCAGGCGGCGCTGAAAGCGAGAGCGCAAATGTATCTGGTCCCTATGCACGACAAACGCGGCGGAGCCGCTGACCAGGATGCGCGACGCGCTTGGGGCGACGTCTCAGGAGATCTATGCGACACGTCACGCAATACGGATCTTGCTTCGCCAGATTTGGCAAGCACAGTATGATACTCGAGTATGCTTCTGTATATTCATGCATGCATGCATGTTAGTTTCACCCGCCCGCCGGCGCTCCGGGCTCGACAGTACGGGTCGAGGTGTTGCGCCTACCGCCCTTAACGTTGTTCGCTCTGGAAGACAACCAATCTAGCGCAAGCGCTAGAACCCACCTGATTTGATGGAAAATATTGCTGATACGTGGTATCTCGTCTGCACGTCTTCCTACTTAAACTACTCGACTTAATCGCCCAGATGCCACATGTGTGACGGCATGCCCCTGTCGCTGCGGTGCACGCTGGTCGCTGGCGGACGGGTGGTCGCCGACGGCCGGGCGGCCGGCGGCGGCGCGGACAACGCGCATCGCAAACACGCGAAGCGGTACTTTACACATGTTGACCGATGATGGATGTACGGCGTTCAGGAACGGCGATGCGGCGGCCGCCCCCCATCGACAGCATGTGTACCGCGCCACCGGCAGGGTACCCGTGACAATAATGCCCAAGCTACTTGCCGACACTGCCCCAGTCTGCGGGCCTATCCTCCGCAAAGCGAGCCCGCGCGAGCTCGAGGATGGCCCACCGAATGTGCATGCTCTTCGCCTCCTCCATGGACTGCGGCTGTGCGCCGCCATTGGCCGAGACCGCTGCGGACGTGCTCGCATCGGTGAAGAGCTCGGCCGCCTCCATCTCGGCGAGAGTCTCAGAGACGACCGTAGACAGCGCAAGGCGGGCGCGGCTCAGATGTGCGGGATTGGTGCCACTCTCACTCGCCGCAATGAGCTCGGCGACTGAAGGGTAGTCCTCGAGCTCTGCAGCCAGCCGTGCCGTCAGCACGAGGGCGACGCCGAGCGTCGCGGGCGACGGTGCGCCGTCTCCTTGGAAGACGAGGCCGGCCATCTCGATGTCGCCCAGCTCCTTGAGAAGCCTTGCCCTCTGCCCTTGGAGTTCCTCCTCGTCTAGTTCGAGCGCGCGCAAATCGACCGATTTGCCCGCGGCCAACTGCATCATCTCCTGCTCTGCCGCCTCACAAGTTGAAGCCGAGAGGCCAGCCGAGAGGGCCGAGAGCGGCAACTTCAGCGTACGTTCCGGCGACGCGGCTCTCGCGGCGATCAGACAGGTCCGCCGAACGTGCTGCGCCATGTTGCCAGTAGGTGAGGAAACGACGGCTGCTGTCAGCCCAAGAGCCCATGAGAGGAGAGCGGGAGCGACGACCATTTTCTCTGAATACTAGCGTAATCAAAGCGGCTGAAACCTTGCCGAAAGTAGAGGAACTCCATATTGATTCAAGCTTCCATAGATGTCATCCGTCTTTTGGGGGGAATCTGATGAACCACATGGCCGAAGCGACCACGAAGGACGAGGCGATGCCGGCAGAGGCGGCGATTGAGACGAAGAACTCGATCCTCGAGGTCGGCAACTCCATGCTGAACGCGATTGTGCTGGCCTTCTCGCCGCGTGTGCCGCTTTCATCGGGACCGTCGAGCGTACCCGCGCATGCGCTTTCAAACGCGCGCACTGTGCAGGCGGCTGCGAAACAGACACTCTCAGAAACGCCCACTGAGGTTGAGCTGCCGACGCTCAAGCCAGAGTCTGCCGCTGCCTCTCACTTGGCGCCGCCGCCGGCGCACCGCCACCCAATGGGCCCCACGCGGCCCGATGCCTTGGAAAACGGGGACGACACGAACCTCGACGACATCGACGACGAAGACGACGCTATTCGGCCCTTCGGAGCCTGCTGCAGGCCTTCGCGTCGCGAGCGCCGCCCTACGCGCAAGCTCGTCGGCATCGACCCCGAGGTGAAGCGCGAGTTGAGTGCGCTCGACAGCGATCTGGCGGAGGTGCTTGGACGCGGCGATATTGCGCTCGTGAGCGCGAAATGGCTGAAAGCCCAGCTCGCCCGGCAGCCAGACTACCGCATCGTCCGCCGGCAGGACCTCAAGCCTGTGGGCGAGATCAAGCCACATCTGACGCCCAAGGAGGCCAAGCGACTCCTTCTCGAGGGCAGGCGCGCAGTCGGCGCGTTCTCTCTCGGCTGGCCCACCCAGGGCAACCCGGACCCGACCGGCCACCGCATCCAGGCCTTTTGGCATGCCCTTGAAGAGCGGCCCGACATCGAGGCCTTTTTCTGGGATTACCCGTCGCTGTACCAGAACAGTGACCACAGCCCTCGCACCGATGAGCAGGAGCGCGCCTTCAAACGAGGGCTTCGCGTGGTAAGGCGCTCGCGATCAGAACGCTCCTCCGGAACGCCCCACGTCATGCCCCCCTCCTCTCTTCATGCTGTCCTTTGCACCACCTCGCTGAGAGAATGCCGCCCACCCCCGTCGGCCTCTGCGCCGTGCGTGCGTCTTCACCGCAGATAAACAGCCTCTATGGCTCCGCCATCGGCACGACTGTGCTGCAGCTCAAGGAGCTGCCGCCGCGACCGCGAGAGTACGATGGCAAGCTCTGCCTCTTCAATCTCGCCCCGGGCGTCGACGAGGCGGCGATCAAAGCGGCGCTTGTGCCCTACGGCGACATCGTCAGCTGCACGCTCGGCAAAACTGCGCGTCCTGCGATCGTGTGCTTCGCGACGCACGCGGCGGCGCATGCGGCCAAGCGCGCGGCGGCGCAGCTCGTGCACATCGCCGGCGGCATGGACACGCTCTTCAACGAGCGCTCGTACGATGGACGGCACGGCGAGGCCGGCCTCGACGATGACGAGGGGCGTGGCTGGTGCATCTTCGAGTCGGAGGTGAGCGGCGAGCTCATCCTGCGGCTGTCCGTCGTCCCGCGGCTGAAGGCGGAGCTGGATAAGCTGCCGCCCAAGATGCTTCAGGTCCGCAGCGGGCGCTCCCTCGAGCCCGTCGACTTGAGCGCCGGCCAGCTCGAGACGCGCGTCGCCGAGGTGATCGCCCGCATCGAGGGAGCCACCTTCACTGCCGGCGCTGACAAGGCCATGGTCATCAACCTTTACAAGACGTTTGTGGAGCGGATTGCGGGCGCGCTGGCGCGATTGTTGCCCAAGATGCTCGCGTCCCACGGTGATGCGATGGCCGCGCCGCCAGAGCCGCTGCCGCAGGTCGATGCGCCCGTCGCCGCGCCGCTGCGCCTCGCCGAGGGACAGCCGCTGCTGCTGCTCTCTCGGGACGCGGGCGGCGGGCCGCGCTTTGGCGTCGTTGATGCGACCGGGGGGCGCGTCGCCGCCGTCATCACGGGCGGCGACAACGTAGAGCTGGCCTACGACCGTTGCAGCCAGGCGGTGCTGCCGTGGCGCCCGCCCGCTGCCGGCTGGGAGGCCGCATTCGTCGGCGATGCGGGTGTGCTTCGAGACCTCGCCGAGCCCGCACGCCGCCTGGCGGACGATGCTCGGCGGATGGAGTCGGAGTCGGCGCTGCGTGCCGTGGGCGAGCGGGCGCGCGAGATCGCCCACAGCGCGGCGCGGTGCCAAACCCTTGCGCACGCGGCGCGCGAGGCGGGCGGCGCCGTGCAGTCGTGCGTGGACGCAGCGGCGGCGCTCTTCCGGGAACAGAAACAGGGCGATCGCACGCAGCTCCAAGCCGCGCTCGGCAAGGTGCGCGAGGCGGTCGAGAGGCTGCAGCTCGAGGCCATGGTCACTACGGCGCTGCGCTCCAGCGGCGCGAGCGGCGCCCGGCGCTACGCCACGGGCCAGCCGCTCACCGTGCGTACGGCCGGCGGCTGGCGCGATGCCGACGTGGCAACGGTCGGCGCCGACGGCCTCTGTCACGGCCTCACCTTCTTGGAGGGCAGCGGCGAGCCACCAGCCACGCTCACGCTGCACCCGTGGAACCACGCGCCGCGCGAGCTGCCGCAGGTCGCCTTCGAGGCGCTGCGCGCGTGGTGGACGCGGG
>Ga0210245_102192_pt1 | contig 12848 bp, 12 predicted proteins | sample ChrtobMetaP3_4mM_FD_155450 | JGI IMG/M metagenome (GOLD analysis project Ga0210245, IMG submission 155450) | Chrysochromulina tobin associated microbial communities from unialgal haptophyte culture, Seattle, Washington, United States - P3_4mM | ecosystem: Host-associated > Algae > Haptophytes >...
GAGCCTCGTTAATCTCACTCTCAACCGCTTCAGCAAGCAATCTGCCCGTCCGTGTTCACCCACGTCAGACAGAGGGGGGGCGTCTGAGCGCGGTCCTCGAGTGTATAGGTTCCCAACGCGGCCCTAGCGTTCCGGCGTTGAGTTGGTAGTCGTTATTTTACGGTACGAAGGCTTCCTTCACCTACACCGACCTGTTCCGGTGTCTCGCTAGCGTGCGCTTCACACGCTCATCGACGGTCCTTCGCTACTTCAGTGTGTGGGTGTGATGCACGTTTGTATTGAAAGTTGCGGAATTTCCCGTTCCGAATAAATGGTAGTCCGCTCATGATGTACATGGGGCGACTCGGCGAAACCTGATTGATGAGCTTGAGTATGGAGGGCTTATAGAGCATGGTTATAACTGAGTACGAGCACTGGTTGGTTGTCAGGCAGAGCCGACGGCGACGGATCTATCGGGTCACTCTCGTGGCCACTGTATCTCGAACGCTACGTACCCCTCTGGTGCCCGCGCTAGAAAGCGCGGTGGTTTCATGCAACTACGGTGGTTTCATATCCGGGGCGTGTGTATCGCCCCGGGGTGTGTATACCGCTCGAGAAGCGCGAAGCGGGGCATGGGGATCCCCGGTGATCATGTAAATGGGTGGAGACGTATCATCACCCAGTGCATTTCTCGGCACCTCCCGCGACGGTGCACTCCACTCGGAGGCGCGCCAGTTCCTCACCCAACTCGCAACGATGAGACACAGTTCTGACGTTCACTACCTCCTTGAAGCCAACTCTTACTGGCTACGTTACACAAAGCTGTGGGGCCCAGTTCTACTCCTCAACCTCTGCGATGGCGGCCAATTACAGACTTTGTTACCATCCATCACTGCCCGCCTCACCCCAGACATGCAGGAGCGCATCCTGCTCTTCTTCGGCGACATTGCACACCGCCTTCGTGCCGCACGCGACGCTGGCACCTTGCCAAAGGCCTTCGCCCTCCAACTGTCGAGCATCCTCGGGAAGCCCCTACTTCTCCACTCCACTATCCCGTCCCTCTCCACTTACGCGGAGTTCTCCGATCAAGTTGAGGACCTATCCAACCTTCACCGCCGCGAAATGGCCCGTGGCATACACACCCACCGTATCGCACACCCCGCCGACCTCGCCTTCGTCGGTAAAACGGGCGCGCTCGTTGACTGGTGGCCAGCCATGATCCGCCACGTGCTGGGGCACCACAAACGCATCCTCGTCGCACCACCCGACCAAATCGCTCACGTCGCCTGGGACGACATCCAACCCTTAACCTACCACGACTACGCTACGACTGCACAGTCCCTTCATCAGTTGGGAGACGTACTCTAGATTGGAGCTCTCGTACCACTGCGAGCTCGAGGGGGTGATGATACGTCTCCACCCTATTTACATGATCACCGGGGATCCCCATGCCCCGCTTCGCGATACTCGAGCGGTATACACACCCCGGGGCGATACACACGCCCGGATATGAAACCACCGTAGTTGCATGAAACCACCGCGCTTTCTTGCGCGGGCACCAGAGGGGTACGTAGCGTTCGAGATACAGTGGCCACGAGAGTGACCCGATAGATCCGTCGCCGTCGGCTCTGCCTGACAACCAACCAGTGCTCGTACTCAGTTATAACCATGCTCTATAAGCCCTCCATACCCAAGCTCATCACAACGTGAACAACAATAACGGCTGCTGAACATTTACGACAACTGCCATAGTGCATTGTTGGCATATCCCGTGGCGAAGATTCTTTCTCAGTGCCAATGATTGACGATGCACGCCGCGCGCCCATCTTACTTTTCGATGGAGGTAATGTGCGATGTCCCGTGTAAGCGACGAAAGGGCGAGGGGCGAATGTGGAGACCCTCGCAGTGGGGGGGATGATGCGGGAGGGGAGCGTGCGGCGCCGCACAACCACTAGATCATAATCTCGGCCGGGCCGGCGTGGTGGATTAGGATTACACGAATTACAATTAGTAAATATTAAGTTTGAAGCACCGTGTAGCTCAATTTGAACGGTTCGAACACGAACTTTGAATTACTTTGAAGTGCTCGAGCAATACTCGAGCAACTCGTAGCAGGGTAAGTAAGAGCAAGGGAGTAATAGATATGACCCGAGTACTAATATGCGAGCGATCTCGCCGGCTGCACGTCACGCTCTGCTTTAGCCTGAGCGGGACCGTAGCATCGGATGATCCTCTCTCACGGCGCCATCGTGTCACCAATGAAGGAGCTGAGGTCGTCGCCCGCCTGCGGCACCTCGCCACGGTGCACGCCGCCCAGGAGCACGACGAGATAGAAGCCCACGCCCACGATCGCGAAGATGCTCGGGAAGGTGATCAGCGGGTTGAGGTACCACGGCGGCCGCTCAGCCGTTGGGGAGAAGAGCCCGAAAATGTAGATCGACTTGGCCCAGTCGAGGAGACCCTCGAGGCCCTCGGCCTTGGTCGGCTTGGTGGCCATCTTGGACTTGTAAGCGGCCGAGATTGCGCCCGGAGTGCGCGCCGTGTCCACGTAGTCGTCCGCAAACGAGCGTCCTTCCTCGTCGCTCTGCTCAATCGCGAGCAACTCGACCTCGAAGCGGAGCGTCGCCGACGGCGGGATCATGGGCGGGATGCCCTTGGCGCCATAAGCGTACTGTGGCGAGCACGTGATCTCGCTCAGCTCGCCGACCTGCATCGATGAGACGCCCACCTCCCAGCCTCCGATGACCTTACCCTCACCGAGGCTGAATTTGAATGTCTTGCCGCGGGCCCGCGACGAGTCGAAGACGGCACCCGTCTCCACGAGGCGGCCCACGTAGTGCACCTCGACCATCGCGCCGCGCGTCGGCCGCGCGCCCGCACCCGCGGCGAGCACCGTCTTGATGACGCCGCCGTCGCCGACAAGGTCGACGGTGTTTACCTTCGCAGGCGCAGCGCACCGTGGCTGCGGCATGGTGCGGTGCGCCAAGGCGGGTGCCGCCCGTCCACGGGTGTGTACCAGCGGGGCGCCGGCCGCGCGTGCAGATGAGAAGCCGCCGACGCAGTCGGTGACGGCGGCAATGAGCAGCGCACTCAGGAATCGCTGTGTCGCCATCGCAGTCCGTGAACGAGTGAGTTGACGAGTGAATCGAGAAGATCTACGGGTCGCCATTGCGAATCTCGCTGGGCTTTCCACTTTGAAAATGGTCAGCAGGCTTGTGAAAGATGTGTGAACTCGCGAGTTTTGACGAAGACTGGCGAGACAAGTGGGGTCACGATGGCGGGCCAGCCTCTCGGTGGCTACGTTGGCTCCGAAAAGGCGGCGGCCATCAGGCACCTTGAGAAAAAGCGAGATGCCCTGTTCGAGCAGAGCGCCGAGGAGCGTCGGCGCCTCGAGAGCGAGACGGCCGCCTACAGGCTCAAGGGCACGGCAGACAAATTCTCGTCTGCGAGCAACGCTGCGGACGTGTCGCTTCAGCAGGCCACTGTCGGCCTCGTCAGCAAGAGCGACTTCGCGCGCATCAGAGAGCGCATCGAGGGTGGTGCGTCCGCTGCTGCGGCTGACGCCAACCCGTCCACCGCAGCCACGCCGACAGAGGCTGCTGAGAAGAAGAAGAAGGCCCATCAAGGCGTGTTGTCCTTCGCCTTCGAGGAGGACGGAGACGACGCGGACGGTGGGAGCGCCGTGGCTCTGCCACCCCCAAAGAAGCCCAAGCCTGCGGTCGCGGCCTCAGCCGAGGCAGACGCGACTGCCGTGGCCCAAACAGCCCCGAGCCCCCCACATGATAGGAGGTAGTGTGCGCAAGGCTAACGAAATGAGGCCTCAAATGGCTAATGCTTAAAATGTCCTAATGCGTCGTGACCACTGACGCGACGTCATAGCCGTCTCTAAAGAAAAATCCAAACAGATTCGCGTCGCGCTCGCTCCATTGGCTCGCTCTCGTCCGGGTTGACTAAAAGGGACTGGGCGACGGATTTCAAAGGACTAGCAGCCGTCACGTCACTCGTCAGAGCTCCTCCTTGCCCTTGGCCGCCGCTGGCTTGGATCGCTCGACGTGGGCGACCAAGTGGCTCACCTTGGCGAGCGACTCGGTATCGCGCACGTGCCACCACGGCTGCGCCCCAAACTTGCCGTCGCCCGCATCGTGGTACGTTTCGAAAAAGTTCATCGCGATTTGGAGGCCCAGCCGGTGGCGTGCTGCGAAGTCACGCGCCTTGTAGCGCGCGCGGCCGGCGCTCACGCCCGCTGCAATGCGCACGTCCTCGGGCTGCAGCACGAGCGGCCCGTGCGGCTGCTCCCATAAGATGAAGATCACGCGGTGCTCGCGTAGGCACAGTCGATCGCTCGCAGGGCATGGCTTCGGCGCAGGCGGTGAGTACTCGACCAGCGTGGTGCCCTTGGCCGTCGCGTTGCCTGGGATGTCGTAGACGAGCCAGTGCACCCACTCGCCATCGCTCGGCGCGTCGCGGAAGGGCACGTCAGGGTCCACCATTAGCAGGGTGTGCAGCGTCGTTGGCCCACGGTCAGGCTCGAGGGCAAAAGCCACCGCGGGCGCGCGCGCGACAGCGGAAGGCGACAGCGGCTTGCCGTACTCGACATCAACGCCACCATTGCCGACCGCTGCCGACGCGTACGTAAGATTGAGGTCGCACATGGAGACGAACGAGCCGATGACGTCAGGAATCACCTCCGAGTACTGGAAGTGTGAGTACGGCCAATTGTAGTCGCGCGGGTCGTGCTCAGGGTACGGGCAGCACGCGGGATCGATGCGGTCGTCCCACGGATCGTCGGGGTGCGCCGGCAGCACGCTCGCGGGCAGCAGCAGCAGTAGCTGCAGCACGATAGGCGACGCCGACGTGAAGCGCATAGGGGCGAGCGCGCCGTGTTGTGAATGAGGTGAATATTATTTCTCCGTGTGTCTCATTTCGAGAGTCCTGTGTTGCCGTTGTCGTGTGGTGTGTTGGGTAGTGTACGGTACCGGTAAAAAGACACCGGGGGGAGCCGGGACACACACGGGACACACGGGACACGCGGACGGTACCGGTATGTTTTCATAATGTGTGTGAATGAACGGGCCCATGCTGGTCGCAATCATGTTGATCGGGTTCGTGAGCGCCATGCCCATGGCACAGGCGAGCGTAACATGTCAGACCGTGGACATCAACGACACCAAGTCGCTCAATGACGCCTTTCAAGCCGCCATCAACACGTTGCTACTCTCCGTTGATCCGACTCGGTCGTCATCGCTTCCCAAAGATGTCCAATGGTGGGTAGCTGCCAACGCTTGGACGGCGGTGACACTCAAGGATAGGCGCGGGGGCGACGAGCAGAATCGAAAGACGATCGAAGCTGTGTTTGCGCGCGCCCTCAACTACTCTTCGCCCACGTTTGAGCTCAACAGTTTCAACGACGACCAGGCCTGGTGGGCTCTGTGGGCATGCGAGGCGGCGAGAACCTACGGGGATGCGTCCCAAGGGTGGCTCGCGGCTGCCAAGGGTGCGTGGATGACCATCCAGCAGACGTGGACGGATGAGTGTGGGGGTGGCGTTCCCTGGGACCGATCGCAGCCACCCGGGCAGGGTAAGAAGGCGATCCCGAATGGGCTTCTGCTGCTCCTCTCGTCCAAGCTGCATGCACTCACCGGCGAGAGCCAATACCTCGAGATGGCCACGCGCGTCTGGGGGTGGCTCAGTGGCAGCGGCCTCGTCCGCTCAGATGGCCTCGTCGCGGATTCGACCCAGTGCAACAAGCCGACCTACGAGCCGAGCTGTTACGCGAACATCTCGTGGGCCACGTACAGCTACAACACGGGCGTCGTGATCAGTGCGCTCACCGAGCTGTACCGCAACACGAAGAATGGGACATACCTGGCGGCGGCGAGCACCATGGCCCAGGCCGCCGTCACGAGCAGCGCCTTCCTCGATCCATCAGGCGCGATCCGCGAGGGGTGCAACTGCGGCCAATCGGGGCAGCAGTGCTGCGAGTCTTGTGGGGCTCCTTTTCCGGCGTGCGGGGATGGCGTCGAGTTCCGAGGGCCGTACGTCCGGGGGCTGAGTGATCTCTACCAGGTCGAGCCGCTCCCGCAGATCAAGGAGCTCATACAACGCAGCCTGCGCGGCGCGCTCGCGTACGAGTGTACGAGCTCCTGGCAGCTGGGGCCGCACTGGTATGACTTCGACGAGTGGACCCCGACCACCTCGTCCCAAATCCCCGCCCTCGAGCTCTTCGCGGCGAACTGCGCCGTCCTAATAGCTACATGACGCGAGCCGCGGCTCGCCAACCGACCTGGTCCAGGTTGTAACACCTGTGTGTTCTTGTTCGCCACCGACGACCGAGAGTTACGCGCTGGCGCCGATACGTCATACGATAGTGGATAGTACATAGTTACGATCGGGCCGCGACGGCGATCAACCCGCTCATTTAACGCCGCGCGTCTATGCAGTGCGCGCGCATAGATTGAAATCTTGATTGAAATCAACCCGCGCCACGAGGCCCACACCGAGAACGGCCAGAACTTTCCTCGACTCCGTGACATCGAACGCGTTATATAATAATGACCATGCCGATGTATAGACGCATGATGCTACGTGTAGTCTTTCAACATGTAAAGCTTCAAAAGTTGACATGCATCTTGCATGCGGGGCCGGGGCAGGAGCAAGGACCTGGGGGCGAGACCAGTACAAAACATCAATGCGGACCTGCGGACGGGGCGGCATGCGAAAGACCTCCAATAGTATATCATGGTGGCTCAGGGCTCTGGAGCTCTCCACACGCGCGCCACGTAGTCGTCGCCCGCACCGACACGCACGTGTGCCACCGTTTCAGGTAGGGTTGCCCTAGCTCAATGTGGCACCTCTGACAGGTCAGTGACCGAGCGCAGCGGCGGCGCCTTAGGCCCGGCGGACACGAAGGTAAGAGCAGTCTTCTTGCCGCCCTGGACGTAAGTGGCCGACGCATGCAGGGTCTTCTCGTTCTGCAGTTTCAGGATGACCTGCCAAATGAGGCAACCCGCGGCCATCAGCGGCCATCAGCGGCCATAAGTGGCAATCCGCGACAATCCGCGAGATCGCACCTCGATCTTGGGTATGCCCTGTGGACCTTTCTTGAGGCCAGCGAGCCGAAAGAAGCCAAGCACCACCCCATCTGGCCGGTCCTCTCGTTTGGTAACCACGACGATGTCGGCGGTGGTCTGCTCGTCAGCCGTGGTCGTGAACGTCTTCTGTGCGACCTGGGGCGCGGGCGCGCCCTGTTTGATCATCGGCTCGTAGTGTCCGCCGGTGCCCCCCTTCTTGTATGGTCCGCTCGCCACCTGCGGGTCGGTTGGTGGCACATGAGGTCGTGTGAAGTCCCGGCGCTCCCCGGTGAGCACACACTAGGGCAGGAGGCGGGTGGGCAGGAGGGGGGAGGGCGGTGGGGGCCAGACGGCGGCGGCAGCCATGGCGGCCATGGAGGAGGCCACGAATGCGGTCGCGTCGGCTCCCATGGCCACCCATCGCCCGCGGGGCAATCAAGGGCAATCAAGGGCCATCACCTGCAATCCGATGCCGCCCACGATGCCCTTTGGCAACGGAATGATCTCATAGGCCTGTCGGTACGTGGTCGTGTACTCCGGCCCCGCTGGCGTGACCTTGTAGGGCGGGCGCTCGTGCGCGGGGGCGGCGGGGGGCTGCGGTGGCGGGGGTCGGAAGGTCTCGCGCGACGTCGTCTCGGACTGGAATTTCGTCGGCTTGGTGGGATGCGGCCCCTCACCATGGTGAGGGTGCTTCGCTTGAGGCTTCCACTCGAGGAAGTCAGCGCGCTGGGTCGTCGTGCCGAGCGGCGCGTTGTTCGGCTTGAATGGGGGCGGCCTGCCGAATGCAGACTGCGGCCGCTGGTACGCATCGTCATTTGGCTTGCCCATAGTGTCGCGGCTGGTAGTTGAGACAGAGAACTTCGGCGCGAACATTGGCTGTGGGTATTTGGCGGCCGCGGACATGGGAGGGACCGCATTCTTGTGCTCCTTGTAGAACTCGCGGCTTGACGTGGTCATCGGATAGCTCGGCACAGGTCGGTTCAGGTGGTTCACCTTCTCCTGATGCCGGACCCAGACCGGGTGAAGCGGGTAATTCTTCCGGTAGGTGGTCGTTGCAGTCTCCAGCTGCATGGGCGGCGCGATCATGATTTCTTTGCCTCGGAAAGCATTCGCGGACGACTCGGGGTCCCAGTACTCCCATGTGGGCGTGACGCCGGCGGGCATGGTTGCAGCACCGCGAGCGCAGAGCTCGTGGAACTGGCACCGTCCGACCGACACAGCCGCTGGACGTTGGTTCTTTGGCACCGAGATCCTAAGAGACCGCGACGGCGCTACTTTTTGACTAATTGACTTGACTGCAGCGGGACCGCACAGCACTCGCACCTCCCCCCGGAAGGGACCCCGCGGGCAGAGGACGCAAGGAAGGACAGACACGAACAGGAGGGCGCGCGAGCGTGGAAAGTGGCAGCCAGCAATACAAGTAGATAGGTTCCTAGGCAGGAAGACGACGCCGAGCCAAGTACAATGTACCCGCGGTCATCCAACGTGGATTGTGGTCCACGCGCGCGCGTCGTGTTGAACGCCTCAAACTCGCGCTCGCTTTCCTCTTCGCGTTTGAGGGCAGGGCAATAAGAAGGACTCCCTGGTCCTCCGTCGATCGTCCACCTTCTCTCGCTTCTCTCGAATTGTCATCGGAAACGCTCGAAAGCATGTTGTCGCCGTCCAAGAGGATGTTGACGGTCATGTTTGAGAACGAGGCCCAGGGCAGCATTAAGCCCGCCCAGAAGGGCAAGGCAGCAGCGCCTGCCCACAAGGAGAATGCGCCGATCGCAAACATCAAAGGCCGTGGAGCGAAGCCAGTCGGGCGCGGCAATGGCGGCAAGGGCCTTGGGGTGCTTTGGAAATTGTGGCTACCTGCGCGCCGTGAGCATGTCTCGGACCTCGTCGTTTCCAAGAATGAAGATCAAAAGCACGCCGGTGTCCGCTGCCTCGACGGAATCGCGTTCAACGATCACTACAGGGTCCTGCAGAAGCTCGGTGCGGGAGCATTCGGGACCGTCTCCAAGGTCGAACGAGTTTCCGACGGCAAGGAGTTTGCGGCAAAAGAAGTACTCTTTTCGCAGTGCAAGCTCAAGGGGCAGTGGAACGCAGCTCATGACGAGGTGAGGGTGTGGACGGCCGTCAGCTGGACCTACCATCCTTCCATCCTGCAGCTCGTCGAGGTCGTTCATTTGGAGAATGTGAGCCTCCATCTGGTGACCGAGCTGATGAGCGGCGGCGACCTACAAGACGCCATCGATGGCGGTGTGTACTCGGCAGAAATGTCCGAGAAGAACGTGCGGCTGATCACCGTCCAGATCGCCGCGGCAATCGCGCACTTGCACCAGGCCCATTCGATGGCCCATCGCGACATCAAGCCGCAAAACGTCCTGTGCCGTTCGCGGACAAACCCGATGAAGGCGGGATCCCTCAAGCTCACTGACTTTGGCTTCAGTGCCGAATTCAGCGGCAGCCCAAAGGAGCCTTGCTTCTCTCTTTATGCTGGCTCCATGGACTACTTCGCGCCAGAGCTCGCCCGGATCGTGCGCGCGGTGAGAGGAGACTCGACCCGCTCACCCGCTCACCCAGCCTCTGAGTGCCGTGCTTGCCATTGCCTAATCGAGAGGTGCCCGCTTGCGCCCGAATGGCCGCAGGTTCGACGCAAGGAGCCGCAAGAGGGCATGAAGTATGGCGCGGCGGTCGATTGCTACGCGCTCGGCTGCGTGGTGTACCAGATGCTCCATGGCTCCACCCCGTACTTCCATCAAGATGAAGATACGCAGCTTGACAACATCATCGAGGGGGGCCTGGCGTACCCCCTGAATTCGTTCGGACAGGTGAGAGAGACATATCTGAGAGGGAGAGAACGAGCGTGGAGGCTGCCCGCACGCCAGCGCAGCACATACCCTGGGCCCGAATCCCAAACCCTCCCTGCCCACCATCGCGCCATGTCGCTGAGAGTCGTTGGGGTCGCATCACAGGTGAGCTCGAGCTGCATGGACTTTATGCAGAAGCTGCTCGAGCCCGACCAGCTTCATCGGATGACTATCGAGGAGGCGATGCGCCACAAGTGGTTGAAGGGATGCATGTAGAGGGCAGAGCGACCCAAGGACGAAGCTGTGAGGGTTCTGCGTGTGATGAGATGACAGAAGAGATACATTGTACTCTGTTCAGTGAATCGCGCGCTGTATTGAGCGCCCTCAGCCTCTCCGTTCAAAAGGCCCATGTTTGAGTCGGAGGCTCCTGGCTTCATGGGGGCATTTGCGCCAGCACTCGCTGTTGCGCCTCTCTCGGGCAAGATCAAGGTGCCCGTCGTGTTGCGCAATCGTGATAAGCCCGTCGTCAAGAGCGACAAGGTGGTCAAGCAGAAGCGCATCGGCATCCATATGTGGCAGCGCCATCTACCGTTCAAGCTGGTCGGCAATAACAGCCACATCGGCCCAGGCCTTGTGATGGAGGCGGATCGCAAGGAGCCTGACAATTGGAAGGATCCGAAAAGAAAACTGCGCTTTGAGAAGCCGACCGAGAAGACGGTCGCCTTCGCGGATAAACCCAAGGCATCGGCCATGCCAACTCATCAGCGGAAGGACAGCAGCGACCGGCCGCCAAAGAAGGCCGCCAAAAAGGGCAAGGCAGCCGCAGCGCCCGCGAACAAAGAGAATGCGACCACGAATAAGGAGAATGCCGCCCCGGCCGCCAAGCCGGCCGGCGTCAAGGGCCTCGGAGGAGTTGCAAAGACGGTCGGACTCGGCGGTGTGGTCAAGGGTCTTGGAGCCAAGGTCGCCGCGGCACCGGCACCGGCACCGGCACCGGCACCGGCACCGGCACCGGCCGCAGAACCGGCCGCGGCGCCAGCCGCGGCGCTTGCTGCCGCCGCCTCTGTCGGGCCAGATGCTCCATCAGCCGCTCCCGCCGCCTCGAACGCCGCCGCTGCCAAGCCCGCCGCCGCCGATCCCGCCGCGGCGGATGCCCTGCTTTGCATGCTGCAGGCGCAGTCGTTCGAGGTCGAATGCTCGCTGCGGCCGCCTCTCAAGAGCTCCGCGGCGGTGCAGGCGGCGATCCGAGGCGTCGCGGATGCGCGTGCCCTCGACGATGAGCTCACGTCCCTCGCGCGCAGCACCGGCGTGCTCAAGGGTCGCATCTTCCAGGGCCTCTTAGAGTGCTTGCGCGCTCAGGGGGCCGCCCATGCGCAGCTGGATAACAGCGCGAAGAAGCAGCCAGGCGGAAACGTGGCGACGGAGCTGGGCCTGACGACGCCGGAATGGCAGAGCCTCGCGGACCGCGCTGACGCGCTACGCAAACTCGTTCGCATCAAGGTGGCCGATGACAACGACCTGAGGACGGCGCGCCAGGGGCTCGAGTTGTGCGCGCGATTCTTCGAGGGGCTCGCGCAGCTCCTGGAGCTCCGCCAGCGCGAGATGGGCGAGATTGGCGCCGCCGCCACGGAGTACGACGTGCTGCAGAGCATTGTGCTCGCCGCGTAGAGCTCAGACGAAGAGGTGGCGCAGAGTCAGAGCACGGCGCGACTCATCAGAGATCCCATAGCGTAGTCACGCCCGGCGGGGGCAGTAAGCCAGTATGTAGTCGGTGCTAGAGGCACTGAGGCCATGGTCGCCGCGTCAGTCGCGGGGATAGAAACCATGCGAGCAGGAGCTGGCTCTCACAGCACACAGGTGGCACAGCGGTGACAGCGCGGACACAGGAGCAGGAGCGACGGTCAGTGCTAGCAGTCGCAGACTGCGTAAAGTCGAAAGGGCGAGACGGCAGTCGCGGCAGAGGCGGCCAGACAAGGCCAGACGTGTTGCAAAGGGGAAATGAAAAACGACAAACATTCAAGAGTCCCCACACCGGTCACACATCTCACGATGTGCCGCCGACGACCGCCGCCCGATCACGGACAGTTCGAGGGCGGCACGGCGTCGCCGCGCCAGACCGTCGCCGCGCCAGACCACGTTGCTGTCGTTGTTGTGCATGCGTCGCAGTGGAGCAGCTGGTGCGGTGGCAGCGCAGTGCGGGATGGCTGCGGCAGCGGCGGAGCTGGCTGACGGTCGCGAGTGGGGCGGCTGACGCGGTTGCTGGTGCGGAGGAGGTCGAGGCGGATGCGTCTGGCGGACTTGAGATTGAGATTGAGATTGAGATTGAGGTCGAGGCGGATGCTTCTGGCGCACTGGCGGCGGATCTCGAGCGGAGTGGCACCATGGCACCAATCTTGCAGGCTCAGGGTCACATAATGCTCAGGGTCGCATCAACACAGCGTGACCATGTCGACGCCCGGCTCGCTCGCCCAAATCTGCTCGTAGCGCTGCATGTCGAAGAGGGTGATCGTATCGCTCGCGCAGTCAACTGCCACGAGCGCGCCATCGCGCGAGAATTGCAGGCACCACTCCGCCGCAGGCTCCTCATCTTCCTCTTCCTCCGCTAGCGCCTCCCTCTGCTGCTGGTGGGCCCGGGCCGGCACGAGCGTCGCAACACGCGCGGGGGGATCAATGCCCCACACACCGACGCGGCCGCGAGGCTCGGAACAAACAATCAGGCGTGAGCTCACGCACACGTCCGCCAAGCCCTCCGCACTCACACTGAAAAGGCATTCCCACGCCACCGTTGGCGCTCCGCCGCTCGCTATGCCGGCGGTGCCAGTGGCCGTCGCGGCTGCGGCGGTCAGCTCTCGCCAGACGCGAACAGTCTCAATGCATTCACCAGCCGGATCGCTCGTCTGCATGCTCACCAGCCACCCCTCGCGCGCGCCCGCGACGGTATCTGCAGGCTCCTTTCGCGCAAATGCTCCAATGGGCTGCACACGCGCGATTGGCCCGAAGCTCG
>Ga0210245_102194_pt1 | contig 12828 bp, 7 predicted proteins | sample ChrtobMetaP3_4mM_FD_155450 | JGI IMG/M metagenome (GOLD analysis project Ga0210245, IMG submission 155450) | Chrysochromulina tobin associated microbial communities from unialgal haptophyte culture, Seattle, Washington, United States - P3_4mM | ecosystem: Host-associated > Algae > Haptophytes >...
CCTCCACCTCCACCGCCACCGCCGCCACCACCACCCATCATTCCACCGCCGCCACCAATCGGACCACCGCCCATCATTCCGCCGCCCATGCCTCCCCCCATAGGTGGGGCACCACTGCCCATCGGACCGCCCATGGGGCCGCCGCCGCCGCCGCGCATCTGCTCCGAGAACTGCGGGCCACTGCCTCGAGGCTGGGCTTGGCGAGCCATGACCGACCGTCCGTCGATGATGTGCTCGTGCATCTTGATCACGTTGGACTGGAGGTTCATGTCAAAAAATTTGACAAACCCAAAGCCTCGGGAGGCACCCGTCAGTCGATCGCGTACAACATGAACATCCTCAATCTCGCCAAACTGCTGAAAGTACTGTCGCAAGGACTCATCGGTGGTGGAGTACGACAGGCCGCCGAGGAAGCACTTGGTTGCTGGATCAATGCCACCGGGCATCATTCTAGTAGAGTTCGGCACGCGACGCGAGGGATTCACCCCGTGCGGGATCGAGCGCGCGCGCTCTCTCTCGGCTCCGCGGCGGCTTGCCGCTGCACACACGCGTGAGCCACGTCGATTTATGACGCGCGTCATCACGTGCCATGAAGCTCGCATCGTGCTCCGTCTTTTCGGATGTCTTTCTTTCGAGACTGTTTCGTGCGATCTGCCAAGCGAGCTCCCGACAAGCACCCTCCCTTTCGTCGCGTCCCCTGGGTCGCACGATACATTGTAGGCGCCTGGCTGGCATGCTCTCGGTCACCTGGTCGTTGGTCACAGTACAGCTTGCGACGCTGTCACGTCGAGCCGTGCTGCATTCGGTACCGATTTGTGCGTACGCAGTTGGCGCCCCTCGCGCGCATGCAGCATCACCAAGCCTCGAGTTCCTGACGGCAAGCTCTGGGCTGCAGTGGGCCGACGCCAAGGTCGGCTCAGGCCCAGCGTTCCAAAAAGGCCAGCGCGTTGCCATCGACTACGTGATGAGTACGACCGGAGCGCGCTATGGAAGCAAAATCGATTCGACCAAGGACCGCAATGCTCCTTATTCGTGGACTCTGGGCGATGGCTCGACGATCCTCGGTTTGGAGGAGGCCATTCTGGGCGGTGAGGGCGTACCGCCGATGCTGCCTGGCGGCGTGCGGCGCGTCATCGTCCCGAGTAAGCTTGCGTACGCAGATCTGGCGAAGCCGTACAAGAATGGTCTGCAGTTTCAAGACTGCAGCACTGGCCGCGGTCCAATCCCTCCCCAAGAGCCGCAGTCTTCAGGCGACATGGGAGCCGGCGAGTTCCAGCGGTTCAAGAACATCTGTACGAACCCGCGGCGCTCGAATGCGCCCTTGCCTTTCCTGCCGCCCAAGGAAACTGTCCCCGCTCGTGTGAGCCCTGTCATCCTGACACCACGTGACATGCTGCTCGACATCGCTCGGGTCGACTCTCGGCCCTCGAAGACTGCAATGCGAATCGGCCGTATCAACCCGACCTCGTGCTGGACATCAAGCTCTTCGGGAAAAGGAGTTGAACACAGAAAATTCTCCGTATTCACACCTCTATTCACAATTCAAGTTTCGAGGCTTTTTTTGCGAATATTTATGCGGGCCACCTGGTGTGAGTGAACGTCATGTGGCCGCCACGATTCAACCCGGCCGTGGTCGAGGAGGCCGCCAAACAAGCCCTCGCCTTCCAGCGCTTCTCCTTCTTCCGGATTCTGCGCGTGAACGACGCGCTTGTGCCACCTGAGCTCGCGGAGGCGGGTGAAAAGCTCAGCCCTTCGGACGTGGCTGCTGTGAAGCGCGCCACTGAAGAGGCCGCCGACGAGATCATAGGACGGCACACGAGCCGGCTGCCGCCCAATTGCAAGCGTGCACCAGCTCATTTGCAGATGGCTGCCCTGGCTCTCGCAGCACAGCGCGTGCTCGAGGATGAGGACGAGCGACGGGGCACGGCTCTCATCGACAGCAAGCTGAAGATGCGCTCGTGGGTGGCGAACGCTTGCGGAGTGTATGCGCCACCCGATGGTGTGACGGCGCCGTCGGCCGTGCCAGCGATGTACATCCCGAACAAGATCGCCATGACGCTCACGGGCGCCCTCTGGTTGGAGAGGCGGCGCAAGCCAATGCTCGAACGGATGGTGGCCAACTTTGAAGCGGACTTGGGGGCAGCGTTTGAGATCGAGACCATCGAGCCGTCACCATCGCGCCGCTTGAGGCGCTGCTTCTACCACGACTTGTTTGAGGTGGAGGGCGAGCCCGTGCTCCAGCCCGTCTTCAGCGCCATCCACGAGACCACATGGGCGGGGGTGCCGGGCTTCCGATTCGTGCGAGAGCAAGGCGGCCAGTGCTCCTTCCTCTTCGAGTAGAGCTCTCGTCGCGTGTGCGCTTTCACCACGATGGGAGGTGAGGCAGAGCCACCGACGGGAAAGCTTAGGAGGAAATAACGTGCATGTACTATTACATTGTCGACTAATTAAACGGTACTATTAAACGAACTATGTAGTTTTAACATCCAATCGACATGGACGACCCGCACTGCCTACGCAAGCTACGGTTCACAGCCGTTTCACTCGGAGTTGCGCGAAAATTCCGCAGGCCGCCGATGGTGTTGCCGCCCGAAAAGGCGGTGCCCGACAGCGTCACGGTGCCCGGGCAGCTGGTCACACAGCCGGAGCTGATAGGCAAGCGCGTTCGAGTCATCGGCTTGGAAGCCAAGCCAGAGTATAACGGTAAGCTAGGCACGGTCACCGTGTGGGATGAGACGAGGCAGCGCGCAGGCGTGCTGCTCGACAGCAGCTCGAGGTTAGCGCTCAAGCCAGCCAACCTAGAGCCACTGGACAGCGCGTCATCCGCGCCAGCAGCACGAATCGCGGCCATCCTTGCGCAACCGGTGGAACGGGGTGAGCCGAGCGCCATTGACGACCCGCCGCCATTACTGATCATCGTCGAGAGCCTCAATCCCGCGCGCGGGCATGCGATCGAGATCGGCGCGTCGGAGACGATCGGTGCGCTCAAGGCGCGCTATGCACAGGTGTTCTGGAGTGCGCGCTACGCGCAGGTGCTCTGGGGCCGGGCCGAGGCGGCCGGTCCAGCTGAGCGTCTCGCTCCAAACATGAGCGAGCGGGAGGAATACGAGTTGCTCGTACGGCTGGTGCACGACGGCGCCGAGCTGCCGGATGATGCGCGGCTCAAGGAGTGCGGCCTCGCCACCGGCAGCCGCGTGATCGCGATGGACCTACGGCAGCGCAAGGGCGTCGCGGCCCAGATAGGGCGGCAGATGGGGCGATGGTGGCCGCTTCTACTCGCCATCCTGCTGCTGCTGCTGCTCGTGGGGGAGGCGTCGGGCGCCGTGACGGGCGCCGCGCATCCGGTGTGCAATCGTCCGCTGATCATCTTTGTACTGCTCGCCGCCCCTCTTCTCGTGCCGTACGGTCTGATCCTCTCGGGCCGCTTCCAGCTCGAGACGGGCTACCGCGTCCTCTGGTTCGTACACCATCCGCCTCTGATGACCTCTGATGACCTCTGATGACCTCTGATGACCTCTGATGACCTCTGATGACCTCTGATGACCTCTGATGACCTCAGGTTCGTACACCATCCGCCTCTGATGAGGCTCGTGGGCGCCAATGCGATTCTTGCGCTCGCTTGGTGGATCGTCGGCACGGTGAGCGCTCCGATGGCCTGTGATGGCCTGTGATGGCTTGTGATAGCATGTGATGGCCTTAGGCTGTTGCGCTGATGGCCTCTGATTGCTTCCGAGTGGCACCGAGTGCTCCCCCCCGTTGGGCTGTCAGGGGTGGATCTTTAGCAATGGCTCCACGTGCCCGAGAGAGGCGACTGTGCTCTACGCGACGTCGCTCTTGGCATGGTGCCTGCTTCTGGTGCTCAACTTGCCCTGCCTGCTCGCCTGCGCCATGCCGTGCCTGCTAGCATGCAAGTGCGACTGCGCCTTTGGCATCGTAGCCGCGCTCTCAGGCATCCATCGTCGGCCCGATCGGGCCTCGGATCTGATCTGATTACACTTTACAGCAATTGGATTACAGCTGACGTGTGTAAGGAGCCCCACTCCCCCCACCGACGCCCGTAGAGCGTAGTACTTTAGTGAACGTTAACGAGACACCCGGTGCTACGGCACTGCTACTGCCCGCTCAGATACAAAGTGCAATATCCATACCGGTCAACGCACACACACGCTCGACGGGGAGCAATTCCCCCGGGTGAAGTTGCGTCCCACGCAGTCGGTAAAAGTCGGTAAACGGCGTAATACCATGGTCTAAAAACCGGCTTGAAGAGTCGTTTTTAGGTTTGCCTAGCCGTTCGTCGCTGTATTTTTAGGCCCCGTTCACGCGTTTAGATGCCTACCAAGTCCTATGGTCATTGGAGGCGCGTGCAAGGGCGCGTGGCGGCGGTCCACGTACGGGGAGCGACCGCGTGCGTTAAGCATGAGGCCTGCCACAGAGCCACACCGCCCACCCTGTCCCGGGTGCATGTGATTGCAGGGCATTCCTAAAAGCTAAATGTGTAAGTAACGGTTGGGGCGCGAGCACGTAGTCGTTTGTTGTGCCCGGGCCCCGGCCAGTAACGTGACGCCCTGGCCGCGCAGTCGCCGAGCCGGCGTAACATGACTATATGCATGACTAACCCCAGCGCCCAGGCTGGGGAAATAATTTGCCGAAATACACCGGGGCGCGGGGGCAGTCAACGCCTCAGCCTAGCCACTTTAACCAGTGGCTGCCGGCCTCAGACTCCTCAGCGGCCTGCACGCGCGGTTACCACACCGAGCACACCAAATGATTGACCTCTAACGTCTAAGGGACGTTTGTTGGGGTAAAAGGAAAAGAAGTCGAGTTACGGGCCAGGTGTGTAGCTCAACTCAGGCTTGGGATCAGCCTTGAGTTTATCGCTCATAAGCTCGCGCTTTTTCTTGTCTCCTATCCAAATCACCACCCTGCAGGCAACCACCCTGCAGGCGTCGGCTGGCCGGCCGCCCACTTGCCCTCCCGGCGGACGGGCATCGGCAGCCCGAGGCGCTTTACGTTTCGCTCGGCCTCCTCGCGCGATATCGTCTTCACCTCCTTGCCGTCCTGCATTTGCCATGCGCTCCGCTCATCGGCCGTCCACTTTACGCTCTCGCCCACCTCTTTGCCTGCCTTGTAGAACCCCACCTCGATGTTGCCGCTGGCATACAGGTACGTCCCTTGCCCCTCCATCTTGTCGGCCTTCCACTCGCCCTCGTAGACGTCGCCTTCTTTCCACCGGTAGATGCCGCGCCCCTCCTTATTGTCAGCCTTGTACTCGCCCTCGTAGACGTCTTTGTTGGCATACGTGGAGATGCCCTGCCCCTCGCTCTTGTTATCCTTGAACTCGCCCTTGTAGACGGAGCCGCTTGCAAACTTGTAGACGGAGCCGTGCCCCTCCTTATTGTTAGCCTCCATCTTGTCGGCCTTCCACTCGCCCTCGTAGACGTCGCCTTCTTTCCACGTGTAGGTGCCGCGCCCCTCCTTATTGTCAGCCTTGTACTCGCCCTTGTAGACGTCGCCTTCTTTCCAAGTGTAGGTGCCGCGCCCCTCCTTATTGTTAGCCTTGCACTCGCCTTTGTAGACGGAGCCGCTTACAAACTTGTAGGTGCCGCGCCCCTCGCACTGCCCGGCCGCATTCCTCTCGCCATCGTACTCGTCGGCCTGCTTACGTCCGGCCATCTCCGGTCCAAGCACAGAATTCAGAAAAAGACAAAGAACTCCGACACTTGCTCTAAACTCGAAAGTGAAAGTACATGTACAAGTTCAGACCCCTTTCGTAACCGCGCCCTCTCCTGTATCGGCCGACGCAGAGCCCATGGCGACCTTGTCCCTGTCGCCTGATGCACGCTTTGACGGTCGGGAATTGCTCATCAAGTACATACGTACCTCTGCCGAGCAGGTGAGCGAAAACGGCAATGTCTCTGCGGCTGCCTGGCACTCATTGGCACATGCCGTTTTATGCTTTTCTTTGCTTTTCTTTGCTTTGCCGCCTGGCCGGCTGAGCCAGAGCTGTTGACACCTGGCCTGCACGTTTGGCCAACGCCATGGCCATCGGCCGTGAGGGTGCCAGCCCAAACTCGCTCGCTGGACGCGCCTTGACAGCCTTGGCAGCCAATAGAAACTCAGCAATGAAAAGCTCTGACCCGACGTCCCGTGCTTGTCTGTCCTGTGCTCAGTGAGAATGGGTGGTGACGGCAGTGGAAAAAGGCGTGAATCAGGCCTCGACAAAGTCTTGACCATGGTGCGCAATGGCGCCGACGCTTACGAGGCCTGGCAGGCGTGTGGAGAGCCCACTACATGGGGCAATACTCAGAGGTTCTTGCGCACGGCCTGCGCCGAGACACCCTCGAGTGGCAGCTCTTCACTGGTTCTGCACACGGGCGCTGCGTCAGCAACGCCCGTTGTACCACCAACTTCGCGGAGAATAGCAGATGCACCGTTGACGACACGTACGGGCACGACACTCGCCTTGCCGACTCGCAAGCGTACCCCGAAGGAAGTTGAACAGGCTTCAGCCACCAAGGGTGCGTACTGGCTTGCATTCCAAACGGCGCACAAAAAGGCCACGCTCGAGTACGATGCGGCGCGCTTGGCCAATCAGTTGCGCGTCATAGGGCATCGACCAGAGGACATTGCCAAGAAGTGGGACGACACGCTGTCTCCGGACAACCCCGAGAAGCTCACGGCACAAGCACTGAAGATGTGGTCGTCCTCGGGCAGGAAGCCCGGCGCGTCGCCTCAGCCGCCCGGACGGAAGATGAGCAAGTCCAAGAGCGCGTTAGTTGCCGTGGCCAAGACCTACACGAAGCTGATGCAGCTCGAGGGCCAGTGCCAGAAGCCCAAGGAGCTCATCCGGAAGATAGTTGCGGCAGCAGCTGGCACTGGCCATGAAGCCATGATTGACAACCAGAAGAAGCGCCGGTCGGTCCTCAAGCTACTGCGAGTCGGTGAAGACGCTGTGAGTGTGCAGCAGGGCGAGTCGATCGACAAGCGGCGGGTTGACTCGCTCACTTACGAGAACGTCGTCGAGTGGTTCTCTGGCTGGACCCACTTCCTCGAGGCCCGCAAGTTTGCCGTCAAGAGGAAGCATCCTGTCTCCGGCACCGAGATGTGGTACGTCTCTCGACAAAAGCGAGCTCGAATTATCAATCCCGACGAGATGCACCTGGTGATGACGACTGAGCTCGAGAAGGGCGGGCCCCGAGCTCTGGTGTATGGCGACCCAAAGCTCGGAGCCAGTGGGCGTGCGGCTGTCGTCAATTCCCGACACATTTCGGCCATGTACGCCACCGCCGGAGATCGCACCGTGATGCCGCCGTACTATATGTTCGACTCTGCAGCGAGTGCGGAGAACATGGGAGTCAACGCTGCATGGCTCATTGGCTTGCCACGCGTCATGCGGTACGTCCATGGCTTCGATGAGAAGCAGCCCATGCAGCCAGGCTGCGAGGTGTCCGAGAAGGGCGGCGCCGTCAAGGGCACCTTCCACAGGTTCATCCACACCTGTGTCATCCCGTGCTTCCCCAACTGCGCAGCTGAGTGGGAATACGACTCCGACGGCAGCGTGGACTCAGTCGGCGACCCGCCTATCCGTGCGGGCCCAGTGATCGTTAAGTCCGACATGGGACCAGACCGCATCACAGTAGATGAGGACCAGCTGCTGGAGTGTCAGCGGCTGCACGCCAGTGGCATTCTTCCTTATCCAGGGCTGCCCAACGGCACAGCCGCCAATCAGGAGATGGACAATTTGTTCGGCGAGTTGAAGGAGAAATCGGCCGACGTGGCCGACGACATAGTCGCCGAGCGTGAGCAGCTGGCAGCGGCGGCGCGCGAGGCCAGGAAAAAAAGTCCTCCCATCAACCTCACGAATGCTGATCTGGGTCGCATCGTTGACGGCCGCCCAGGCGACAGGGGTGCGAAGCGACCCTTCCGCTACGCCTTTTCTTCGGAGAAGGTCGACCGGGCATGGAACGCGGTTGGCGCGGTCGGTGAGGGTGGCTGGGTCACGATGCAGTGTCTCCACCATCCGAAGGTGCGAGCAGCCACGAGCAGCACAACAGCGTTGCAGCTCCTTGCATCGGTGGCGGCAGATGCCACTGAGCCTCCGCCAGTTGCACGGGAGACGCGTTCTACTGCATCTCAGCCAGCAGCAGCAGCAGCACCCGTGCTCCCGCCCCCGTCTAGCCAGCAGACGCGCGCCGAGCAGGCGGCTATCATCACTCAGAAGCATGAGACGGCCATGGCAGAGCTCAGCAAGTATGGGTTTACTGCCGATGTTTTCAAGGTGGTGCCCAAGGTGCCTTCAAAGCCTGTGCAGCCAACAGGTGCTGGTAAGGGTAAGGCAAAGGTGTATACCGAGGTCGACGTTGCCGAGCCGACGGAGGACGAGATCGAGCTGTCTGCCGAGCTCAAGAATGGGGCCTCGGGCTTTGCTGTGTGGAAGCGGGGTGCCAAAACTGGCATGTATTCGGACGAGGTGATCCAGCCTATCCTTGAACGCATCCGCAAGGACAAGCAGCTCAAAGTGGCAGCTCAGGGAAAGCGCGATGAGGCGTTCGAGAAGCTGCGCGAAGAGGCGCTCCAAATCATCGACGGCTGCTTGTCAATCGAGCACCTCGCAACCACGAAGTTGGTGACGCTAACCCGCTACATCTTCCAGGCGATGGGCGCGGCGAACGTGACCAAAGCGACAGTCAGCCGCGACGCGATGCTCATCAACCTCATGGAAAAACTGGACATGAACCGCCTGCTCTTGCTCCTTGAAAGCCCGTTCAAGCTTACAGGTGACACCCTCCCCTCTGACTGGCCAGAGTTGTATGTGCCGCAAGTGGCCAAAGGGGCGGGCGCATCCTCGTCGGGGAGTGGCTACCTCTCGTTCGCCGCCAAGTTTGGCGACGCCGAGTTCACAACGCCGGATGATCTTGGCCTTCCCGAGGACCTCGAACCGTTGCCTCCGCCTGTGTGGCTCGCCAAGGCGCTCAAATTCAAGTCGGACTCGGCTGAGATCCTCATTGGCAAGCCAATCCTGTACAAGTTCGAGCAGGAGGATGGCGGCTGGGCCGTGGGCATCCTCTCAGAGTCGCTCACCGACGAGAATAACACGTGCGAGGTGACCGAAGGCGATATCACTGGCTTCAAGCCCATCAACTTCGAGGTCAACTTCACAGATGGCGCTCTCAACATCCTGCTCGAGTTGGACGACTACGCCACGAGCGCCAGCTGCCCCTTCGGCGGCTGGTGTCTCATGGGGGCTAAGGCGTCCGGTAAGGCGAAGCCTAAAGGTAAGGGGAATGGTAAGGGCAAGGCCGCTGCTGCAACTGTGCCCAGCGGAAAGCTGAGCCCCGGCTCGAAGGCGCGAATGAAGGCGGAACTGCAGGCGCAGCTCGCCGCACTCGAGTCATCGGATGAAGACTAGTGACGTGATAATGTGTCAATGTGTCATGTGAGTTATGCTTCCGCATTGCCCGCGAGTTTCGTGAATGAAAAACGGAAAACCTGTGCATCGTCGTTCGCGTGCGTGAAACAGAAACTCTCTCGTTCGCTCCTCTCCGTCCATCAAGACGTCAATCGCTTTGCTGACGACCCCGTCACGCAGTCAGGCGAGCTTGCTCTCAATCGGCGCGAAGATAAAGCGCTCCAATCGGCGTCATGACTAAGAGACCGAGTGCACGCCTTCGATACAGCCGACGATACAGCCGACGTACAGGCGTATGCTGAGTTTGTTGCTCTGGTTCTTGCGCACCGTCGCTGCTGATGCACCAACGTGAGTGCATCATGAGCACCAAGACGTTCCCGTGGGCCTAGATAGCACACTTCAACATAATTCAATCCTGGGGAAACACTAGCGCGCTCCCTGATGCGTCTGAGGCTTCGAACCTATCTCACAAGTTCACAGCGTCAAACGCTGTTCACCAGCTAGGCTCTCCACGTCCCCTCTGCGACAGGTCGGCAAGGTGCGCTACTGTCAACGACAAACCCTTACAAGCTGTTCCTCGAAGGCACGATGCCGGTGCAAGATATGATGCGAGCATGCACTGGCATGCCTCGAACACTCACGATGCACCATGGTGCGCCATCGCAAAAACATGCGATGCGATCTGCATGTGCCGATGCCGTTGGCGGGCTCCGCGCGCGGCCGGGCTAAGCATGTGTGTGGAGTACGTGCCGGGGGTGCAGCCAGCCGCGGGAGCAGCCACGGGGACATCAGAGAGACGCTCAGGAAGCCTCGGCCCGCGACCCTTTCCCAATACATGAAAGAGGGTTTTCGGCCGAATTTAGAGACAGTAGGGTAAGGTCATGGTGACGTATGTATGCGTTCAGGCTTTCACACATATACCACAGCATGCGTGCCAGGCTGGGGGGACCGTCGGAGCCCGCTCCGACGCTAGCAGGGTCCATGTTTCCATAGCCCAATACATGAATTTGGGCTGAACTAGTACAAACTATTTTGGGGGGGAAATGTGTCACCGGGTGTCATCATTCTGATGAACCCCGGACCGTATTGGCCGCTATACTTGTGGGGGCCGCACGTAGGGGGGGTGCAAACGAACCGCCCCCTGCCAGGGGGGGATTCTAGCCGCCCGATGGTCGCCCGCTCGTTAGGTACGGTCCGGTGAGACAAAAGAAAACTTTTCTATGGTGTTTCAACATACTGTGGTGCGCGAGAATTTGACCTATTGGGGGATGGTTTCAACACTCTAAAGAACTCGCATGGTGGCGAGCAATTTCGCGGTGGCGGGCGATCTCGTGGCCGAGGTGAAGCGCTACGTGACTCGTGCCGTTCGCCTGTGTCGCGAAGACTAGGCAAGACTAGGCGAAGGAGAAGAAGTGGAGCGACGTAAGACTGAGGGCTGAGTTGCTTCAACAGCCACGTCAATTTGAAGTAGTTCGAACTCGTCGCCAAGGCGGGAAGGTGGCGAGCCCTCGTGCTTGGGGGTCCGTGGCGTGAGCCGCGATGTTGGTAACCGCTCATTGCTCCGAGAGAGGCGAAGCTCCGAGTTTAGCTGACCTCGACTGGGCGAGGCGTTAGACGACGAAGCTCCCGCTTTTTCTCGCTCCTTTCGAAGATCGCTGGTGGCGATCGATTTCACGGAGGCGCGCGGTGGCGAGCGATCTTGCTTGTGTTGATTCTGCTTGTGTTTAACAGGAGTAGCAGGTGGCGAGAGGGGCAGCGTGGCGTAAGCATTCCGATTGGTTCCTCACGCAGGCACTCGGGCACGCGCGCTTCGCCCTACAGGTTGATAACCGGCAGGTGTAGCAGCTCAGGCTTGGAATCAGCCTCGAGTTTCTCGCCCATAATCTCGCGCTTTTTCTTGCTCCTTTCGAAGTTCTTCAGTCGCAAACTCACGCGGCCAAGTAGAGAACTTGCGCGGTGGCGAGCGTGGAGCGATCTTGCGGTGGCGAGTCCTCGTGCTTGGGGGTCCGGAGAGCTTGCGCGTTGTGTTGAACAGCAATGGCAGGAAATTACAACTCAGTGATTGACCCAAAGGGGTAGGGGGAGGTATTCTTCTTTCTTGACTCACACACTATTCCCACCACGCTGATTTTGAACTCAGTGATTGACCGCCAGATCGGCCAGAAAGCGCGGGTTCGGGGGGAGGTATTCTTTCAGACAAGTCCCAGGATTATAAATACATTAAATTTGATGTCAGATGGGCTTGAGACTGGCTGAACGTATTCTCTAGTGCCTACATTCTTTCTGGATTCACACACTATCCCCACCACCTGATTTTGAACTCAGAGACGTGAGCCGTGAGGATGACCGCGCACTGCTCGCCTGGAGGCGACGCTCCGAGTCTAGGCGACCTTGACTCGGCGAGTCGAATCTACTGGTTAGGTTTAGGGTTAGGGGCTCAGTGTTTAGCTGACCTCGGCTGTGCGAGGCGTCAGACGACGAAGCTCCCGCTTTTTCTTGCTCCTTTCGAACTTCTTCAGGTGGCGAGGGCGAGCGATCTTTCTTCGAGCGGTTTCGAAGTGCGTCGGAAACGAGCGATTTGTCGGAAACGAGCGATTTCGCGTCGGCGTTTCGTTGCTTGTATTGAACAGGAGTAGCAGGAGGCGAGACCTCTTGCTTGCGTTGAACAGGTGGCGAGCGGGGCGGCGGGGCGTAAGGATTACCGATTGGTTCCTTGGAGTCTTCCGAGTCTTCCGAGTCCGGCGGCAATGGCAGCTTGAGTCGACTTGGGCCGCATGGGATGCGTGCTGGGCCCATCCGGATGGGCACGATGATGCGTGGGTTCCATTCTCCGTGGCACGACGAAGGCTGGTACGGTGAAGTCGTGAGTGATGTAGGTTCGACGCGCGGGTCCTGATCTGAATAGGCTTCGCACGAGGGTACTTCGATGACAAACTGGAGCGAGTGATCGAGCCGGAACGCGTCAAGGCCTATGATGTGCTCCCCATTGAATTCCAGTTTAAACACCGGGCCAGCAGACCTAAGCCCGGGCTCAATGGTAGCGTGGTGCATCATTTTCTTGATCCGCTCGGGTAGCGGCTTGACGAGCGAGACCTGCCCGTCCTGGCTAGAGACACGGACGAAGAACCAAATGCTCTTCGGCAGTCGCTGGGAGACGGGCAGCCGCTCCGGCGGGGGTGCCTTCCCTGAGATTCGCGCATTCTGGAAAAAGATGTTGGGCTCGATCGGCGGCGGGACCTCCTTCATTTTCTCCTCCGGGCTCGGGCTCTTCTTTTTCTCCTCCGGGCTCGGGCTCTTTTTCTCCTCCTTTTTCTCCTCCGGGCTCTTCATTTTCTCCTCCGGGCTCGGGCTCTTCTTTTTCTCCTCCGGGCTCAGGCTCTTTTTCTCCTCCTTTTTCTCCTCCGGGCTCTTCATTTTCT
>Ga0210245_102196_pt1 | contig 12801 bp, 9 predicted proteins | sample ChrtobMetaP3_4mM_FD_155450 | JGI IMG/M metagenome (GOLD analysis project Ga0210245, IMG submission 155450) | Chrysochromulina tobin associated microbial communities from unialgal haptophyte culture, Seattle, Washington, United States - P3_4mM | ecosystem: Host-associated > Algae > Haptophytes >...
CCTGTAGCTCATCTGTGGTGACAAGCCGCTTCATCTCCATCTTGGTGCCGACGGGCAGGCGCAGCATGTCCAACCCCTTCGCAGTAATCTCCACCGTCTCGTCAGCCGGGTACGCCACCCAGCCATCGTCTCGCTCCGGTCCTTGAACTCCGAGCACCTTGAGAGCATCGAGGAGCTCCTTCTTGAACTCACCATAGAGCTCGTCATATACATTAGGGTAGACTGCGTCAGGGGCGGCCACCTCCGGGACGTACTCGCTGCGGAGTGCAGAGATGAGCGCGTTGATGACGTGCGGCAGTGCCCATGAAGCGAATCCGAGAGCCATGGCATCCGAACAGTATTTGAGCTTTTCCTTGTGGCGGTCCAGGTTGCGCTCGAATGTCATGTCGAACTCGCCGGGCGCGCCAGTGTCAAAGAGCCCCGCCATCTGCTTCATCCACGAGTTGCCCATTAGCGCCCAGCACCGACCCGGTCCCTGCGTCAGACGATGGATGCGTTGGTAGACGTCGAAGTATCCAGCGATCACGGTGGCCAGCGCTCCGATGCAGGCCGACTTGGGCATAACCAGCATCGCCTGCGTGTTCTGAAGACCTTCCTTCAAGAAGACGAGGTCTTTGCACTTGATACCATCGAGAGGCTCCGACGTAATCTTGACCAGAGCCTGCGCTGTCATCTCGAGCGGTCTATTCTTGAGGAGCTGCTCTAGCAACTTCTCCGCGTCGATCGCCTTGATAACGTTCGCGATGAACTGCTCGGTTCGCGATGGTGATGCTACCGCCATTCCAGATCACGATGTGCGACTCTCTGATGTTGCGCTTCTCGGTCGTTGAGGGAGTAGATTCATTGTTCTTGTTGTGCGCTGCAACCGTCGGCGATGAGAAGAGCGCGCGTTTTGGTGGGATCTTGGTAGGGTCGGGCGCGTCCTTCCCAGGGGTCGCGACGATCATGTTGTCGATATTCGCTCCGAGCGCGAGGTCCGAGGTGGCCATCGGGGAGGGTCCTGAATGGATAAGGTATTCACAGGGTTCCTCCCCTGAGCACGTTGGTGGGCCGAGAGAGGGGGACGTCGGCAAAGTGCGAGATCAGGCGAGGGGTCCCTTATGTTGCGAGGGCCCCTGGGGAGAACACTGAACAGGAGGTTGCTTGTTCTCGATGGTTCTGTATGGCCCAGACGCGAGAGCGCGGTTCCAATAAGGTCCCCGACTGACTGACGAAAAGCGATCGTCATCGAGGGTCGTGAATGTGAATGCCCAAGAAGACGCGATCGGCAAATCAATGTCGGGCCGACGCATCCTCCTCCTTGCACTCGCCGCGGCAGCGACGCTCTGGCTCTACGGCAGCACATCGCTGCGCAGATCGGCCACGGCCTCGCACTTTGCGTCCACCTTCGCAGCGTCGCATCTCGAGGTCAGCGGCGGTGCACCCTCAGAGCAGCTGTTGATGAGCATCTTCGACCGTGCCGATGGCGATGGCGACGGCAAGCTGAGCCGCGGCGACTTCCTCGCCGCGGCCCGAGGCTCGGTCTCAGCCTCGCAGACGGCATCAGCGGGCGCCGCAGCGAATGCAGCGTCACCGATGTCCGGGTACCGACGTCAGGCTTCGGCCGAGCTGCCTCAGTGCTCGATCCTCTTCTTCTTCCACATTGTCAAGACGGCGGGCACCACCATGCGCACCGTGCTGCAGCGGCAGGCACAGCTCGGCGACTTTGAGTACATTTACACCGACACGACAAGGAAACCACGCTGGCAGCTGATCATGCACCAGCTGAGCCACAAGGTGGCGGCGCGGCGGGTGATCATTGAAATGCACTCCGAGTGGGGCCTGCCGCGCGCCTTCTTCGCCGACGTGCGGCGCATCCGGCGGCTGTACGAGCCGCTCGGCTGCCGTGTCACGCTGGGCACTATGCTGCGCCATCCGTTCACCTTCTACCTCTCCTGGTTCAACTGGCGTGCCTCCAACTACATGCCGCTCTGCATGTGGGATCCGCCTCGCGACCCACAATCACGCCAGCTGCTCGGCTGGGGACTGCCGTTTGTGCAGGCGACTCTGGAGGACAGCCGGGGCGGCCGTCGCATGGCCATCCCTCCCGAGAGTGCCATCAGCGTGCTCGACCACTTCGACGTCGTCGGGCTCACGGAGCGTTTTGACGAGTCGCTGCTCGCGCTCGGGACGGCGTCGGGGATGCGCCATCTCGGCTACGCGCGCCTCGCCGCCAACAACAAGCCCGAGCACCCCAAGCTGGCCAAGAAGATCCTTGAGGCCGTGCTACGCGACCTCGGCGTACCGTCGACCAAAGTGGCCGTCGGCGCCGAAAACAGGCGCCCTGGCTTCTTCCGGCGCCGCCGACTCAACAGCAGCTCGGAGGCGGGCGCAAAGGTCGACGGTATGGATATGGAAGGCGACCGCGCTTGGAGCCCGGAGGCAGTCGAGGCGATCCAGCGTCTCGATCAAGAGTCGCTGCGCTTCTCGCTCAAGCTGCAGGGCTATGGACGCAAGCCGCAGCCGACGAAGACTGACTGCAACTTCTATCCTTGCATGATGTCCCTGAAGCAAGCTGATGGGGTGCTGCGCTCGGACCTGTGCGCGGGAATCTCGGGTGAGGAGCTCCTGTATCGATTGCTCGAGAAGACCTCCACCGACCGCGCGCTGCACGCGCACGCCTTGGCGCGCCTCGATCGGACTTTGAGCGAACTCGGCTCGGGACGCTTGATCCTGGGCGGCGGCAAGAGCTCCATATTAGGCAAGAGCGGAGGCCGCAGCATTACTGGTGGTGGTGGTGGTGGCGGTGGCGGCGCCGGCCCTCTCGTCGTTGATCCACTCATCGTGAGTCGGGGTCTGGCGCAGATCAAAGCTGCAAGCGCCGACGTGGAGCGTCGGCGGGTGGAGGCGGTGGGCGAGCACAAGGAAAAGCTCTGCGGCGTCAACCTCTGCGGCAACCCCCTGCGCTCCTGTGTGGGTTGCGAGCCGAATCCGGTCCCCGGGATGGAACCATGCTGGCCGTCGTGGGAAGACCAATTCTCGCCGGACGAGCAACAGTTCTATTGCAGGCGCTCGATGACCTTCCCGGGCTACGACGAGGCCGAGATCAAGGCCAGATTGTACCCGTCCGTCAGCCCGATCCCATGCTGGCAGACGTGCTGGGAGACGATGCGTCCGAATGCGAGCGCTCCACACGGCCGCTCACCTTCGTGCTTGCTCAAGGACGCGCCCCCGCCCGGCCCCGGCGGCGTACCCGGACCCTCGTGCGCCGGCCGCGAGGTCCAGTGCACACCCTCGTGCGGCACCCCGCTAGCGGGTGCGCTGAGAGAGTTCTGGGCCGATTGGGAGAAGGGGCAAGCTGATGAGGTGCCTAATCTGGCCATCGGCTGCCCGTGCGGGCCGGGCGGTTGATCCCTGTGGGGAATTTATGGGTTTCGAGAGCCTGTGCACAGTGTTACTACCGTACATTAACATAGGGGCAGAGTGGTTTGTACGTTCTCGCAATATTATTCTCGGTCAGGTGTAACTGTAGGTGGAGCTGGACCGTGCTGTCGGCTGACAGTCAGATAGGACATCCGAGGGACTCCATGACGTGACCCCCATGTTGCGTCATGGACGCGCGCGTCTCGGCGACGCGAGCCGCGCGCACACGCGAACTCAGTCTGCTGCAGTCTCGACGCTCGAGCCTGCCGCCCCTGGCGGCACAGGCGGTTGTGTTGATATTGGTGCGCTTATTCACATACGTTCACCAGCACCGACTGTTGAGTGTGTTGTGCGCTGCGATACCGATAGCATATCACCGCCCATGATTAAAATTTGGCCGGGCGATGCGGGCACCTAGTGGGGACGAAGGACCGCTTTGGAAGGGGAATGATGCGCTGTGAAAGAAACGAGTGTGAACGTGTGCGTGGTGTTAACAGGATTCCAGCCAGCCAGTTCACGCGATGCTACATGCACATCTCGCCACAATGGCCTTCGCCATGTGGAAGCCGGCTTCGTCGCCTCATATACTGATCGAAGTCCGTCCCATGTGCCTTGACCGCTTGGCACTGCCAGTGTACGGAACCGAGCACCTTCTCACGCTCTCTCGTGAGGATGGGGCCGAGAGCGATCGCCAACTGCCCATTCTACTACGATACCGAGAAGGCGAGCTCATCGAAAAGTTCAGCAACGGCCAAGCGGGTTCGACGGGAGCCGCGCTTGGCATCGAGCTCATGGCTCGAGGTGACATATTGAGCGCGGCCGCACGGCGGCGGTTGAACCCGATGCAGCTGATGCAGATGGCCGATGGGGTCTCGAGCTTTAGCGAGGCCTTGCTTACGTGCCTTTCTCACAACGGGTGGATACCCACCGGCATCGAACTTGGCACCGAGACCGGCACGGGCAAGGCCCGCTACCGCGAGGAGGTGACGAATCGAGACATGGGCGCCTTCACAGCGGCCGCGCCGTCGAGCGTCAGGGTCGGTGAGATGGTCACTATGCTTCGATGCGTGGAAGCCGCCGATGGCAAGGACGTGCTGCGAGTCGCGCTAGAGGGCCCAGGCGAGGCCTTGCTGCTCAGCCTCTACTGTGCGTACCGGCTGCCACTTCTGGTGGCGAGCTCGCTGTGGGAGGCGCGCGCGGTGACGGAGGAGAGGCTGCCGGAGCGCCTGCCCGGTCGCGCACTGGATTTGAGTCGCATGGCTGTGAAGAAATGAGAGTATCTTGTGTCTCTGTGAGTTGCAAGAAGTTTGTCACACTGCTACAACGCACCCCGTCTCTGCGTGTTCCCGGTGGCGCGGGTTTGGCGTTCTGCGACGTGCTCGAGATCGCATGCCGGCCATATATCACCGCTTCACGGCACCCTCGCACCTGAGACGGCTCCGACGGCGCAGCTGTGAGTCTCTCGCGGCACGCTTCAGTCGGTGTCAGGCTTGAGCTTACGCTGCACGCACACGGCGAGGCTTATGTGGACGGTACCGGCAGGCTCGGTGAGCAGTCGCCTCTCGCCGACCGCGCGCGCGAGTTGCTTGCTGCCATTCTCCATCTCCTCTGCGACGCCAAATACCAGGCCATTGTTCTTCAAATGCGGCCGCCCGCCCATCACGTAAGCGACGAAGCGCTCGCGCATCGAGCCGCGAGGCCTCCACAAGCGGCACACAAGCTGGTGCACGCCCGGCAGCGGAGGCACAGACACGACGCCGTAGCCCTCGAGGTCCGAGCGATCGTAGATGTCGCGCCAGCGCACCTCGAGCTCGAGGCGCGGCCATGCCTCCTGCGCGCGAACGTTCTCACACTCGAAGCATGCGTCCAGGGGATGACACCACACGTACATCGTCGACTCGGGCATGTCGCTCTGGCTCGTGTCAGGCATGTCGCTCTGGCTTGCGCCGGCAACCTCGCCGAACAGGTGCTTCCAGCCCGGCTGCGCGACAAGCCTCCAATTGCAATGCGCACTGCCCGATGCGCCGTCTCCTAGCTCGGTGCCGCCCACAATCTGACCGACGACGCTCACCTGCAGCAGCTCATTCGCCGTGATCCGTGGGAGCGTGGCCATTAGAAAGTGGGGACGGTGCGCCTCCTTCGGCAGGAGCCTCCTACGCAAACCGGCAAAATCGCGCGTCATCATAAGGTAGAAGCCTGCCTCACCTGTCTTGCTTTGTGTGCCAAAAAGTGGGGAAGGCGCCGTATCGGTCGCCCCCCCCCACACTGAGTCTTAACAAGACACAGCGGACGGGCCTACAAAGACCCCGGACGCACATACAATACGATATGGGAGGGAGGGTGGGGTCCACTTCGCGCTCGGTCTCGACGATAGCCGCCGGCACGGTACCGACGGGCGTCGCGAAGACGAGCGAGAGCGCAAGAATGCCTGCGTTCCCTGACCCACCAGAAGTTAGAAGAACTTCCGGTAGTCGAGAGTGATTGAACGCGGCGCGATGATACTAGCTTCTCCTCAGAGACACTCCGTGTCACTATCCAAGAAGCCTGCCTCACCTGTCTTGCTTTGTGTGCCAAAAAGTGGGGAAGGCGCCGTATCGGTCGCCCCCCCCAAACAGCCAAGAGCGCTCAGCGAGAGGTGGAGCTAGCGTACGCCGAAGCTGAGTAGGCGCCTGAACCCCCCCAAAAGGTAGAATTACACATAGTCTGAGTCATCGAGGTCATGGGCGTAGAGATCAAGATGATCGGCTTCCAAGTCGTCGACGTCGGCGCTGCAGATGCGCGTCATGTAAGACATGTAGTCGCCACGACACTCGCGGATGTAGCGAAGATACGCGTCGCTGTTCCAACGACCGACGTCTTTGATGACCTCGGCGCTAGCTTGGCAGAAGGCCATCGCTGTAGCGCCACACGTCCGAAGCGAAAGTGAGTGCGCTCCCCGCTCCGTAAAGTGCCTCGTCCCGTCCGATGTTGGACAGGGCATTGAGTCTGTGAGCGCACAACGAGCGCGTGTCGACTCGAACAATTGCCCTGCACGATGGCGAGAGCGGTATAAACGTCCTATGTGGACGCTGGACGGCGAGAGCACAGCAGCGGTGGCGGTCTGACGCTAAAGAAGGGCATCGAGTACCATGAGCGCATCGAGCGCGTCTCGACTTGTACGATCGCCTCGAACGCCTTGCTCGATGGCAAAAGCGGTACAAACGTCCTATGGGGACGGCAAGAGCACAGCGCGGCGGCGGTCCGACGCCAAAGAGGGCATCGAGAACCATGAGCGCTTCGAGCGCGTCTCGACTTGAACGATCGCCTTGCATGATGGCGAGAGCGGTACAAACGTCCGGTGTGGACGGCGAGAGCACAGCAGCGGCGGCGTCCTGACGCAAAAGAAGGGCATTGAGCACCGCGAACGCAATAAGAGCGCGTCTCGACTTGAATGATCGCCCTGCACGATGGCGAGAGCGGTATAAACATATTTTGGACGGCGAGAGCGCAGCGACGGCTGGGTCCGACGCCAAAGAGGGCATCGAGAACCATGAGCGCTTCGAGCGCGTCTCGACTTGAACGATCGCCTTGCATGATGGCGAGAGCGGTACAAACGTCTGATGTGGACGGCGAGAGCACAGCAGCGGCGGCGGCCTGACGCCAAAGAAGGGCATCGAGCCCCGTGAACGCAATAAGAGCGCGTCTCGACTTGAACATTCGCCCTGCACGATGGCGAGAGCGGTAAAAACGTCCTATGTGGACGGGCGAGAGCACCGCGGCGGCGGCGGTCAGACGCCAAAAAGGGCATCGAGAACCATGAGAGCACGATGAGCGCGTCTCGACTTGAAGAATCGCTCTGTACGATGACAAGAGCGGTATAAACGTCCTAGAGGTGGACGGCGAGAGCTCAGCGACGGCGGGTCCGACGCAAACGAGGGCATCGAGAACCATGAGCGCATCGAGCGCGTCTCGACATGACGGTCGCCTTGCGCGATGGCGAGAGCGGTATACAAACGTCCAATGTGGACGGCGAGAGCACAGCGACGGCGCGGCGGTCCGACGCCAAAGGGGGCATCAAGAACCATGAGCGCACAATGAGCGCGTCTCGACTTGCACGATTGCTCTGCACGATGGCGAGAGCGGTATACAAACGTCCGATGTGGACGGCGAGAGCTCAGTGGCGGCGGCGGTCTGATTCCAAAGAGGGCATCGAGAACCATAAGCGCACAACGAGCGCGTCTCGACTTGACTGATCGCCCGTGAGCGCAAACAGCGCGTCTCGACTTGACTGATTGCCCTGCACGATGGCGAGAGCGGTAATGTAAACGTCCTATGTGGACGGCGAGAGCACAGCGGCGGCGGCGGCCTGACGCCAAAGAAGGGCATTGAGCACCGTGAGCGCAAGAAGCGCGTCTCGACATGTACGATGGCCCGGCACAATGGCGTCTCGACTTGACTGATTGCCCTGCACGATGGCGAGAGCGGTAATGTAAACGTCCTATGTGGACGGCGAGAGCACAGCGGCGGCGGCGGCCTGACGCCAAAGAAGGGCATTGAGCACCGTGAGCGCAAGAAGCGCGTCTCGACATGTACGATGGCCCGGCACAATGGCGAGAGCGGTACAAACGTCTTATGTCAATGGTAAGATCACAGCGGTGGCGGTGGCCTGACGCCAAAGAGGGCATCGAGAACCATGAGCGCACAACGAGCGCGTCTCGACTTGTATGATCGCTTTACATGATGGCAAGAGCGGTACAAACGTCCAATGTGGACGGCGAGAGCACTGTGGCACAGTGGCGCGGCCGACGCCAAAGAAGGGCATCGAGAACCATGAGCGCAAACAACGAGCGCGTCTCGACTTGAACGATCCCGCCTTGCACGATGGCGAGAGCGGTACAAACGTCCAATGTGGACGGCGAGAGCACAGCTGCGGCGGCGGTCCGACGCCAAAGAAGGGCATCGAGAACCATGAGCGCACCATGAACGCGTCTCGACTTGAACGATCGCCCTGCACAATGGCGAGAGCGGTATTGTAAACGTCCTGTGTGGACGGAGAGAGCACAGCGGCTGCGGCGGCGACCAACACCTAAAGAAGGGCACCGAGCACCGTGAGCGCAAACAGCGCGTCTCGACTTGACTGAGCGCCCTGCACGATGGCAAGAGCGGTATTGTAAACGTCCTGTGTGGACGGCGAGACCACAGCAGTGGAGGCGGTCCGACGACAAAGAAGGGCATCGAGAACCAGGAAGCGCAATAAGATCGCGTCTCGACTTGTACGATCGCCTTGCACGATGGCGAGAGCGGTATGTAAACGTCCTATGTGGACGGCGAGAGCACAGCGACGGCGGCGGTCCGACGCCAAAGAGGGCATCGAGAACCATGAGCGCTTCGAGCGCGTCTCGACTTGTACGATGGCGAGAGCGCGGTACAAACGTCCTATGTGGGCGGCGAGAGCACAGCTGCGGCGCGGCGGCCTGACGCAAAAGAAGGGCATCGAGAACCATGAGCGCACAATGAGCGCGTCTCGACTTGACTGATCGCCCTGCACGATGGCGAGAGCGGTATAAACGTCCTATGTGGACGGCGAGAGCACAGGAGCGGCAGCACGGTCCAACGCCTAAAGAAGGGCTTCAAGCACCGTGAGCGCAAACAGCGCGTCTCGACTAGACTGATTGCCCTGCACGATGGCGGGTGAGCGGTATAAACGTCCGATGTGGACGGCGAGAGCACCGCGGCGGCGGTGGCCTGACGCCAAAGAAGGGCATCGAGTACCATACGCGCACAACGAGCGCGTCTCGCGACTTGTACGTTCACCTTGCACGATGGCGAGAGCGGTATCAACGTCTTATGTAGACGGCGAGAGCACAGCGACGGCGGCGGTCCGACGCCAAAGAAGGGCATCGAGCACCGTGAGCGCACAAAGAGCGCGTCTCGACTTGAACGATCGCCCTGCCAGATGGCGAGAGCGGTACAAACGTCCTATGTGGACAGCGAGAGCACACAGCGGCGGCGGTCCGACGCCAAAGAAGGGCATCGAGAACCATGAGCGCACCATGAACGCGTCTCGACTTGAACGATCGCCCTGCACAATGGCGAGAGCGGTATTGTAAACGTCCTATGTGGACGGAGAGAGCACAGCGGCTGCGGCGGCGACCAACACCTAAAGAAGGGCACCGAGCACCGTGAGCGCAAACAGCGCGTCTCGACTTGACTGAGCGCCCTGCACGATGGCAAGAGCGGTATTGTAAACGTCCTGTGTGGACGGCGAGACCACAGCAGTGGAGGCGGTCCGACGACAAAGAAGGGCATCGAGAACCAGGAAGCGCAATAAGATCGCGTCTCGACTTGTACGATCGCCTTGCACGATGGCGAGAGCGGTATGTAAACGTCCTATGTGGACGGCGAGAGCACAGCGACGGCGGCGGTCCGACGCCAAAGAGGGCATCGAGAACCATGAGCGCTTCGAGCGCGTCTCGACTTGTACGATGGCGAGAGCGCGGTACAAACGTCCTATGTGGGCGGCGAGAGCACAGCTGCGGCGCGGCGGCCTGACGCAAAAGAAGGGCATCGAGAACCATGAGCGCACAATGAGCGCGTCTCGACTTGACTGATCGCCCTGCACGATGGCGAGAGCGGTATAAACGTCCTATGTGGACGGCGAGAGCACAGGAGCGGCAGCACGGTCCAACGCCTAAAGAAGGGCTTCAAGCACCGTGAGCGCAAACAGCGCGTCTCGACTAGACTGATTGCCCTGCACGATGGCGGGTGAGCGGTATAAACGTCCGATGTGGACGGCGAGAGCACCGCGGCGGCGGTGGCCTGACGCCAAAGAAGGGCATCGAGTACCATAAGCGCACAACGAGCGCGTCTCGCGACTTGTACGTTCACCTTGCACGATGGCGAGAGCGGTATCAACGTCTTATGTAGACGGCGAGAGCACAGCGACGGCGGCGGTCCGATGCCAAAGAAGGGCATCGAGCACCGTGAGCGCACAAAGAGCGCGTCTCGACTTGAACGATCGCCCTGCCAGATGGCGAGAGCGGTACAAACGTCCTATGTGGACAGCGAGAGCACACAGCGGAGGCGGTCCGACGCCAAAGAAGGGCATCGAGCACCGTGAGCGCACAAAGGGCGCGTCTCGTCTTGAACGATCGCCCTGCACCATGGCGAGAGCGGCGGCACAAACGTCCTATGTGGACGGCGAGAGCACACAGCGGCGGCGGTCCGACGCCGAAGAAGGGCATCGAGTACCATGAGCGCGCAATGAGCGCGTCTCGCTTTGTACGATCGCCCTGCACGATGGCGAGAGCGGTATGAACGTCCTATGTGGACGGCGAGAGCTGACCACAGCGGCGGCGGCGGTCCGACGCCAAAGAAGGGCATCGAGTACCACGAGCGCACAACGAGCGCGTCTCGACTTGTACGATCGCCCGGCACGATGGCGAGAGCGGTACAAACGTCCTATGTGGACGGCGAGAGCACCGCGGCGGAAGCACGGTCCAACGCCTAAAGAAGGGCATCGAGTACCATGAGCGCACAACGAGTGCGTCTCGACTTGTACGATCACTCTGCCCGATGGCGAGAGCGGTATAAACGTCCTATTTGGACGGCGAGAGCACATCGACATCATCGGCGGCCAGACGCCAAAGAAGGGCATCGTGAGCGCAAGTACGAGCGCGTCTCGACGGGAGGATAGAGAATCATGAATGTCTGAATCGCAATCATACTATCAACAATCATACGATCGAGTCACGGTATGCCGCCCGCTACGATGCGGCAGACACATACACAACCAGGTTGTGGCTCGCATGTCGAGAGATGCGGCGTGAACATCCGGTTGGTGGACAAGTATCTAACCCACCTCAGTATGTAGCTCGCACGTCGAAAGGCGCGGCATACATATCCTGCATGGTGGAATCGATTGTCTGCACATCTTTGGTGCGGCTTGCACATCCCGATGGCGGACTGTGGATCAGAGGGCGAAGACTCCTCGCGCGTGAAGCGAACCAGAGCTTGCCATGAAGTAGCTCGTGTGGAGCGAAGGGTGGAGACTCGTAGCGCTATGGCGCACAGCTCAATCCTCCGCTCACGCGTGAGCGAAACGACAGACGGGGTTGCGGCAGGCGCCCGATGCCAAAAGTTGAAGCACCGAGGCTTCCCTGCTGCGTCCCGATTGGCTGCAGAGAAGGCTGCCATTTCGGGTAAGAGTCACGGTCTGCCGCATGCTATGATGCGGCTGACATTGGTACACGACCAGTATGTAGCTCGCAATGAGATGCGGCATACACATCCTGGTATGTGATGACGTATCGAACACTCAGCAACTCAGAAGCGCGGCTTGCGCATCCTGGATGGTAGACTGTAAGTAGAAGGGAACCACTCATCGCGCGTGAAGCGAACCCGAGCTCGCCCTTCTGTGGCTCGTGAGGAACGGAGGGAGGAGACTCGCTTGATCTCGACCACCCCGCTCACGCGTGAGCGAAATGAAGCCCAGAAATTGAAGCACCGCGGCTTCCCGGCTGCGTCCTTGTTGGCTGCTGAGAAAGAAGCCATCTCGGCGTGAGCGGCTGCTCCGTCGTGAGGCGCGCCCCCGAACAGAGCCTCTGCCGCTCCGAGCATAGAAAGCGAGGGTAGCGGCGCGTATCGAAGCTCAGCCAAGCCGGCTGAGGCGGCGAGCGTCATGCCCACGAGGGCGATCAACTGCGCACGCATTGAGCAGCCAGTGGCGGCCCCAAGCACAGAAAGCGAGGGAAGCAGCGCGTATTGAAGCTCAGCTAAGCCGGCTGAGGCGGCGAGCGTCATGCCCACGAGGGCGATCAACTGCGCACGCATTGAGCAGCCAGTGGCGGCCCCAAGCACAGAAAGCGAGGGAAGCAGCGCGTATTGAAGCTCAGCCAAGCTAGCTGAGGCGGCGAGCATCATGCCCACGAGGGCGATCAACTGCGCACGCATTGAGCAGCCGGTGGCGGACTCACGCATTGAGCAGCCGGTGGCGGACTCTGCTGCCCCAAGCATAGAAAGCGAGGGAAGCAGCGCGTATCGAAGCTCAGCCAAGCCGGCTGAGGCGGTGAGCGTCATGCCCATGAGGGCGATCAACTGCACGCACACTGAGCAGCCGGTGGCGGTCTCTGCTGCCCCAAGCACAGAAAGCGAGGGAAGCAGCGCGTATCGAAGCAGCGCGTATCGAAGCTCAGCCAAGCCGGCTGAGGCGGCGAGCGTCATGCCCACGAGGGCGATAAACTGCGCACGCACTGAGCAGCCAGATGTGACGGCCTCTGCCGCCCCAAGCACAGAAAGCGAGGTAAGCAGCGCGTATCGAAGCTCAGCCAAGCTGGCTGTGGCGGCGGGCATCATCTTGCCCGAAGCGGCGAGGTAAGCTGTCTCATAGGGCTGAGCCGACTCGGGCGTGACGCAGTAGCA